>Ga0307378_10007585_pt1 | contig 14556 bp, 7 predicted proteins | sample UN1MG_FD_202238 | JGI IMG/M metagenome (GOLD analysis project Ga0307378, IMG submission 202238) | Soil microbial communities from Risofladan, Vaasa, Finland - UN-1 | ecosystem: Environmental > Terrestrial > Soil > Coastal area > Acid sulfate soil | place: Finland: Risofladan, Vaasa | collected...
AGCCCGGGAAGGCCCCTGGCACGCTCCTGGAGCGACGCTGATACCGCATGAGTAGGAAGGTACCCAAACGCATAGAGCGGGGCTAAAATGGCCGTTTCCGACGAATCTGAGACAGCGTGTTATCTGATCTCTGATATGTATGCCCCTGAGGGGCAGGCATGCGCGCCGCGCCTTGCTTTTTGCGCATATTCTGACCTTTCCCAATGCACTACCGGCCAAGTGCAGGTCATGTGTTTAGCGCGCGTCGCGGGGCAGGCACAGGGTCCTCCCCCGACACGAAATGCCCTCAACCTGGCAGTGTTCGCCCGCCTACGCCAACGCCCGCACGTGCGCCGCAGACGCCGCCGCCAGGCCCTCGAGGCTGTATCCGCCCTCAAGGACGGACGCCACCCTGCACCCGGCGTGATCACGGGCGATCTGCATCACGATGCCGGTCAGCTCCGCGAACTGCTCGTCGTTGATATGAAACATCCCGAGGGGATCGCCGTGCCGCGAATCGAACCCCGCCGAGATCAGTACCAGCTCGGGCTTGAATGAGTTTGCGGCGGGCTGCAGTTTCTCGCGGAAGGCGGCCACGATCTCCTTGCCCTCGGTGCCGGCCGGGAAGGGGCAGTTCAGCGTGGTGCCCTCGCCCTCCCCGCGGCCCGTTTCATCGGCGCTGCCCGTGCCCGGATACCACGGCCATTGGTGCGTGCTGAAGAAAAACACAGAGCCGTCCTCGTAGAAAGTCTCCTGCGTGCCGTTGCCGTGGTGAACGTCCCAGTCCGCGATCAGCACCCTGCCGATGCGATGCTTCTTCTGCGCGTATCGGGCGGCAATCGCCACGTTGTTGAAGATGCAGAACCCCATCCCCCGATAGGGCGTGGCGTGATGGCCGGGCGGGCGGACCGCGCAGAACGCGGTCTTCACGGTGCCCGCAACCACGGCGTCGACCGCGGCGAGCACGCCGCCGGCCGCCAGCAGCGCGGCCTCCAGCGAATCGCGGCACACGTCCGTGTCGCCCGTGCTCAGCATTTCCGCGCCCGACAGGATGTCGTGCTTCGCCTGCCGCACGTATTCGGCAGCGTGGCAGTAGCGGATTTCTTTCTCCGAGGCAGGACGCGGCTCGATCCGCACCAGTAGGTCCGCCAGCTCCGGCGCCGCAAGCGCATCCATGATCGCGTCCAGCCGCTGCGGCCGCTCCGGATGCGACAGGTGCGGCACGTGCTTCTTGTAGACGGGCGAGTATACCAGGCCCACGCGGGCAGCTTGTTTCGATGGCATCTGCGATTCCTTCGCAAGCGCGTCCCCGGCCAGCCAGCGCGGAACACCCAGTCCCCACGCCGCCGCGGGAAGCGAGCAGAGCAGTTTCAGGAATGACCGGCGGTCAACGTTCATGCCCGCCATTGTACGCGTAAGGGAACGAAAAGGAAGAGGGAAAAGCGAACGATGAAGGATGAATGATGAACGATGCACGAAGAGGCGACTGACCGCGCAGCAGCGACCGATTCACCCCGCAATGCGAGTGAGGGGCTGAAGCAGGCAATGAACAACGAACGATGCAGACAACGAGATGAACTGAAAGAAAGTTCTTCAGTTCATCGTTCATCCTTCATCGTTCATCGTTGCAGTTCTTCATCCGGGATGCGTCCGGCTTCATTGCGCATGCGTTCGAAAAGCGAAGCGATGTTTTGGCGGGCCTTCGTGACCGCCTCGGTTGCGGCCAGCTCGAACATGCGGGGGACGTCTCCCGGGAACCACGCGATCGGCATCGCGAGCTGCTTCTGGGCACTCCCTTCCACCACGCCATAGACGTAGCCCGTGCGGACGTCCAGCACCGCGATCTTGGCCATGCTCGCGATCGTCACGTTGTCGCCGGGAATGATGAAGCACCCGATGATGGTGAGGTACAGCACACTGAGCGGGTTCGGATTGCGGGCGTAGTCGTAGGAGAGGCTGTAGATCAGCAGCAGGTCGCAGTTGAGGGCTGCGGCGTTTTTCCGCAGCACACGGACGTCCCTTATTGTGGCCGTCGTCGCGTAGATCGAGGACAGCGTCACCACGTCCGTGATGAAGAAACCATCCCTGATCGCGGTGTCCCACGCCTTCTGTTCTTCGGTGGAGATGGTGCGGTGGTACTTGAACCGTTTCTCGCTGGGGAGATACGCGATGGCGATGCTGGCACCGGGCCTCACGCCCGGCCTGCTCGTGAACGCCTGCGCGATGTCCTGCTCCCTCACCGGCTGCCGGGAGTCGATCACAATCCCCAGGTCAGGCGGCACGAGATTCATCGGGCGAGCCATGCATCCGGCGGCCGTCATCGAAGCGAGCATGATGCATGCGAGATAGCGGTACCGCATTGCCTTTCCTCCACACCATCAAACAGCGAAGACGGGAGGAAAGTTCAAAGAGCGAGTGGACGAAGTGGACTCAGTGGACAAAGTGGACGAAGTGGACTACCGGCGATTGGCTTCTCTCCTTCTTTTCTTCCCCCTTCTTTCCTTCTTTCCTTCTTGACTTCTTATCTTCTTATCTTCTTGACTTCTTAACTTCTTATCTTCTTGTCTTCTTGTCTTCTTATCTTCTTGACTTCTTAACTTCTTCTTCCAGCACTCCCAGTCCTTCCCGCAGTGCGTCTTCCTCGATGATGAGCGGCGGGCAGATCTTGATGGAAGCCGCGCCGCGGCCGACCGGTGCAAACAGCATCAGGCCCTGCCGCACGCACGATTCCACGATGCGGAACGCTCGCTCGGGATCAGGCTCCCTGGTGCCCGGGCGCACGACGTGCACCGCCGCCACCAGCCCGCGCCCGTGGACGAATCCCACGATGTCGGCGTGGCTATTGGCCAGCCGCTGCAGCTCGTCGTGCAGCACGCGACCCGTCCGCTCCGCTCGTGCCGGCAGGTTCTCCGAAATGATGATATCGATATTGGCGAGGGCGCCCGCGCAGCACACGGGATTGGCCCCGTAGGTGGTGGTGAAGCTCCGCGGCGGGAAACCCGCCATCAGGTCGGCCCGGCCCATCACGGCGGCGAGCGGGAGCGCGCCCGACAGCCCCTTCGCGAAGCACGCGAGGTCCGGCACGATCCCGTAGTGCTCGAATCCGAACAGCCTGCCCGTGCGGCCGAAGCCCGCCTGGATCTCGTCGCAGATCAGCACGGCGTCGTGTTCGCGGCACCAGGCGGCCAGCCGCTGCACGTACTCGGCCGGGGCGAAATTCGCGTCTCCGCCCTGGAACGACTCCATCAGTACGGCCGCCACGTCGTCCGGCGCCACGCCCTGCTCCGCCAGCGAATCCTGAAACAGATCGAAGCTCGTGTTCTCGCAGGCGTAGCCGTCCGGGAACGGCACCTGCACGTAAAAGGGCTTTGGGCATTGGGCTTTAGGCGTTAGGCCCGATATACCCGGCAGCCCAAAGCCCAAAGCCCAAAGCCCAAAGCCATCCAGCATGGCGGGGATTCCGCCGGCCAGTTGCGAGCCGAGCGTGCGGCCGTGAAATGCGTTGTGGAACGAGACGATGCGAAGCTTGCGGTCGCCCCCGGCGGCCCGCCCGTGGATGCGGGCGAGCTTGATCGCGCATTCCACCGCCTCCGATCCGCCTGAGAAGAAGAACACGCGGTCCAGCCCCTTGGGCGTGATTTCCACCAGCCGGCTGGCCAGCCGCGCCCGGATTTCCGTCGGGTGGGCATACGCGAACAGCAGCTTCTCCGCCTGCTTCCGGATCGCCTCGATCACTTCAGGGCGGCCGTGTCCGGCGTTGGTTGCCAGCACGCCCGAGGTGAAGTCGAGCCAGCGGTTGCCCCAGCGGTCGAAGATGCTGCATCCTTCCGCGCGATCCCAGATCACGGGCGCCATGCCGGTCATCGCGTCCGGCTCGCACGCGTAGAGATTCCGCAGGATCGGCAGCGACTCCGGCACGGGGATCGGTGTGCAGATGCGGCGGTGAGGGGTCTGAACGTGCGGGACGGCGACCGGGTCAAGCGAGAAACGATTTGCTGGCATAGCGCACCGAAGAAGAGGAATCCACAGATTGCACAGATTGCACAGATTAAGGAGATAAAGAGGTTATTCTAATAGATTGTCGGGTGAGGAATCAAGGCTGAACAGCACGGATTCGGGGCTGGGTGCATTGTAGGGGCGGGTCCCCGCGCCCGCCCTCCGAATTCATCCGGATGTCCCCTTTCACCACTCTTGTCAGAACTTGATCTCCCAGATGGTGTCGCCTTTCCCTGTGTTGCTGTCGCGTTCCTTCCCGCCGTCATCGACGATGTCAAGGCCCACGGAATAGATGATCTTGCGGTCGGGAAGGTAGCGGAAGGGCTTGCCGTCCATCTGGTCGAGCGGCACGTTGGGGAAGTATTCCGGCACCAGCTCGTCGAGTGTGCGGGGGAGGGAGCCGGTCTTCAGCTTGTAGCACTTGAGGGCGAGGATGATTTGGGTGGCGATGAGGTCGTTGTTCTGCTCGTTTCTGTGCGTTACAAGCCATCTGCATCTACCTGCTGCGGAGACCCAGACCCACTGTCCCATCGCGTTCCGGCTGAAGAGGTAACGGATGTGCTTCGGCCGGATTGGCACGGCTGCTTTCCACGAGGCGCCCCCCGGCGGGAGGTTTACCACGCCTATGTTCTGCCGAATGTCCGAGGCATCCGGGAGCGATGGGTGCTGCATCTGACACGTGTACTTCGGGATGTTAGCGAGGTGCACGCGCACGGCCTCAGCCAGTTTCCGCTTGCTCTCGTTTGGCTTGTATATATACCCCCACCGGTAGAGGTGGACCTTCTTGTTGATCACCATGGGCCTGGAGGCCGATCCCACACTATCGATTTCCGAGCAGGCCGTTGAGAATTCAGCCTTGACCGCATCCGCGACTGCCTCCTCGCCGCTTCGATAATGCCCCAGCGCCTCGATGTAAGGTACGAGTTCGTGTTCGGTCGTCGCAACATCGACAATAGATCGGATCTCACTCATTCCGATCCTGCGGATCTTCTCGCCATCTAACCAGCAGAATACCCCGCCTCGGCTGTTCTGCAGGAGCGAACCAAACCGTACGACATCCATCGCGCAGTCAAGCGCATCCTTTATGCGTTGGCTTCTTCTATGAATGCCAGCTTCAAGGCGAGCACGATCGATGAGAGAGTCAAGCTCCTCAACGCCCGAATACATGTCCTGTCGTATCTGCACCTGAGATTGCTCGCAAGCCAGACCTCTGCGAACCAGGACGAGCATCTCTGCATTCTTGTCCACGATCTCTCCTGCCCGTTTCCGCCAGCCCTCTTCACTGTATGCGACGCCCAACTCGGCAGCGATCGCGTCCTCGATTCTCACATCACGCCGGTCGAGGCGCAAGATATATGGGTTATATGGAAGAAAAGCCTTCATCTCAGCCGCCTTGAGGAAATACGTCATCGCGTTCTGGTCGTCGGGGATGTCCAGCCGCACCGGCCGGAGGTCGTCCACGTTCGGCGGCGATTCGTCCATGCACATGACTACGATGGTGGCGAAAACGACGACGATGAACAGTGTGAAGGCGATGAGGACGATGCGGACGCGGTGATGGGACATGTTCGTTCTCCGGCGTTGCCCCTCCCACGGTCATAGCATAGCGATGAAGGCCGAAGAATCAAGATGGCAGGCGAAAAAAGAAGGGGCGAACGGCGGATAGGAATCCGCAAGTTCGCCCCGAGTCTGAGTTATCAGCAATTCCAGCGAGGGCACGCCTTCGGAGGATGATGAGATGAAGGGATGATGAGATGATGTGAAAGAGGCTTGTCTGCCTCTCTTCATCCCTTCATCCCATCATCCCATCATCTCTTCATCATTTTCTCGGCCGCGGCCACCACCTTGGCGGCGTTGGGCAGGTAGGCGCATTCCAGCACGTAGCTCTGCGGGCTGACGGCATCCACCGCGCCGACGCGCACCACGGGAGCGTCGAGGTAGTCGAACGCCTTGTCCTGGATCTGCGCGGCCACCTCGCCCGTGTAGGAGCCGGTGATGCACGATTGCGACGTGACGATCACGCGGCCGGTCTTCTTCACCGAGCGGATGATCGCGTCGATGTCGAGCGGGATGAGCGTGCGGGGGTCGATTACTTCGGCTTCGAGGCCGTGCTTCTGCTTGAGTTCATCGGCGGCCTTGAGCGCCTGCACGAGCATGAAGCCCCAGGCCACGATGGTGAGGTCCTTGCCCGGGCGCTTGATCTCGGCCACGCCGAACGGGACCAGGTAATCTTCCGCCGGCACCACGGCCTTGTCGCCGTAGAGGGCCTGGCTTTCAACGAACATCACGGGGTTGTCGTCGCGGATGGCGGTCTTCAGCAGGCCCTTCGCGTCGTAGGCGTTGGAGGGGACGGCCACCTTCAGGCCGGCGACGGCCGTGGAGTGGCTTTCGACGCTCTGCGAATGCTGCCCGCCGTAGCCCTTGCCTGCTCCCGTAGACGTGCGGACCACCATCGGCACGCTGGTCTGCCCGCCCGACATGTAGCACCACTTCGCCGCCTGATTCCAGATTTGGTCGCCCGCCTGGAACTCGAAGTCGGAGTACATCAGCTCGACGACGGGCCGCAGGCCGGTCATGGCGCAGCCGACGCCCGCGCCGCAGATGGCGGCTTCGGAGATGGGCGCGTTGAAGACGCGGTCGCGGCCGAACACCTCCAGCAGGCCCTTGGTGACCTTGAAGGCGCCGCCGTAGTCCGCGATGTCCTCGCCGAAGGTGACCACGCGCTTGTCGCGCTTCATCTCCTCCCACAGGGCTTCCTTGATGGCGTCGCGCATCGTGAGCTTGCCGTCCGCGTCGCGCTTCACGAGCTGGTTTCTGTCCAGCAGCTCCACCTTCTGGAATGCCAGCGGCACCTGCTTGCTGAAGGAGTCGGTGAACATGAACATTGTGACGGTGTCGGGGCTAGGCTCGGGAGCAGCGGCGGCCCTGACGGCTGCGCGCTCGTGGCGCTTGTCGACCTTCTCGCGGAGCTTCTTGAGGTCACCTTCGGTCGCCGCCTTCGCCGCGATCAGCTCCTTCGGGAAGGTATCGATCGGGTCGATTGCCTTCCACGCGGCCTCTTCTTCGCTGGTGCGGTATTCCTTGCCCTGGTCGGTGAGCGAATGCCCGCGGTAGCGGTAGGTGATCAGCTCGCGCATCACGGGGCCGTGGCCTTTGCGTGCCAGCTCGGTGGCGGACCTGACCGCGTCTCGCACGGCCAGCACGTTCATGCCGTTCACCACTTCGGAGTGCATGCAGTGGCCGCAGAACCCGGCCGCACGGCGGGCGAGGTAGTCGAGGGCCGAGGTCTCCCCGCGCTGCTGGCCGGTCATGCCGTACTGGTTGTTGATGATGAGGAACACGGTGGGGACGCCCCAGGGCCGCTTGGCGAGTGCGTTGGTGAACTGCTCCATCGCGGCCATGTTGAGGGATTCGAGGCAGACGCCGTTCGCGTAGGCGCCGTCGCCCGCGTAGCACAGCACGACTTGGTCGGTTTCGCGGTAGCGGCAGGAGATGCCTGCACCGACTGCTATGCCGAGGCTGCCGCCGACGATGGCGTTGGCCCCGAGGTGGCCGATGCTGAAATCTGCAATGTGCATTCCCCCGCCGCGTCCGCGGCAGTAGCCTTCATCCTTGCCGAACAGCTCGGCGATGGCGCGGAAGAGGTGCTCCTCGAGGGCGAGTTCTTCGAGTTCCTCTCGGTTCTTGGCAGCCTTCGCCTTGTCGCCCAGGACCGCGCGGAGCTGGTCGTCGGTGCGCTGCTTGACGGCCATGCAGCCCTTGGCGATGCTCTCGCCGTGGCCGCGGTGGGTGCTGGTGATGTAGTCGGTGAGGCGGATCGCGCTGCAACTGCCGACGGCCGACGCCTCCTGCCCGATCGAGAGGTGCGTTGGCCCGCGATACTCGAAGCCCTTGATCGCGGGATACGCCTGGTTGCGGACCGCCAGGATCATCTCCTCGAACGCCCGCACGCAGAGCATCTGCTCGTAGAGCCAGAGGGCCTCGGCAGCGGTGATGGTTTTTTCCTTCAGTTCCTGTTCCAGCGATTTCGCATAGGAAAACGCGGGGATCGGCTCAAACGTCAGCTTCCTCGGCGTGAAATCCGGCATCACGTTGATCTGGACAACCATAAAACACCTTCTCCATCTACAGCGGGTTGAACAGCGGCAGCAGGTTCGTCTCGGTAGCCATCTGGGGGAGCGAACAGGGATATTATACAATATGATGGGCGAAAAGCAACCGCAAAAGGCGGTCCGAGAATTCGGCCTGCCGCGTCATTCGCAGCACGTCCGGATGATTGAGGCGACCCGCGATTCTGAGTTCCGGCTTCCGGCTTCCGCAGGGCGCTTGCACTCCCCAAGGCATATGTACAATTGGCTTACAAAGTATTACATGCCGCATGGAATGATATCCGCTTTTTCATTTGCGGTTTTCCGGGATACCGCGTATACTTCCTGTAGAGAATGCGGAAGAGGTGCGCCCCGTGGGCGGCACCTGGCGGAGACCGTGCGTCTGAAGACGGGCGGCTCCCTGATCCGCGTGGCACCGGCGTTCGGTGCGTCGTCGGTCCGTTGACTTCCACGGACGGTATGAAATGGCCCTAACCAACAGCAGTCGTGCGTTCAGGCTCATGATGCCCTGCCTGCGCACGTCGGCAGGGAAAATTGCCATCGGCCTGCTCTGCGCAGGCTTGATGTCCGCGGTGAAATTATCGATCCCGTGGACCATCAAGCTGGCGATCGATGACGTATTCCCCAGCCGGAACACCACGCTGCTGATGGCGCTGCTGGGCGGGCTGGCCTTGGCGTTCGTGCTGAAGAACGCGTTCATCGTGATCGGCCGCCGCGTGATGCTGCGAGCCGGCGAGACCACCGCGTTATCGGTGCGCCGACTGCTCTTCTCCCACCTGCAATCGCTATCGGTGGGTTACCACAAGAGCCACAAGCCGGGCGAGAGCCTGTCGCGCGTCACCGGCGACGTCGCCACACTCGAGAGCTTCGTCGAGATCGGCGTGCCCAAGACGGCCAACACGCTGCTGATGCTGCTGGGCGTGCTCGTGATCATCTTCATCACGAATCCTGTTCTCGCGGCCGTTTCGCTCGTGGTGCTGCCGATGCACCTGCTGCTGTACATGAGCTTCAAGCAGCCGATCAAGTCCGGCAACCGCCGGATGCGCGAGAACGAGTCGGGAATATCATCGGGCCTGGTGGAATCGCTGCTGGGCGTGGAAGCGATGACGGCATCGGCGGCGGAAGACCACGAGCGGCAGAAATTCCACGACCGTGCAAACAACCTGCTGGGCGCCCGGCTGCGGCTGGGCTCGCTGCAGTTGTGGCAGAAGGTGCTGGCCGACGTGGCCGTTGGAATCGGCACCGTGGGCGTGTTCTACTACGGCGGCCGCCAGATCATGGCCACCAGGATGACCATCGGCGAGTTCACCGCGTTCATCAGCTACCTGGGAATGCTCTATCCGCTGTCGCTCACGTTGATGACGCAGATGGGGCACACGCTCGGGGCGATGTCGAGCGCCGAACGCGTGATGGACGTACTCGAGACCGAGCCCGACGTGAAGGAGGCCCCGGACGCCGCGGCGCTTCCGCAGGTGAACGGGAGCATCGCGTTCGACAACGTGTCGTTCAGTTACGGCGAGCGGTCGCACGGGCTGCGCGCATTGAATTTCGCAGCGGAAGCGGGCGACGTGGTGGCGGTGGTCGGGCCCGAGGGCACCGGCAAGAGCACGCTGGCTTATCTGCTGGCGCGATTCTACGACGTGCGCAACGGAGCCATCTACCTCGACGGCGTGCCGCTTGACCGCCTCCCGCTGCGCCAACTCCGCAATGAAGTGGGCATCGCGTTCCAGGAGCCGTTCCTGTTCTCGGGCAGCCTTGCCGACAACATCCGCTACTCGAAGCCCGACGCTTCGGCGGCGGAAGTGATGGCCGCGGCCGACGCCGTTGGCCTGGCTCCGTTGATCGAGCGGCTGCCGGATGGCATCGACACGATGATCGGCGAGAACGGCATTCAACTGTCGCTCGGCCAGAAACACCGGATCGACATGGCCCGCGCCCTCATCAAGAATCCGCGGATTCTCGTGCTCGATTCCGTTTTAGCGGATGTCGTCGCCGAAGACCGGTGGGAGCAGGAGCGGGTCTTCCATCGCATCAGCGAAGGCCGCACAACGTTTGTGATCAATCCGCCTGCCCACGTGCTTGATCAGGCCAACAAGGTGATCAGGCTCCAGCGCAGCGGCCTGGCGGAAGTGGAAGACCGCCTTGCGGCGGAATGATGAACGATGAACGATGAACAGGTCTGCCGAGCCCTGAACATTGAATCCCGGGCAGTTCTGCGGAGCGATGAGTATTGAGCATCATTCATCATTCATCATTCATCATTCATCACTCCAAAGCGGCGGTCAGCTTGGCGCTGTTGCTGGTAATCGCGGTGGCGCTGCAGCCGTTGACCGGGGCGGAAACGGCTGCATCCGAAGCCGTTCCCCCTGCTGCGCCGGCGAAAAGTGCCCCGGCGAAGGCTCCCGCCCCACCCCCACCGTCCCCCAAGTCGGCCGCCATCATCGAGCTGCCCCCGGTTTCGGATGAATCGCTGAGTTCGCTGCTGGAGTATCTCGGCGCCCACCTGGTTCACGAAGCCGATTACCGCATCAGCGAGGACCGCTCGCAGGTCCCGCCGCCCGAACGCGAACTGGAGCGTCTGGCGGTCTACACCAACTACCACATCGACGGCGTGATCATCGTCGGGCTGCTGTCGACCGGGCCGGGCAGGATGCTCGTGCTCAAGGCCACGTCACGCGAGAAGGAAATGCTCGACAATTTCGGCGAGCTGCTGCGCGTCGCCCAGGCACGGGTGCAGGCGCTCAATGCCGAGGCCATGAAGGATATCCTCGCCCGGGCCAAAGTATCGGCCGTCAATCTCAGCTACATCAAGACCGACAAGGCCATGGGCGCGCTCAAGGTCATGGGTTACAATGTAGTCGAGATGGCCGAGACCGCCGGCGTGACCGCATCGAAGGCGTACTCGGTCGGCGCTATCACCGATTTCCGCCTGCCGCTGATCACGTGCTTCGTAGACGCCGACTCGACATCGCTGGCAGAGACGAAGGCAAAGTCGGGCGGCCCGCTCGGGCAGACTGTCACTCCTGACATCGGCGGGGCCAGCCTGGCGAACATCACCGACACCTCGGCGCAGCAGCGTCTGCTCATATGCTACGATCCGAAGAATCCCGAATCGCTGCGCCGCCTGATCGACGACATCCAGACGATCATCGACGTGCCCGCCCAGCAGATCCTGATCGAAGGGATGATCCTGGAAGTCAACGACGACCGCCTCCGCGAGTTGGGTGTGGACTACAAGGCCACCGACACGCAGAGCATCACATACTGGGAGGGGAAGGCCCGCAGCACCGCGAACCCCGAGACGCCGTTCACGGTCGACATGGGCGCGTGGAGCGCCAACAACGAAGGATTTGCCATTCGCCTGCGGGCGCTCGTCGACAAGGGTGCGGCCGACATTCTCTCCAAACCGTCGGTGATGGCCCTCGACAACTACCAGGCCCGCATTCGCATCGGCCGCGAAATCCCCATCTCCACCACCGTCGCCACCGCCGCCACCACCAACCTCAACGTATCCTACTTCTTCATGGGCATCGTGCTCAACATCAAGCCCCGCGTCAGCCGCGATCAGAAGGAAGTGAGCATGCAGGTGGAAGCGATCGTCAGCTCGAAGGCACCCGTCAAGCCGCTCACCACCATCGTGGGCGGCAACGAGATCGAGGTGGCACCGGTCATCGACAGCCGCGTGGTGCAGACGTTCGCACGCGTCAGCAACAACACCCCGTTCATCATCGGCGGGCTGATCTCGCACGACATCCGCGACACGCGCACCGGCATCCCGCTGCTGATGGACATTCCCCTATTTGGCATCCTCTTCGGCAAGACCAGCCACAAGGAGGTCCGCAACGAAGTCATCGTCGTCCTCACTCCGCGCATCGTACCGCTGGACAGCGACAATTACTTCGCCGTCGTGCCGAAGGATTCCGACAAGTTCGACACCGCCACCAGCGAGCTGTTCAGGAATTCGTATCGAATCAGGGGGCAGGACATTTTCGACCTGACGTTCGTGCGGGAGGAGCCGCAGTACGTGCGGCTGGCCGCAGGAGCCGCCGAGGCCGCGAAGCAGAATCCCGAGCTTGCCCGCGATCCCGCAATGCAATCCATCCTGAACGGCAGGATCCCCGGCGAGACGACGATCATGCTGCGCATGCTCTACGAGATCGTGAAGGCGCGGTGGTCCGCCGAGAAAATCCCCACCGAAAACATCATCATGTTCGAGCCGCGCCGCACCGATGACGGCGAGCAGGAACAGATCAGTGTGAAATACCTCGCGAACGAGTTGAAGGCGATCGACGAGAATCCTGAAATGCCCAAGGCTCTCGTGCTGCAGTTCGACCTCGCCGCCCGGAACGACAACAACCAGCTCATGCCCCCGCTCAGCATCCAGGCACTCCAGGCACACAAATGGCAAGACTACGATGCCTGGATGAAGATGTTCAACAAGATGAACGATGATGGCTCGTTCGACACCGCCGCGATCGTCATCCGCACGCCGCGCGATATTGACCGGCTCAAGACTTGCCTCGTGCTGAAGAAGCTCCTCGAGATCAACAACCTCCCCAGCGTGCTGCACGTCAAGGATTTCCCCGTCGGTATGCAGATCCTCTACCCGAACCTCGAAGACCCGGAAAACCGCAAGTACGTGGTCGACGCCAAGGTCGCCGAACTGTTCTACGTCAGCGACTACTACTACCAGGCCTTCCAGCAGCTATACAAGGCAGAATTGGCAAGGATCGAGAAGGTGCTTCTGGGGGAAGAACGCTCAGGCACCGAGCACTGAGCGGAAACCCGCAGGTGCAGAACCGGCCATCAGGACCTCCTCTTCGATCTCACTTCTTCCTTGATCCTCTGAATATGCCCCCTCCCGAGTGCCTTCACTTCGCAGCCGAGCTCGAAGTAGCGGCGGATCTTCCGATCGTCGAGGATGCCGAAACAATCGATCACGGCGAGCGGCTCGCCCGCCCATTCGACGACCTTGTCGGGATCGAGGTCGAGGTACTGCTCGTGGCGGACGGCAAAGATGACGGCGTCGGCGCCCTTGATGGCAGCCGGCAGGTCGGATTGCACGCGGATGCTGCTGAGGTGCTCCTGGCTTCGGAAGAAGCGCGACCACGAGAGGCCGGGGCCGGGGTAGGTATCCTGGTTCTCAAGCTCGTACCAGTGCGCCACGTAGGGGTCGTGAACGCGGATGTCGGCCCCCATCTCGGCAAGCTTGCGAACGACCAGCTCCGAGCCGCTGTAGCGGGTGTCGCCCACGTCTTCACGATAGCTGGCACCGCACAGCAGCACGGTGGAGCTGGCGATGTAGCCGCCCATGTTCCGCATGGCGTCGCGGGTCATTTCGGGCACGTGGAGCGCCCGCGTGTCGTTCACGTTGATTGCGGTGGGCGTGATCTTGAAGATGTCGTCCTCGAAGCCCAGGATGTGCTTGTAGGCCCACATCCCCAGGCCGCCGTCCTTGGGCAGGCAATAGCCGCCGATGCCGGGGCCGGGGAAGATGATGTTGCTGTGGGTGGGCCGCATCTTGATCGCGTTGATCACCTTGATGAGGTCCACGCCGTTGCGCTCGGAGAATAGGCTCCATTCGTCGAGGAACGCCAGGATGGTGGCGCGGTAGGAGTTCTCGACGATCTTGCAGGTCTCCGACTCGATCGGGCGATCCATCACGGTGAGCGGGAAGCTTTCGGTGTTGATGATCTCGGTGAGGAATTTCACCACGCGCTCGCGTGCCCGCTTGTTGCAGCCGGAGCAGACGCGCCAGAAGTCGCGGATGGACGCCACGTAGTTCCGGCCGGGCATCACGCGCTCGAAGCTGTGGGCCAGCACCGGATCGCTGTCGATGCCGCGGGTGCGGAACGCCTTCTTCATGATCGGATAGGCCACGAATTCGGTGGTGCCGGGGGCGACCGTCGTCTCGATCAATACGAGGCAGTCGGCGGGCACCTTCTCGCCGATGCTGTGCATCGTCGCCTCGAGGGCGGACATCTCGGTCTTGCCGGTTCGGAGGTTGCCGAGGTCCTGCTTCGTGTAGTCGCACTGAACGTCCACCACCACGCAATCGGCGAGCTTCAACACGTCGCTGTTGTATGTGGCGGTGAAGGTCTTCCGCTCGAGCACGGTGCGCCTGATGATCCGGTCGACCTCGGGATCCTCGGCCTTGATGGGTGACTCGCCGCGCGACAGCAGCGGGATCTTCCAGTAGCTGCGCGTGCTGGGGCGCTGGCAGCCGATGACGAACTTGCCGGGCTTGCCCGTCTGCTTGTCCACGCTATCGGCCACGATGGCGCCCATCACGGCGCCAACGAAGCCCACGCCCATGATCACCACGATCTCCTTGCCCTCGGCCCGGGCGGCCTGTGCGAGCTTCTCGATGCGCGCAAATTCCCCATCATACTCGCGCTTCTCGGGGATTGCGAACTTCTCGCCTGCCGGGCTGATCGAATACTCCACTGATTGCTCTCCTGACAAATCTTTC
>Ga0307378_10007588_pt1 | contig 14554 bp, 12 predicted proteins | sample UN1MG_FD_202238 | JGI IMG/M metagenome (GOLD analysis project Ga0307378, IMG submission 202238) | Soil microbial communities from Risofladan, Vaasa, Finland - UN-1 | ecosystem: Environmental > Terrestrial > Soil > Coastal area > Acid sulfate soil | place: Finland: Risofladan, Vaasa | collected...
TTAAGCCCCAGATCAGAGCGTCAGTGATTTTGATTTTAGCAAATTTTCCAATTAGATTTTTTTGTCCTTTAAATTTTACAGTTTTATAATGAAATGATTTACCAAATAGGAATTTGTCTTTGTAGTTAGTTGGTAGAACTTCAATAGTTTTACCAGTATATTTTTTATTGTTCGCAAGAGCAGTTTGTTTAAGAATTTCATTTAAAGTTTTTTCTCTTCTTTTTTTCTCTTTTGCCGGAACATTATCTTTTAATTTGGCAGCTGCTGTTCCTGCTCTTAGAGAATATTTATTTATATAAGCCATATCATATTTAATTTCTCTGAATAGCTTAGCTGTATTTTCAAACTGCTTTTTTGTTTCGCCGGGGAATCCAACGATTACATCGGTAGACAGACAAATATTAGGAATTTCCTTTCTAACTTTTTTTATAATGTTTTTATATTGGGCAATACTATATGGACGGTTCATTTTTTTTAAAATTTCATCGTCACCTGTTTGAACAGGAAGATTAAGATAAGGAGTGACTTTTTTACAATTTTTCATTGTTTTAATTAATTCGTCAGAAAAATCTTTTGGGTGAGAAGAAGTAAACCTAATCCAGAATTTTCCTGGAATATTATTAACTTTTCTGAGAAGTTGAAGGAAAGAGATATCTGAGTATGAATTGACGTTCTGACCTAATAACCAAATTTCTTTACATCCTTGTTTGATTAATTTTTTTATTTCACAAATAATTTCCTCTGCTGGTCGTGATATTTCTTTGCCTCGGGTATAAGGGACAACGCAATAAGCGCAAAAGTTATTGCACCCGCGCATTATAAGAACTAAGGCAGAAAGCTTATTTGAATATTTCGGTTCAATCTCAAAATAATCCTTATGTTTCATTTTCTCAGGGTCGTGAGAAAATGAAACTTCGGCGTTAAGAATTTCCGGCCACTTAGAGAGATTTTTTAATTCAAACACAAAATCAAAATTTTTAGCCAATTTATTTTTATCTTTTTTTAAAATACATCCAGTCAAAATAGTTTTAAGTTTTGGGTTCTGAGTTTTGAGTTTGTCAAATTTTGATAAAAGTCCGTAAACGCGGTCCACTGCCGACTGTCTAACCGAACACATATTAATCACCACTAAATCGGCTCCGTTAATTTTTTGAGTTGGTTTGTATCCTTTGTTCTCCAAAACTGCTGCAATTCTCTCGCTATCTGATTTATTCATTTGACATCCATAGGTAATTAGAAAGTATTTCATATAGATCAATTCTACAATGAAATTCCCCAGTTTTCAACCTAAAAACTCCGCTTACAAGCGGAGTTTTTAAGTATTTCACGGGGGGAGTTTACTCTTCAACTATCTGGCATTTGCCTTCTACGCATTTGGTTTTAACTCCCATACATCTTGCGCTAATTGTTTCTGCGGGGCCGCATCTTGGTTGGGGACAGTCAGCATCGGTTTCACATTCTTTTTCTCGGCATTCTCCTTTATAGGCAATTTCTACATTAGATATTTTGGCATAACAGCTATTTGAGTAAGTTTTTCCGTTGGTTCCACAAACTGGATCCCAGAGAGTTATACAGAAAGGTTTGGGTTCGGTTGAAGGAGTTGTTGGAATTTCGATTTCTGCCGGGATAACACACTTAAAGGATGTCACGCAACCATTTTCATCTTTTTCAATGATAATCCTTCCTTCAGAGCAAAAACCAGGAGCAGGCCTGTCTATTTCAGAGCAGACCATTGTTCTTTCTTGGTTTCTTTGTTGAACTCTTTCTATAATACCTTCTCTCATTTCATTTATTTTTTCCCTAAGCTGAGTTTGTTCTCTTGTTTCAAATCGTAGATTTTCTAAGATTTCAAGCTGCTTCCCCTTATCACCGGAAATTTTATCTATATATTCTTTAAATTTTTCCTGGTCTTCAGGAGACATTTTTTCCAAGTCATCTTGTAATCTCTCGAAAGCATTTTCCTGGGCTTTCCTGATTGCCTCTTTTGCTTGCTCTGGAATTTTTTCTTCTAATTCTATTAGAACTTCTAAATTCTTAAAGTTTTTATATTTGCTTCCTTTCATTTCATCTATGTTCTCTTCTAAGTTTTCTTTGATTTTTTCTGATCTGTCTTCAAGTATTGTCATTACTTCGCCGAAGCTCTCTAAATGCTTTTTTCTTGCTGTTTCTATTTTTTCAAAAACCTCTGAAGGAACTTGATTTTCTAATTTTTGAAGAACTCTTTGATGCAAGAGTTGATGTCTGGTAAATTTATCAAGAAACTCTTCTACTTCTTCATTTTCTTCTGCTTTCTGTTTAATATTTTGAGCACGAGTCCGAATTTTTTCTAATGCTCTTTCATATTTTTCTGTTGCTTTTTCTAATATTTTTGGGTCTCCATTTTTCTCAACTAATGCTTTCAGCTCCATTAATTTTTCATTAGCGAATTTTTGCTCTAATTCTAATTTTTTGATTCTGCCGAAAGCAAAGAAAGACATAATTCCTCTCTCCCATTCTTTTAGGAAGTAAAAAGGATTATCTGGTAGAAGTTTCGGCTCTTTTATTTCCAGGTCTCCTGGCTCAACCTCTTCGTCAAGTTTTATCTCTTCTTCAACAGTAGTTTCTTGAGCAAGAGCAGTTAAACCCATAATTAATCCCAAGCAAATTGCAGGAATTAAAATAAATTTTATTGTACGACACATAAAAATAACCATCTTAACATATTAACATTTTAACATACTAACAAAATTGGAAACCAAATATTAAAATGCTTAGATATTAAAATGATTTGGTTAATGAATTTTTTCTTTCTTCTCTTTTAAAAAATATCTCCATTGTTCTAAAAACTCTACAAAGACCAAAAAAGGCATATCTATTAAGGCGGAAAATATGGCTGCTATGATATTATATCTTTTCCATTTAACTGTTAGCCACTTTCCTAATTGTATCACGGGTATAGCAAAAGGGTCAACGATGAAATGGAAAAATGATTCTTTTTCTTCAATTACCTGTAACTCTTTAGCTCTTTGTCTGATTTTTGCTCCAGCAAAAGCAATCAAAGAGAGAAAGACAACAAAGATTACATAAGAAAGAGGAGGGAAGTTCACTTGATAGAGTCCCCATGTTATTAAAGCAAGAATAAGACAGAAACCTAAAAGATAGAAAAGATTTACTATCGCGCTTAAAATAATGCTTCTTTTGGGAAAAATTTTTACTTCGTAAACATCCGTTTTTTTTCTTTTATAAACAATTTTCATAACTTCCATTACTACCTGTTCTTGATTTTCCTTTTTTGGAGGTTTAATAGTTACAACCAAGAGAAACATTAAAAAAGTAGGACCTAAAATATCTACCCCGACAGCTAAAAAGTTAAATCGGCCGGTAAGAATTTTAGTGGCTGGGATTTCAATAGCCAGAAGTGAGATAATATTGGTCAGGAAAATAGATAAGGTGGCGTAGAAAGCTGCCCTGGCAAGTCGCGATTTTAAAGTTTTAACCCTTTTATTATAAGCTCCTCTGATTAAAGTTTCTAAAACTTCTGGTTTTGATACTTTTTCTTTAATTCCCATTGGCTCTTTGGAAAGAACGTCTCCTAAAAGCAGATAGGGAGTATCATATTTTTCGCAGATTTGATAGAATTTATCTGCCAAAGGATGATTTAAATCTTTTTCTACGCTTTCTCTAGTTGAATAAACATTTTTAGCTAATTCGTTAATTTGATTTTCAGAAAAGTTTATCCATTCTGGGTGCCGGTATTTTAAAAGCTCATAACTAATTATCGGAGCGTCTAATTTAAAAAGAGTCCTTTGGACAGCAATATGAATTTGAATATTTTTTTCTTTTTCGCTTATTCCTTTTATCTTAAAAACCCCTTCGTTCAATTTAATTCTCTCTTTCATTAATTCAAACATGTAATTCATTAGAGCTCTTTCCCTCAAAGAAGGGCTAAGAATTTCTTCTATTTCACAGGCAGCAATTTCTGAGAGCCAGTTATAAAGTTGAAGTTTTGATTTTTTGGGACCGGAGGGGCCGTGATTTAGAATAAAAATATATTTATCAATTGCTTTTTGAACTTCTTTAGTTTTTGATTCTTCAATTTTATCATTTGAAAAGTGACCACCTCGAATTAACTCCAAAACTAAAGGTTCGGCAATTAAATTTCCAGAAAAGTTTCCATTAGCTAGGTCTAATTGAGAAAAAATCCGTCTTTTTAAAATTCTTTCAGTTGCTCTTCTTTTTAAAAGATGTTCTTCTTTCCAGTCAATAATTCCTCTTATTTTCTCATAAAAAGCAGCTACCTTTGAGGCAACCTCATCAACATGAATAGTCGGTACCCCTTCTTTTGGCTGAAGGGATTGATGCCAGTTTTGATATCTAGAAATTAACTTTTGAGTAGATTGAGATAATTCCGGCATAGAGTTCGTTACAATTTTTTATTTTCTGTTTCTGTTTTAACTTTTTCAATAAATTTATCTAATTTCATCATTCCGATATCACCTTTTTTTCTTTCTCTTACTCTGACAGATTTCTTTTCTATTTCTTTGTTGCCGACAATTAACATATAAGGAGTTTTTTGAATTTCCCCTTCGCGGATTTTTTTTGAAATAGTTTCATTCTCATCCTTTAGTTCACAGCGAGACCCGGACTCGTTGATTTTTTTAACGACTTCTTCGGCGTATTTTTTGTGGTGAGTGCCAATTGGAATAACCCAGACCTGGATAGGGGAAAGCCACAAAGGTAGAGCTCCAGCGTAGTGTTCAAGTAAAACGCCAATGAATCTTTCTAAAGAACCCAATAAAGCCCGATGAATCATAATCGGCTCTTTCTTTTTACCGTTTTCGTCAATATAAAAAACATTAAAAGCCTTCGGTAGATTAAAATCAACCTGGAAAGTGCTGCATTGCCAGGGTCTTCCCAAAGAATCCTTTATTTTAATATCAATTTTAGGACCATAAAAAACTCCTCCTTCGGAGTCAAGCTGATATTTTAACTTCAATTTTTCAAGAGCATATTTTAAAGAATTAATAGCCTCCTGCCACATTTTTAAAGTTCCCATAAATTTTTTAGGACGAGTAGATAAATAAATTTCATAATCTTTAAAACCAAAAGTTTTTAGAATTTTAAGGCCGTATTTTAAGAGAGAAGTTAGTTCTTTTGCCATTTGGTCCGGCGTGCAAAAAATGTGGGCGTCATCTTGGGTGAATCCTCGCACTCTGGTTAGACCATGCAAAACCCCTGATTTTTCATACCTGTAAACAGTTCCCAGTTCGGCGAATTTTAAGGGCAAGTCCTTGTAGCTTCTGATTTTTAGTTGATAGGCCTTAATATGAAAAGGGCAATTCATCGGCTTTAATAAATATTGTTCTTCGTCAATTTTAATGGGAGAGTAGATATTTTCCCGATAAAAATTCCAATGGCCAGATTTTTTCCATAAATTAAGATTTCCAATATGAGGAGTGTACAACCATTTATAACCTTGCTTGGTTAATTCCTTATATAGATAGTTTTCAATAACACGACGAAGTATAGCTCCCTTAGGAAGCCAAATTGGCAAGCCAGCTCCTATTTCCTCGTCAATAAGAAATAATTCTAATTTTTTACCTAAAATCCGATGATCTCTTTTTTCCGCTTCTTTTTGAACTTTAAGGTATTCATTTAATTCTTTTTTAGTTTTAAAAGCAACTCCATAAATTCGAGTGAGCATTGGATTTTTTTCATTACCTTTCCAATAAGCCCCAGCAATTTTTGTCAATTTAAAACTATTAATTATTTCTTTGGCTTGCCCTGAACGAAGCTGAAGGGTTGATTTAATATGAGGTCCCTTACATAAATCAACAAACTTGCCGGTCTGATATACCGAAATCCGTAGAGGCTCGGTTTCTACGGATAAATTCTTAATGAGTTCTAATTTGTAGGGCTGACCTTTAAATATTTTTTTTGCTTCTTCTTTTGTAACTATTTTCTTTTTGAATTTAATATCTTGTTTAATCAATTCCTGCATTTTTTTCTCAATTTTTGGTAAATCAGTGGAAGATAGTCCTCCTTCACCAGAAGTTACAGCGGACAAGTCAAAATCATAATAAAACCCGTTTTCAATTGCCGGCCCAATGCCAAAACGAACTCCGGGGTACAGTTCTTGAACCGTGTACGCTAAAATATGAGTCAATGAATGGCGAATGGTATCAATTTTCATTTTTGTATAATTTCTTCAACTTCTTCGGCTATTACTTTGGGGACATTGTCCCGATTGTCAACTCTTCCTTTAACAAAAATAATTTTATTTTCTTGAAAAACAGCGGGGTTTCTTTCAATTAATCCCGGAAAAACAACAACTTCAGCTTTATCGGTTAAGTCCTCTAGTTTTACAAAAAGCATTGGTTTTCCATTTCTGGTAATAATTTTTTTAATTCCCGAGATAATTCCTCCTACCCTGATTTTTTGGTTTATCCAGGCGTTTTTTATTTTTACCAAAGCAAAAGTTTTTTTCTCTAAAATTTCTCTGAAGTCTTCCAGAGGATGAGAACTTACATAAAGACCCAAAAGTTCTTTCTTTGCTGGGGTAGCAGGAACTAAAATTAGATGGTTGTTTAAATTAATTCCATCAAAGAGACCTTTTTGATTGCTTATTCTCGCTTTTTGGGTTTCTTTTGACCATTCCAATAGCCTTTCTAAATTATGCAATAATTGGCTCCTTTCGGCAAATTTGTCAAAGGCGCCAGCTTTAATTAAGCTTTCAAAAGATTTTTTATTTAAATCTTTTGAATTAACTCTTTGAATAAAATCTTCAACATTTTTAAAAGGGCCGTTGTTTTTTATTTCTTTAACAATTACATCTATTATATTCTCACCAACGTTTTTGATAGCCAGAAGTCCGAAACGAATCTTATTTTCCTTGGGCACTACAGTAAAGTTTTTTAGACTCTCATTAATATTTGGAGGCAAAACTTCAATTCCCATTCTTTTAGATTCTTCAATTAAAACAGCAATTCTTTCAACATCTGTTTTTTCGGAAGTGAGTACGGCAGCCATAAATTCAACCGGGAAGTTAGCTTTTAGATAAGCTGTTTGATAAGCAATAGTAGCATAAGCGGCTGAATGACTTTTATTAAATCCATATTGGGCAAAAGGAAGAACCCACTGCCATAGTTTTATAGCTATTTTTTTATCAATCTTGTTGTCTGTCACGCCTTTAATAAATTTTTCTTCTTGTTGATTAAGTAAACTATGAATCTTTTTCCCTACTGCTTTTCTTAGAACATCGGCTTCGCCTAAAGTGAAACCAGCTAGATCTCGAGCAATCCGCATTAATTGTTCTTGATAAATACAAATACCCTGGGTCTTTTCTAAAATTGGTTTTAGTTTTGGATGCAAGTATTCTATTTTTTTCCTTTTATGTTTTCTGTCAATATAATCTGGAATGAATTGGATTGGGCCCGGCCGATAAAGAGCGACCATAGCGACAATATCTTCAAATTCGGTTGGCTTTAGTTGGCGAAGGTATCTTTTAAGTCCATCGCTTTCCAATTGAAATACACCGGTAGTATTAGCTTTTTGGAAAAGTTTAAATGTTTCTTTATCGTCTAAGGGAATATTTTCAATGTCAATTTTTTTTCCTCCCCTAAGAACATATATTCTGGATAAAGTGTCTTCAATTATAGTTAAATTTTTTAGGCCGAGAAGGTCCATTTTTAAAAGGCCTAAATCTTCGATAGCATGCATTTCGTATTGGGTGATAACGTTCTGGTTGTCTTGGGTAGGATGTTGAAGAGGAATTAGATTTGAAAGAGGTTCGTTTGATATTACTATTCCGCAGGCATGAGTTGAAGCGTGGCGAGCTACTCCCTCAAGTTTCTTAGCTAAATCAATTAACTTTTTCGCCTGTTCATCGGTTTGATAAATATTTTTGAATTCATCAACTTTTTTTAATGTTTCGTCTAGGTTAAAGCCAAAAGGAATCATTTTAGCAATTTGGTCACAATAACTATAAGCATAATTTAATGCCCGGCCAACATCTCTGATTGCTGCCCGGGCAGCCATTGTTCCAAAAGTGATAATTTGAGCCACTTTGTCTCGACCATATTTTTGAGCAATATAATCAATTACTTCGTCTCTTCTTCTGTCGGTAAAATCAAGATCAATATCAGGCATTGAGATTCTTTCTGGATTAAGAAAACGTTCAAACAAAAGATCGTTTTTAATAGGGTCAACGCTGGTGATATTCAGTAAAAAAGAAACTAAAGAGCCGGGCGCCGAACCTCTTCCTGGACCAACAATGATTCTTTGGCTTTTAGCCCAATTAACAAAATCCTGAACAATTAAAAAATAAGAAGCAAAACCAGTTTGTTTAATAACTGAAAGTTCATAACTCAATCTATCTGTAATTTCTTTGTTTAGTTTATCTTTAAAACGTTTTTTTAATCCTTGTTTGCAGAGTTTTTCCAGATATTCATCAGGTGTTTTGTTGTTTGGCACCTCAAAATAAGGCAACTTTGTTTTTCCAAGCTCAAGTTCAAGATTACAAACATCAGCAATTTTCTGAGTATTTTCAATGGCTTCAGGAACATGTTTAAACGCTTGCTCCATTTCTTTAGGGCTTTTTAAAGAGAAATCGTCTGATTTGATAGTTATTCGTTCCGGATCGTTGAGATTAGCGCCGGTGTTTATTAACATTAAAATATCTTGAGCTTCAGCGTCTTCTGATTTTAGATAATGAGTGTCATTAGTTGCTACTAAAGGAATGCCGTATTTTTTGGAAATATTAATTAATTCATTATTAGTGGTTTTCTGTCCCGGAATATTTGGATGATGCTGGATTTCTAAATAAAAATTATCTTTTCCAAAAATTTCTTGATATTTTTGAGCTAATTTTTCTGCTTCTTCAAATTTCTTCGCTACTATTAAACGGGGAATTCTCCCTGCCAAACAAGCAGTCATAGCAATAAGTCCTTTGGAATGTTTTGCCAAGAGCTTATCGTCAATTCTTGGTTTATAATAAAAGCCCTCCAAATGGGCTTTAGTTATAAGTTTAACTAAATTTTTATAGCCTTCTTCGTTTTTTGCTAATAAAACAAGATGATATCTTTTATCATCTATATTTGGCCTTTTCTGGTTCATCCTTTCTTGAGCAACATAGACCTCGCAGCCAATTATGGGTTTAATTCCTCTTTCTTTAGCTTTTTTATAAAACTCTACAGCTCCATACAAAACTCCGTGGTCAGTCAAAGCAACAGAATCCATGCCTAATTCTTTAACATAATCCAAAAGTTCATCAATCTTCGGCAAACCATCTAATAAAGAATAGTGAGAGTGAACGTGTAAATGGGTGAATTTCATAATTACAAATGAGTGAGGAAAAGAAAAGTAAGAACCTTTCGTCGCTTTGCTCCTCAAGAACCTTGATTCGTTAAGGTGTAAATATGTAATCTTGAATTAAACTTTTCTTTTCCAAGCGAATGCCGTAATTATATAAAACGTTTGTTTTCTATATTTCTATAATTATACTATCTTACCCCGTTAGAGACTACGATGCAAGTTCTTAAAATAAAAAAGCCCGCGATAAGAATATCGTGGGCTATATAGGGCGAGGCTGAAGTTTAATTTAAACTCTATTTTTCTTTCTTATTAGTTGAATGGCGCAACTAACAACAATTAAGCTCAATAGCAGGATTATTGTTTTAAGCCACCATTCAATAATGCCTGGATTTTTAAGAAGGACAGCAAGAAGAACGAAAACCCCTGAGAATACAATTCCAATCAGATAATCTGTCGGAATAAGCCAAATCCATTTTCGATGCCATTCTATAGAGCGACGATTAAATTTTTTCAGACCGTAAAATGGATTCCAGATAAACCAGGTAAAATCTTGGAAAAGCCAGAATAAAGGCATACAGGAAAGTATTTGTAGCTCTTTTAGTAAACTCCAGCTTACTCCTGCAAAAAAAGGAGAATGGAAAATGATAAGTTCTAAGGCATTTAAAGCAAGATGATATCCAGTTACTTCTTTTCCGCCTTGAAACCAAGAATAAAATTTAGTGATTTTCCATTCTGGATTTGCTCGCCAACAAGGAAGATTTTTTGCCCAACCATGTTTTCCTTCAATTTGAATTTCAAGGAAAGATATGACTGTAGCAACAGTAAATACATAGGCAACGCTGTACCAAATCGAAAACATCGTTTTCTCCTTTCGTAAAAATCAGAAGCTACTTCAGCTTTTAAGTTTACAAAGACCAATTTTCAAACTATTTATATTATACACCCATGTTTTAATTTGTCAAGTTTTACTACCAATTTTGTTAAAATAGGAATAAAATAATAAAATGAAGCATCCTAATTTTAGAGAAGAAAAGAAGTTGTGGAGAGAAGGACATAAAATGGTTGTTGGGATTGATGAAGCCGGGAGAGGGCCGCTTGCAGGACCGGTGGTTGCGGCAGCAGTTTGTTTTAGAATTTCCAAATTCCAAACATTTAAAAAAATCAAAGATTCTAAACAATTGACCGCGCTCCAAAGAGAAAAATTTTTTGATATTTTAACAAATCATCCACAAATAAGGTGGGGGATTGGTAGGGTTTCAGAGAAGGTTATAGATAGAATCAATATTTTAGAAGCAACAAAATTGGCAATGAAAAGAGCAGTGAGGAACTTAGAGAGGAAATGTTCTTGCTCTGATTTTTTGATAATTGATGGGAATTTTGGTATAAATTTAGATGTTCCGCAAAAATCAATTATCAAAGGAGATGAAAAGGTTTTTTCTTGCGCTGCTGCCAGTGTTATTGCTAAAGTTACCAGGGATAGAATGATGATAAGATATCATAAAAAATATTCCCGGTATGGTTTTGATAAGCATAAAGGATATCCAACAAAGATGCATAGGCAAATCATAAAAAAATATGGTTTTTGTAAAATTCACAGAAGGAGTTTTAGGGTCTCTTGACCTTGTCAGAGATAGGTTGCCACAGGCGACCGTCAGATGCCATAAGCGTCTTATTTCTGATGGGGTTGAAAAATTTTTATTATTTTGTTAGGATATATTTATTATGGCAGTTCCAAAACAAAGAAAGACAAAATCAAGAAGGAACCAGCGGAGGATGCATATTTTTCTTGAAGCTCCGAAATTAACGCCTTGTCCAAAATGCGGCAAATTGGTTTTGCCCCATACAGTTTGTTTAAACTGCGGGTTTTATAAAGGAATAGAAGTGATTGATGTTATGAAGAAATTAACCAAGAAGGAAAAAAAGAAAAAACAAAAAGAGATAGCAACCAAAGAAAAAGAAGAAAAGAAGGGGAAATCATTAACCATGGAAGGGTTATCCCAAAAATAATTATTATGGCTTCTCGTCATCTATCACGTTCAATAGTAATGCAAAGTTTATATGAGTGGGACTTTTCCGGCAAGAAACCGGAGAATTTAGAGAGGATTGTTGAGAAAAATATTAAAGAATTTGGACCAGGGCTTGAAGATAAGGATTTTGTCTGGCAATTAGTTAATGGAGTTATTTCAAAACTTTCTGAAATAGACAAGATTATTGAGAAAGCAGCTCCGGAATGGCCAATTGAACAAATAACTATTGTTGATAGAAATGTTTTAAGAATCGGGCTCTATGAACTTTTATACGGAAACAAAGAAGAAGTTCCGCCAAAAGTTGCAATAAACGAGGCAATTGAGTTGGCTAAGACATTTGGTGGAGAAAGTTCCGGAAAATTTATTAATGGCGTTTTAGGAACCGTATTTAAAGAAATTGAGAAAAAGTAATATGGATTTAAAAGAAAAATTTAAAGATTTAGAAAAGAAATTAAATATTAAGTTTAAAAATAAAGATTTACTTGTTCAGGCTTTTGTTCATAGATCTTTTTTAAATGAAAATCTTAATCTTGAACTTTTAAATAACGAAAGATTAGAATTTTTAGGAGATGCAATATTAGAACAGGTAGTTACAGAACACTTGTTTAGAAAATATCCTAAAAAGCCGGAAGGCGATTTGACTAGTTGGCGGGCAGCTTTAGTTAATGCTAAAATGTTGGCAAGAGTTGCCAGAAATATAGGTTTCAATAACTTCCTTTTACTTTCCCAGGGAGAATTAAAGGAAAAAGGTAAGGCTCGTCAATATATTTTAGCTGATACTTTTGAGGCATTTATTGGAAGTTTGTATCTTGACCAAGGATTAAATTCTTGCGGAGATTTTATTAAAAAACATTTAATAAAAGAATTACCACATATTATTGAAGCCCGTCTTTTTATGGATGCTAAATCACACTTTCAGGAAAAAGCTCAAGAAAGGTCGGGAATTACCCCCAGTTATAAAGTTTTGAAAGAACAGGGCCCGGATCATATTAAACATTTTATTGTCGGTGTTTTACTCGGCAAGGATTTAATAGCAGAAGGGGAAGGTTCTTCAAAGCAAGAAGCAGAAGAATCGGCAGCTAAAGAAGCCCTGAAAATAAAAGCTTGGTAAAAGGTATATAAATATATAATCTTAAATTAATTTTATGCTTCGTATTCGTTTTTTCAGAGTCGGTAAAAAAAATCAACCTTCTTTTAAGATTGTGGTTATTGATAAGAGAAGGCCTCCAAAAGGCGGTCGTTTTGTGGAGGAAGTTGGATCTTGGAACCCTTTGACCAAAGAAAGAATATTGAGAGCAGAGCGAATTAAATATTGGCTTTCGGTAGGAGCTAAACCATCAGATGTTGTCCATAATTTATTAGTAAAAGAAAAAATCTTAGAAGGTAAAAAAATCCCCGTTAATAAAATAAAAAAGAAAAAAGAAACCAAGGAACCTAAAAAGACAAAAGTTGAGGAGAAAAAAGAGGAGTTAAAAACTGAAAATACCAAAGAAGAAAAACCTAAAGAAGCAACTCCAAAAGACGAAGGGTTGACACAATCTTCAAAAAAAGTATAATTGAAAATAGTAGCTTTTAAGATTCCTGTTCTCTGGATAGATAGAAAATCAGATGAACAGAAAAGGTCGGGCTGCTTAGTAAGAAAATTAACTTGAATGATTTATGGTAAAAGATACTGACAAGGATTTTCTTGAGTTTATTGTTAAGGCGCTGGTTGACCACCCGGAAGACGTCAAACTTGACCGAAGGGTTGATGAAATGGGAGTTTTACTTTCTTTGAAAGTAAACCCCGAAGACATGGGTCAAATTATTGGTCGAGCCGGTTCAACTGCTAGAGCTATTAGGTCTTTAGTTCGAATTGTTGGCTTAAAAAATCATGCCAGAGTGAACTTAAAGATTGAAGAGCCGGAAGGCGGTAGAGCAGTTGCTCAAGAGAAAAAAGCTTCATCTGAAGGATCTGAAGGATTGGAAGATTTGAAGCTGTAATCTCGGAAAAGATTTATCTTTTCGGAAAACAGTGCTACTATTTATGGTAGGACTGTTTTTGTTTACTTTATGATAAAGTTTGATATCATCACAATTTTTCCAGAAATTTTTAATTCTTATTTTTCAGAGAGTTTGATTTCGCGGGCTATAAAGAAAAAACTAATAAAAATTAATGTTCACAATTTAAGAGATTGGACTTTTGATAAACACAAAACTGTTGACGATAAGCCATTTGGCGGTGGATTCGGAATGGTGATGAAAGTAGAACCAATTTTTAAAGCCGTATCGGCTTTAAAAAAAAGAACAAGAAACAAGAAACAAGAAACAAAAGTGATTTTATTTACCCCTCGCGGCAAAAAGTTTAATCAAAAAACAGCTTATCAGTTTAGTAAGTTAGACCAACTGATTTTGATTTGTGGCAGATATGAAGGAGTGGACGAAAGAGTAGCTAAACGTATTGCTGATGTTGAATTATCAATAGGGGATTATGATTTAATGGGCGGAGAATTACCAGCTATGATAACTATTGAAGCGGTATCAAGATTAATTCCCGGGGTTTTAGGCAAGAAAGAATTATTAAAACAGAGAATAACCAAAGAGAAGGGCTTCATTGAATATGCTCAATATACCAGGCCAGAAATATTTAATAAATGGAAAGTTCCTAAAGTTTTAGTTTCCGGAAATCATAAAAAAATAGAAGAGTGGCGCAAAAAACACAGAAAAATCATTGAAAAATAATAATTTTTATGATAAGTTAATGATTACAAATGGGCAGGTGGCGGAGCAGTCAAACGCACGAGTCTGTAAAACTCGCGACTTCGGTCTACGGGGGTGCGAATCCCTCCCTGCCCACGTTTTTTGCCGAGGTAGCTCAGTTGGCAGAGCATCCCCATGGTAAGGGGAAGGTCACGAGTTCGAATCTCGTCCTCGGCTCTATGGCAAAAAAGAAAAAACCATTTATAAAACTTCAGTGCAGCGCTTGCAAAAGGATAAATTATTTTACAAACAAACCCAAAACAATGGAGGGTAAGTTAGAGTTGAAGAAATTCTGCAAGTGGTGTAAAAAACACACATTACATAAGGAAGGGAAGAAGTAATATGGAAATAAAAATTGTGAAAGATCCAACAAACAAAGAAGAGCTTTTAGAGATTGCTAAAAAACAATTTGGTGAGTTAGTGAAAGCAGTTGTTGATGTTGAGCAGGGGATAATGGCAATAGGTGGAGACATGCATGCTGATGAAGAAGTTGTTTT
>Ga0307378_10007591_pt1 | contig 14552 bp, 11 predicted proteins | sample UN1MG_FD_202238 | JGI IMG/M metagenome (GOLD analysis project Ga0307378, IMG submission 202238) | Soil microbial communities from Risofladan, Vaasa, Finland - UN-1 | ecosystem: Environmental > Terrestrial > Soil > Coastal area > Acid sulfate soil | place: Finland: Risofladan, Vaasa | collected...
CCGAAGCTGTCATCGACCTGGATGTCGTCGCCGGCGTCGGCGATGTCGTCGTCACTGTTGTTATCATACCCGATTTTCACGTCGTCGTACCGCTGAAATGAAGATCCGCCGGCGGCCCGGTAGAGGCCCGCGTAGCCGGCCGACCAGACGTCATCGACGGCGGTGGTGGTGATCTGGGCGGTCTCGTCGGAGTAGTCGCTGTCGCCGTCCGTATCGACCCAGAAGCGCAGCCGCTGGCTGGCGAGGCCGAAGAGGTCGATCACCACCTTGGCCTCGTACCAGGTGCCGTTGGACAGCCCCAGCCCGCTGGCCGCGGTGGCCAGGGTGGTCAGCGTGCCGTCGTTCTCCCGCTTGTAGAAGCGGGCCTTGCCGTCGGACGGGTCGATGGCGATGGCGTGGTAGTCGCCGGGGCTGAGCCAGCGGACCAGCCAGCCGGGGTGGCTGTCGTTGTTCCACTTGAACTTGAACCTGGCCACGTACGTATCGGCGCGGACGCCCCGCCGGACGATGACGTCCTCCAGCCCGTCGGTGGCGTAGGCCTCGATGACGTTGTTGTTGGAGTTGTCGGTGCGGACCTCGCCGCGGCTACAGAAGTACAGCCCGTCGGCCTCGAACCCTTGACGCGACGTCCCGAGCGGCGCTCGGCGAACGCCGCGCGTTCGGCGCCGCGACGCGGCACACGTCGTGTCAAGGGCGGGCGGCCCGCAGATGTTGCGGACCTCGAAGCTCTCGAACGCAAATGAGTATTATGTCCCCCCTTTATTATTGTCTCCGGTCGGATTGGCGCGCGCCGGTGGGACGGGGTCGGTCGGACTGTCAGCCGCCAGTTGCGGTGGAATTGCTGTCCCGCATTCTGGGCAACGCGAACTCACACGTCCCGTCAAGTCGTAGCCACACGCAGCGCATATCGGGATGCCCCGGTCGGCAAGATACTGACGCAGTGCATCTCGCTCCCATCGGCGCGTGAATACTCGTATTATCTGTGGGCAAGCGATGCCCGCCACGACGACAATGAGAATGAGCAAGGTGCGCGGGACATGCCAACCCGATGTCCAATCATCGAAGAGGAGAAAGCCACGGTACAGCAGGAGCGCGACACAAACGGACCCGACAACAGTCGCCAGGCCCAACAGGCGGAACTTCGTCGACTTCGCGATCGTCTTGATGACGTGCCGGCGCGCGGAGGCCCGTTCATCCGCCGTTTCAAGCCTTGAGAGTTCCGCCCGCCATCGACTGCGGAAGCGTCCCATCCGTCTGATCCTCCGGTACGGAACCGGTGTTCCAGACCGTGTCAGCGGCAATGCTCAAGAAAGCAATAGCTTAGGATCGCGGCGGTACCTAGAACGCACGCACCGCAGGCCCAACAAAAGGGATTCCAGGGACCGAACGCCACCAGGCACGCGGTGCAAACCGAGACGCAGAAGGCACCGGCAGCCGCCGCCGGCGCTTCGGTTCCAGGTGGAGGCAGGAAACAGTGTATAAAGCCTTCGGGGTCACTGCACCAAGAAGTGCCGCCGCCCAGAGAGCCGCCGCAGGCGACGCACCCGCCCATGCAAGCAAGGTATTCTGTCCCTTGAAAACCCTGGCCGTCACAATGCTCCTCGCATGTGTCGTATCCGACCTTCCACCAACTGTCGCCCGCTCCGTGCTGGCAGCCCGACACACAAGCGAAGCTGTCATGAGGATCCACGTAATGGGCGCACGGGTCGCCCTCGCATTCGCCGCCGGGGCAATCGTCGTCGGCGACGGGACAATTGGGGCCTAGGCATTCGGTGTGCGTTGCGCCCACGTATTCGCCGCCGGTGGCGCCGCCAGGGGCGCAGGCGTCGAAGAAACTGCAGGCCAGGCCGGAGGGGTCGGTGCCAAGCGTCGGCGTGTTCCCGACGAAGGCGTACAGGTTCATCCCGCTGCCCCAGTAGCCGGCCGGGTCACGTTGGACGAAGCGGCCCAGCGCGCCGTCGTACATGCGGTTGCGCACATGGTGCTGCCCGCTCTCGGCCTCGTGGGCCAGGCCCTGGAAGCTGAACACGTTGCCCACGGTCGAGGTCGGGCTGACGTTGCCCATCTCGCCGTTGCCGCTGTCGCCTTTCAGCACCACGAACTGCCCGTAGGGCGTGTAGCTGTAGCGCTCGACGATGCGGCCGTTGTTGGTGTCGCCGATGTCGTACTCGCTCAGGGCCACCACGTTCCAGTTGCGGTCCTGGTGGTAGAAGTAACGCGCGTCGGGCGGGGTTTCGTAAGCCTCCTTGCTCGTGGTCACGTCCGGATTGCAGTTGTTCGACACCGCTATTGTCGGGTCGCCGTTGACGTCCACGAAGATGAGCTCGTCCGTGTACTGCGTGCCCCAGACGTACTGGGCCGTCGGCAGGCCGCTGCCGCGCGTCTCCACGACCCGCCATTGGCTGTCGTAGTAGAAGTGCACCCTCGTGTTCCCGCCGTCGTTGGCGGTCTCCTCGGCGCCGCAGTTCTGCACGACCTTCTTGATCCGCCGATCGTCCGCCAGGTAGGCGTAGGTGGCCACGGTGGTCGTATCACTGTCGGCGTAGCGGTTGACCTTCACGAGCCGGTTCCAGGCGTCGTACACGTACTTGTACACGCCATCGTCGGTCAGGTTCCCGTTGTCGTCGTGCGTCAGCGTCAGCACGTTCGAGTCGAAGTTGTCGTCAATCTGCTGATCGTCCATGGTCTGGCCGCCGGTATTGTCGATCCAGACCTGGACGTCGTCAAACTCCTGGTCGTAGCCGGTGCGCGAGCCGCCGTAGAGCCCGACCATCCCGACCGACCAGTCCTGATCGATGTAGGTGGTGTCGGTGAGCTTGGCGGACTCGTCGCCGAAGCCGTCGCCGTCGGCGTCCACCCAGAAACGCAGCCGCTGCATCGCTAGAGCGGGAGTGTCGATGACCACCTTGGCCTCGTAGGTGCTGCCGCTGGTCAGGCTCAGGACGGTGCCGGATGTGGCCACCGTCGTTAGCGTGCCGTCGTTCTCGCGCTTGTAGAAGCGGGCCTTGGAGTCGGATTGGCTGATGGCGATGGCGTGGTAGTCGCCGGGGCTGAGCCAGCGGACCAGCCAGCCCGGATGGCTGTCGTCGTGGAATGAACCCTTGACACGCGGCGCCGTTCGTGGCCTAAACATGAGGGACATGGCCGCGTACGCCTACATCCTACGCTGTGCGGACGGCTGCTACTACTACGGCAGCACGAACGACCCGCTCCAGCGTCTCGGGCAGCACCACGCGGGGCACGTACGCTCCACAAAGTGGCGTCTGCCCGTGGAGTTGGTCTATTTCGAGGAGTTCGAGACGCTGGAGCAAGCAAGGCAAAGGGAGCGTTCATTCAAGAGCGGCCGCACTCGCCGCAAGACGATCGAGCAACTCGTCGGCAGCTTCCCGCCCGAGCGGCTGGCTCCCTTTGCCTGAGCCGCGTGTCAAGGGCTGGACTTGAACGTGGCCACGTACGTATCGGCGCGGACGCCCCGCCGGACGATGACGTCCTCCAGCCCGTCGGTGGCGTAGGCCTCGATGACGTTGTTGTTGGAGTTGTCGGTGCGCACCTCGCCACGGCTACAGAAGTAGAGCCCGTCCACCTCGAACGGCCCGGCGATGTCCTGGACCTTGAAGTTGTCGAAGGAGTTGTGGGTCCCCTCGTCGCACAGGATGCCCACCTGCCCGCCGGGAACGGTCCCGGCATAGTCGTGGGCCGCCCCGGCACGGACCTCGGCGGTCATGCTGAAGGCCGAGCCGGTGGTGATCGTGAAGCTGGCGCTCTTCTTCTGCATCCAGGTGCCATCGCTGACCTGGTAGACGCAGACCAGGTCGTTCGGGTCGTCGAACAGCCGGACCCAGAAGTTGTCCTTGTCCACGTAGCCGAAGACCAGCCCGGCGTAATCGCAGTTGGCGTTCAGCGTGGCCGAGCAGGAGAGGTAGACGTCCTGGTAGGCGGCCCCGTCGATCAGCAGGATCGAGATATCGCCGTCGCCCGGGACGCTGCTGTGGCCGGCGGGCGTGCAGACGGCCGAGCAGGCCAAGGCTCCGGAGGAGGCGGCCCAGGTGCCGTCGCTGCCGTGAGCGGGTTGCCTCGCTTGCTCCGCAGCAGAACATCCCCGTCATGCGGCTCCTTGCCGGTGAGAGCCTGGAAACCACGACGAACGTAGTTGCGGACGATCGGCACAAGCTCGGCTGGGCAGAACGTGCTGAACGCCCGATGCCCTTTCATCTCGCTGGCGGCGTAGCGGAGCTCGTACCCGCCATCGACCTCGATGAGGTTCTTGCCGATCTGCAGGCGACGAATGTTTCGCTGTCGCAGCGCGCGGCCGACGAGCAACCCTAACATGATGGCGTTGACCTGAAGCGCGGCGAGACGCCCCGGCGAGATATCCTTGCGCCGGCTCGGCTTCATGAGATCGGCCACCCTGGCAACGTAATCCCGGTACGCTTGCTCAACCTGCGGATACGGCACCATCCGCGTGGCCTTGTCGCGTTCCTCAACCTCGCAACGGCGCGTCAACTCGTTGAACTCCTCGACAGTTTCCTTGTCGGAACCGAGAAGGAAACGGTGGAAGCCACGCACCATCCGCAGCAACGCCGGGTGCGACGGATTCAGCGTGCCTTTTCCATTCCTGGCAACGAGCCAGTTTATGAACTCACGGCAGCGGTCGGCCGTTAGCAGAGATGCCCACGTGCGGCCCGTCGGGTCGAACTCCTCTTCCTCGGCGGCGAGCCAACCCAGAATGCGGCAGAGGTTCTGTTCGTAGCGGTAGCGTGTCGTTTCACGCCACGGACGCATCCCACCCCTGCGGAGTGGGGCCGACGCAGCGTTGCACATCCGTTGCCACTCACGACGCAGGTGTCGTGGCCACTGTTCAACGGGGACGCCATACGGTTCGTTGACGGGAGGCGGCAGCGGTGCGGACTTTAGAGCCGGCAGACCGTCGGTATCGGCGAGTGCGTCCCAGACCATGAGCAGCCGCTCGTGGTCCTTCCGCCAGTGCTTGTTCCCGCCAGTTTTCTAGTTGAGAGCCCACTGTACGAGGTCATCGGGTTCGACGTTTCGGGGCCAGATGTCGTGGCCGACAGCCCACTTGATGAACCGCTGGTAAGCCGCAACCGCTCGCGACGGCGTGCCGCTGGCTGCCGGGACCGATGGCCACAAACCCTCAGCGTCGTCGCTAACGACGGGCACGCCGCGGGGGTCCCTTATCCTATATATACGGCGGATGTAGCAGCGATAGTTTGACCGGGACTGCGACCGCAACTCGGTCTCCTCCATGGCCGCCTCCAGCAGCAGGAGTGCCCGCTGTTCCGCCATTACCGCCAGATTCTGCCAGTCGTCGACGCCGGCGGCGATCGCCACGTACTTCAGAGCGGTCCGCACCATGCGGGCCGTGGTTTTGGACGGCTTCGTCTGAGCCGCCCACATTTCGTAGAACTCCTCGAATGTTCGCATTTTCGGTCTCCTATGATTGCTGGGGCATGAGCCCCATCAGTCCGTTTCAGGCCGCCTACATCACTCCCAAGCCGCCACGGGCCGGTGAGGTAGATGAGGGGCACCTACAAACAAGCTGATGCAGGTTGCGCCGGCCTACATCACGCCGACGCATCGAGCTAAGTCGAGCCTTTTCAGGCTGTTAGAGACTGTCTCGGCGAGGAATCGAATCGGAGCGACCTACATCAGGTTTGGGAATGGAGTCGGCTGTCGCCCCGTGGGTGTCGTCGTTGTGCATCATCGCCGCTGGTCACGAATCCAGCGGTCAATCTCAGTCGGGTCGAATCTCAGTATTCGACCGATGCGGATGTGCGGAATGCGGCCGTCGCGAGCCATCGTCACGATGGTTTTGCGGGCTACGCAAATCAGCTCCGCCACATCATCCGGCGTCAGCAACGACGCCGTTCGCTTCTCTTTGGCCATAAATAGCCTCCTGACTCCTGGCTAATTCAATGTGCCGCCAGTACGCACGTGGCCATGACCACGCACGCCGCCGCGGTATGCGTGAGATGGCCGTAAGCTTGTAATACTGAGCTTTGCGAGCGATTCCTTCCTGATTCTGAACTCGTTTTTGAACATGCGGATGCGCGCAACTAAGCCCGATGAGATGGACGGACAATCGGCACCAGTTTCAAGGACGCCCGCTTCGGAACGTGCCAGAAAACGCGAATGCCCCTGGCCGTGACACGAGAGAATCCGCCGGAAAGTGGTTGCAAATCGTCCATTGAATGGTTATATTGCAGCCATGATTTATCGGAATATCTCACGGCCGCTCTTAGATGCCCTTGGCGATACCCCAGTCGTGCTGCTGCACGGCGCGCGTCAGACCGGCAAGACGACCTTGGTCCGGGCTATCGCCGAAAACGAGCACCCGGCCCGCTACCTCACCTTCGACGACCCGGCTGTCCTCGGGGCCGCCCAGTCGGACCCACAAGGATTCATCGAGCGAATCGACGACCCCGTCGTGCTCGATGGGGTGCAGCGTGTGCCCGAGTTGGCGCTCGCGATCAAGTTGTCCGTTGACCGCCGGCGCGAGCCCGGCCGGTTCCTTCTCACGGGTTCGGCGAACGTGTTACAGGTGCCGAACTTGTCAGACTCATTGGCTGGCCGCATGGAAATCCAATCGCTGTGGCCGTTCTCGCAGGGGGAGATTGGGGGCGTTCGCGAGCCCTTCGTCGATGCGATGTTCGCCAAGCGGCTTCCGAAACTCAGTGAAAAAGTGAATGGGCCAGCGCTAATCGACCGGCTGCTCGTCGGCGGCTATCCCGAGGTTCAGAAGAGCAGGAGTGCCGCTCGTCGCCGCCAGTGGTTTGCGTCGTACATCAACACGATTCTCCAACGCGACGTTCGCGACCTGGCGAACATTGAGGGGCTCGCACTTATGCCGCGCTTGCTGGCGCTGCTGGCCACGCGAGCCGGCGCGCTCCTGAATTTCGCCGACGTGGCCCGTAGCATCCAGATTCCGCAAACGACGCTAAAGCGGTATCTCGCGCTCCTGGAAACGACGTTCCTGGTGCAGTTGCTGCTGCCCTGGTACAGCAATCTCGGCCTGCGGATTGTGAAGTCGCCCAAGCTGTACATCAGCGACAGCGGACTGCTCGTCCATCTCCTGAACACCGATCGCGAGCGGCTCGGCTCGGATCCATCTCAGCTCGGCCGCGTCCTCGAAAACTTCGTGGTCACCGAGCTACGAAAGCAGATGTCGTGGAGCAAGGTGTTCGCCAAGATGTACCACTATCGCACAAGGACAGGCAGCGAGGTTGACATCGTACTTGAGGGCGCTGGGGCCCGCATCGTCGGCATCGAGATCAAGGCCAGCGCCACCATCTCAGCGGGCGACTTCAAAGGACTCAAAGCGCTGGCAGAAGCTGTCGGTGACCGCTTTCATCGCGGTGTGCTTCTGTACACAGGGAAGGAGGCGCTGCCGTTCGGCAAGCAGATGCACGCCCTGCCGGTAAGTGCGCTCTGGCGGATCGGCCAATAGTCAACTGCACGTTTCGCCGGCGTACTTGAGCGATGGCGGCCGATGGGCAGAGGGAAAATACGCCTTACGGAACCGCGTTTCCAGGCCGTGGCGCAAGACGCGAGGCGATTACAAAACCGCTGCTCTGCCAATTGAGCTACGGTGGCGACGGCTCAAGTATAGCTCGCGCAGGTGGTTACGCAACGCGCCGCGGTGCTGGGGCAGGGGAAACGAGAGGGAAAATAGCTCAAGCCAACCTGCGATTCCAGCGCGCTGCACAAGACGTCCGCAGACGTCTGAACCGCTGCTGCCCCATCGGCGCCGCCAATTCAACAACTTGGCGGAGTGTGGTCGGTCGGCGAAATGGCAGAGGGCGGGCGCAATCTCAACTGCACGGCGAGGATGTGGGCTAATAAAAGCCAAATGCCGCGCGAAGGCCGTGCTGTCCTCGACGACCGTCTCGGAAGATTCCGGCAAGCAAAGCACGTGGGCAAAGTGTGCCGACGCCCACATGCTGACGGCGCTTTCGCGACAGTATAGGAGGCGTTTTTCTAACCGGCGCTATTGACGGTGCATCGCCCGCCGTATAATCGGCCCGATCAGGAGGCTGAATATGCAGTCGAAGAACTGCAATGGGGGAGTTTGGTTGAAGACTCTGCCGGCGCTCGCGTTGGCGACGCTGTGCCTGAGCACGTCGTGCCTTCAACAGGAAGGCAACGGTGGCGGCGACAACGACGGAACGCTGGCGCCGGCTAGCGTGGGCGGCGAGGTGCGCGTCGCGGACTTCACGGTACCCGCAGGGCAGACTACCACGGTCACTTCTGATCTTACGTTCAACGTCGCGGGGAATGTGCGTATCGATGGCCAGCTTGTTGCGTCGCCGACCGAATCCGACGGCACGCTGGGCGTTAGCATCGCCATCATCGCACAGGGCAGCATTGAGATTGCTGGCATCGTTCAGGCCGGCGATGGGATGAGCGCGAATGCGACCGGCCGGGCATCGATCAGGCAACAACCCGCTGACGATTCGGCAATCGGCCGTGATGGGCACGATGGTGGATCGATTCAGCTCGTGTCCAGCCAGGACATCTCGATCGAGAGCAGTGCCAGCCTCGTCAGCGGAAGTGGCTCGGACGGGGCCAGCGGCACGCGAGGGGGGAGGGGCGGCGACGGTGGCGTCGGGGTGACGCCCGGCCCCGGAGGCACTGCCCAGGCTTTCGGGACAGACCCGCTCGACGTCGCCGCTCGAGACCGTGGAGACGGCTTTCCTCCCGGTCAAGGAGGGGCGGGTGGTCAGTTGGTCAGCATTACGGGTGTGGACGGAAGCACCGGCAATTCGATTGTCGGCACTGTTCAGACCGAAGACTCGGCACCCGACGGATTGCCTGGATCAAACGTGGATCCAGTGAACCGCCCATAAGCGGCGCTGTATACGCGCCAACGTCGTTGAGGAGGTATCTGGCTAGCGGACAAGTGCGGCCAGCTTGACGATGCCCGACGGCCTGCTCGCGCGAGGTTACAAGGGGAGCGTCATATTTGCACCGCGGGAGGACCGATCGGGGTGGTTTTCACCCGTTTCTGCGTATAGCTCTGTGAAACGTGTCGAGCGCATGCGACGGCTGTCATGTCGCGTGCACAACCTTCAGGAAACGCGAGAGGAGATCGACAATGTCACCAAAGCGCGTCGTAGGATGTCTAACATGTCTGGCCTTGCTGACGGTCCTGTGGATCGGCGGGTGTCCGTGCCAGACGAACCCGCCGCGAGTGCTCAGCACCAGCCCGGCCAACGGTGCAACCAACGCTGCCAGTAGCGCGGCCGTCGTGGTCACGTTTGACCGGTCCGCCGTCACAAGTAGCCTGGGTATCCAGATTACGCCAACCACCGCGTTTACTCTGGCGTGGTCGCAGGGCGACACGGTCGCGACTGCCACGCCGACGGCCGAGTTGGCCAGCAACACCAGCTACACGGTCACGATTACGGCGTGCGACTTCGTCGATGGCTGTTCGCTGCCGGCGCCAACGTCATTCACTTTCACGTCCGAAAGCGCCACCACCAACGGTGGTAATGGCGGCGGCGGCGGTGGTGGTGGTGGCGGCGGCGGCTTGCAACCGAATGCCTATTACGTGGCCACCAGCGGCAGCGACTCCAACACCGGAACGTCCGCTGCGCCCTGGCGAACCATCCAACACGCCGCGGACACCATGGTCGCCGGCGACACCGTCTATATCCGAAGCGGCACCTACAATGAACACATCCACACCACGCAAAGCGGAGCCAGCGGTGGCTACATCACCTTCTCTGCTTATCCGGCGGAGACGCCCGTCATCGACGGAACCGGTGTGACCGAGTCCGGGAACGGCGTCGTGATCGATCAATCCTACATCAAGCTCACGGGCCTCGAGATTCAGAACTGGAGCGAGGACGCGGTATGGATCGAGAACGCGGCATACTTCGAAATATCCGATTGCGTCGTCCACGATGTTTCGTCCGGTATCGGCGTGGCCGATGGTTCGCATGATTTCGTATTCAATCGCGTACAGGCCCATCACTTCGACCTCTACGGATTCGATGTGTCACCTTCTGGTGGAGGCGATTGTTACAACGGCACCTTCAACGATTGCGTCGCGCACACCGGCCGAGACCCGACACAGAATGTCGACGGCTTCGCGCTCGGTCATGGAACCCAGCACGATTTCGTCTTCAACCGCTGCGAGGCCTACGGTGTTTACGATGGATTTGACATAAGCTCTCGAAACAGCACGCTGAACCGGTGTTCCGCCCACGACTGCGGGAACGGCGGATACAAGCTCTGGCAAGATAATGTCGCGCTGGTCAATTGCTTGAGCTATGACAATGCTGTGTCCAACGTGGAGCTGGACTGGGACGGTCAAGCGGGCACGACCACGCTTCGAAACTGCACCTTTGCGGACGCCGGGACATACAACGTCTGGGTAGAAAATGCCGGCGACTCCCTGCATATGTACAACTGCATCTTGGCCGGCGGCGATGGGATCGGCTTGGCATTCGAACAGTTGGGCGTCAGCAACTATCAGGGCGATTACAATCTCTTCCACAACGACAACACGAGTCGAGCCGTCGAGGTCGGCTACACCGACCAGTTTTCCCTCAGTCAGGTCGGCGCCGGATCCTGGACAACCTACAGCGGCCAGGACGCGCATTCGCTGACGGCCGCGTCGCTTGCCGCGCTCTTCGTCGATCCGGCAAACTCCGACTTTCACTTGGCGGTGGGCAGCCCGGCTGCCGACGCGGGTACTTCCCAAGGGGCCCCGGCGGATGACTACGACGGCACCGCGCGTCCGCAGGGGTCAGGCGTCGACATCGGCGCCTTTGAGCGATGAATCGTCATTTGCGAGGTGGGCGAATGCCCGGTCGTGATCCGCGGCCGGGTTCGCTGTCGTGTTGAGTCAACTTGCGCGCCGCGTGTGGCCTGACTGCCCGCGGTCGCTGCTCGGGGATGGGTCGCCAACCGGAGTTCCGCTCATGTGGGCCTCAGCCCCGTCCGGCCACGGCGTGTCGCTGTTGGCGCTTCCGCTGTCCGCGGCTTACGCCGTCAGGCGCAGCCGGGCTTGGGCGATTAGCTCTCGGGCGGTTTCCACGCGTTCGCGGCTCGTGCGGAGATTCCCAATCGTCAAGCGCAGCACGTAGCGGCCGCAAAGCTTCGTGTGCGACAGGAACACCGACCCCGCCGCGTTGACCTCGTTCAGCAGCCGCTCGTTTAGCTCATCCTGTCTTTCGGGCGAACCATCGCCGATGGCCCGGAAGCAGACCGTGCTGAACGGCACCGGGGCACACAGGACAAAGCCCGGCTCGGACTCGACCCATGCCGCGAACTCTCGTGCCAGCGCGCAGTGGTACCGAATCCGCTCCTGCAAGCCCGACACGCCGAATGCTCGCATCACCATCCAGAGCTTGAGTGCCCGGAAGCGGCGGCCGAGCTGCACGCCGTAGTCCATCAGGTTCGTCACGCCGGTATCGGCCGTGCGCAGGTATTCGGGCACGACGGAGAACGCCTCGCGAAATGTGTCCACGTCGCGCACCAGTAGCACCGAGCAGTCCACCGGCGTAAACAGCCACTTGTGCGGATTCACGACGATCGAATCCGCTTCTTCCAGCCCATCCATCAGCCGGCGGAATTCCGGGCAGATCGCGGCGCTGCCGGCGTACGCCGCATCCACGTGCAGCCACAGCCCCTCGCGTCGGCAGATCGCAGCGATGGAACGAAGTGGATCTACGCTCGTTGTGGAAGTCGTGCCGGCGGTGGCAACGACTGCAATCGGGCGGCACCCAGCCGCGCGGTCGGCCGCGATTGCCGCTTCCAACGCCGCCGGGTCTAGCCGGAACTCCTCATCGACCGCGACCCGCCGCAGGTTATCGAGCCCCAGCCCGAGCGTGATCACCGCCTTGTCGATCGAGGAGTGGGCCTGCTCGCTGGCGTAGACGGTCAGCGGCGGCAGGTCCGAGCGTGCCGCCATACCGCGTTGGCGGATGTCCAGGCCGGCTCGCTGCCGCGCCGCCGCCAGTGACAACAGGGAGGCGATCGAAGCCGTGTCGTTGATGTGTCCGCGGAAGTCGGGCGGCAGATCGATCATCTGCCGCAGCCAATCGCAGACGTGCTCTTCCAGCTCGGTTGGGGCCGGCCCGGTCCGCCAGAGCATGGCGTTGACGTTCAGCCCGGCGGCCAGTGCCTCGCCGAGAATCCCGGGCCCGGACCCGGTGATGCCGAAGTAAGCCATGAAGCCCGGGTGGTTCCAGTGGGTGGTGTTGGGCTCGATCACCCGCTGGTAGTCGTCGAGGATGCGGTCCAGCGGCTCGGGCTCTGTCGGAGGCACAGCGGGCAACAATCGTCGCACGTCGCCGGGTTGGATCCGGGGTACCACCGGGTAGTCGCCGACGTTTTGGAGATAGTCGGCCAGCAGGTCGGCGACGCGGTGCATCGCTTGGCGAAAATCCGCCGCCGGAATGTCGCCGGGGTGGCCTGATGCCGGATTGGCGCGCTCGTTCGTCATGCTCGGTTCCCTCTTTGTCGTCCCGCGTAAGCCTGTTACGATCAGCGAACGCGTGTCGGATGTCGCCGCAAGATTCCTCGCTGGCGCTCGGAATGACAAGGGGTCGGCCGCCTCATTCAGCGGTCGAACGCGTCGGTGACGTCGGTCGGCAGCTCGCCGCGGATGACCTCGCAGCCGTCTTCGGTGATCAAAATGTCGTCCTCGATGCGAATGCCGAACTCGCCACGCACGTAGATGCCCGGCTCGACCGACATGCACATGCCCGCGCGCAGCTTCTCGGTGTTCCCGCCAACCAGGTAGGGTGGCTCGTGACACTCGATGCCCATGCCGTGGCCGAGGCGGTGGAGGAAGTACTCGCCGAAGCCGGCTTCGGTGATGATCTGCCGGGCGATGCGGTCCAGCTCGCCGCATTCGACGCCGGGTCGCGCGGCTTCGATCGCTGCCGCCTGGGCCTTGCGAACCGTCTTGTATGCCTTCTTGGCTCGCGGCGACGGGTCGCCCAGCGCATACGTGCGGGTCAGGTCGTTGTTGTAGCCGTCGACGTGGATCACGCTGTCCACGACGATCGCGTCACCCTCTTGCAGGGCACGCTCGCCGGTGGGGTTGTGCGGGACGGCCGCGTTCGGGCCGGACTGGATCAGCGGATTGAGCACAACGCCTTGCGGCTCGAAGCGTTGAACGAGCTCCCGCTGCAGCTCGATCTCGCTCACGCCGGGGCGGACCATTTCCTGCAGTGCCAAAAAGACGCGTTCGCCTTTGCGGTGCGCTGTCCGCAACAGCTCCTGTTCCGCGGGCGACTTGCAGATGCGGACTTCCCGAATCAGGTTCTCCGCGGAGCGCAGCTCCAGCCAATCGCACACCGCCGCGAAGCGCTGCCACGCTTCCAGCCAGATCCGGCCATCCACGCCGAGCTTGCCGGCCCGCACGCCCGCCTGGTTCAACGCATCGGCGAAGCAGCGGTACGCGTCTTCGTGCTCCTCCCAGGTGTGCACCGTGGCGATCGATTCGGCCCCGCTCACCGCCGGCCGCTCGAACGCCGGACAGGCCACGATGACTTCGCCCTCGCGCGTCACCGTCCCGCACGTCAGCCGATCAGACGCCGCGTGCGGCGTGCCGGTGAACGCGAGCATATTGGAGGGATCGAAGACGAGGACGGCGGCCAGATCATCCTGCCGCATGAGTTCCCGCAGGCGAGCAACGTGCTCATGGACGATGTGTTCAGGGATCGACGGACCGACCTGGGCCATGGTGTGCTCCTTGTGCACCTGAGGCGTGCGTGCAACACGCGTGTCGAATCGCTAGCCCGCGTTGCCCGGTAGCGCGGCGACGTAGGCATTTGCGGCGGGGATGACCTGGTCCACGATCTCGGCGAGCGTGCCGTTGAGCATGGCTCCAGCGCTGGCGTGGTGACCGCCGCCGCCGAACTTCTGGGCCAGCTCTAACACCGACACCTCACCCTCGCCGCGGAAGTTGATACGCACCTTCCCGGGGCTGCCCTCGGTGAACAGGATCGCGACGGCGATGCCCTCCACCGAGCGCGGCACGTTCACCTGGTCGTCAATGTCGGCGGCGGCACAGCCGGCGGCAGCCAATTCCTCCTGCGACGCCGTACTCCACGCCAGTCGGCCGTCTTCACTCACCCGCGTGTTGCCGTAGACCACCTTGAGCAGGTCGAACTCGCTGCGGCTGTGGCTGCGATGCAGCCGCTCGCAGATCTCGCGAACGCGCGCACCCGCCTGAGCCAGCTCGTAGCCGACCTGGAGGCTACGCGGCGTGGTGTTCGCCAGCGAGAAACCGTGCGTATCGGTATGCACGCCGGCGTACAGCAACGTCGCCACCGTCGGCGTGATCTGACAGCCCAACGCCAGCAGCAGCTCGTACACCATTTCGGCGGTACTGCTGCGGTCCGCCCCGATCCAGTTCCACTGGCCGAAGCGCGTGTTCGTGGCGTGGTGATCGATGTTGAGCACGAGTATGCCGGGCAGCACGTCCAGCTTGCCGTCCAGGTTCACGCGCCGCGCCTTGGCCGTGTCCAGCACGGCCACTAGATCACACGCGCGCAACTCCGACTCGCTGGCCG
>Ga0307378_10007594_pt1 | contig 14547 bp, 7 predicted proteins | sample UN1MG_FD_202238 | JGI IMG/M metagenome (GOLD analysis project Ga0307378, IMG submission 202238) | Soil microbial communities from Risofladan, Vaasa, Finland - UN-1 | ecosystem: Environmental > Terrestrial > Soil > Coastal area > Acid sulfate soil | place: Finland: Risofladan, Vaasa | collected...
GAAACTTACCGGACCAGGAGATCCATGAGGGATAGAAGCCTTATGAGTCATAAGAGGCGTAGAAGCCGCAGGGGCCATAGAAGCCTTAGAAGCTTCAGGAACGTCAGTAGGGGCAAGCCCCTGTGCTTGCTGCCACAGTGGCTCACTGCCTTGCCCCCCGGAATCCGACTCCTTCAGGCTGGCAGAATCTCTCAAAAGAGCATTCAGTCTCCACAGACAGACAAGGTAATCCCGGTTGAGAAAAATTCCCTTGACTGTCTCCACATCCATCTGAAGTTTTTGTATGGCCGCAATTTGCGTATCCATGAGTTGGGGAGTATTGCTGTCATCGAAAGAAATGAACGTCACTAAAGGCCGGTCTTTTAAACAGGAAAAATGGAATGAAATTTTTTTGACCACTCGTATATCAGTGACCGGATTTTTATGCAGACAGTGAGCATCGGAAAGAAAGGAGCACCCTTTCAGGGGAGGAGTGGCTCCCCTTTTTTCTGCCTTGACTTTTTCTTCCCTGCTGCCGCTGCCAGGGCTGCCTGGGCTTGAGGTCCCTATGTTTGAGGTACCTATGCTTGAGTTGCCTGGGCTTGAGCTGCCTGGGCTATCTGACGATACTGGGTAAAATAAAAAGCTGAGGCGAAACTCATGCTTTCCATAAGGGACATTCGGTATGGCAAACTTTTTGATGGTATTTCGATAGAAAATTCCAGAATCTTCGAGCGAAAAATTATAATGGGTTAATTCCTTGTCAAGGTGAGTGATCATATCGGTCAGGATAAGATCAGAGGAAGTATGATTACGAAGGTAGAAATCGATTCGGTGGTCTGCCTGCCTGGAGGAAAGATCTGCCAGGTTCCGGACCATTTGGCCAGCGGTCAGGTCAAGCGACTTTTTAAGGTCGCTGATCTGGTCATAAAGCCTGCTTGTTTTTGTTCCCTGCAGTGCATCGAATTCAGGAAGGTTCAATTCCTTGGCCTCAGAGGCCTCCGGCAGTCTGGTCAGAAAAGGAGAGAAAAGGCAAAAACAAAGACAAAGGCTGAGGACCACGCTTATTTCATTGAAGATAATCCTGGCAGGCCTGTTTTTCATTGATAACTTAGTATACCTTGATAATTTGGTTACTACTCAGGTAGGCACAGATGGGCAAAGGAGCAAAGGTACAAAGAAAAAAGTTAAGCAGCAAACAGGCAAGACAGCTTTCTGCATATTCTTGGGCGCAGCCGCTGCCCTTGCCCCCCTGAACCTGAGTAGTTACATAATTTGTACAACTAAATCACTGGCAATTTGTGCAACTAAACCACTTGTACAATCAAAGCACTGTGAATTAATCTACGAGCCTATCCCAAAATACAAATCTATGTTAAAAATTCCCCCATTCCCCTTTAGAAAAGGGGGGGATTAGGTATTTTGGGATAAACTCACGAATTAAATTACAAACTTAGTCAAATATTTCTGGGGGTAATAGCAACTGATCCTTGTGTGGTAACTTCCCTGGAGTGCAAACGGCTGAGATGGCCCGGCCGCTTTCCAAAAGGCCTGGATGAGTAACCTTTCCCTCATCATTAGTTTTTTCATCGGACGGGAAACCTGCTTCTATCGCCTCATCTTGAGATGTTTCCACACAGTTAAGTGTTTCTACACAGCAATGAAAAAGATTACAATACGTTTTCGTTATGGTACCATATCATGGTCATAATAGCAATATGGTTGGAAGGGCAGGGTGGGAAATTCTCAATGTTATCCCTGATAAATAAGACTTTATTTCCAATGGGTAAGGTGCAAACCTTCGACTTTAGGCGGAAACGTCTTTAACGCATGTTCTTTTAAGGACGAAGCTTTAGCGTGATAGAGTGTTCAAGGAAGGAAAGGGATGCAATAGAGACAGATAATGGAAGAGGGGCGCGCTAAGGTTAAACTTAAGTCGGATATTTCATCCGAGTAGTTCAGATGACTTCAGTCTTAACGGGCGTTTACGCCCACAACAATCTACCGGCTTTAGCCGGTAGTGATTGAATTATGCGGATTGGCAGACGATGCGGGTATAGTGGAAGCGTCATCCTGTTGAACATGGCATGGACTCTTTTACCCTGCCTTGCAAGTGGCTGGAAGCCGCTTCCACTATAACTGCCGCCGTTATAACTGCCGCCGTACTCTAAAGTTCGCCCGAAAGGGCGATAGCTTGAAGAATGCCTTCCTTCACCTGGTCATTAAAGCCGGAATAGGCATTATCTTTCACGAAAATCATAGGGAAATAGCCGAAGGTTTCCGACAGCCCCTCGCTTGGGCCAAACAGGGCCTTGAGCTCATTCAGCTTCTCCCTGAAATCCGCATCAGTATTCAGGTGCTGCTCAACGGGATAATCCAATGTATCGAGAAAATCAAGCGCAGCCAGGCACATAGAGCCATAGCCATTATGGAAAATGACGATCTTTCCCTCTACCTTGCTTGCATTACCTGCATTACCTGTATTCCCTGTACCTGTACTACCTGTACTACCTGCATTCCCTGTATTCCCTGCATTACCTGTATCACCAATATCACCTGCATTACTCCCATTACTTTCGTTGCTTCCATTGCTGTTCCCCTGACCGGGCAGTGGCGGAAAGTCACTGATCTGGCAGGGATTATCCACATTGGGCTCTTCTTCAAGCGGCTGTGAAGGTTTGGGCGTAGTGTACTCAACCTCTCTATTTTGAGGGATTTCCGAGAGCGGGAGCCTTGCATCAACTGCACTGCCAAAGGCATCCAGGCTCACCCAATGGACTGATGCGTGGTCAAAGAAATCCAGATACACTGCATTCCAGGCTGCTTTCAATCCTCCTATACGGGTATGGGAGACAGGGGAAATTTTGTCCTGCTGGAGGGCGGCATCGAACAGCTCCTCACTGAACTGTGCCGGTGTTCCCTCCCGTGCCCAATAGCTGTAGTCGCAGAGGCTGCCTGTACCCCACTTCTCCGATGAGACATTGGAGACTGAGAAGATCCTGGTCTTGTATCCTTCAGGCTGATATATGGTTGCCTTGGCCCCTGTTGTCCCTCTGGCCATGACATAGGGGATACCAAGCACTTCAGCCACCTTGAGAGTGTTTTCATCATAGGCAAAATAGGTTGAGGCTATCGCTTTGATCGGCGTTCCCAAACAAGCCTCGATCATCTCCTTCCTATCTTTGATAATCTGATACTGCTCCTCGTAGGGCACATCCCAGAGCGGCGGGGATGGGGAGCACAAGGCCCCCACTTGCATGCCATACCTTTGTAGATTTTTGATATCCTCGGCATGCTGGGCCACAAAATCAGCCGAGGCCAGGAGGAATGACGGTATCACCCGTTTCTGGAGCTCATAGACAAAATTAGTCAGCCCTTCCATGCCCTCATACTCTATGAGCAGCATCAAGCCCTGTGGCGGCCCGCCTTGAATACCCGCTGGCCCAGATGGCCCAATTGGCCCAGCTTGCACGGCAGATACATTCGCTCCAACTGACACACTTACTCCACCCGCTCCATCTAACCCATCCGACGCATCTAGCCCATCTCCAACCCCTGATATATCCAGCCCACCTGATCCATCTTGCCCGCCTGACGCATCTTGCCCGTCAGCGAGACTATCCACCAAGAGCTGCTCCGTATCTACAATCTCGGCGTTTTGAACATCAAGGTACAGGTACTGGGTGGTTCCCCATTCATCAACGATTGCCCCACCAACCCTTTTGCACAGCCTGTCCTTAACGAGGTAAAATCCTCCAACCGTAAGGTCAGCGGGCACTGAAGTAACTTCCTGACTTGAAGCATAGTAATTCCGTGCCCTCTCCTTCAGATCCTCATCAGAGAGAATAACCTTGATTTCGTTGAGATCAGGGTACCATCTGTAGATTTTTAAAAAGTTGATTTCACCCGTATCTCCCTCAATTTCTCCAAAAACGCCAGGATAGAGTAAGGTTGTATCTCCGAACTTTTGCTTTATTGCCAGATCATACCAGCGGTTGTCACGCCCGGCAGAGGATTTGTTCAATGAGAGATCCGTTGATTGGGTGAAAGTGATTCCCAGAGGGGAGAGGATGGATTTCACCTTGGCCAAAACCTCTCCCTGATCATACGACCAGCCGCTCGATGTTCCCCGCCTCTTCAGGATGTAGGTTACGGCATAGGGCTGACTATTGGGATCAACCCAAATGGTGAGCAAAGCGCCATTGACTGTAGTGTATTCATACCCTTCCCGTATCCATTTCATGCCGCCTTCCCAGCCAAGCCCAACCGATTGCCTGTCTATGGAAACCTTTTGATGGAAGGTCGTCGGCAAAACGCCGAGCAGCCCAGCCAGATCCCCGGCTATCTTCTGATGAGATTGATGCATAAAATCAATGTCAGTGTCATGAAGATTAGTGTAATGAGGGTTAGTATCAGGAGAATTAACGTCAGGAGGATTGACCATATCCATACAGGAGGGCTTTCCCAAAAATTTCCGGAACAGGCAGAGAGCATCCGCCGGAGTAACTACGCCATCCTGATCGATATCAGCTTCATCCGCATCCGCCAGGCAGGAGCCGGGGGTTAGATAACACTGAAAGGCGATCAGAGCATCCTGCGCAGTAATCTGACCATCACCATTCAGGTCTCCATGTACAGGTGGTACAACAGGTAAAGGTACAGGCGGAGGTGGTAGAACAGGTCCAGGTACAGGCGGAGGTGGTAGAACAGGTTCAGGTACAGTCACAGGTGGTGCAACAGTCACTGTCACAGGTACAGGAGGGACAGGTATACTGCCCGCGCATTCTCCCGGATGATCCACGCTTGCACCTCCCTCGGCAGCTTCGCACGAATTGCCATACGTTCGGCCATCGCATCCGCAGACCGGATCATAATATTCCGCGCATACATCCGCCCGGCGTATGCACGCTCCATCTCCCTGACAATCGCCCGCCACTTTCCGGCAATACTCTCCTGCCGTGCATTGATCATTCTCTGTGCATACTAGCTGGCTGGTATTGCCCCAAGCCCCTTTCCCAGGCAAGATAAGAATACCCATCATCACGATGAACCCTGTAATTATGCTTGCTAAGATACTGATAATCTTAGCTTCCCTTTTTCCCATAGCGGCCCTCCTGTCAAAAATTTAAAAGTTCATCAAATATGCTTTCAAAGTACTCTTCTTCCTCTTTCACGATATCTTACTACAATACCTCTATAGATTCCTTTATTACTTAGTACAGGCCGCGGGAATTACCCTGCCATTTGTATGGCGGCCCCCTGTGGCCGCCTGCATATGGGCAAGGACAGGCACAGGGGCCTGCCCTTACAATACATGATTGCCTTTAACTGGTCGCGTAATTATGGCGACCTGTACTTAGATTCCCAATCTTCCATTTTGATGTCCTATAAAGAAAATATACTCTCTCTCAGCCAAAATTACTACTGCTTTGTTACTTCTCCAATATCAAAATGTTAGTGCCATTAAGCACAGTTGCCTGCCACTACGACTGATGTGATCATTTGGGCTCTTGTCTCATTAAAAATTTAGTATACTGTGAACGGCTGAATTCTGAACTTTTCTTTTTTGTCTACCACCATAAGGCGGGACATCCTGACAGTTTAGTATTTCTCCCGCAGAGACGCAGAGACGCAGAGGATGTAATTTTTGGTCATTCTCTGCGCCTCTGCGTCTCTGCGGGAGATCATTCCTCGGAAAAAGTTTTATTTTAAGCCGTTTGAAGTATAACTACTCAGGCAGGCACAGTGGGGCAAAGGCAGCGGATGCGCCCATGAATATGTACAAAGAAAAAAGAGTAAATAGACAAAACAACCCCGGAACATGGGAGAAGGATTTGAATGGGAAAAGTATCCGATATGACTATTTCTTGATTAGCTGGAGCAGTAAGGTTCCTGCTTGATTAAGCAGGAACCTTACCGTTTTCCTACGTTTTTAGATTGAAAGGAAAAACCTGGCACCTCACCCCGCTAAACATCAGCAAGCGTAAGATTGCCAGGTCATCGAACACCCCTTCACTCTTTTCTAAAAGAGTATAAAACCTTTTGACACTACCTTTTGATATTTTGCTAAAAGGGGTGCTTATCAATCAGTTATGATTCTCCCTAATCTACATTAAAAGAAACAGATCACTCTGAATCAGAATAATCTGATGGCCCCAAATAACTTACCAAAGTTAAATCAACTGAGTCGGCAACGGAACAATCGGTAATAGAACGCCGGAAGCCGGGTTGCTATGGCACTGAGTACAGGACACTGCCATCTTTGAAAGCAGTAAAGGCTGAGCAGTGAGAATATTCGGTGGCAAAACCTGCCAACCGTGAGCACTAAGCCAGAATACATCATTGGCCACAACAGCGGCCAGGACAGCGTCAGCGGCCAAAATACTTAAAGTAACCGGATCAGCTAAAAGAACTGGTCCTAAAACCGGATCTGCAGTCAAAGCGGCAGACAGGGCAGCAATAACCTGCTGAGAAGCTCTTCCATAACCGGAAAGAGAAGTAGAACCAGAATTAAACAAGCCTGGGAACAGGCTGTTATACATTCCCGCCATTCCGAGCATAGGAGCAATCTGGAGGAAAGGTACTTGATAAGTCAACCCACTACCTGTTTCAATCGGATAATACATATTCTGCAAACTAAAGGGGCTCATCATACCGGCATACATACTGCTGCCATACATACCGCCCATCATACCGCCATACATACCGCCCATCATACCGCCGTACATGCCGCCCATCAGACCGCCGTACATGCTGCTGCCATACATGCCGCCCATCAGACCGCCGTACATGCTGCTGCCATACAGGCCGCCACCATAATAGCCTTGGGCCTGCTTAACACTCATAACTGAAATCAACATTACAGAAAGAATTGAAACCATACTCACTTTGCAAAAATTTAAAAACTTACTCTTCATAATCTCTACCTCAAAAAAAGAATTAATCCGAACAGTCCCTTAAACCTGAACGCTAATTAATGGAGTAAAGAGCAAAAGTCGCTTGTTGTATGCACCTCCCTTATTTTTAAAATATCTCCGGTAGTGTCAAAAGTTATCCAGAGGCCAATAGTTAAGATTTATAATGCGTTAAAGTTATCAAATTCCCTTGGCATAGCTCGAAAACAGAGAATGCCATCCTCTTTTAAAAGCACTCTTCAGCCTGTCATGTAGCTTTATGCAAATACTTCACCAACTCCGATCTTAAATTCATTTTTTCCTGATCAATATTGCTTTTGCAAAGAATTACACGGATTAAGAGAAAGCAGCCATCCTGAACGGAGAAAATGCAGCTTTCAAAAAAAAGAAAATAACGGCATACGTTTTATGATTGAAGTATATTTTGTATGTTTTCCTCCATAGCAGCACCAAGGGATTTTTCAATTCAAAGTTACAAGAGAACATTAAAAAATTGAGGTCCCGCTCACTGAATTATCCCTATAAGGAACGAGAGTTGCGCGTTCCTCTGTCATATTATCATGGGGCAACTGGAGCGTATGCCAGATCAAATCACCGTGGCATTCTTCTTGCTGCCTTCCTCACTATCACATCTGAAGCGACTTTGGTGCGAACCAGCGGGACAGGTATAAAAGGGGGGGGAATGAAATAGATTAGGGATATAACTATATAAGCGAATTCTGGTTATATGAGCGGATTCTGGTTATTGGAACTAAAGACATTTAATCCAAGGAGCAAGTAAATGAAAAAAATATGCTGCTGTTTAAGGCCTCTGGGCCTTCTGGCATTACTCATAATTCTGAATATCATTGTTTTCAATGTCCCTGTCGGGGCGCAATATTATAGTAGTTACCCTTCTTATAGCAGCTATCCAACCAGCAGCTATAGCAGCTATAGCAGTTATCCAACCAGCAGCTATAGTAGCTATCCAACCAGCAGCTATAGCAGCTATGGATATCCTTCCTCATACGGCACCAGCGCATACGGATATCCCTCCACATACGGCAGTAGCTACTACGGCAGTAGCGCATACGGATATCCCTCCTCCACATACGGCAGCAGCAGCTACGGCAGCAGCGCATACGGATATCCCTCTAGCAGCTACGGCAGCAGCGCATACGGATATCCCTCTAGCAGCTACGGCAGCAGCGCATACGGATACCCCTCTAGCAGTTACGGCAGCAGCGCATACGGATATCCCTCTAGCAGCTACGGCAGCAGCGCATACGGATACCCCTCCACATACGGCAGCAGCGCATACGGCAGTAGCGCATACGGATATCCCTCCTCCACATACGGCACTAGCGCATACGGCACCAGCGCATATGGATATCCCTCTAGCAGTTACGGCACCAGCGCATATGGATATCCCTCTAGCAGTTACGGCAGCAGCGCATACGGATATCCCTCTAGCAGTTACGGCAGCAGCGCATACGGATATCCCTCCACTTACGGCAGCAGCGCATACGGCAGCAGCGCTTACGGATATCCCTCTTCATATAGCAGCTACGGCAGCTACGGATATCCCTCATCCTATGGATATAGCAGCGGTGGATATGCTGGCACTGGAGGAGGACTGTTCGCTGCTGGCTTGTATGGTAGTACTGGACTATACGGTGCTGGAATGTACGGCAGTACTGGACTATACGGTGCTGGAATGTACGGAACGTCTGGACTATACGGCGCTGGAATGTACGGATTAGGAACGAGCGGACTTTACGGCGCTGGAATGTACGGATTAGGAACGAGCGGACTTTACGGTGCTGGAATGTATGGCTTAGGAACGGCTGGGCTGTACGGCGCAGGAATGTATGGATTAGATCCATATAGCAGTCTTGCTGCAATGTCCATGGGTGGACTTGGTGGCCTTGGATTAGCCGGTGCAGGCTTATCCAGCCTATCGTTACTGGGAATATGATTAATCTAGTATGACTTTTAAAATTGAGGTAACTTTGATAAATGCTCTTAGGAAAATGTAAAAGGTTCTGTATGCTATTGCCATAAAAATCAGGGGAATTTTCCCATCCCCCCCTTATTCCCCTGATTGATGCGAAGGGCCTTGTCCTCCGGATTTTATAAAAACGGAAGGCAAGGCCCTTTTGTTTTCTTTCCGATTAAACAACCAACCTCAAAAGGAAGCTAAATAAAACCCGTATGAAAGTGCCGGATAAGTCTACCAGGTATTCAGCCAAAAAGGCCTCAATCGGGTCATTCCCGCGAAGGCGGGAATCCAGAAGTAGTTGTTATCACAAAGACTGGATTCCTGCCTCCGCGGGAATGACGGGAGATACTTACACTTGTAGACGTATGCGGAAAGTGCTTATGAGTTATTGCTTGTCATCTAGGAGGCTGTCTGAGAACAGGTTACAAAAAAGGTAACTACTCAGGTTCAGAGGGGCAAAGGCAGCGGCTTGCGCCCAAGAATATGCGCAAAGTTGTCTTGCCTATTTGCTGCTTAACTTCTTGCTTTGCCCCTTTGCCCCTCTGTGCCTACCTGAGTAGTAATCAATAAAAGACGATATAGGCGAGGCAAAAAGAAGCCCCATCAGGAGAGTCAAATCGACGGATCAAGGCATCTTGCCCGCCTTACGTCTTTTCCTTCATTTTCCTCCCCATTCTCTTCATTCACTTGGCAAGCGGGAATAAAAGTGTCCGGTAGTGAATCCCTTTTTCATCCCCTTCATTTCTGCTGAATAATATCCTCTACGGTTATTTCCGGATGCCTGTATCTTTTACGTCCCGGTGTCCGCTTGCCGATCTCAATCGCTTCTTCAGGGCACCAATGCAGGCAGGCCAGACACCGCTGACAATGGTGTTGCCATTTCGGCCTTCCTCCTTGCATCTCAATATCATCCACCGGACAGACCTTGGCACATGTCCCGCAGCCATTACATTTTTCGCTCACCCAAAATTCGCTGTCTCCTTGTGAAAATTGGAGGATACCATGCTTATAAATAAAATCTGAAAATATCAGATTCACGAAAAAGGAATTAGATTCGATCTTCGCCGCTTTGCCTTCCCTGATTATTCCTGCTATTTGCTCCAGTTTTATTTCTGCTTTCGAGAACAATTTTTCCTGCTTCTCTTCGGAGGTCGCCCCATACATAGGAGTATAATTCCCTGGCAGCCGCACACCAAATCCTGCTGATAACCAGAGCCCTTTTTGTTTGAGCAGATGATCGATCTGCTTCAGGGTTGCTGCAGGGAATCCGCCATAGGTAACCAGACCAAAGATATAGGCGGATTTTTCCAAAGACAGCCCCTGGATAAACTGCCGGACTATGAGCGGCAATCCCCAGGCATATACAGGGCAAATAATGCCCACGCGATTGGCAGAAACAGGAATAGACTCATCACCTTTCCTCATCGCCATCACTTGGGCGATTGGCCTGAGCTCTGCTGAGCCTAATTTTTCAGCCAGATCCTTAGCGACCTGCAGAGAGTTTCCAGTACCGGTAAAATAAAAGAGAATTGTTTCCATTTCATCCCCCTCCTTGAGTATTTTCAAAACCGTTATCTATAATCAAATAAAAGTATATCAAATCGTTACAGAATCACAAAGCCTCTGCAGTTGCTCTGTCACTAACGGCAGACCTTCCATCCGATATTACCAATGAGAACAGATCTAAAAAAACACGTGTTATTTTTCGGCAAAAAGTAAAAAATAAGTTTGGGAGAATAATCATGGATATAATTCAGGCTATCAAGGAAAGGCGTTCAATCAACTTTTTCGAAATCGGGCAGGAAATTTCTGATGAAAAGCTCAGAGAGCTGCTTGAAATATCAAATCTCGCACCTTCCTCTTTCAATCTCCAGCCGTGGAAAGTAATTTTGGTGCGAGATCCCGAAAGAAAGCGAATCTTGAAACAGTGTGCCTTCAATCAGCGAAAGGTTGAGGAAGCTGCAGCAGTATTCATTATTGTGGCTGACCCAAGTGGTGTTGAGGAGAACATGGAGAAAGTGATGGACAACTGGGAGGGGTTGGGGTACATAAAGCCGGAGGCAAGAAAAGGCTATATAGATATGATTCAAAACCTTTACGGTCCTGAGAACAGCCTCAAGAGAAAATTCTTTGCCATTAAAAATGCCTCCCTGTTTGCCATGAATCTTATGATTACAGCCAAGGGGCTTGGCTTTGATACCCACCCGATGGACGGGTTTGATGAGGATAGTATCAAGAGAGAATTTGATATCCCCCTTGATAAGGTCGTGCCTATGATTATTGCTATTGGGAACCTCAGATCAGGCGTGACCCTTTTCCCAAGAGCATTCAGAAGAAAGATTGATGAGTTCGTGAGGTTTGGATCTTACTAAAGAATCTATCCAAACGAAAACAAACGAAAATAAACGAGGATAAACAAGGATATACCCGGAAAAAAACACTTGAAAAAAATTGGTTTGCCGGACAAAAGCAAGAATAGGATCAGGAGCATGACCAAAATATTCGTCCTAGCCAGTGGGAGGTCCGGCACAAAGTATCTGTCCAGTATCTTTAAGCATAATGTCAAAAATTGTGTCAGCAGGCATGAGCCTTATCCGAGTATGTTTGGGAGGCCTATCTATTGGTATCAGGAAAAAAATTTTGAGGAAATAAGAAAGCTCTTCATTAAAAAGAAAAAAAGAATCACTCGCTGCAGGGCAGATGTATATATCGAAACAAACAATGCCTTCCTTAAATCCTTTTCTGATGTGGCTGTAGAATTTTTCCCTGACCTAAAACTCATTCATATCATAAGAAATCCAATGACAGTGGCCAGGAGCCAGCTTAACAGGCATATGTGGCTGAATAAAATGCGTTTTCCATTAGCCAGGTATTACGTAGGTGATGACGGGAAAAAATACTTCAAATGGACACTCACAGGAAAGGAGGATATTTTTCAATCGGCTACTATACCAGGTGATAAACTTACACCATACCAATACCTTGTGCTCCAATGGATCGAAATAGAGAATAGAGCCATGAGGTTCTTGGATAAATATCAAAAGCATCATGAGTGCTACACACTATTCTCTCCTGAAGATTTAAACAACGCTGAGACTTTAGAGGACTTGTTTCGCTTTTTCGGATTAGAGCAAAAGGAGCGGAGAATACATTTCTGCGGAAGAAAGAATAAGAATGCAACACCAACGGTAGTGAGCGAGGAGGATCAAAAGCAATTCGAGGAAGTGATCCGCAGATTACCTGACTCCTACTTGAGAATATTTCAGGAAAGAATCTACGCAGGAACAGGATGCGACTGGGCGAAACTGCTTTCCTGATGAGTCAGGAGGCCAGGAGCCAGGAGCCAGGAGCAGGAGTAAAGACTAACGAGTAACGAGTAACGAGTAACGACTAACGAGTAAAGAGTAACGACTAACGAGTAACGAGTAAAGAAAGATATCAGTTATCAGTGAAAAAACTGAAAACTGATAACTTCAACCTGAAAACTGATAACTTCTCTTTACTTCCCCTTTACTTCCCTTGATAATGGGGTCTTGGTTGCCCGGTAACATAATCCGCCGTATCAAGAGCATCCTCAACGGATAAGGTGGGGTTTCCTTTTGGCATGTTGGCGTAAATAAAAGCAGCCATATTCTGTAATTGCCCCATACTTGCCGCGTCACTGAATGAATCATTGCCCCAAAGAGGTGGAGCCGCCTGTCCCTGCCCCTCATAGCCATGGCAGGTTGAGCATATTTGAGAGAAGAGTTGCGTTCCCTTTTCACGATCAGGCATATGGTCACTCTCAAGCTTCTTCAGACCTAACCACGGAATTTCAGCATAGACAGGCAGATCTTTAGCTATCCATTGAAAATAGGTCAAAATGGCTATCATTTCCTCACCCTCCGGTGGCAAGGGTTTCCCGTTTATGCTCCTTTCAAAGCAAGCGTTTACCTTGGCTGCCAGGCTTATCACAGCTTTCTCTCTTATTCTGTATGCCGGATATTTCGCTGCCACACCAACCAGGGAGACCCCGCCATTCTTTCCGTCCTGGGTAATTCCCCCCTCAAAATGGCAGTTTGTACAGTTAAGTTTGTTACCTGTATATTGGCTTGCATAGGTTTGGGTATCCACAACAATATGATAGCCGAGAATCACTGCATCCTTGATATCATTGGGAGCCTCCTGGGGTGAAGGGGGATTATAGACAGCATTGGTACTCTTTTGCTTTGCCTTTTGGGGAAAAAGGGTAATCTTTCGTACTGGAACGATATTGCCACTGCCAGCCTGAAGCCACGTAAAGATAGCGCATCCCTGACATTGTGCTTCGACCGCAGGTTTTATACCCGCGGTTTGTTCCTCGGCTGACATACCCTTAGCATCAGCAGCATCAACAGCCTCAGCAGCACTAACAGGATCAGTAGCCTCAGCATCAGTAAATCTGATAAATCTTCCCGTCATAACCAGAAAGCCGATCTCCCCGGCTATAGCCAAAATAGCCACAGCCAATAAACCAGCCCAAATTTTAGGTTTCATCCTACTCTATCCTCCTCATCTCTTTCCCGAACTTTGCGGCAGGAAAGGTAATTGACTGGTCTTGTCCTGGTTTTGTCCTGGTATTGTAAGGTATTATACCGATTCAACTCCCCGGTTGCTTTTAACCTGAGGCTTAACGCGGTCAAAGAAAGACTTATCTAAAATACCTTACTGAAAGTATCCTCATTCCTTTTTCGGCATCTCTTGTCCGATGTCTTTATTGGTGGCCTGGTGCTTTTATTGGTGGACTGGTGCCTATGAGGTCTTTATTGGGAGGGAAGCCTTTGAGCAGGGAGGGAGGAGCCGGATTACGGAGTCGTTGAAGGGAAACAGAGGAGATACACAGGGACCTGGGTTAACGAAACAGCGACGAATAGCAGCATAGGCTGCGTATTGGAGTCATATACTCAATTACGTAGCGAAGCTGTAATACCGGGGGAACCAAATACGTTAATTGCGCTCGTCCGGGTCTATGGGGGAGCCTCCAGGTGACTGGTGGATCCCCCCCCGGAAATTTATGCTACATTAAACATTGTGGCGTTAAAATGACAAGCCTTGCAGGCTACCCCTTCCCCCCCTGCCAGCCTGACTTCTTCCTTTGGAGAGGGGGCAGGGGAGGGGGGAAGAGAAAAAATGGTTACGGCTTACGTGTTGAAATCTCAGCCGAAACTGGGCCATGAAAAATACTTACACCATTGTTATCTATGTCCTCCAGCTTATAGTAATAGGTCCCCGGTTTAGATGTACGATCGGTATAGGAATACTTTGCACTCAATATGGCTCCACCTTTCGCTTTTATAATACGGGAATTGATCTTACTGAATTTTCCATTTTTCGACTCACTCCGCCAGAGGTTAAACCCTGCATTATCGATTTCACTGAGCGTGGTCCAGGTGATGATAATCCGGTTCTTTTTTGGAACCAGGGTGAACTGGTCTAATGTAATTAATGTTCCACTAAGAATCGATACCTCATGAGTAATTTCACAACCGATTGCATCTGTTACGGTAACTGAGTATGATCCTGCGCACAATCCGCTTGCAGTTGGAGTAGTCTGCTCTCCAGGATCGTTCCATGAGTATGTGTAAGGTGGTAGAAAATCATTTAAAATATTAGCGTTAGCACTTCCGTCACAAAAACCGTTGCGAGTATTAGTTA
>Ga0307378_10007595_pt1 | contig 14546 bp, 17 predicted proteins | sample UN1MG_FD_202238 | JGI IMG/M metagenome (GOLD analysis project Ga0307378, IMG submission 202238) | Soil microbial communities from Risofladan, Vaasa, Finland - UN-1 | ecosystem: Environmental > Terrestrial > Soil > Coastal area > Acid sulfate soil | place: Finland: Risofladan, Vaasa | collected...
TTCTGGTAGGTATTAATTTCAATTTTGCCAAAGAAGCTTCTTTTTTGAGAATATCTATCTTCTCTTCTTCTGTGCCGTAAACAGTTTTATCTGCTCCGAATTCGAGATAAATATCATCAGCATATTTGATTAATTTAGCTACTTTGTCCTTATCAATATAATTATCTAACTGTCCTCCAATTTCGGTAGATAAATTTAATTTACCGTCACTAAAGGCTCCGGCTCCTCCCCATCCGGAAATTATTGCACAGGGAGAACAATGAAAACATCCGCCGCCTTTACTTCTCATCAGGCACTCCCTTTTTTCAATCTCATTTCCTTTTTCTAATATCAATACTGAAAGATTATTTTTCTTGGTCAGTTCAAGAGCGGTAAAAATCCCGGCCGGTCCTGCACCAATAATGATAACATCATATTCTTTCTTCTTCATATCATCTCACCTTTAAATTATTTTTCCATACCTATTAATTTTATAGTATTTTTATAGATAAAACAAATAAAATATAACAATTTTTTAAAAAGAAAATCCCGCCCTTTTCCTGATGTGGAGAGATTTATTCCCCAATTTACTTCCGGACACTGCCCAATATTTTATGACCTTGCTTTCTTGTTCTAAAACTTTAAACATTCTGAAGAACTTAAAAGTTTCTTTATTTCAATGGTTCTGGTCTCAACATTTGGCTAAAAAATGACAAAGAACCGTCCTGTCATCTCAAGTATCTTTTCTCTTGTGATGGAAATAGATCTTACAATTAAGTTTATTCTTTTTACAAAATTCTTTTATTTTGTTTTCTTCAATATTCCAATAATTACTATTTTTCGAGTAGATTTTTTTGTATTTTTCAACAAGTTCTGGCCTATTCTTTCTAAGAAATCTAAAAATATCACTTATAATAGAGGGATATAGATTTAGGTTTTCAAACCAGTATTCATCCACAAAATATTTGGTATTGTTAATTATTTTTTCCCAATCGGTTATTTGTGGAAAGATCGGAGAGATAAAAAGGGCTGTGGGAATTTTCGCATTATGGATCTCTTTTAAAGCATTTATTTTTTGTTCCGCCGAAGATGATAGAACCTCTATTTGTTTCCTTAATTTTTCGTCTGTAATCGAAAAAGAAAGAGTTACAATGCAATTTTTAAATTGCTTTAACAAATCAATATCTCTAACTACTAAATCAGACTTGGTAATCAAATCTAAATGCGGTTGAAGTGGTATAAGTCTTTCAAGAATTTTTCTGGTGAGTTTATATTTTCCCTCAATTGGTTGGTAGGGATCGGTAACAGAACTAATTGTTATGGATTTCCCTCTGTATTTGTTTGTATCTTTTGGGATCAAATCAGGGGCATTAATCTTTATGTCAACAAAAGAACCCCATGGTTCGCTATGACCTGTAAATCTTTTCATAAATCTTGCATAACAATATTTGCAGCCATGCGTACATCCAACATAAGGGTTTATAACAAAATCTCCGTCCGGTAAATTTGATTTTACAATAATTGATTTTGTCTTAATTTTTTTAATTTTCATCATATCTACACCAAACTGTCAATGTCAAGGGGACGGTTCTTTTGACACTTTTTTGGGGCTCTGGCCTCTGGGGTCTTCACAAATTCACATTTTTCTAACCATATCCTGCACTCCAATATTTTTATGTGAACTCTTAACCAGGGGTCGAATGGTAAATTATCTTTTTCCCAATTTATAGAATTATCCATGGAAATTGTCGGATATTATGATTTCAGAGTTGGCCTAACCGGGAAAATAAGATTAAAATAACCATCATTTCACACAGCGTATTGGGGTTTTTTATTTTCTTCAATTATTATTTCTATCTCCTCATCAAAACCAAAGGGTAAATTATCAATATTACCATTCCAATAAATGGGGGCAGAATTGGCAACACCAATATATTCACTATTAATTCTGAATAATAGCTGATATTCGGGATATACTTGATAGAGTCTTTGCCAATATTTTTTTACCGATGAATCTTCACTTAAAAAAACTAGCCAGGATTCACTGTGAAGTTTATTAATTACATCTACCAACTTTTCATTATCAGATAATCTTTCTATAATCACTTAACTACCTCCTTAAATAACTAGAAATAAAGGGGTCCATAATTAAAAGAAGTTACCGAATTATTGACCTAATACCATCCTCTGTCACATTACAAATGCAAGCTATATAATATTGTAACTTCTTAAAATATGATAAAAGTGCAATAGAAATACTCCAAAGGAACCTACTCTGTCATGTTCGGAAGGATATAGAAAGCTTTTTCACAACTCATCGTTATATCGGCGCCTGAACTCCTCCTCGGAGACGAGCGAGGGCTTATCGTTTCGAGAATTTCCTTATTCATCCCACCCTCTTTGATGAGTTCATAGCCTGCTCTTTTCACCGTGTTAAGTATGGCTTCTCCATCTTTGATCAATTTCCCCTTCTCCTTCATCAAGAAGGCGTGAGGTCTGAGTACTGCACCAATGAATTCCACGCTTGCGTCTTTAGCAAGCTCTTCGGCGATGCGTACTACCGTTTCAAAGTTCGCTTTCTCCCACCATCCACCGGAAGATACAAGCACAATTTTCCGGATCTTAACCGATTTACGGAATCGGGCTCGTGTACGTCCTTCTCGATTCTCAAGGATGGGATCAATTAAGGGATAAAGCCTGTTGATAAAATTCTGCATCTCACCTGGTAGTGGGATATAAACCGGAGTGGCTAAGATCAGGATATCCGCCTCCCTAAGTTGGGGATAAAGCAGCTGCATATCATCCTTGATGCAGCATTCTCCGGCTTTCTTATACCAGCAGTACATCTCGCCACAAGTGCAGGGTTTTACCTTAAGACGTCTGGCGTAGAATAGCTCGATCTCGGATCCGGCATCTATCATCCCCTGGATAAAAGCATTTTCTTGATATTTTACCAAATCAGATATATAATATTTTTTCTTCTAACTACCCCACTAAAGTTTACACGAACTTACGACTGCTTTTTCCTGAATTTGTACCATAACTATTCCTTAGGTCAAAGATTTTAAAGTTAATCCATAAAGTATGCCAAGTATAAGCATCTCACCTAATCCAGTAGTGAGTGTATAAAACAATGCTCCAATGGGAATATTGAACATCATCCATCCTGAAATTACAGACATAACCACACGAAAGAACCATATTAAAAAAGCAAAGCTTATTCCTTTTAATAGACCCGTATTACCAAGTAAGCTCTTATAGAGAAGCAGAAAAACTCCAGCCATAACAAATCCATATACAAGATCAATCACAATTCCTGCTGGGACATTTATGGCTGTTTTTGCTATTGGCTTATAGACTTCGTATAATCTTTGAGTAAGAGGATTAGCGTTGATTAAGCCATCCATTATACCGAAGAGGACCCCGCTGACAATACTTATGATAATATACATAATTATTTCTATCTCCGTTATTGTATCGCCATTCTAAATAAAGGCGGACTTTCACTAAAATACTAAGTGATCCATTACTGTATTTATCCTACAAATACAAAATAGTAAAATACCCGGAGTATTGCAGACATTTTTTTACCATTGTTTAGTTATTTTAAGATTAAATTTCCAAATTCTTCGGTTACCCTTAAATATATTTATATTCGACATAAGTTTTAAAAATCCTTCTTTTTCTACGAAAATATTTAAAGAAACAAAGAGCCCTTCAGCAATAAGCCAAAGGGCTCTTTATCATTATAGCTCCCCAGACAGGATGATTTTCGCAACTTTTGTATGAGTGATAAAACCGAAAAAGTATATCAAAAGTTAGAAAAAATAATTAATATCTTTTAAAATTAAAAAAAGGGACCACTAAACTAAAGTGATTCCTTTTTTTTATTTTGTTATTTTAATTAATTAAGCCAGCCCCAAATAATCGCTTCCACACTCACCGATTGTATCTAATGTACCATCATCCCAGTTAATACATTCTGAGAGTAATGCATAAAAATAATAGGATTATATTAAAGGTTCGCCCCTTGTAATATAATACGAAATTTAGGAAAAAATGTTACTTTTGAACTATTGATAGAGAGAATGGATGAAATAAATTTAATTAGAAAAGCAACTATTTATTAAATAAAACACAAATCTAAAATATCCTTCTATTAAAGTAAAAGATAAGAGCAATGCAAATATTAGTGGTAGCATAAATTTTTTCATTAGATTTCACCCACGTCTATTGAAGGATCGAAATACATAAGTTTCAATCCTTGTTTTAATAGATGTTCCCCTTCAACATTGAACCAGTATTCTGTCCAGGTTGAATTTTTTTTATTTTTTAAATTTAAATAGGGACACATCTTATTTTTTCTATGGTTTAACTCTCCCTTTTACGAAGTCTTCCTTTAGAACGTCTATCTATAATAATACCTAAAGCCTCAACTATCTGGTTAAGAAACTCCTCAGATTCTATAGGTTTTCCTACTAAGCAAAAAAAGTTGGCGGTCTGGCGGTCATAGCAATTCATTGCCTTAGACCCATGACTTTGCGTCCCATCCTTTCGGATAGTTTGCCTTTATCAACTTTCAAAGATGCTTATTCTATTTTTAAAGATACTTGCTTCTACTTATTTTATTCCCCAAAAGAATAAATATTAGACATTAATTTAAGGTTTTATTAAAGAAAAAAGCCCTTCAGCAAAATACCAAAGGGCTGGAAATTATCTGGCTCCCCCTATTGGATAGCTTCAGAACTTTTAAGGGGAATATGATAATAGAAAAGATTAGATTCAATTAGTCATTCTTCAATATTATTAGGATTATTTTATACTAAATTAAAACTGATTTAAAATCTGAATTAAAACCTGGTTGTCGTAGCTTATTTATTATAGGATAAAAACAGCACATAGGACATCCTACTTATCCAACACACAATACAAGCCCTCTCCTGCTCTTGTCGGTATAAAACACTTATTGCAGGAGATGCAGGTAGCTCTTCTGGTATCCCCAGATTGCCAGCGTTTGATTAAGCCTGGTTCCCTAATTAAAGGACGACATAGTGAAATATAGTCTACTTTCTCTTTTTCTATTAATTCTTTGGCAACCTCATATGAACGAATGCCACCTACTAAAATTAAAGGGACACTTATTCTTTCCTTATATAGTTTGGCGGCATCACGATAGTAGACCTCCTCTTCTTGTGAATCACCCCTATCGACTCTAGAGGAAGAATACCTGCTTACACTCAATATGGTTCCTCCGCTTATTTCAATCGCATCAATACCCGCTTTTTCCAGTAATGCTGATACCTGCACCATTTCACTTGGATTAAAGCCGCCTTCAACAAAGTCATCCGAATTTAGTTTAATGATTACCGTAAATTGCCGGCCTAATTCCGACCTAATAGCCTGAAGAATTTCCAAAATCAGGCGAGCCCGGTTTTCAAGGCTTTCTCCGTAACGATCTTCTCTCTTATTGAAAAAGGGGGAAAGAAACTGGCTCAGTAAAAAAGCATGCGCTCCATGAAGCTGAACACCGTCAAACCCGGCCTTTTTTGCCCTGATGGCAGCATGGTTAAAATCCGCAACGATTTGAACAATCTCCCTTACAGTCATTTCTCTGCAGCTATAGTCTTGAATCTCTACAGAGGAAGGCCCGAATGGCTTGTCATCTTTCGTCTGGACCAGAGCTCGGCCTCCTGCATGATTAATTTGTAAGATAATCTTGCTTCCTTCGTTGTGTACTTTTTCAACCATCCTTTTATAACTATCTATGAGATGGTCATCATAGATGCCTAATTGCCTAACGTGTGCCTGCCCCGTTGGACTAACATATGCATGACTACCGATAATCAATCCTACCTGACCTTTGGCCAACTCTACCATCATATCAATAATCTCCTCACTGCATGAACCATCAGAGTTTGCCAAACCTTCCCAGGTAGCACTGCGGACAAATCTATTTTTTAGTTCCATCTGATTAATCTTGGTTTTTTCAAATAATTGTTTCATTGAGCTCCTTTTTATCTTTTTCTTTAATTAAAATCTAATTTATATTTATTAAAAAATGATATACAAGATTGGTTTTTATTATATTATACGAAAAAGGGAAAGTGAAAGAAAAAATAAAACTCCTCTTTATTCTTTAAGCTTACATTCCTTATAAATTGTTTCGCCATTAATCTCCACCATTGCCTCTCCTTGATGCTCCCAAAAAACAACTGTCTCATCATCATTTGCATACCTTGCTCCCGAGGCACTTACGACCCGATTAAGTTTATACTCTTCACCTTCAACAAAAAGAGAAGCCGAATCTCCTTCTTCATTATAGCTAATTTTAATTTCGTGACCAGGAGGACAAACAAAGGTGAAAGTATTATCATACTCACCCTTTAACTCTTCAGGTGTTAATTGGTACATCCAATAAAATATTCCTACAGTAATTATTATAATAATGAAAAGAAGTTTTTTGTTCATAGGTTTATTTAAAATTAATGATTACCTTATTTATTTTTCAGGAAATTGTCTAATCAAGTAAACACTATATCGATTTTAGGATAGACTGGTCTTTGTCCTATCAAAAATCTTACCTGCTATTCTGATCTATCATTTCTCTTAGGATATCCTTATGTAAGGAAGTAATGTCAGGGATAATGCTTCCAATGAATCCCCCTTGCCTCATCAATGACCAGCCGGATATGGTAATTTACGGTGCCACTCACGGTAAATTATTAAGACTTGCCCTTATTACAATTGCCTGGAATTTTGCCGGACTGGAGACCTAGAGTTATAATCTTTCGATTTTAGAGGAGGATCGCTAGAAGAAGTTAACCAGGCCATCGGAAATGATGAACTCCAACTCAAAGAAGACAGACGAAAAACAAAAAAATATTAATATAAGGGGAGTATTTTCATTTCTAAAAACAGATTAGGGTTTTACAATTGGATAAAGTTGTCCCCCATATAGATCAACCAATTCTTCCAATCTCTCTTTTTCAGAATTTGAAAGATTAAAAAACCCCTTATAATCTTCTATTAAATCAATGCTTCTATACAACAACCTTTTATCACCTGGACTAACTGCAGTATCAATATCTTTTGATAAGGTAAATTTGAGTGCGAGCATAGCTAATTCATCGTTATCAAACAAAGGCTTATACCAGGTTTTGTATCCATGCCTTTCCTCACCATCTTTCCAACGCCTATGAGCCAAAGCTTTAATAGCCAGTATGCCTTTATTCGTTTCACGAGCTTTTTTTATTACAGCTTCCCCCTGATGATTATTGTACCAGTAATTCCAATTTATAGGAAACATGACAGTATCAAAATCATAGAGCTTCATGAGTTTCAGTGCCCATTCTTCACTATGAGATGAAAATCCGACATAATTAACTAAGCCTTCTTCTTTAGCCTCCAGAATGGCTTCTAAGGCTCCTCCCGAACCCATTGCTTTTTTCAACAAGTCTTCATTGATGACTTCGTGTAACTGATAAACATCAAAAAAATCGGTTTTTAGTAATTTTAGAGAATTTTCCAAGTCAGACCTAACTTCTTCCTTGGTTTTATAAGGTTCAGTTTTACAAGTTAAAATTATCTGTTCTCGATATTTTTCTATAGCAGGTCCTAGTTTATTTTGAGCATTTCCATAAGTTGGCCCAACATCAAATAAATTCACTCCTCTTTTGATTGCTTCAGAAACTAATTTATTTACCTCTTCTTGCTCCAGGTTATCCACCATGATGCCACCAAATGATATAATAGAAACATCAAGTCTTGTTCGGCCTAATTTTCTGTATTCCATCTATAAACCCTCCTAGTGCATAATTTATTATATTATTATGTTTAAGCATATCAAATAAATCAAAAACTTGCTCTTTGGCATATTGTCTTTCTTTTAATAACTCATCGTCAAAAGCCTTATAAGGCTTTTCTGAAATCATTTTTGCTTTTTCACTATCCATTTTAATACTTTTCCTTTAGCTTATTGGGGTTGCTGTTCTGTCCATAAAATAACTGCTTTGTTGCTTTTATTATATTATACAAAAAAGGAAAAGAAAAGAGTTACAGGAAAAAATAAAAAGCCCTTCAGCTAAATGCCAAAGGGCTTAGAATTAGCAGGCTCCCCAGACTGTAACATAGACAGAACTTTTATATCTAAATTTTACTTTCAAACCGCAGTTAAAAAATCTTACAATCCTAGGAAAACATATAGAAATCCTATCTATTTAGCCAGGGAATATAAGGAAATAATTGATACCGGAGAAGTAAAAACTCAAGCAGAATTAGCTAGAGTAAAAGGCATCTCAAGAGCAAGGGTTACACAAATTCTAAGGTTATTAAAACTCGATTCCTTGATCATTCAAGAATTAGAAAAACTTGGTGATCCACTTAAATCGAAAATTTTAACCGAACGGCTGTTGCGACCATATATTAATAAATCCCTACAAAAATAAAAAGCTCTTCATTGTATTTTAAAAACTCTCTTTTAACTTAAGGGAAGAAGGAAATTTCTCAATAACCGTTATTTTTTTATTTTATCTTTTTTGAGTAGATCGATAGACATAACCTTTGGTATTTTGTTTAAACTTCCAACCCCTAAAGGAAAATTAAAATAAATAAGGCAGAGAAAACTTTACAAGGCTAATATTTATTTGTATCGAGCATGTCTATTATAGTATGTAAAAAAATTAAAAGAAATTTATTATTCATATGAAAGAAATTTGTCCTAGTTGGCGTATTATAAAGTGGGAGCTTTTAATAAATCAATGCAAAGTTTTATTAAACAAAATTTCCCATATTTTATTTAATAGATTATAATAAATTGTAAGTGAAAGACAAAATATGATAGAAAGATTTGGAAAATATATTGCGTTATCTATAATAATCTTTATTTTAATAGCCCTTGGTTCAATATCTATCTACGCTTGGGACAACTGTCCTTTTGGTTTAGAAGATGACCCTTATCCGGGAGAATGCAAAAGGTATATCGATACTGACGGTGATGGCATTTGCGACCTTTCTCAGCCTGCCCCCGAAGACCGTAATACAAGTGTGACTTTAAATGAAGAAAACGCAAAAGAGAACATAATCGATGATAGTAAATATTCTGAAGAAAGCGACGAGAAAGTTACTGGAGGATTCTTTATTGCTGAAGCAGCTTCTACTCAGAAAACAGTCTCTGACTCTCCACCTCCTGAGAGGAAATCATTACCTGATTATAATTTTTTAGAAATTTTTTTTGTATCTCTGCTAATATATTTTGGCGGTAAATTCCTGGCCCGAAAATTAGAGATAAGCTTGTGCAAAGAAAAGAAATTTTGGAACGTTTTCTTGTTAATTAGTTTTATCGGTTCAGCCGGAACGGGGATGATTCTGGTATTTATTAGAGATTACGATTGGTTTAGGTTTATTAATTTTAACTTTTTATTCTGGCACGTAGAGTTTTCTATTGTTATGACTCTATTAGGTATATTTCATGCTCTCTGGCATTTAAAATATTATCTATCGATATTTAAAAAGAAAAAGAAGGACTACATTTGCAAGTCTTAAAAAGTAGAAAGAATTAAAAAACTATGATTACAGGTTCAGAGTGTGTTAATAAAACCGATGAACAGATAGTAGTCCTGACTTTAAAAAATCAGGATTACTATCTATTTCTAATGAAACGCTATGAAGCCAAGCTTCTTAATTATATTTTAAAAATATCTAATATAAGCAGAGAAGATGCAGAAGATATTCTACAGGAAGTATTTATCAAAGCTTACCAAAATTTAAATAATTTTGATTTAAATTTTAAATTTTCTAACTGGATATATAGCATTGCTCATAATACCACCATTAGTGCTTTTAGAAAGAAAAAGGTGCGACCCCAAACAGTTTCCTGGGAAGATAAAGATTTAAATAACATATTGGAATCTACTTTGGAAGCAGAAAATAGAAGCCTTCAAAAATTAACTTATAAACAGATTTTAAAAATAATTAATCAACTGCCTTTAAAATACAAAGATGTATTAATTTTAAAGTTTATAGAAGGAAAAGATTATCGGGAGATAAGCGATATTTTGCGTAAACCGATGGGTACTATAGCTACTCTGATAAATCGAGCTAAAAAATCTCTTAAACAGGAATTAAAAAAGGAGGACATTAAACTTAAAAAATTATGAAAAATATAAGCAACAAAGTTCTTAAAAAAATAAGAGATAATAATATTAAACCAAAACCCCGCTGGTACTTTATAACTAGAAATTATTTTATCTGGTCGATATTTGGAATTTCGATAATCTTAGGAAGTTTCGCCTTTAGTATGGTTCTATTTATCATCAAACAACTTGATTGGGATATCTATCATTATATAGGAGAAGGTTTTTTAAAAACTGTTTTTATAAGTTTGCCTTATTTCTGGTTAATATTTCTCATCCTATTTACTGGAGTGGCTTACTATAATTTCATTCACACCAAAAGGGGTTATCGATTCAAATTTATATCAATCCTCTTAATTAGTTTGATAATTAGTATTATTTTGGGAACCGGCCTTTATTTTAATGGCTTTAGTGAGAGATTAGAAAATGTCTTTTTAGAAAAAATTCCCTATTACAATAGATTAGTTTATTCCCGTGAAGAACAATGGATGCAACCTAAAAGAGGGCTTTTAGCGGGAACAATTATAGAAACAGGACTTCCCGAAAACAATTTTATACTTATGGATTTAGATAATAACCGCTGGAAAATCGAAGCTGGTAAAGTTATCTGGAAAGGGAAAATGACCCCTGCAACCGGTTTAAAAATAAAACTTATTGGTACACTAATAGATGATAATAATTTCAAAGCAATGGAAATAAGGCCCTGGCAAGGTAAGGGAAGATTTATAATGAGGGGAAATCAATAATATTTTATTTTCCCGATTATTTCCCTTCTAAATTTATGGATTGTTGATTATCTAATCCTATGTTTAAATCTAATTCTCTACTATTTTTTAAATCATTAAGTAATCTATTCTTTGCTTCGTTAAACTGAGCACTATACTGGGGATCAACTGAAAAAGCAGCCGGGAGCTAAAGCTTTAAAAAATCTACCCTTTCTCCATTTTTACTAATTGAAAGACCTAAATGTGGACCTGTATACAAGCCGGTAGATCCTACATAACCTATACTGCATAAATTAAAAGCATCTAAAAAGCTAAAAGTTATTTATACAAATAATTTCAATTAATACAATGTTAAAATAATTTCTATTGTTTGCCATTGTAAAACCGAACCAATACTACCTCAAAAACTATTGGCAGAACTAATGCTGAAGTATATCAGTTTTTATTATTCTATAAATTTATCCTTTATGTCTCCGAATTCTAATCCTTTATCGATTATAAACTCTCTTATAAAAACTGACTTATTATCGGGTACCTTAAAACGGTATCCTCTTCAAACTTCTCTTCGGCTATCCCGCCATCCAGCAATTCATGAATAGTGGTTCTGCCAGTCACTTTAAATCCTTCAGCTTCTTCTACAACTATCTTAGAGAACTCCGAAGAGGTTAAATATTCGCTATCCAAATATTCCAATTAAAAATATGTCCCTGCCAATATTCTTTTTCTTCTTCGGTTAGTTTATCATTCTCTATCAGATAATTCACGGTCTTCCCCGGTAGATAAAAGATTTCATCAGAAACATAGAGAATTTTTAAATAAAGAGAAGTAAAAATTTTAACTGTATCAGTCTCAACGATGTATTCTTCTCCTTCCAGTTCTATCGCTTTAAATATCTCTTTTATGTCTTTTAGTTGAAAATTTTTCGGATTGGTATCCGGTCTTAATCCAAAAGCCTCTATAACCGAAGAAGCCGGTAACTAATAATATTTTTCAATCTCCTCTAAAGTATGTGAGCCTCGTATATCAATGACATCATATATCCCTTTCTGCTGTTTTCTGGGGCTTTTTACCCTGGTGATATTATAAAGATCTAATTCGCTGGCCAATAAATGCCCCCACCAATTATGATTATTATGGCTAATAGTATATGCATACTCTTTATCTTCATCTTCCCCCTCCTGAAACATTTTCTTTAGTCTTGCCTCCGGAATCTTCTTTAAGATTCTCTCTTTCTAAAACAGAAAAATTTAAGGAATTACTGACCGGACAGGCCATTTCATCGGTACATAAAAGACAACCAATACATTGATGGTCAGAGATAACCTTAGAAGTCGAAATATCAATATTCGTCGGACAAATCCGATCACAGGTCTTACAATTTATACAGATCTTTTCATTTCTCTTTAATTTTATAATTCTAAAAAGATTAAAAATTCCCAATAATACCCCATAAGGGCAAAGATACTTACACCAGGGTCTTTCTACAAATAGAGAGCCAATTAAAGTCAAGCCGAGTATCGATAAAGATAATCTAGTAACCTCACTGGACCAGATACTAAAAAGGGCAAAATAAGGATCAAAATTAGAAAATAACAATTTTCCGGAAATAGTAGTATTGATTACCACCAGTAGCAAAATGACATATCTAAGATATTTTAATAACTTATCTAGCTTAAAAGGAATAAAATTATTATATCTCTTCTTAAATATTTTTCTGCCAATCTTGCCGATAAATTCTTCAACCGTCCCAAAAGGACCGACCCATCCGCAAAATAGCGGTCCAAAGAGCAAGGTCAGAGAGAGGATCAGCCACATTAAAGTAATAGAAGATCGATGAATTTTTTTTATTAAGGTCCCTTCAGTGAAATAGGAAAAGATGGTTACTACTCCTCCGAAGAGGCAGACCACATGGAGAGAAGGGTTTCCTATTAATAGGGGTACCAGCCCTTGCTCACTCCGAAGATGATTGACACTAATTAAAATTATTAGGGCAAGGAAAAAAATCTGAACTGCCAATCTTATTAAATGTTTATTCTTACTTTTTTTTAGACATAAAATATATGCCCCTTATTATTTTTGAATCAATTTATCTTTACAAAAATGCTTTTCTTATAAATTATAGCTCCCCTGCTATACAGAAGGAGAGCTATAATTAAGTAAGTCTTATCTATACTTTTTAAGTTATTTTATGTCCAAATTTAGTCTGTTTTAATTTTTTCTGCAATCTCTATTATCTGGTAAGGTGAAAATCTAAATTCTCCTCTTAAATCATTTATGGTGTTGTTAATATTATACTCTTGAGTAAGTTCAAATTCATTCTGGATTCCTTCCAATAATTTAACAGCATCTACCCCCCAAAGAGCAGCAATCTCTGCAATGGTCATAGTCTTCATTTTCATTCCGCTTACATGAGCCTGTAATCCAGTAAGATTATCAGAAGAATTTCTTCTCATACCATTGCCTTTATCTTCACTGTCACAGGTTCCATCACATTCATCATCACACTCAGATACATAATCCTCATCTTGTCCGTTAGGGATACCATCACCATCATGATCAGGTGTAGCTGCTCTGCGACTCATTTCATTTCCCAAGCCTTTTGCCTGATTAGAAACCTCTTTATTTGGCATGCCATATCTGGGAGTTTCAATATTTCCACTGGATTCCCTTCCCACTCCATACGTTCCATTACCATCTGCCCAAACGATGAGAGCAAAAACTCCTACTACCAGTGCTACGACCAGCAGGATCATTCCTCCTTTAAAAATTCTTGAACTTTTCATTCTATTCGTTCCTCCTTAAAATTTTTGTTTGTTGACAATATTTTTTGTCATTCACTTATATATACGCAAAGAGGAGGAACTTTCTTTCAATATACCTATATCATCATTAAATAATAATTTTAAACTGAAACTTTCATTTTACTGACATAATCCACTATTACCAGACTACCTGAGTGAAAGAAGAGCTTTTTTATTTTTGACTTCTCTTAAGGAAAAGTTATTTTTATAATTTCATCCCAAGAAATCATTCTTTTTCTGTGAAAATAATTCATAGAAAATAAAAAGCTCTTCAGCAAAAGCCAAAGGGCTAGTTATTGTCTGGCTCCCCCTATTGGACACGTTCAGAACTTTTCAGGAAAATATTACAACTGAAAATATTAAATTAAATCAGTTCATTCTTCAATATTAAAGCAATATCTAAAGATTAGAATTGTGAAATATTTATAAAATAATAAAGTACTCTAGCAAAATACTAAAGGACTAAGAAAGGTCAAGGCTCCCTTAGGTTTGAGTAACAAACTATTACTACAGCCTAACCCAATAATAATTACAGTAGCAAAAAGAAAGGTTTACAAACCCCCCTTGCTAGACCTGTCTATATGGATAAACTGTTGGAAGACAAAACATTCATATATAAAACCTTAAGAGGGAGGGAATTTAATTATAGAAAGATGAAGTAAATTCGCCTTTAGTGGAGAAAGAACAAAAAAAAATCAAAAGTGAAATTAAAACATCAAAACGTATCAAAAAACAGTTTTTTATTAATTCTTATTAATCCTTTTTAACTCTTATTTCTTCAGGTCCAATAATACCTCCTGAAATTACTATTTTCATAGCCTGCTCAACGCTCCATCCGGGTTCGATTACTTTCGATTCCTGAAGAATAACAAATATGCCAGAGGTGGGGTTCGGAACAGTCGGAATGAAGA
>Ga0307378_10007600_pt1 | contig 14536 bp, 11 predicted proteins | sample UN1MG_FD_202238 | JGI IMG/M metagenome (GOLD analysis project Ga0307378, IMG submission 202238) | Soil microbial communities from Risofladan, Vaasa, Finland - UN-1 | ecosystem: Environmental > Terrestrial > Soil > Coastal area > Acid sulfate soil | place: Finland: Risofladan, Vaasa | collected...
TGTTACAGTCTGTCATAGAAATGGCCTTTCTGTTTGAGTATGATTGTTGTTATAACTACTTATACTACAGACAGTTAGGCCATTTGTCTATCAAAAAATCCGAAAATCCTGTGAAATATGCGGGTTAATCATTCCATACGTCCTCTGCCCTCCGGCATACGCGCGACCAGCTACTCTTTCATCCGCCTATCGCCGCGGCCTTTCCCTCCCAGTCGAATACCTGCTGTGTCTGCTTATCGCTGGTAATATGAATCCGCCCGAACGCCGACAGGTCGGGCTCAATCCACCCGACCACGTAGATGTACCCCGTGACCTTCCGCACCTCGTTGGTCTCCATATTCGATTCGAGTATCAGGAACATCCCCCTGCAAATCACGAACAGCAGCGACGGGTCCTGACCATTCTCATCGCTGTAAATCTTCGACGGGTCGATGTTACCTTTGAAGTCCCCCTTCATTACCGTATAATCTATCCTCGGCGAGACCGTCCCGTAGTCCGCCACCCAACCCCCTTTGATAAACCCATCCGGCGCAATCGCCAGCCGCACGCTCCCCCGCGCATAGTGGCCCTCCTTCACATCCGCCAATATCTCCACCCCGCCGCTTATATTTGCCTGCTCAGCCGAAGGGGCATATTCGGCCTCGGCCCCCTCCTTCCACAGCCGATTCTGCTCAATCCACGGATACTCATCCGGATTCGCCAACTGCTCGGCCGTCGGAGGCTTATCTATGCTGCCGCCCATCGAATAAAAGTAAATCAGCATCCCGACAACCACCACTATCAGCAGCATCAGCAGCCCAATATAGCCGCCGCGATTCCCGCCGCCCGAATCTCGCAAACATCCGCCGCTCATAATCAGACCTCCTTAAAAAAACCATAACCGACGTTAATTGTACCCCGCTTGCGGCCGAATTTCGACACAAATGCGCCACAGGTGGGCGGCAGGAAATCGGGGCGTGTTGTGGAAGGGATATTGGGGTGAGAAATTGGGTTCGTTCCGGCTTCGCATCCCGGCTTCGTAGAGTACTTCGCCGCGGCAGGCAAGCTTCGCCGCGACAAATTGGGTTCGTTTGGGTTCGTTTTGGCTTTGGGTGCCGCTGGCGGGCCAAAAATTGGGTTTGTTTTGGGTTCGTTTGGGTTCGTTTGGGTTCGTTTTTGGGTCCCGCCGAAGGGCCTTGATTTCCGTAATCCTTTGTCAAATAAAGGGTTTTGAATCCGCCGGAGGCGGACAAGATTGGCTTCGTTTTGCACGAAAAGGTTAAAAGGTAAACGGTAATTGGTAAGTGGTGATTGGTAAGAGGTGGGTGGTGAGCCGTAATTGGTGATTGGTAACTCACTGTTGCCTATCGAGCATCTAAACTATTCAATTTTGGGGGTATTATACCCGATTTTGGGTTGGAAGTAAAGGAAAAAGTTGCGCAGGACAAAAGACCAGAGACTATTGACACTACAATGCTTCGGGCGTAGAATGCCCGGGTAATTAGTGAAGTTGTGACCAATAAGCGGGGAAAATATGGCTAAACACACTGAAAAACCGGCCAGGATGGACGGTAAGTCGTTAAGCCCTCAAAAAGAGCTTGCCGAACTGCTCAAAACACAATTCCCCCAAATATTCGCCGAAGGAAAGGTTAATCCCGACAAACTCAAACAAGCGCTCGGAGAAGACCTCGATACCAATAACGAACGATACGGCTTAACCTGGGCAGGGAAAAACGAGTGCTTCCGACATATTCAGGAAACGACAACAGCTACATTAAAGCCCCTCAGGAAAGAATCCGTCGATTTTGACAAGACCTCAAATATCTTCATCGAAGGCGATAACCTGGAAGTCCTCAAAATCCTGCAAAAAACGTATCAAAATTCCATCAAAATGATTTATATCGACCCGCCTTATAACACGGGCAACGACTCCTTCATTTATCCCGACCGCTTCAAGGAGGAAAAAGACGATTACGAGCTCCGCGCAGGGATAAAAGATGAAGAAGGACTCTTAACAAAAGACGGCTTTTGGCGCAAAAATTCAAAAGATGCGGGCCACTTCCATTCCAACTGGCTCAGCATGATGTATCCCCGCCTTTTCCTTGCCAAAAATCTCTTACGGAAAGATGGCGTGATTTATATATCGATCGGCCAAGATGAAATTTCGAACTTAATACAAGTTTGCAATGATATTTTTGGTGAGGAAAACAGAATATCAATATGTACGCGATTGATGAAAACGGGGGGTCAAAAAGGGAAATTTTTCTCACCTAATACGGATTATGTTCTTGTATATGCAAGAAGTATTGATGCTATTGATACTTTTCAAGATGAATTAAGCGATGATTTAGTAAACAAGGTTTACACTCAAGTCCAAGATAATGGACCTCGAAAAGGTGAAAAATTCCGTGAAATGGGACTGTTTCAGCCAACATTAGATATACGTGCTAATCAAAGATATTATATTAAATGCCCAGACGGAACATTTGCAATACCGCCAGGTAAAACATTTCCTGAACATATTGTCGAAGGATCAAAATCCAAGCCTGTTGATGGGGACGGTGTGTGGCGCTGGATATACGAACGATATAAAAAGGAATCCCTTAAAGGAAACATAGTATTTAAAGAAACGGAGACCTCGCCACTTCTTACTGCTGATAAAAAAAGGTGTCGATGGAATATTTATACTAAAATATGGCTAAAAGATAGGATTGAAGAAGGCAAATTGCCATTAGATATTTTCGATAAGTTTGAAAATCGACATAGTGCGCAAGAGCTTATTAAACTATCTATTCCTTTTGATTTCGCAAAGCCAAGTGGTCTTATATCTTATTTAGCTAGTATCTGTAATGTCGCCGATAATGATATTGTAATGGATTTTTTCGCAGGTTCTTGTACCACTGCTCATGCTATTATGAAATTGAACGCAAAAGACGGAAAAAACAGGAAATTTATCTGCGTTCAGTTGCCAGAGCCATGCGAGAAAGAGAGCGAGGCGTTCAAGGCGGGATTTAAGACGATTGCGGATATCGGCAAGGAAAGGATTCGCCGGGCGGGAAAGAAGATCAAAGAGGAAAACAAGGGCAAGCTGGATTTTGACGGCAAAAAGGCAGATTTGGGCTTTAAGGTCTTTCGGCTGGAGCAGAGTAATTTCAAGCAATGGCGGGAAGATATAAAAACGCCCGCCGAATTCAAGTCGCATCTTTATGAAATGGTTGATAACGTCAAGAAGGGCGCAGCCAGCGATGATATGCTCTTTGAGATAATCCTTAAAAACAGCAGATTCGACCTCAACGCGAACGTTGAAAAGAAGAATTTTGACGGAGTGGACTATTATTTATTAGTTCTTAACCAGGAAGTTCACGAAGGGCACGAAGAAAAGACCAGTGCTAATGAGATAATCTGTCTGGACTTGAAGATTACGAAGAAGTTTGTTGATAAGGTATTGGCGGAGAAGCCGGAAAGGTTCACCTGTTTGGATGTTGCTTTTAAGAACAACGACCAGTTAAAGACAAATACCGCTTGCCAGATGAAAACTCAAAAACCGGAGATAGATTTTAAGGTGATATAGTGAAGGAATTTCAGATTTGAGATTTAAGATTTGAGAACGAAGAAAAAAAGGAATTTCAGGTTTGAGATTTCACATTTCAGATATCGGATTTCAGAAGGAGAGAAAAGATGAAATATGAGCGCTTCGAGGATTTGCCGGTCTGGCAGGCGGCGATAGAATTGGCCGTGCGGGTATATATTCTGACTGAAGACAAGTTTTTTAACCAGCCCGGCGACCTTCGCAGCCAGCTTCGAAGGGCCTCGCTGTCGGTCTCGAACAACATCGCCGAAGGATTCGAACGCGGCTCAACGGCGGAACTGCTCGCCTTTCTTTATATCTCTCGCGGCTCCTGCGGCGAAACACGCTCTATGCTGATTTTTACCGATCGATTCCCCAAAGCTGCTCATCTCAAATCTGAAATTTCAAATCTCAAATCATTGGCCGAATCCTGCTCCCGCCAGATACGCGGCTGGACGAATGACCTCCAAAACAGCGATATCAAGGGTCAGCGGCATTTGAATGATAAGGTCCGCATTGTTTATCAGAGCACCAAAAGCAGAGAGGCGTTCGAAAAACAGCTTGAAGAAACTATTCGAAAGGCAAGGCCCCAGGATTACCCGGAGGAGTAATGAAAATCTCAAATCTCAAAAGGATTACGGGCAGGAGTAATGAAAATCTCAAATCTCAGATTTCAAATTTCAGATTTCTTTTGGATTGACTGATGAAACTTCAATTTGACGCCAACCAGGCATTTCAGTTAGATGCGATAAACGCGGCGGTGGATTTATTTAAGGGTCAGCCGGCGGGGGCGAGCGATTTTGCGTTTTCAAGGGCATCGTCGGTAGGCGGGACTTTTTTAAGCGTCGTTGCGAACAATTTAATCCTCGATGAAGAAACAATCCTGAAAAATCTCCAGACGGTCCAAAAAGCAAATACTATTGAAGAATCAAAGATGCTTGACGGCTTTCATTTCTCGACCGAGATGGAAACGGGGACGGGCAAGACATACGTCTATCTGCGAACCATACACGAATTGCACAAGCAATACGGATTTAAGAAATTCATTATCGTTGTGCCTTCACTTGCCATAAAAGAGGGGGTTTTAAAGAACCTCGAAATTACAAAAGAGCATTTCGATATCATTTATGAAAAGCCCGTGATGAACAGCTTTGAGTTTGACCCGAAGAAAAGGTCGTTATCGAAAAACTTCGCTACGACAAACAGCTTGCAGATTATGGTTATGAATATCGACCAGTTCACGAGGGCGACTCCCAAAGAGGATGATATAAAGAAAAAAAAGATAAATGTATTTTATAAGGAAAGCGACTGGGGTGTCCCTGCGGAATTCATAAAAGGGACAAGGCCGATTGTGATTGTTGATGAGCCGCAAAATATGGAAACGGACATCAGAAGACAGGCAATCGCTAACCTTAACCCATTATGCACGCTGCGATACTCGGCAACGCATACGGTCAAATACAATGAAATATACCGCCTGGACCCCGTGAGCGCTTATGACAAGGGATTAGTGAAAAGAATCGAGGTTGACGGCATCACCGAAGCGGAAAACTTCAATCAGCCATATATCGAAGTAAAAAGTATTAGGCGCCAGAAAAACAAAATCACCGCCAAATTGAAAATCGACGTTAATGCAAAACAAGGCGTCCTCAGGAAGGATATTACCGCCAAAGTCGGCGACAACCTGTTCGAAAAATCAAACAGGCGGGACCTATACAAGGATGGCTTCATAGTAAGCGAAATTGACGCCGAATCAATCGGCTTCAATAACGGCCTCGTTCTTCGGACAGGTCAAAAACAGGGCGGCCTTACCGACGAGATAATGAAATACGAGATTGAAAGCACCATAAAGAACCATTTTGAGAAGGAAAAACGCCTCAAAGCCAAAGGGATTAAAGTTCTGTCCCTTTTCTTTATCGACCGGGTTGCCAATTACAGAGGTAGCGAAAAGGATAACTCCGTCAAAGGCAAGCTTGCATTGTGGTTCGAGGAGATTTACGAAAATCTGCGAAAGCAGGATAAATATAAAGCCGCCCTCGAATATAAAGCCAACCAGGTGCATAACGGGTACTTCGCGCAGGATAAAAAAGGAAACTGGAAGGATTCGAGTGAGGGAAGGGATACCCAGGACGATGATTCGGCGTATCAACTTATTATGAAGGATAAGGAACGCCTTCTCGATATTAACGAACCGCTTCGATTTATCTTTTCTCATTCGGCTTTGCGCGAGGGCTGGGATAATCCGAACGTATTCCAGATTTGCACGCTTAACGAGACACAATCGACTTTGAAAAAGAGACAGGAAATCGGAAGGGGGCTTCGATTGCCCGTTAATCAGGATGGTATCAGGATATTCGATGAATCTATAAACGTTTTGACTGTTACGGCAAACCAGCATTATGAAGAATTCGCCAGCCAGTTGCAGGCCGAGATTGAAACCGAATGCGGCGTTAAGTTTGACGGCGGAAGGATAAAGAATAAAAAGAAAAAGAAACCTATTAATCTAACGAAGAATATCCTGCTTGATGAAAACTTCAAGGCGCTTTGGGAAAAAATCAAGCATAAGACCCGATACAGTATCGATTATGATACCGGCGAGCTTATAAAACGGGCTGCAAAGAGGATCAAGGATATTGTAATATCGAGGCCAAAACTTGTAAGAAGCAAGGCGGATATCCTGATGGACAGGGATTCTATCCGAGCGGGATTTACAAAGGCGGAGGAGGCAAAAGAGCTTTACGCGGAAATAAATATTATCCCCGACGTTCTTTCCTATATCCAGAGTAAGACACGGCTGACCCGTGATACTATTTGCCGGATTTTAATCGAATCGGGCAGGGTAGATGAGGTCTTCGTTAATCCGCAGCAGTTTATGGACAAGGTGTGCTCGGAGATAAATACCGTTCTTAATGAGATGATTGTTGACGGCATTAAGTACGAAAAAATCGCCGGAGAGTATTATGACCAGATGCTTTTCGATGATAAAGAGCTTTACAGCTATCTCAACGACCTGTTTGAGGTAAAGAAACCGGAAAAGACGGTCTATGATTATATTGAGATGCGTAGTAACATCGAAAGGGAATTTGCCAAAGCTTGTGAAGATAGGGACGATATAAAATTTTATTTCAAGCTGCCCTTCTGGTTTAAGATACAAACACCTATAGGAGAATATACCCCCGATTGGGCGTTGGTTTATGAAGGTGACAAGAAAATATACTTCGTTGCCGAGACCAAAGGCACCGACGACATTAACGACCCATCTCTTTCAGCAGGCGAAAGGCACAAAATCCTCTGCGGCAGAAAGCATTTCGAGAAGTTCCCCGACGTCGAGTTCAAAGGCCCCATAACCAATCTCACCCATATTCTGCGATGAGACCCTAATGTCGCGTATTCGTTGTAATCAACGAAAAAATAGGCCAATAAAAAGCCCCGTGCGGGCCTGTTGTCCGCCACGTCGTTGGGCGGATTGGGCGGGTATCTGGTGTTTAGTATTCAGTATTTAGTATGTGCTATCGGGTATCTCGTATGTGGCAAGAATAAAAAAAGGCCCTCTGCGAAAACAGAGGGCCTTATTAAACAAGTACAGTCAAGCCAGGGCAACGAAAGCGTCTGACGGATTACACAGGCGACCTTGTAAGGCCACCCATGTTCTAGTTAATCCCTAGAAAGGAGGTGATCCAGCCGCAGGTTCCCCTACGGCTACCTTGTTACGACTTAGTGCCAGTCATCGGGCTTACCGTCGGCAGGCGCCTCTCTTACGAGTTAGCAACCCGACTTCGGGTACTCCCAACTCCCATCACTTGACGGGCGGTGTGTACAAGGCTCAGGAACACATTCACCGCGTCGTAGCTGATACGCGATTACTAGCGATTCCGACTTCATGCAGGCGAATTGCCAGCCTACAATCCGAACTGGGGCGACCTTTTTGCGATTTGCTCCACCTCGCGGTCTCGCGTCGCTTTGTAGCCGCCATTGTAGCACGTGTGAGGCCCTGGGCATAAAGGCCATGATGACTTGACGTCATCCCCACCTTCCTCCGGTTTAACACCGGCAGTCCCGCTAGAGTCCCCGGCATGACCCGCTGGCAACTAACGGCAAGGGTTTCGCTCGTTAAGGGACTTAACCCGACATCTCACGACACGAGCTGACGACAGCCATGCAGCACCTGTGCAAGTTTCACCCCGAAGGGCAACTTAACCTGTTTCCAGGCAAGCATCCAAGCATGTCAAACCCAGGTAAGGTTCTGCGCGTTGCTTCGAATTAATCCACATGCTCCACCGCTTGTGTGAGCCCCCGTCAATTCCTTTGAGTTTTAGCCTTGCGGCCGTACTCCCCAGGCGGTCTACTTAACACTTTTGCTTCGGCCGTGCGGGCGTCAGAACCCCCACAACCCAGTAGACATTGTTTACGGCGTGGACTACCGGGGTATCTAATCCCGTTCGCTACCCACGCTTTCGTGTCTCAGCGTCAGGACAGGCCCAGTGCGCCGTCTTCACCACTGGCGTTCCTCTTGATATCTACGCATTTCACCGCTCCACCAAGAGTTCCGCGCACCCCTGCCTGCCTCAAGAAAAGCAGTACGTCAAGCAGTTCCCCGGTTAAGCCGGGGGCTTTCACAAGACGCTTACTTTTCCGCCTACACACGCTTTAAGCCCAGTGACACCGAACAACGCTAGCCACCTCTGTCTTACCGCGGCTGCTGGCACAGAGTTAGCCGTGACTTCCTTTGGGCCAGATCAATCCACCGAAGTGGACTTTCATAGCCCTGACAGTGGTTTACATCCCGAAAGACTTCCTCCCACACGCGGCGTCGCTGCGTCAGGCTTTCGCCCATTGCGCAAGATTCGTTACTGCAGCCCTCCGTGGAGGTCCGGGCAGTGTCTCAGTCCCGATGTGACGGAACAACCTCTCAGTCCCGTTACCCGTCATAGCCTTGGTGAGCCATTACCTCACCAACAAGCTGATAAGAGATAGGCCGCTCCCACGCCGATAAATCTTTGATCACCGACCCGTCGGCCGATGATATTATCCGGTATTAACGCCCCTTTCGGAAGTTTGCCCGAAGGCAAACGACACTATTCCGAAGCGCGGGGTACGTTACCTATCCGTTACTCACCCTTTCGCCACTAACTATCCTCTCGATTACTCAATTAGATAGTCCGTTCGACTTGCATGTCTTAGCCACGCCGCCAGCGTTCGTTCTGAGCCAGGATCAAACCCTTCAAGTTTTTATCGGTGAAACCATCCGAAGATGGTGTTCATCAAACAGGCTCAACACTTTTGAAGAATCCCTAAATGGCGGATGCCATTCCTGGATCCTCGAACGCATCGAAAGTGCTGAATTACAGTTAATATCGAACTCCTTATGGCAGTGCGTCACTGCCGCGGGAGCCGCACTTTCGCTGCTTTACTGGCTTAACTGTTAACTTGTCAAAGAGCTTCCTTTTCCCGCAGACAAAAACTCTGCGGTTCCGTACCTCTTTCACCCCCTCTATTTCGTTCAATTTTAGCTTGGATTTCTATATTGTCAAGAGGGAAAGATGAAAAAAACAAAAAATTTTTCATTTTTTTTTGGTAGGGCTGGGGTGAAACAGTCGCCGGCCGCCCGTCGCTCGCATCCTGCAGGACAGAGGGCAGACGGCAGAGCGGGGCCTATCAACTGATTATTGGCGGGGAATGAAATAGCAGAAGGCCAAAACATGGGGCAAAATGCAAAAAAATGGGGCTTGGGGAGACAGGGGATAGAAAATTTTGCTTGACTGGTGGGTGGATGGGCGGTAAGGTGGCGGGCGAGTGCAGGGCAGCGTTGCGGCAACTCCTTGCGTTTGCGGGAAGGCTGGTTGAGCTGGATTGGCCGCAGAGGGCACAGGGGAACCAGAAAATGATTGAGGATGCCGGGTTTCGCAGGGACACGCAATCGGGGTCGAGGGCAGGCCCCCGCCAGAGGCGTGCGAGGGCAGGCAAAGAAAAAGGGATTTTGGTGATGGGGCGGCGAGGGTTATGGTGTTTGGCAGCAGGATGAAGGCACAAACAGGGTTCCTGATCCTTTTTATTTGTTTCGCGCTGGTGCTGGGGGCCGGGCTGGTCTTCCAGCAGGTGCGGGATTTCGATTTTGTCAATTACGATGACAATGAGTACGTATACGAGAATCAGCACGTTCTCAAAGGCCTGACCTATGAAGGCGTAATCTGGGCTTTTAGGAGCTGCGACATCGGATACTGGCAGCCGCTGACGTGGCTCTCACTTATGTTAGATTGTCAGTTGTTCGGTCCAAATGCGGGCGGGATTCATCTCGTGAATGTTCTGCTGCACCTTGCAAATACCCTGCTGCTGTTTGCGGTTCTGAAAAAAATGACCGGCTCGCTCTGGCCCAGCGCGTTTGTCGCCGCTGCCTTTGCGCTGCACCCCATGCACGTCGAATCTGTTGCGTGGATAGCCCAGCGCAAGGATGTCCTGAGCGCATTCTTCTTGTTGCTTACGTTGCTGGCTTATGCAGGTTATACCCAAAGGCCGTCTGTATATCGATACTTGGCGGGGCTTGCGGCATTTGCGTTGGGCCTTATGGCAAAACCGATGCTTGTTACGCTGCCGTTTTTACTGCTGCTGCTCGACTACTGGCCGCTCAATCGCCTTGAAGTCCCCTGGCGTTCGAAGATATCCGGCCGCAAATCCCACAAATCCACACCCGCTCGGCATAGACGCGCGACTCTGTTGCGAGTAATAGTCGAAAAAATTCCCTACTTTGTTCTTTCTGCCGTCTCAGGCGTTATCACCTTTCTGACTCAGCAGGCCGGCGGTATCATAGTCGATATCAAAAGCATCCCTTCGAAGGACAGAGTCGGCAACGTCTTCTTTTCTTACGCGGCATATATGGGCAAGATGCTGTGGCCGCAAAAGCTTGCGGTATTTTATCCTTTCAATGCTGTACGCAGCATTCCATTGTGGCAGTTTGTGCTCTATGCCTTGCTGTTGGCGGCCGTCTCTTACCTCGTACTTCGCTTCGGGCGCAAGCGAAAGTATTTGCCGGTCGGCTGGTTCTGGTTTGTCGGAACACTTATACCCGTAATCGGCCTTGTTCGGTTCACCGGGTCGTCACACGCCGACCGCTTTACCTATATACCATATATCGGGCTTTTCATAATGATTGCGTGGGGCCTGGCGGAGCTTGTTTCGAGATGGCCGTATCGAAAGCTGATCCTCGGCGTGCCGATGGTGATTGTGCTGACGGCGATGGGAATACGTGCACATCGGCAGGTTGGCTTCTGGAATAACAGCATCACCCTTTTTTCGCATGCACTCGAGGTAACGCAGGACAATCCTCTTGCCTGTTATAATCTTGGCACTGCTTACTACGACCTTGGCCGTTATCGGGAGGCGATACAGGCCTATAAGCGGGCCATAAGAACCAAGCCCGATTACTTCGATGCGTGGTACAATCTTGGCAATGCCTGCACGAGACTTGGCGGTTATCACGAGGCGATAGAGGCCTTCAAGCAGGCGATAGCAATAAAGCCGGACTTCGCCTATGCCCACAGTAATCTTGGCGCTGCTTACGGGAGGGTCGGCCGCTATCGGGAGGCGATAGAGGCCCTCAAGCAGGCGATAGCAATCGAGCCGGACCACCTCGACGCCTGGTTTAATCTTGGCAATGTTTACGCCAGCCTTGGCCGTTACCGCGAGGCAATGGAAACATTCGAGCAAGCGACAAGAATCAAGCCCGATGACCCTTTTGGATGGTGTAATCTCGGCAATGCCTACGGCAGCCTCGGCCGTCATCAGGAGGCGATAGAGGCCTATAAGCAAGCGATAAGAATCAAGCCGGATTACACCGACCCGTGCTATAATCTCGCCGTTACCTATCTGAACATCGGCGACAAGCCCTCTGCCTTGCAGCAGTACGAAACCCTAAAAACATTGGATGCAGATATGGCCGAGCAGCTCTTCAATATAATCAACAAATAAAAATCCGCATTATTTCCAGGATCTGCCGGAAAAAGCTGATTTTTCATCTTCAAGATTGAAAATACTCCATCAGTATCTCACTCGCTACCGGCGGACATCCGGGAATGAAAGCTCGGCAGTTTTTATGCCCGGCAGCACAGTTGCCAACACACAAAGCGCCGTCCGGCAATTGTTCATGACCTTTACCGATAGCGATAATAATATCTTTTTCATCTGACATATTGCCGCGCAACTGCTTTCCATGTCGCCTTAGAAACATCAATAATGTTGATTGGCAGGCGCTACATGATTGTTCGTCTAAAATAGTAAACCCCGGAAACTCAATCGACAGTTTATCCGGAGGCAAAGCAAAGGGGCTGCGAACATCCTTCCAGTTTGCAGGAGACACACAGATTGCATCAGGATCAATTACACCATAGCCTCTTTGGGCGCCTATCCGTAAATGTGGGACGTCACGGGCGGATATTCCCATTAACTCACATGCAATCGAATCTGTCGCAAAAGCATCGACGCCAACAAGCACCACACCCAAAGGTTTAGGTTTGCCGGCACTGGGGCCTAACCCTTCCATTCCAATTGTTCCATCAATGATTGACAGATGAGGACGCAAGACCGAAGCCATATCGGCAATGGCTATATCCAAAGGTTTCTCCTGATGCCCGGGGAGTTGCGGCAGCATGTGAAGGTCCACCTTCGAACGTCGCCACAAGCATCCCTTCATATTCTTGACCGACAACGTTACACCTGTATGCATGTGTGTCTTCATCACGGGAATCGAGACGACAATATCGTATTCTGCAATCTCTCTGCACAGCTTAAGTGATTTAATCGCAACACCATCAGTGATTTCAAGGGGTATATATTGACCTGCATCCATATCGATCAAACGACAATTGCGTTCTTCGGTGATACGTGTAATCCCGCTGCGTTCGAACGCATCGAACACCTTGACGCCGGTTATTGGGCTTTCACCTACCGAAACATCGGCCCCGGCTTCCCTGAAGGCATCAATCGCACCGGCTACCACCTGCGGATGTGTGGTAATCCCTGTTCCCGGCTCTACATTTCGCCCCGCATTGGGCTTCAGTAGAACACGCTTACCCTTTGAGGGTGCGAAATCAATATTCGAAAGGGCCTTTCGTGTATTGTTGTAAGGATCCTCTCCCGATGCCCAAAAGACCGATGGACAAGCTGCATCAAGCTCAAAAGGTGTATGCGATAATCTAATCGAACCCATTGCATATATTCTACCAAATCCCCACGACAATTCACACCCTCCCCCAAGCCCAAGGCCTCATATCTGCCTGAACAATCCCCTCTTTCCCACTATTTCGGCACACCGCATCCCCTTTCCTTACCCCGCAACCTCATAACCCATCTCACCACCGCCCCCGCCAGTGGTTGTATTTACCCCCGTCCTCCGCGCCGGCGCACACACGCGAGGAACGCTCGATCCTCCTCTGTCATCCTGAGCGAAGCGAAGGATCTCGCCTTCAAGGTTCGACATTCCTTGTTCGATACTTGTCCGCCGTGGCGGATTGGATATTCATTCCTCCTCAACGCCCCCTTCTTTCGGCGTTAGCTATTTAGCCCCCGGAACTGCCGGTGGTCCCCTTGTCATCCCCCGCACCCTTCTGCCTGCCCTCGACCCGATCGGGGGCAGGCGGTCACCTTGCCCTCCCCGGTACTTGCCCGCCCTTTACCCGCCATCCGTGTGGTGGATTAGTTTGGCGGATCGTTCCCTGATCTCCACATTCTGATACCCTGTTTACCTGGTATCGTTCTGTACCTTTTTGCGGATATGTCTTCTGTCACCTGCGCGTTTTGATGTTTTCACCAGTTCATCAAGTTGCGTCTGAACACAAAAGAAGGACTGCCACCCATTAGGGTCAGTAAGCGCTGTCTTCTCAGTTAGCTCCCAATTAACTGGGTGAGGTTCATACTGTGCATCACCCAAAAATCCGATATTTGAGAGATTAGAAAGCGTTGAAGCAATAGCTTCAAACTCGACTGTATCAAGAGCCTTAATCGCATCAGGAATGTTCTTCCATTGCTTATACGATGCTTCAACTACGTTTTTCAGATTAGCTTCCAACTCGTACTCTGAGACATACAGGATGTTTTTAGCCTGCATCAAGTGTGTAGTAACCTTGAAATCGTCGGCATTATATATTGACTTAATCCAATCCTGCTCTTTCCATTTGCAGGCCAAATCCTTTCCTATGTAGAGCGTTGACAAGCGCAACCCGCCGACTATCGCAAATCCACTATATTGCTCTCGCTTGGAAAAGTTTGGGGTAAGAATGTCACCCAGCTTAAGATCGCTCTGCACACCTGAAGTTGTGGTCCATCGATATATGAACAGACCCTTTTTCTTCATTTTTTCTGCCACCTCCTTGTGTTTTGCCTCAAAACCATCTCTTGAAGTCTTATACGCCTCAAGCGCCGTGCTTATTTGCTCTTGCTGGCTTTGCTTCTCTTCATTATTTTCCGCTTGCGAGTATCGAAGGCTATTAAGATACATCTTGTCACTGACTACCTTAACGGCACTTAGATTAAGCTCCATGAGTTTGTCGCGAAGTGCTATCAAATCGGCAGCGCATCCTGGAAAACCAATGGTGGTAGTAATAATAAAGCTCTTGCCTTGACTTAATCCAATCGCGGTTGACGGACTTCGAAACAATCTGTCATAATAAACGACTCCTACATCGGAAAAAGGTAAAAGGCCCGGAACAGACGCAGACCGGCACTGAAAAGCACGCCAACCTTCCATTTTCTTCTCTGCGTTAAGATCCTCAATTGAACTGATCAAACTTGGGCCACGAGCACACCCCCCCAGCAAAAGGTTCATCAATAACAGACCACTTAACAACACAAAGAATGGTTTTGACCACATTTTCAGGACGTTGTCCCTATCGTAGTTGGAGGTTGGTTGGCTACTCCATTGGTTCATAGCTTATGCTACCTCTGATTTCGCGTCAACCACATCGTCTTCTGCGAGTGCTTTGAGCTTGGCATCCAGCATCC
>Ga0307378_10007603_pt1 | contig 14534 bp, 10 predicted proteins | sample UN1MG_FD_202238 | JGI IMG/M metagenome (GOLD analysis project Ga0307378, IMG submission 202238) | Soil microbial communities from Risofladan, Vaasa, Finland - UN-1 | ecosystem: Environmental > Terrestrial > Soil > Coastal area > Acid sulfate soil | place: Finland: Risofladan, Vaasa | collected...
AGCATTTTGGGTGTTTTTCTGTAATTCCCCTTCACTTGCAATACTATAAGGCATATGTATCGCATTGTAAATATTGAACTTAAATTCTACTCAGCAAGCCCTAAATTAAAAGTTTGTTTTCGCTTGGCTATGAGAGCATGGGCGTTTTTTTAATATAAAAAATCGCAGGGGGAGGGGATGTAGCCGGAATCGGAAATAAGACTTAGGGGAGGTAGATATGCTCCGAAAATTACAAGTGATTTTTAGATTTCCACCTTATTCTTCTAACCGATGGAGGTGTTGTAGCACCTTGTTCGATGACCCGTGCTAAAACACGTGCTTCTTCAAAGGTCGATGACAATACGTACCCCTGTACTTCTTCTTGATGATTAAGAGTGCTGTCGATAAGTTCTTGGTCAGCTCCGAAACTGCGAAGAAGTTCTATTACTGGCCTTCTGTCTCCACCTCGAAAGGCGTGCTTTACGAAGATAACAAAATCACCATGACCAAGTTGCCACTGGACCGTTTCAAAAGAAAATGCCCACCTCTTATGCTCTATATACCTGATTAGCCACCTAATCCTGTCAAGGTCATCATAGGCAACGACCAAGGCATTGGAGAACCAGCCTTTTTCTATAAATAAGGCCGTGTTTATAACTTTGGGGGGGCTAGTGTATGGGACTGCTTCCCAATACGGTTCAGTGTTGACCCCCGAGTCCTTTGCAGCTTGGAAAACCATGTCCCATTGTTCGGAGGTGAGTTGTCTATCCATTCCGGTTGTCTGATGGTCATCCATAACGTCATAGGCTTCTTCTTGATTGAGAATATTCTGCACGGTGTTGTTTTGTTCAACAGCACTTGGCTGCGTGAGGTTGGGGCTATAGGTGTGTTCATCTTGTTTCAACCACTCCCCACAATATCTACATTTTATAGCAGTATCCTGTATTTCTTCTGCGCAATAGGGACATTTTTTCATATTAGTCTTTTCTTAAAAGGCAGTCGAATTTCCATCTTTAATTCGCTTGCAGCATTCTTGAAGTTCCGCAGAATTCCCTCCATCATTCCATCTCTCAATTGCTTCCATCATTGCTGAAGACGGATAGGAATCAACATCATCCATGGTCTTACAAAATATCGACCATGCTTTGTTTTCCGGTGTAAGCCAATTGTATAATGGTGCTGTCAAAAAAATAAAAAAATAACCAACAACACGGTATATTGGAAATGCTAAAATAATAGCCAATAACCAATGAAGCCTTGTCCATAAGAGATAGGCAATTAAGATTGAACTGCAAATGATAAGCAGATATAGGAAAAAATCGAAAACGCAGGTTATTTTCGACTTACGCAATGACATGGATTATCTCGCTTCAATAATGTCTTTGTTATTAATGTGATTGTCAAACAATTCAAATGAACTAACTTTAATTTATTGGTATTGTTGCTGAATTCATAGATGCTAAAAATGATTTTCCCGCATTTCCTACATCGGCTGTTTTGAAGATCGTATTAATGGATGATTCTATAATATCAAAAATACTTAGAATTACACGCTCAGAGAAATAAAATGATCTCTTAAAATTCTGGAAACTGTGTTATTTGGTGAATATCAATTCTCTTTAAAATTCCCACTCTGAAAACATGTAGAATAAATAAATACACTTTATGGGACTTGTAGTGTGCGAATATACAAGTGTTGTTCTATGTATTTACGGATATAGTCGTTTTTATGGTCTTACTGCAGTTCCGTCGCTTCGGCGTACGGGGCTCCAGTAGCCGGGGTGCTCGGGGAGCGGGAATTTGGCGGCAAGCTCTTCATCTATATCGACGCCGAGGCCGGGGGCCTCGTTTACATACATATAGCCGTCTTTCATAGTGGGACAGCCGGGAAAGACATTCTGCGTTTTCTGGCTGAAGCGGACGCTTTCCTGAATCCCGAAGTTCGGAATCGCAAGGTCCAGATGTGCATTTGCGGCGTGCCCTACCGGAGAGACGTCGCCGGGGCCGTGCCATGCAGAGCGCACGTTGAACCATTCACATAAAGCGGCGAGCTTTCTGGCGACGGTGAGGCCGCCGATCTGCGAAATATGCACGCGTATGAAATCGATAAGTCTCTCTGATACGAGCCCCACCCACTCATGGGGATTGTTGAAGAGTTCACCCATCGCTATCGGCGTGCTGGTCTGCTGCCTGAGCTGTCTGAAATATCCATTGTCTTCGGGGGCGAACGGGTCCTCGATAAAGAATGGATGATATTTTTCCAAGTCTTTTATCAGGTTTATAGCCTGGATTGGAGGTATTCGTTCGTGGATGTCGTGAAGCAGTTCGACTTCGTCGCCGCAGGTACTCCTGATATGCTCGAACATTTTGATAGTGGCTCTTACGTAGCGTCCCGGGTCCATGTGTGAATCCGAGGGCAGGCCGAATTCCGCATCCTTGAAGTGCGGCTTGTCTGACAGATGCGGCGAGCCATAGCCACCGATTTGTATTCTGATATGTCTGAAGTTTTCTTTCATAGCCCGTCGAACACTGCTTTCGAGCTGTTTGAGGTCGCGGCCGCTGCAATGGGTATAACAGTCAACAGCAAACCGGCATTTGCCACCGAGCAGTTGATAGACGGGCATATTAGCCCGTTTTCCCTTTATGTCCCACAGGGCCTGGTCCAGCCCGCTGAGGGCGTTGTTTAGAACAGGTCCGTTGCGCCAATAGGAACTCGTATAAGCGTTCTGCCACATATCCTCTATGTTGTCGGCGTCCCTGCCCTTTGCGAAGGGATTTAAGTATTTATCAACGGCAGCCGCTACCGGCAAAGGACGCTGATTGAAAGTTGCGCATCCCAAACCGTAAAGGCCCGGCTCACTTGTTTCGACCTTGACTACGCAGAGGCGAATCCTCTGCGGGGCAGTTAGAATAGCCTTGACGTTAGTGATTTTCAAAAGAGGCAATCCTTTGGTTGCCTTTGCATATTCATTTGCGATGGCCTCCTCGGTTTTTGAGGCCATACCCAAAATGCCTGTTGCTAATCCCAATCCTGCACTTTTAATTAGATTGCGTCGATTCATTATTTCCTCCTTTTTCAGTTATCTTAGTACTGACAGGTTTTCGATGCCACCACGTTGCCAGGACCGAGCCGGAGACATTCATCCAGGGTCCGAAGATGGCCGGCGCCAATGCAGCAGGCGCACTTTTTAGCACATTCATCGCAAGGCCGGAGGCCATCCCGCCATTCTGCATGCCGACCTCGAATGCAACTGTTCGGCATGAACTCTCATCCAGACGGGCGGCACGGGCAAACCAGTAGCCCAGAATATAGCCTACGAAGTTATGAATAATGGCTGCACCAATCAAGTAGAATCCGACCGTCATCAAATCGTCCCTTGAGCGGGCGGTGATGATGGCGATGATGTAACAAATACCGGCCATGGATACAATAGGCAGTGCCTTGTCCATCCAGTTCTCAGGGCCTTTTAACCAGATACTAATCACAAGCTTGGCCAAAGCTACCACCCCAATCAGCAGCAAACCGACTATAAAGCCGTCTTTCTGCAGCGCGGCGTCACCATAGGTGAAAACAGCCGCCGGCGCCCATAAAATCATGCCAACAGCAGTAAGAACGCTTGCGGTCCCAATGAGCGCCAATACGCCCCCTTGATGGAAGCCCTTGCGGCGGCTGTATAGAATGCGATTTGCAATCAAGCCAGCCACAATCGGGACGATAACCATATTGATGATTCCAAACATCATCTTCAGGAACTCAATTTCGATGAACTTCCCTGCCAGTCTGTCCATCAGGAAGGGTGTCAGAATCGGCGAAACTAATGTTGAACAGGCGGTCATCGTGACGGATAAAGCTACATTACCGCCGGCCAAATACGTCATTAAGTTTGAGGCGACCCCGCCGGGACAGGAGCCAATCAGAACAACTCCGGCGGCTATCTCGGCTTTAAAGCCGAATATCTTAGCCAATGCAAGGCCGGTTAAAGGCATAACCGAAAACTGCAGGATGAATCCTACAAAAACCGGCCAGGGCATCTTGAATACCCGGCCGAAGTCCGCCAGGCACAAGGTGGTTCCCATGCCGAACATAATGATTTGAATCAAAGGGACGATCAGGATACCCAAGTTGAATCCGGACCATGTCATGAAGGCCGTGGGGTAAATCATCGAGGCGGCCACGAACGCAAAGACCCAAATAGTAAAGGCGAAGCTTTTAAGAAGCGGATGACTCATAAAATAGAGGGCCAATGACGCAAAAAAGGCAATGATAAACGGCCCCGTCTTAGCTCGATAGCCCGAAGCCAGCAGAACAATAATAGTTAGAAGGCATAGCGGGAAAATGAATATGGTGGACTTACGGACAATCCCTGAGGCTTTCTTCATTTCTCGTTCACTCCTTAAATGTAACTCAAGATAAGTGTGTCGTGAACATCATATAATCTATAAACGGCTCTTCTGCAACATTAAATTGTCCTGTCAACAAACTCTAACCTTTAAGTGACTTATGAAGGCCTGATGTTTCGATTATGACAGCGGCAGTGATTCGGGAAATTGGGACATTGGTGGTACGGTGGGGTCAAATTATGACGCAGTTATCGACTGTCATTCGTTCTGCTTTACTTTCTTTTTGATCGAAATTTTTCTCGTTTCGGCATTTACTTCTTCGAGAAAAGCAAGCATATACGAATGGAGTTCACGGGTCTTGTCGGCAAGCTGCCGAGAGATATCTTCATCCTCGCTCGGACTTCCTGAGAGGTCGAACAGCTCCAGCCTGTTATCCTGCCAGGTCTTGACAAGTTTGAATTTGCCGAGAATGAGCGCCGTCTGCGGCTTCCTCTGGACGGCGTGGTGGAACAGCAGAAAGGGGCGCCTGCGCCGCACATGCCCGGTGCCCTGGTTGAAGAGAACGTTAGTCATAGGGCCCCCGTCGAGTGAGTCAGGCAGGGCTTTTTTGTATCCGGCAAGGTCGGCTATTGTCGGCAGAATATCCAGGCCAGTTACCGGGATTCTGCTAACGCTGCCAGCCTTGACACCGGGACCGATCACAATAAACGGTACGCGCAGACCTCCTTCGTACATCGATCCCTTACCGTTGCGAAGAGGATGGTTGCGAGCAAGCTCCGCTTTCGGCTGTCCGGGCATGCTGAGTCTGCCCCCATTGTCAGACATGAAGAAGATATAGGTGTTAGTCTGCAAGCCCAGAGCTTTAATCTTATCGATTACCTTGCCAATCCCCAAATCCACATCGTTAGTCATTGCCGCGAACTCGGGCATGGTGTGTTTTCTTCCGCGCTGCCACTTCCGGCTTTTGTCAAGGGACTCCTGCCGGTAGTAGATATCCAGGTGAACTGCATAATGGGACACCTGCACGAAAAACGGCTTACCGCTTTGCGCTTGTCTTTCAATGAAATCGCATGTGCGCCGTGTGATGCCGAAAATCTTCTTAGGGTCGTCAACTGCCTTTGGGCCTCCCGTGCCTTTCGCTCCGCCGGTAAAGTTGCCAGTGTAGCCGTCACTGACGTCATATCCCATTTCTTCGGGTGTCACGTTATCGAACCGGAAATCCCACTTTCCGAAATGGGCCGTCATATATTGGGGATTTGCCTGCTTGAGCATTTGTGGAATGGTCAGTTGTCTGCGGTATTCCTTTGGCCAGTTCTCCTGGTCTTTTTGGTAGATGTGCCTGGCCGGGGTCTGACCGATGAGGAGGCTGCGGCGCGTGGGACAGCAAAATGGCGCGGGCGAGTATCCCTGCGTGAAGCGCATTCCCATCTTCGCGAGACGGTCGATGTGAGGCGTTTGATAGTAGTCGCTTCGTGTTCGTGTGTCTTTGGGGTCCATCAGAACGGATGAGCCGACCCAACTCTGGTCGTCAGTCAAAATCACTACAAAATTCGGAGATTGCTGCTTGCTTTCTTTTGCGGTAAGCGTGCGTGTCATAATTGCTCCGCAGGCAACAGTGCCGATTGATCTCAAGAAAGCACGTCGCGAAAAGTAGTATGTCATGTCTATTCCTCTATGGTGAGAGTAGATATCACTTTTGCAGTGTTTCACAATAACGGGGCCAGGCCAAACGAGTTGGCACAAGCCCCGAATGTACAGTCAAATTCTGTTTAAGCCGGGTTTAGGCTAAGAACCTATCCCAATAACCGGCTCTATTGCGTCCGGCTGCAAAGTCCGATGCCAGCGTTGTCGGCCAAAAACGTTCTCGACGTTGAGTAAACAACGCCTCCGAGCCTTTTTGGCCTGCCGCCTTGGCCTCGGACTTTTCACTCGGCCTCATAACGAGACGGTTATCCGGATAGGCTCTAAGGAGCAGAGCGGCCCACGCCGATGTCGTCAAAGAATACTATACCTGAACCGCCGGTGTGCAAATTATTCTTGTCGCCAAAGCCGATAGTGATGCGGTCAACATTCGTCAGGTTCACGCCCTGATCTGCAAACTTTTGCAGGGGGATGATCCACTTTGTCCATGTGTCTGTCGCTGCGGCATCGGGATCATCGTGGTACACTACGGCAGGCGTGCCTGCGCTGTTAGCCACAGCGACGTACATGGGCTCAGGATCGTTGCTCTCTATGCCTATGTCCTGCGATTGCCATTGCCCTGTGATCGTACCGGTTGAGTTGATATCTGAGAACACAGCGGAGCAGGTTTCTTCAGGATTGTTGCTGGACAACGCCAATCCTATGAAAACAGCAGTGTTCATCTGCACGGTAGCGCTCGAGCCAAGATTCTGGTCGTCAACAGGCACAAAATTGACTCCGTCCACCGAATGGGAGGCTGTCAACAAGCCGGCAGTATCTCGCTCAAGTTTCACCCAGTGTGGAACGGCCAGGTTGTTATCAACAGAATTTGTGCTCTCTCCGGCTGTTTCGATTCGACGTCGGAATCTGATGCCGCCATCAGGCCTGGAGAATACCATCGCGTATTTTGAATCCGGTTCAAGTGTCTCACGGATCATAACACCGGCCTTTGCGCTGGTTGATGTCTCAGTAACGCTCTCGACCTTCACTACAATTGAGCCGGGGCCGGAAAGCTGCATGTAAACGTAATGGAAACTGTCGCTCGGGTCGTCGATGTTGCCGCTGCGAGCGGTCATCGTATAGGTGCCGACGGGGCCTTCCGTGAAGGTGCTCATGGAGGCTGAAATCCCTCTGAACCACAGCGCCAGTTCTTCAGCGCCATTGACTGTCCAATCCCGCAGGGAACCCAGTGTCATACTCGCCTCGGAGTATTTCATGTCGTTGTCATAGAAGTACGGCATCGACTGAGAACCGCCGTGAACGATAGTCTGTTCGGCAAATGGAGGATCTAAATGACCAACGGTAGAACCGTTTATTGCCGGGTTGTCGAATCCATCCAGCCAGCCCAGATATATCCTGTTACTGCCGGGCTCACCTTCATTAATGTCATTGTAGCTTTCAAAGTCGTCCACGACTAAATATTCCAGCGTCGTAAAGTTCCATATATCACCCTGCCACGAGGAAGGAGTCTCAGCGTCGTTTACCTCATCAACTCGCCAATAATATGTCGTGCCCAAGTCGAGGGCCAACGGACCATGGCTGGTCTCTGTTACTGTCGTGATGGGTGCAGTGCCGTCTATTACGGCCTGCTCGTCGGAGCTAAAGGACACATTATGCTTCGCTACTTCTCTTCCCGGATACCAGCCAAGTGACAAATCCAAATTGGCTTCGGCTGCTCCGGAAACGGGGCTGGGCACTCTTGCGTGCACGGGTATTTGGAAGAAGCGAACCTCGCTGAGGCCAAATTGGCTGAAGATGCCTCCCCAGTTGCTGTTGGCTGTAAGCCTGACATGCTTTGCCGCCACGCCGCCGAAAACTATCGTTATATCGTGTGCATAATCCGGCTTTCCCGGCGCCTTGGGGAATTCGTGAGTAGTTCCCAGTGTTGCAAAATCGGTGCCGTTGGCAGAGTATTCAATGATTACTTCCTTGAATCCTAAGCCGATCAATGACTCCAGACTGTCGTTGGAGTTCCACACCCACATTTCGTGAAGCTTGTAGGCTCTATCAAACACATATTCTATCCAGGCAGGCTGGGCTCCATCCCCGCTGCTTAGCCACATATTTCCCACACTATCGTTTCCGTGCAATAAACCACTGTCATCAAGTCCCGAGCCGTTGACTGTATTCTCAGGGCCTTTGCCCTCTTCGCTGCTGGAGGCGGTGGCGACTATGTTCTCAACGGGATAAGCGAGCAGCTCGGCAGCGAAACTCCAGACATCACCTTTATTCACCGTATTTGAAACGTTGACGGCATCGACCCGCCAGTAGTATGTCTGGTCAAATTCAAGACGCTCGGTGACTGCGTAGATATTAGTGTCTATGCGGCCCTTATAGACACTACTCGGTTCAACCGTCGTCGCAGCCTGCTCCACATCGTCAAAACTCGTTCCAAAATATACATCGTGCGTGACAGCGCCGGTTCCGGGCTTCCATCTAAGGACGACATCCCGAGGCACATCTGCTTGTTCGTTGGCAGGGTCAGGCTCAGAGGCCGACGGGCCACCTATGCCCACTACCAAAGTGGTATTAGTTTCCCCGTCAAAGTTAGCTGAGACAGTGCCTTCGCCGCCATAGCCGATTATTATACCGTTGTTAATGAGAGTCTCGATGCCTGAGACCTGGTTACCAGCCAAGGTAATGGTGCCACCGCAGACGTCTATCAATCCTTGGCTCGTATCGCCTCCATCGGTTACAGTTATGCCGGGATCGCCAGCCAGATCAATAGTCCCGCCTCTCAGGTACACCGTACCAGAACTTCCATCCCTGAAGGCCAACCGCAGTTCGGCATCTGAGTGCAGATAACCGCCGGTCATATCGATGATGCCGTTGCCATACCGCCCACATTCTATTAGGTTGGCGACGAGGACCTTTGTGTCAGCACCGCTAATGTAGAGGTGTCCTGTCGGTAGCGGATTACTTTCCTTGCGGCCAAGGCGCAACTCGCCGCCTATATTCAGAGTCGCGCCGCCGGTTACCGTCAGTTCACCCACCGTGATCTCGCTGTAAGCGAGTCGCAGTTCGCCGCAACTGGCCGTGCCTCCGTCAAGTGTTGGCCAGAGTAGAGAAGTCCCATTTTCTATATCGACCCTCTCGCCTGTGACAGGCAGTCCGCCGTTCCAGTTGTCCCCGTTCATCCAATCACCATCACCGGCTGCGCTGGTCCACTCCGTAGCCCTGACAACCGTGACATTTCCGACCAAACCAACCACAAAAACAACGGAAATTAAATATGTCCATTTTCCAAACATGGCACTCTCCTTCCGAAATCACCTGTTTCGTTTGCTCTACCTGCCGGTATGAGGAAAGATATGAACCGGTTCGGTAAAACAGACCCTAGTCGTCAACTATAAAACTGTAAAAACTTGTTATTCCTACTTCTTATCAGACTTTAACACATTTGCCCCTTGATGTCAAGACCAAATGGCCTCACGAAGACCCGTTTTGGGAAAGGTTTCGGTTATATCTGCCTGATTTGGCCGGTTTTCCATCGTAGGCTTTATTTGTCGCCGGCATGGAGGCTATTGCCGCACGGAGGGAGTTCGCAGCGCTCTTTTCTTCGGCGTTTCGCTTTTCTGAATGGATGGGATGTTCCTCCTCTCTGTCTTTCATTATATCGTAAAACAGACCGTTGCCATACAGTTTGTAGCGCTTATTCTGTGCCCAGATCAGTTCTGCCGTCCCCAGTTCAGAAGGAATCCAACTATAAGACTTCGGCCAATAGTATTGGTATATCCACCTTCGAGGATTTCCTTTTTTGCCCTGGCATTGGGGCCAGAAACTCTTTCCATCGATTTCTTCATCGGTTAATTTTGCTCCGGCAATTTCCGCAAGCGTGGGCACAAAATCTGAAAAATCCACGATATCATCACATACGCTCCCCGGCCGGATGGATGCCGGATGACGTATAACAAGCGGAGCATGGGTACCTCGGTCGTGCGGAATGCCCTTCTTGCCAAATACGTCTTTTCCTCTGGATTGATATCGAATGTTACGATGTGTGCCGTTGTCGGTTGTGAACATTACGACGGTATTTCTGTCTAAACCATTTACCTTTAAGCAGTCCAGTATCCGTCCAACGCACTTGTCCATATATTTGACCATGTCCTTGAAGTTCTTCTGTTTGTCCTTTTCATTTCGATCCTTACTATCGGGTGTCGGAAGAAAAGGAGAATGGACCAACAGCATGGGGTAGTAAACAAAGAACGGGCGTTCCTTATTGTTCTTCATGAAGGTTGCGATTGCGTCCACACACACGTCAGGTCCATAGGCGTCCTTGTCCACTTTCAGCAGTCTGCCGTCACGCTCCAATTTCGGCTCCCAATATCGGTTGCCGCCTGCGATTTTGGTATTCCACAACAGCCACGAATCGAATCCGGATTCCTTCGTTTCCGTGCCGCCCGGTCCATCGAGCTGCCATTTTCCGGCAACAAATGTTTTATATCCTGCGTTTCTGAGCATCGTCGCAAAAGTGGTTTCGTTACGATCCAGAGCGCCAAAGCGAATGTAGTTTCGGACTCCGCTTCGACCTGTCATGATCTTTACCCTGCTCGGAGTACACTTTGGCGTGGAATAACAGTGGCCGAATTTGACTCCTTCGGACGCCATCTTGTCCAGTTGTGGTGTCCACGAATCATTACTTGCGTAAGCACCGAAATTGTTGTCATAAGCAATATCGTCAGCCATTATCAGAATGATATTAGGCCGATTCGCTTTGCTCAATCCACTCGCAAACGACGCTCCCGTTAAGAACATTGCGGTTGTGGATACCATCTGTCTAAGAAACGTACGCCGATGCATTCTCTTATCCTTTCTTGTTCGATTTGGTCCAGTTTCGGAACATGACATCGAGCTTACCCGCAATTTCCGGGTATTCTTTCACCAGATTGCGTGTCTCTGTTTTGTCAATCCGCATGTCATACAATCTCCACGGTTCGTTGTTATCTGACACCAGTCTCCAATGTTCGTGACGTACGCCTTTGCCCTTACTCCACTGCCAGAAAACTGTGCCGCGATCTGCGGGTCTCTTTTTCTGAAAGATCGGGACGAGGCTGCGTCCCTGCATAGGGGGTATTGTCTGTCCATTGAATTCGGTCGGGTAGCTTGCTCCGCTCGCTTCCACAAGTGTGGGCATGATGTCGATGAAGTGTCCGACCTCATGACAGATTCTGTTTGTGCCCTTGATGCTTTTAGGCCAATAAGCGATGAGCGGCGTACAGGATCCACCCTTATGCGTGTGGGTTTTGTACAGGCGGAAGGGCGTGTTACTGACATTGGACCACGATGGGCCAATTTTAGTCCAGCGGGTCATTGAACCCATTTGGCCCTGGTTGGCAGTGGGATTGTATTGAGAGTAACTCTTGATCGAGCTGGCCGCACAGCCGTTGTCGGAGGCGAAGAGTACAAGCGTGTTGTCGAGTTCTCCCCTCTGCTCGATTTTGTCCAGCAGCTTGCCGATGTTTTGGTCCACACGGTCGATCATGGCTGCATAGATGGCCATTCTCGTGTCCTCCTTGATCTTTTCTTCCTCCGAAAGGGCATTCCAATTGGCATACGTGGGATCGGACAAGGGGAAACTGTCATCTATGAGGCCCATTTCCTGTTGACGTTTGTAACGGGCCTTGCGATATGTTCCATAGCCCGCCATGAACTTGCCTCGGTACTTGTCAATATCTTCGGGCCATGCCTGGAGCGGATCGTGCGGTGCATTGTATGCAACATAGAGGAAAAATGGTTTATCCTCGTTCTTGTATTCGTCCAGGTATTTCATCGCGTATTTGGTGAAATAATCGGTGGTGTAGAAATCTTTCTCTTTTGGCGTACAGGGCTCGTACACTCTCTCGTCAATGCACCATGTTCTCGGGAAGAAATTATCGCCCTTCTTATGAGCGGGAACACCTTCGCCCTCACGCTGGAGCCCGGGATTGAAATAATTGCACGCTCCGTCGCGAAGCCCGTAGTATCGGTCGAATCCGCGATCGTAAGGATTGTCAAGGCCGTGGAACTTTCCGGTCATCAGCGTTCGATAGCCAGCATTTCGCAAGACTTCACCCAGGGTGACGCAATTTTGGAGGTGCCCCGGTTTTTTGTCCATGCCGCACTGCTGCGCGTATAATCCGGTCAACAAACATGCCCTGGACGGGCCACACTTTGCGGTGTTGTGGAATTGTGTGAATCGGATTCCCTGCTCAGCGAGCCGGTCGAGGTTGGGGGTATGGACTTCGCCTCCGTAGCAGCCTATGTCCGACCAGCCCATGTCGTCAACTAAGATAAGAAGAATGTTAGGCTTCTTCGTTCGTTTACTTCTCGCATTGCCATGGCAATTGGAGAATGAGGCCAGCGAAAACATGCTGAGCCCCATTGCTTTCAAGAAATTTCGGCGATCTAACATCTATATGTCCTTTATTGCGATGCCTTCAAATTATTCTTCATGCAGGAGGAATGCTTTAGCTTCAGGAGATTCCTTATCCTTCCAGCCGTAGAATAGGAGCATCCCGTCCACTAAGCTTCCATCGGGTCTTGTTACCGGCTGAATGTTATTGTACTTCCAACCCGGATATCTGGACTCATCGGGTGTCAGGTCACGCTGTTTTTTCCATGTGTTTCCCTTGTCGGCAGAGGTCCATTCTTCAACAGCTCCTCCTCCGTAACTGTCCATATAGCCGCCTGTATCGAGGTATCCATCGCCGACGATCAGATAGGCGTGTAATGTTCCGTCATCGTCCCTTGCTAAATGGCAGCTATTCCATTGATGGTTGGAGCGGGCAATAGGCGTCTGTTTCCATTTTCCTTCCGCCCGTCTAATGTAATAGTACTGGTGGTCCTCAAGCGTATCTTCTGAAAGCACATGGAGAAATGCAGGGTCTCCATTTTCATCAAGAGCTATGGTGGGCGGCACGCCGGCCCCGCGCCATTTCGTGTCCCAAATCCTGCATTTCGCATCGGCCTGCTCGATGTCGATGGGAGTTTTCATGTTTTCGCCATCGAAGTTGGTCACATCGTGCGTTTGCAGATCGATCTTGACGTAATAAAGGTTATACTTCCACTCATTATTGACTTGGTGTTTGTATCGCGGATTATAATACCTTTCTGGGTCATCGGACCTGTTGTCATCGTAAGCGATAAAGACAACGTGGAGGAACCGACCGTCTTGACTTGGCAATGTGCATTGGTACGATGACCATTCAAACCTGCCCTTTATATCCATATCAGTTACATCTTTTGCAGGTCCGATCCATGTCTTTCCTTTGTCGCCTGTAATCCTGTATGTCCAGGAACTGATGTGCCCCGCTGTACGGTAATAAATCAATTCTTTTTTATTGTATATACGGTACAAAGTAGGGTAAGAGATTTTCGCAGCGATTTGGGATCCCGGACCCCAATCGTCCAAGCTGCTTCCAAGACTGCCGGGCTGTTTAGAAATCAGGTGCGTGCCGGGTGTGCTATGGCAACCGAAAAGAACATGTAAATAGTCATCTTCATCAGCCCAAATGACGGGGCCGTAGTGATGGTCTTTTTTTCCCGGGCCAAGTGTCACTACTTCGGAGAATTCCCGGGCGGCCGGATCATAAGTGACAGCCATAGGCTTGGTGGGGGCTTTAGGTGATGCCCCGATTTGTCCCCCGTCATTAAAAACAATATGGACTTTGTTGTTGAGATAAATTGACTGAGGCCTCTGCCTGCGATCGTAGAGCATTTTAATCTGCCCACCTTCGCCAAAGGCTATTGGAGACATTTTGGCTTGAGCGGCTTGTGTTATATCAGCTCTTGTTTGTGTTGGTTTTTCGCCACATCCAACTATGATTAATAAAACCAAACAAACTGAAAATGATAAAACCTTTGTCTTCATTCCTGTTTCTCCACTGGAATCATCAATGAAATAACCTATTCACATAACATTATAAACTCACGAAGTCAAATCGAGTAGAGAAAAGGCAGTCCAGATTCTAATCTACCGGACCTAATTTAAAGACGATATTAAAGAACAAGCTTTCGGCATTTGAGCCATCGTTTAATTCCAGGTAGAATAATTTATGTTTTTTCCCTTGACTTTTTTTCTCATCATGCATTACAATGTTGGAACTTTTGGCTCAGGAGCATATCTCAAAAGCCTAAAATAGCGTTTTCTGCTGTTGAGTAGGCAGCAGGAAAAGGTAATCATTTAAGGAGAATTTGTTAGCACTAACAAGAACGCGAATATTTCTACTAAAGTAAAGTTAGAGAGGCGAATATGGTGCAAAAACAGAAATTTACACGACGTGAACTCTTGAAGAGTTCGGCAATATCTGCCGGAGCGCTGGTATTGGGCGGTGCGGCAGTACCTTTGGCGGAAGCGAGGGGCAGCGACACGATTCGAGTCGGAGTAGTAGGTTGTGGCGGTCGAGGATCCGGGGCAGCGAATGACTGTGTTAAGTCCTCGCCCGGTGTGAAAATCGTCGCATTGGCCGACGCATTTGAGGACCGCCTTAACGGTTTGAAGAAACAATTCGAGGTCCCAGACAGGCGCTGCTTCATCGGGCTCGATGCCTACAAGA
>Ga0307378_10007604_pt1 | contig 14534 bp, 18 predicted proteins | sample UN1MG_FD_202238 | JGI IMG/M metagenome (GOLD analysis project Ga0307378, IMG submission 202238) | Soil microbial communities from Risofladan, Vaasa, Finland - UN-1 | ecosystem: Environmental > Terrestrial > Soil > Coastal area > Acid sulfate soil | place: Finland: Risofladan, Vaasa | collected...
CGGACAATGACCTAATTGGATTTTTGCCCCTCCATGAAGCGATAGCTCCATCTAGGCCGATAACAGCACCAGTGGCAGCCGCCGCAGTAACTATTCTGGCGGCCCATTTTCCAATTGTTCCCAATGCTCCAAACATAGCCCTACTCCCCTGCCGCCTCTCCAGATGAGTACCCGGCCCCGTCCACCACAATCCCATATATGGTCTGAACGGAGTCGTACACGTCCTTCATCCTCTCAGTGTACTGCATCTGATCTTCCCAGTGACAACCAGTCGCAATGAGATCAAGCGTATCAGCAACGACCTGTCTCCTCACGAGATCCCCTCCATCCAAAAAGCGAGCCTGAATGAAATCGTAAGCCTGCCTGTATGCTCGGAAGGTAATCGGGAGGCCACCGTCGACCTCTACATGCCACACACCAAAAAGATTGTCGCATGAGAACTCCATCGGTGGGTCCGGCTCGGGAAGGGCAGGAGCCGTGGCCGACTCATCATCGCCACGCCGCGACAATAGGAATAGAGCCATCCCTCCTAGAACTAGCGGTGCAGCGTTCGCGGCCATAATGCCCCTTAGGCCTCGAAGACCTGGTCGAAGATGGCGCCGGTCGCCTCCATGACGTCGCGTTGACGGTCACTGAAGTAGGCCATTGCAGATCCACGCCACTCACAGGCGTTTGTGTCGAACCCGTTCTCGAGCGCGTCGAGGATAGCCGCCGCACGCGAGATCGTGGGGTTACTGGCCTTCATGTTGGTGAACCTGTTGACCATCTCGTCGTAGTACTCCTTGGTCACCGGCAGGTTGTTGCCTACCGCGGGAGTCCACACGCCGAACTGGTTGTAGCACTGGACGCGATACATCAGCGTCTCAGCCGCCAAGAAGACCTGCTTCATGCGACCTTCGCTCAGGCCCTGCGCCCAATTGCAGTCCATCTGCTCAAACGCCGCGCCATCCGGCGACATCTTGCTGATCATGTTGAGGGAATCCATCAGCACGACGCCTGGCTCGCGCCAATTCTCCTCGAGGCCGCCGATGAACATCCCACGAAGCATCTCGAAAGCCTTCATGCTCAGAGGCAGACGCTTCAAAGACGGGTCGGCAGTCAGACTGTCGGGGAACTCGTTAGAAGCCTGACGGAACTCGTAGATGCCCTTCATCCGCTGACAAGGAGTATCGAGCGAACCGAATCCTTCAGTTGGATCCGTGCCACCGTCGCCGCCACCGCCGTTCGAGGACACAGCCTCTTCCTCACCCTCCTTACGGGACATGAGGAAGTAAGCAGCTCCTCCGAGGAGCAAAATTGGAAGTAGGTTGGTTGCCATTTGTCTGTTTCTCCTTTTAGGAATCTGCGATCATCCGCTTACCAGCGAAGATCGCGGCGGCACCTATGCCACCAACGACCAACACCTTTTTCATCGTTGACCATTTTTTCTTTTCCTCGTCCGGCGGACTGAGGATCATATCTCGTTGCTCAGGGTCGTCCCACCCCTGAATCCATGGCCAATGCCATGAAGTTTCCTTCGGTTCTTCGACGACCTTAAGTAGCCCCGGGGTGGTGGGTCCGGGAACGGCTGATTCTTGGTCCTGATAAGTGACGTAGTAAATCAACGTTTCCGTCTGACGGATCCACAATAAAAGTGTGCCTAGCGTCTCACTCGGAACAACTTTCCCGACAGAAGCAGGCTCTCTGACCTCGTCATGCCATCTGCGTACAAGCGCGCGATGAAGCCCAGCCATCCCGAATTCCTTCGAATATTTCTCAGGAAGTCGATTCAGGTACTGGTACAGCTCTTCACCACGATCCCACCACCCCTTGTAATCCCCTTGCGTGCACTCCCCATCGGCCCCGCAAGGTTCTTGCGGGTCTAGTCTGTCATCCCCAACAGGTGGAAGAGCTTGCATGAGAAACGGCTATCCTTCGAGAGATCCCTGCGGCAACTGGGCGCGGATTCTCTCCATCGCCTTAATCTCCGTCAGGGACTCTTTCTCTCGCATGTACTTGTTGACTTGATACACGACAAGCGCGGTCGCGGCGGCAGTGCCGATGACCCACAGAAGTTTGTTGTCTCCGTCGTCTTTATCATCAGACATTATTCTTCACCAGAATCCTCTTTTTCTAAGGAAGACGGATCGAAGTCGGGATGCTTCCGTAGAAAGCTAGCCTCTTCGGCTGCGCTTTTCTTTCTGTCGTCGTCTTGCTTTTTGTAGGTGTAATAGCCTAGGCCGGCTATCCCCAAAAATGGTAGTAGTGCTTTCAGTGACATCTTCGCCTACCAATCACTGAATTTTCTCGCGCGCTGAAGCAGGTTGCCAGCGAGGCCCACAATCATCTCGTCACCGGCAGTCCAACCACTCGGACGAGCTCCGCTTGGCGCGGGATCCTCTGCCTGCGAGGGTGCGTCCCGCTCCGCAGAACCCTTCTCCGGTTCTGGCGCCGCATACTCCACCGTCTGCTGTGCTGGATCTTCGAGGATCTCAATCACAGCTTCGCCAATATCCGAGGCCTCGAGGCAGGGATAGGGGTCGTTGCTCCCTGCCGCTTCCACGATATAGCCGCGCTTTCCGCGACGCACCAAAATCAAAACCTGCTTATTTGGATCGTGTTTTGTGTTGTCTTTTGCCATGGGGATGACTTCCTTAGAGGATACACACGCACCGAGAAAATGTCATGTGATCACCCGTCTTCATTCTCGTCAAACGAAATCTCTTTTGTGAAATCGCCCTCAGGTAGAGAGCATCCGGCGATACCGGCCTTGAGGTCACCCTCGAATTGAAGATCGATGACCCACGGGGGCGGGTCGATCATATTGTACGAGCCCTGGCCATCGTCGGCATAGTCCTGACCCAGCGTCGTCACCTCCCCGGTCTGCATGAACTTGTGCAGATCAATCTTGGGGATCCACAAAAACGGGAAGCTCGAACCGCTCCCGACTAGCGGCGACTCCCCTTGAGAAAGTCGCTCTCGGTTGTCGGGGAAAACTGGCATGTAGTACACACCTTTTTTGGTGTACCCGCGCTCTACAGCGTAGTGCCCAGGATTTAAGTCCGCCGCGCCACGACCGTATATCGTCTGGTTCCACGGGCCACAGTCGATACGGATCGAAAGATCGATGACCGACTCGCGCTCGCGTGGATCCAACCGAGGCTCTGTCGTTCCAAACAATGCCTTGCGAGCAACCAGCAATGCCGTATCTCCCGGCACGACCTGATACAGACGCCCCGTAAGAGGTTGACCCTCCGGGCTCTCCCAGGCATCGACTAGATCTGCGCACGTGCACGGCGCACTGCTCGATGATCCTCCGCCTGCGGGCCTCTCATCTGCCGTAATTGCATCGGTTTCGATGTCGTCATCGCGCCGCGTCATCAGGAACAATAGTGCCCCGGCCCCAAGTAGTGCTGCTCCATTTGCCATTACGCTGTCTCCTTGAACATCTTATTCCAGGTGTAATTGGCGACCGAAACGAAACCATCCCAAACCTGCTTTCCACGACCTTCTTTGGTCTTGGAGATTTCTTCCCAATCACATTTTGGAGCAATATGACCCGCCGTATGAAGCGCCAGCTTGTGCTTCGAATACCCAGCCACCTCATCCGCCGCCTCAACAGAGCGAAGCTTCAGACTGGCCTCTTCAAACGCTCGCTCCTGAAGCCTCTGCTTGATGTGGATCGGCCCATCCTCTGCCCACAACTCATCAAAATCTACGCAGTAGTTCTCGGTCTTCTGGTACCAAATGTACATGCCAACGGCGACGGCAATGCCTACCGCAAGTGCTTCTGGCCGGATAGCTTCACCCTTCGCCATGATCGTGCCTCGGACTCGACGGGGGGTACCAACGGTTGTCTTCCAAAAATGGATTGCGGATCCGGATGTCGTAAGCCTCGTACGGAGCCAGCGGTGCGCATGCCCCATCGGTATAGTGGCACGCCTTGATCGTCCCCATGTCCCCAGAGACTTCAGCCTCCGTAGCGAAATCGTTGTAGGTGATCTTGTTGAATCTGAAATTCGCAGGAACGTATCGGGGGTCCCTCACCACGCCGACCTTGAGCCAGCTCCCATGAACTGAATCGCGCTCGAGCACAGGAAGCACAGCAACCTCCACGTCCCCATGGGGGTCATCCCACTCTACTTCGACATTACCAAACGGTGAGTCGAAGATCGTCATCGAGTTCATGCCCACCCCGTAGACATAGAAGGATCCAACGAGCTCGCCCGACGCAAACTGCCCTTGCTCATCCGCAATGGCCTGACAGGGACGAAAGACCCTGCCGTGGCCAATCCCAGTGATCACAGGGCGCATACTCCGAATCGGTCCGATTGCTTGTTCCATGGTCAAATCTCTTATCCTCGTCTAGCTCTTCGCATTCTAGCAGTTACAAGCAGCCGGCGCCGAACGATAAGAACCATAGCGAGCCACCTCTCTCGAAGGATCGAAACGCTTTTCCTGACCATCTTCACCCTGAACGATGGTCACGATGTGAAACACCCCGTCCACGCCCGCCTCGATGATCTCAGGAGTTGCCACCTGGCCCATCATCCGACGGATAGCCACATCGAAACACACAAAGTCGATGCACAACCCCTCCCCTTTCATCTTGATAGCGGGGACCGTCTTGATGTCGATCGTCGAGCTCAGCGCGTACTCTCTCTTGAAATCGTACTTGATGTCGTCGCACGTCAAGAAGCACGCGTCCTTGGGGTACCGCTCGAGCCACATCTGATTGAGCTCGATGACCGACTCCATGACGACGAGTGTCTTGCGCACAACGCGCTCGTCGTTGCTGTCATCCTCACAGTAGATCTCAAACTTCAGCATCACAGCTCTTTGCTGAAGGTCACGCAGACCGGAAGATCACCGTTTGTGGGGTTCTGGAACCGCATGAACGGTGTCCCAGGAATATTGAGGCGACGTGTCTGACCGTTAGGAACCAGCTCGCCCGACACGGACATGTTAGCTGAAGGCCCCTCGCCTTTGAATGCTCCGTTCCCAGGCGGCACCCATGAAAAATCAACAATCAAACCAATGGCAACCCCAGCCCCGTCGCGTCCAAATGGGCCATCGAAGGGCGTCGAGATTGTTGCAAATCGAGAACCTGGGGGGATCGGAAAGCCCACGGCAGTACCAGCGACAGCACCAGACGGGACAACTATGCAGCGCGTGCAGTCGTCGTTGACCTGCGTTGAGTTCGTGACGATCGGGCTGATCGTTACGCCCGCATCGCTTTGATCTACGATCCCATCGATCGAAACATCTTGGCTTCCATCTGGAGGCAGAGTGTACAGGTCGTACGCGTTCTCGGGAGCCAAAAACCCTGCCGTGATGTGGGTTGCGTACACCTCAACCGTTCGGTCGCCAAGGATGTCGTAGCAACGTAACATCCCGTCGTCTGTACGAATCCACCCCTTGAGGGGCGTCGGAACCTGATCGTATGTCTCTGAGATACATCCAGTACCTCCGCGAACCGGGAAAAATCTAGTATCCCCTGTTTCACCCATCCGAATCAGTGAGCATCCATAAAAACGAACGCTCCAAAGACGGTGCCTACAGTTGTCGATGAGCTGGCCCGTAGGAGGAGCCTGCATGACAGTGAAAACCTTGGTGAACGGAACCAGGGTCGCAGCTTCGTCGTTTTCAAAGAGCTGCGACACGATCGTCATCTTGCGATTTCGTCGATATCCAGCCCCGGCGTCACCGATCTTCAGGTCGTACAGAAATTCGACATCATCACGATAGTCGATAGCGTTGGGGCGCGACGTTGGCTCGTGGATCTGAGCAGGATGACGATCTGCCGGTTTTTTGAGGCGCCTATTCATGATTTACCTGAAGACACAGTACCAAAAAAAAGCATGGGGGGTCCAGGACGAACCCGGGACCCCCCATCTCGCATTATAAATGCGACCCGCAGATTACGCGGGGCAGTTGTCGCAGGGGTTTCCGTAGAAAACGCCGTAGACCGAGATCGGAAAAGAACAGATGTTCTTAATCCGAAGGACCAACTGGTAGTTGTTCCCCGAGGTGCCAGCCATCCAATTCACCGCAGTGGGATTGTCGAACTGGTAACCAGCGTCAATGAGAACGCCACAGTCGTCCGCAAGTCCTGCGGTCTCTGCGTAATCCTCGAGCTGACGCGAGTTGAACGCCACACCCTTGAGCAGCGCGCGGCCGTTCAGGGTGCATTCATCGGCATTCACAACCACGAGGGACGCGGCGTGAATGTCGAAGAAAGGCGAGATCAGGGACACAACCGTCATCGGCGCAGTTGTGCCCGGAGCAATCCCAATGACGCAGCCCGGAAGGGTACGCCAGTTGCACTGCTTCGGAACGTGGCAGCAGTCCGGGTCAATAGGAACGCCAGAACTGTTGGCGACCTCTTCGCAGACGCCTCCACCCGAGGGGTAGCCCCCTCGCCCATCCATAGCCGTGGTGGCTCCGGTGGGTGAGTCTTGCCGTCCGTTGTTTGCCGAAAATCTGTATCGTCGTGCCATTGTCTTTTTTTTCCTCTTTGTTAACCCTTCACCCGAGAAAAGGTGATGGGTGTAATTGCTGCCCTACCGTTGCGTCGGTGAATCTCCGATCGCGCTGGCCCAGATCGTCCACTGGCTACCTCGTGACTGAACTCCCCATTACAGGGCGATTCGTCAGTCATGTTCCTCGAGGGCTCGAACGTCGTTGATTAGACCCCGCCGTTGCCGCTCGGGCTGCTGGCGTTGTTGCCGTCCTTGACCTCGACGCCAGCCGCGTAGCCGCGACGGAATGCGTATCCGCCAAGAACACCAGTGCCGATGGCGCTCATCGTGGGGGAGAATTTTCCGCCCCACTTCATCATGCCGGCAGCAAGCGCGCCGCCACCCACGATGAGATCAATGTCGACTCCGGAGATCTTGCCGGAAGCCTTGAGCTTCGCCAACTTCTTCTTGGGATCCGAAATCGCAGCAGCAGCCTTGATGCTCTTCTTCATCTCGCCGCCGAGGTACCAGCCCGAAAGGCCTCCGGCGCCCACGGTGATGAGGTTGTTCATCATCGCTTCGCCCTCTTTGCGCGCAATCTCGTTGGTGCGCTGGGTGCGGGTCTTGAGCTTGCTGTACGCGTCCATCAGCTCTTTTTTGGAAATATCGCCTTGCTTTACTGGAGTAGCCATCTTGATTTGTCCTTTTTGGTTCTTTTGAGTTTTGCGCAATACACGCAGTGGTTGTCTTTTTGGGCTCAAAAAGAACCCGGAATCGAAGTGACCCAATCATACCAACAAAAGAAGCCTTTTGGAAAGCCTAGATTTGGGGATACAGGCCGATTAACAAACATGGGAAACACCCATGAAACCAATGATTACGTGTAGTTGGATATGTATTTCGTGTTTGTATCCCGCCCGTGATAGAATTTATGGGATGAGTTTCGCCACTGTTTCGCACACGCCGGATATCGAACTACCGAATCACTCGGAATTCGAATGCCCTGATGACGTCGTCTCTCTAATAGAAGAGTGGCATCAGGGACTCCACAAAGTCCTCATCTCTAAAATGGTCAGGAGGGGCAACTACAAGCCAGTTGGCGTCATCGTATGCCAAGAGACAAATGACAAACACTCGCGCCCTGAGCCGACGCCTAGTGAATTGGGCGACTACATCATGTGCTTTTTGCAGCACGAGATCGAAGAGACCGACGACCCAGGAAAGTACAAGGTTGTCCTCAAGGGACCCGGGGGGAAAGGAGGCTTCGAAAAATCGAAGCATATCGACCTAACTGGACAAGACGGGCAGCCGCGCACCGTCAGCATGATGCAAGAGGGCGACATGCTCGAGCAGCAGACCGCTTACATCGGCGAACTCCACAGTCAGATGATCGGGATGATCGAGCTCGTCACAAACTCACACAAGGTTGTCGTCAACGAAAACCGGGAGATGATGAAGATCCTCTCCGAGGCGACGCGGAAGCATGGCGAGATCGAGGCCCTGCGTCTCAAGCATCAGCTCGAGATGAAGATGCACGAAGACGAGATATCCGCGCAGGAAGCCGAGGCCGATAGAGGCCTGGCCAAGTTCCGCGAGGGTCTCGACGTCTTCAAGAACACCGGAGCAGCTGAGGAGCTCATCCGAGCGGTGGCAAAGAAGATCCAGGGGAAAGACAAAGACAGGGAAAAAGAAGAAGCAAAGGATTCACCTGCTGGCTCCATTGATTCAGAATCAGACTCTGATGAGACGCAGCGTGAGCGAAATGCGTCTAGAAATGGGGTTAACCCCGAACCATCTGGTGTACCTGAGGCTCCGAAGAAGAAGGCTCGGTTCAGTAAATCCAAGTCAACTTCAAAAAAGAAGGGGTCCAAAAAATTACCCAAGGGTAAGGAGCCGGAAGCCGAAGTGGATGAGGGGAGCCCCGAGACCCCAGACTCGCTTCAAAAGATGGTCGATGAGCGACAGCTCGTCATGGCCGCTGAGGCGCTGAAGATGACGATCAACGAGAAGAGTCAGTGGAAGGCTATCCACAAGATCCTAAGCGATAAGCAGTCCGACATCCTCGACGACATCTTCGCCTCCACCACGAACGATGAGGTCATCAAGAATGCACAGCTGCTCTATGACGCTGAAGGCATGATGAAGCTCATCGCGCTCAACGAAGAGCTCGATGACCAGCAAAAAGCATTCATCGGACTCGTCATGAAGCACGTCGAGAGGTGAACAAATAAAAACGCCGCGCTCGGGATGATGCATCATCCTCCGCGCGGCTACGGGCCCTGCCCCCGCTCATGAGGCGCAATATCGTTTCATCAGTACGGCCGGTTTTTATGCACCGCCGGCTAGGTGAACTTGTGTGAGCTTACTTCCGACGCTTCATCTGACCCATGATTCCGTTTGGTGCGCCAGGATTCATGACTCCTTTACCTTGGCTGGCCATCCATTCCTGGAAAGATGCTTGCTGTCGCTCCTTTACGAGAACTGACAGGGAAGCTTTTAGGTGAAGGACTTCGGAGATCAAAGCCAAGATGAGCCTTCCCTCTTTAGAGTTTTCTTCGTCGAGAAATTCTGGGAGGTCGACGATGTCGAAAAATTTGAAATATAATTCGCTCGTCCCCTCTGTGTATGGCCATGAGATTTTTTCGCGCTCATCCCCACCAGCTTCCTGATCTGTGACCTCCTCAGCCGCGTGCTCAGGTGACTCCTCGGGGGTATCGGGTGTGATTTCTTCGGTCATCTCTGATTCGCTTTCGGTTGACATCTCATGCACTTGGTGTATCCTCATTGAGGTGGTCCTTGACATCCACCTCAGCTGATTGCGGCTGATTCCGTCCATCTTGAACCCGCGAGCATATCTGCTCGCGGGTTCTTTCTTTTTTGAAGCCGATGGCGCCAATCGTTGCGAAGAGCTCCTTGCGTTCGAACTCCCTGCGCTTTCGCTCCCACGTCTTCTCTCGAGGGTCGATGTCCCCGTCGAGGATGTAGACAGGGTAGCCCGTGCAGCTCACGCACTTCCATCCATAGGAGTGGGGTGACCAGCTCTTCATGGCTCCGGCGAGTTCTATGTAGTCCATATCGGACATACATCTTGGGCAAAGCTCAGACCATCGTTTGGACGATATAATGTCCTTGAGTTTTCTTTGACTTTTTCTGATTCTTGCCACTTTTTCTCACCGCTTCTCACATCCGTTTTTTCAGCAATAACTCTTGACTTTGAGTTAACTCTCAACAGTTATATTATGTAGTACACATCTTACAGCGTGGATCGCGCTGTTTTTTGCGCGAATTGCGATCCGCAAGATAGCCCCCGCTAGCTGTTGATAATTCTCTGGGGAGGATGGGGATCATAGTGTAGCTCCAAGAATTCTGCATTTGCGCCGATGCGCGTTGCGCGAACGCCCGAAATCCGCATCTGAAGGTAGGCACACTCTCTGGGGAGGATTTGCCTCCCCAGGTTTTATGGAGATCTGAGGCAGTAGTGACCCCCTCAGCGGCAAATCGAAAAAGTCTGGGGAGGCACTGGGGAGGAATTGCCTCCCCAGGTTTTACGCCGTTATCAGGTCGTCACGACCCTCTATCTGAAAATAATTACGTTTGGGGAGGATTACTTAAACTTAACCAGTGTCAGGAATTGAGATTGAGGAGATGGGGGGCGGAGGAGAGGGGAGGGGAGGGTGAGGGGGGGTGGTATGTGTTAAGAGCCCAATCCTCCCTTCCTCCCCAAAACGCTGTAAACCACCTCGTCACTACCAAGGAACAGCGTAAAACCTGGGGAGTCTATCCTCCCCAGTGCCTCCCCAAAACTCCCCATCCTCCCCAGAATTTCGCGCACCTCCCCAGCGTAAAACGCGCCGAAGCGCGTTTGAAATCTATGCAGGCTATGTGCCAAGCGAGGTGCCCGAAATTGGGACAATCTTCACCACCATCGGCTCGAGTAATCTTCATCACTCTATTAGCTCCAGCTTGGTTTGGCGCGAGGACCACGAGAGCCCCTTCACCACCATCGAGCCGTTGTACTTATGACGCTTGATGGAGGGCAAGATCTCGGTGACGCCCTCGATGAGCTTGGCGAACCCACGGCGCCCGTAGGGCTTGGTACCGTTGAATTCGTTCATAGAATTCCGGAGTTCTTCGGTGCTGATGTGACCCTTAGAATGCTCCTCAACGAGGCCGCTTTCTTTGATGTAAAAGAACAGCGGATTTTGATTCAACTTATAGTCGTCGATTAGGGCGTCGCTGCTCTGAACTGTTGGCCATCGACCACCGTTCGCGTAGAGCTTCTTCGCACCTTCGACGGCCCACGCCAAAATGCCTGGCATCTCCTTGAGGAGCTTTTCGTCCAGCAGCGTGTCCTGCTTGTGCATGGGCACCTGCTCCATGAACTTCAGGATCATGATGCGTCGAAACACGGCGTCAGTGACGTCGACGATCGTGGGGAGGTTGTTCGTAGCAAACAGATGCTTCGCGGTCGGCGTGTACATCTCCGAGCGCGTGTACTTCTGGTCGATTGTCACCGCATCCCCCGTCGAGACGAGCTGCTTGAATCCACCATCGGCCAACACCGTATTTTTCTTGAGGTCGGCGACGACGTTGAGCGCCTTACCTTTTAGAGGCGCCCGCTTTCGCGGGTCGTCCATCTCGTCGGGTGTCACCGAGCAGATGAATCGATTTCCTCCGACAAGAGCTGTAGCAACCGAACACACTTGAGATTTACCCGTATCACGCTTTCCAAAAAGAATCAGCGCCTTTTTGTACCTAGCGTGGGACATGAGAATGTACCCAAAGAACTGCTGCAAAGCCTCGACCTCCTCATCCATGTCTGGGAGCCACTCATCGAGGCAGCGTTTCCACAGCGGGCATTTGGCTGTGGGGTCGTACGGATAAGGGATGACGCGGTCAACATAGTCGTTCGGATCATGCTCTCGGATCTTGTCCGTCTTGAAGTCGAGTACTCCGTTTTGGAGCACGACCTCAGTCGGGCCGATCTGGTTCCACTCGATCTGCTGAATATGTCGACGCGTAAGGGCCAGGCCGGCTGCTTCGCGTACCTTCTTCATCTTCGTGCCCGAGAAGGACATGTACTGCATCGCTAACTTCTCGATGAGCTCCCTACTGGTTTCTTGCCAGTAGTTTCCACGGTAGATGTAGACGCAGCGACTGTCGTCTCTGCGGATGGTGTACTCCGCTTCAAGGAGCCAAGATGCATCACGGGCATCCCGGTCTTCATCGTCGTGCGGGAGATCCTCGTCCGCGCCTTCAATGTCCGTTCCGATTCTATTGCTGTCCTTGGCGTCCAGCTTTTCATTTTTTTTCTTGGCTGTAACGAGCGCAGGTAGTGGTGGACCGGTGGACGTCAATAGGGCGGTGCGGCGCTTGGCCCACACGGGGACGTCTTCATCACCGTAGACCGGCGGTTCCATGTCCTCAGGAAGTATTTCTGGGACTACCGATAGGTGTGAATCCGCATGCGCATCCTCAATCCAAGGGACGCTGTCTTCGCGGATCATACTCGCGGGCGTGATCCGGGGGGACCGCTTCGACTCCGTGTACTTCGCGTCGAGGAGCTTTCCGCCCCATGGCCACTTGCCGGAGTTAATGGATGCGGTGGTCGAGTGAAAGAACTGCTCGAGCTTGTGTGGGTCCCACGGTGGTGAGCAGGTGTTGCCCCAGGCTATGAGCTCGGGCATGAAGAGATGGTCCGGTACTGCAAAGTCGTTTGCGACTCGACACGCTGCAAGCGTGAGCTCGTGGCCTTGACCGCTCTTCTTTACGGCGCCGCCCATCGCCCGAAGAATGCCTTGGACTCGCTGGATCCTGCGATCCATGGGAAAGTCCTCAATGTCGAGGTTGTCGACTTGGACGCGGGGCTTGATGATGAATTGGTCGATCTTGAGATCGAATGCGGTTACAAGGTCCTCAAGGTCGTAGGCGAGGTCTTTCTCGACTTGTTGGATCTCGACGAGGTACGGGTCTTCCTTGTGGTGAAAGAACCCGGGGATGCGCATGACGCGGTTCAGGTTGTGGACCGTATGGTCAGTGTTGCAGCATTCAGCGAGTGCCTTTTGCGTGGGCGCGAAGCTGTCCTTGCTGACACCGTTTCGCATCAGCCAATAGAAGTGATTGCCCGCCTTGCTTCGGACGACGATAGACGGCTCTAGGGGCAGGTCTTCGAGACGTACGGTTCCGTTGTCGTCGTCGATGAAGAAGGAGCGAACTCGGTCGACGTCCTTTCCTCGCACGCCGCCATTCGTTCGATTGACGCAGACGAAGACGCCGGCGCCCTTTTCGTTCATCTCGACCAGTTCCTGCATGCGCTCTTCGAATGTCCCGAGCAGCGTGCGGTTGAGGCCAGCCTCACCTTTGTCTGAGAATGTTTGAAAGGCAAAGGCCCGCCCGTCATCGTGGGATGACAGTGCGGACAGGAAGGACCTTGCCTGATCTAGGTTGAGCATTCGTACGGGTGGCGCGGCTAGCGTGTGAAGAGCCCGGGGGTGGACTCTTTGGATTTAGATTCTTTTACCTCCCACTCCTTCTCGTATGAACGAAAGAAGGGTGGGATGCGGATGCCGTCTTTGTGGACGGGCCATGCTCCGTATAGCTTTTTGTAGCGCATGCGTACCCAGCTAGGGTTGTATTCCCTGGACGCGCATTGTTTGCATAGCTCTACGAATGCAGCTTGGCGCTCAGTCTCTGGGACCTGGATGGGTCGCTTTATTTTAGAGGGGTCTAGCTCGACCAGTTCTTCATCAGTGAAGATGATGTCGACTTCAAAGATCTGGTGCCCACATGCCGGGCAAATTTTTGCGTTTAGCGGAACGAGGGTGTCACAAGCCTTGCACGCCTTGTGGGGCGCTGGCCCCCCGCCTTTGCGAGGGCGCTTCTCTCGGGCATCGAGGTGGAGTTCCTCGGGCTCGTTTACGAAGCCGTGCATGCGCGTGCAGTTCGCGTGGTCAAGCACGAACGCAAATCTTTTGTCTGGGTCCGGGCGCATGATCCGACCGATCATCTGCTTCACTAGCGACCGAGACTTTGTCGGTCGTAGCAAGGCGACCACTTCAAGATGGGGCAGGTCCCATCCCTCGGTCAAGATGCCAACGTTGCTGACCACCGAGAGCTCCCTTGAGCGCAGTGCAGCCAGGATCCGATCTCGTTCCTTGCGGGGTGTCTTCGCATCCAGGTGGGCTGCGGGGACTCCGGCCTGACTGAATTGTTCTGCGACCTTTACGGACTGTTCGACGCTGGACGCGAACACGACGGTACATGCCCTGCACTCGGCCACTGAGCCGGCACCCGTTTCAGCCATGACTCGCTTACCCCAGTTCTCCACAACGTCGCCGCGGAGAATCGTCTCTTTCATCGCGGCAGCTAGGTGCTTCTTGTTGAAGTCTCCAGCGGTAGTTTTTACGTGGCTAAGGTCGAGCTCCTTGGAGCCGTAAACTCTGGGCATGATCAGGAACCCCTGATCGATCAGCGGTTGAACGGGAATAAGCTCGTACAAGTCATCGTAGATTTCACCGAGCCCGCGACCATCCAATCTGTACGGCGTAGCGGTCAGCCCGATGATCGCCGGTTTGTTCTCGTACCTTTCGATGATCTTTACGTACGAAGCTGAGGTGCTTCGATGGCACTCGTCTACGACGATGAGATCCGCGTTCCAGTGGTCTCGTCGCGCGAGCGTTTGAACGCTCGCAACTTGCACTTGTTTCCGCGGGTCGGTACGCGCGTGTTTTCTCTGGATGATGCCGTGCGGAATTCCGAACTGATCTAGCCTGGCTGAACACTGATCGATCAGCTCGGTGCGATGGGCTAGGAAGATGCACCTATTACCCTTACGCCGAGCGCCATCAATCATTGCACCAGCAATGGTTGTTTTCCCAGCACCCGTAGGTGCTACGAAGACGATCCTTCGTACGCCGCGACCAAGTCGGTCCCGGAGTGCTTCAAGTCCATCTTCTTGATACTGGCGTAGTTCGATCACCCCGTACTGTCTGCGGCTAGAGGTCCGTCCGCCAAGCACCCTACAGAGAGGTACTTGGCCTGTCAAGCAGAAAGGGCTTGACCGCGCTTTCACTGAAGGGTAGGGTCGTCGGACGG
>Ga0307378_10007605_pt1 | contig 14533 bp, 12 predicted proteins | sample UN1MG_FD_202238 | JGI IMG/M metagenome (GOLD analysis project Ga0307378, IMG submission 202238) | Soil microbial communities from Risofladan, Vaasa, Finland - UN-1 | ecosystem: Environmental > Terrestrial > Soil > Coastal area > Acid sulfate soil | place: Finland: Risofladan, Vaasa | collected...
CGATGATGGTCGGGTCCATCCGGCCGTCCCACTTCTCGCGATAGAATTCGGCGAACCGGCGATAGGCCGCCGCTTCGGCGCGGCCGACCTTCTCCACGGGCGTGTCGGGCACCGGCAAGAAGGCCCCACGATAGCCTCGCAGCGAGTCGAACACCTCGCCGTCGACCAGCACGGTCCGGCTGCCGTCGGGCCGCCGTGCGAAGTCTTCGGGGAGCAACTCGCCCCCGATCAACTCGTCGATCGTCTCGCCCGGCTTGCCCTCGGTCGCAGAAGCCAACACGGCAAGCTGCACCAGGTCGACGTCCGAGGCGGCCTGCAACCGCCGGGCCATCTCCACGCGATAGTGCGGGCTGGTGAAATAGCGATAAAACGCGTCGGAGAAGTAGATGAATACCGTATAATCGTCGCCGAGCGGCATGCTTGCCCGCGCGTGGCGAAAGCCGGCCGAGGTGCCCAACGCGCCGATGCCCGAGCTGGTCTCGAGGAACCGCCGGGCCAGTCGCTCGGAAGTCGTGATGAAGTGATAGTCGCCGCTGACGGCGTAATAGGATCGCACGCGGCCGTCGGGCGAGGAGATGAAGGAAACCGTGTGTTCCCCGATCTCGATCTGCTCTTCCGCGACGCCGCCTTGCTTGAGTCGTTTGAGCCGTTCCTGGACCAGGGCCGTTCCCAGCACGTCGGTCTGCCGGGCCTCGAAGAGGATGCCGTAGGCGGCCCCTTCGCGGAAGAACATGTCGGTGCCGATGATGGCCACGTCGGAAATCATCGTGCCGCCCAACAGCCGGCTCAGCACCGTCTGCTTGGTCAGCAGTTGGTCTTCGGTGCGTTGTTGCCGGCCGTAGTCCAGGCCGCGCGAGGCGAGCAGGTTCTGAAAATCGCCGCCCCACTTCTCCAGCGTGTCGTTCATCCAAAGGAAGTTGCCGAAGCTGCCGAACCGCATGTAGAAACACTCGGCCGGCACTCGCTTGGCGATCGGCTCGATCTCCACGCCCTCGGGCACCGGCGGGTATTCGATTTCGGCCGCATCGACCGGATCGGGCAAGGCCTCATCGGCCGGCAAATGGAGTTCGTTCAGCCCCAGAATCCGGTCCTGTTGCATCGCCAACCGGACCGTCTCGGTTCCCAGCGACAGGCCCAGCGCCTGCTCGAGCTGATCCTGCCACGAGTCGGTCTGCTCGCGCCGGGGTAGATCCAGGCTCAGCCGTCTGGCCAACGTGGACTTCAGATAGTTTTCCACCAACGGCGGATAGTCGGGCCGGGTCTCCAACAGCCGCGGGGCGGCCGTGTAGGCGGACCACCACTGCTGCAAGAGTTGCCTGTTGGCCGCCGGGTTGCGGCGCGGGGTGATGGTCAAGGGGATCTTCGAGGCGCCCTCGAGCGTGAGTTCCAGCGGGCCGTCGCCGCGGAAGAGGAAGTAGATCTTCGTCCGCGGCGGCCTCTCCAGCAACGAGCGGACCAGCCCGCCGACTTCCTCCCGGACCGGGCCCCCGGACGCCAAAGGCGATCCTTCGCGGAACAACTCTTTTGCCATCGGCGCCAGCGGCGGCGTGCTCAGCACCGGATAGAGCACCCGGCCGTCCCTGTCTTTTACGGCCAGGCCTTCCGCGCCCAGCAATCCGCCGAGCATCTCTTTGGACGGATCGACGGTCAGCAGCCCCACGCCGAAGCGACCGCCGGTGAAGGCCTCGGCCTGGATCCGCGGCTGGACGGGAGGCAGGGCGATTCGCAACTGGGCCGCCGCGGGCGCAGCGACCGAAACGACCGACAACAAGACCACGGCCGGCAGGAAACCGATCCGTTTGGTACGGAATTCCATGATGCTACCCCCGGACTGCTAGGCGGACAGGGCCGAATCGTTCTCTACGAGTATACGTCAATGCTCGCAGGAGGACACCCTCGCTCCGGGGCGAGGGTTTTGGGAGAGCGACCGATTGGGGGGGCCGTGCGAAGGTTTGCACAGTCAGAGTGGCCGTCTCGCTCCGCGAGACGTGGCTGCATCTCGCGGAGCGAGATGGCTACTGTGCAATGGTTTCCCGGCCCGCTTGGAATTGCCTCGAGGGGGGCGTTACGCGGCCCGGCGTTTGCGTCGGCCGTACGCCAGAAGCCCCACCGCCCCCATGCCCAGCAAAACGAGCGTGGAAGGCTCGGGGATGGGATTAACGATCGCCACCGACCCGTCCACGACGGTCAACGGAATCGGGTTGACTTGCGGCGTGTCGTCGACCAGTTGGGTCGGGCCGTTGGGCGTGGCACTGACGATCAGAGCCCACGGTCCGTCGTCGGGCGTGAAATCGGTCGCGTCCAGCGTGATCACGGCCAGCAGGCCGTTCGCCGCGATGGCCCCGCTGACGGTGGCCGTATTCTCAGAGTAGATCTGCGGGACCAGTTGGCCGACGCCGAAATGGCCGTGATTGCCCACGCCCTCGAAAATACCCGTGCCGTAGTCGCTGGTGAAGTAGGCGTTGCGAAGCGGATCTCCCGGGTCGTTGACCAGTTGCACGTACTCGATCGTCGGTCCCACGGTTCCGCCCACCGCCGGTCCGCCGTCGCCGACCTGGATGTTGAGGCTCACGCCGGCGACGTTCGGGTCCCCCGGCTCTGCCTGGACGTAGATGGGGATGGTTTGCCCCGGGCCGGGTTCGATCTGGTGGTCGCCCACGATGATGAAAGCGGCTTGAGCGCTCGTGGCCGCAAACAGGATGATCATCAGAACCGCCGCTGCTCGTTTCATTTCTTTCTCCTTTGAAGTCTCCGGCGACTTATTTCCTGGTTCCGACAGGCAGGGTTTGCCGGCGAAACCTCGCAGTAACGACCGGCAAAGTCCGTCCAGACGTCCTGAGCATACCAGACCCGCGGCATAAAGGGAAGTAAATTGCAGTGAGAATCTAGCAATTTATTCGATCACGCGGGCTGCCCGGCCGATCTGCCAGTACCCCTATGGGGTAACTGGGCCTGCGCGAGGGTGGAAGCGGGTCCGTTGATGGGGTCCGAACGACCGGTTTCGCGGTTCGCAGTGACCCGATTCATCGGGTCCCTCTCCCACCCGCAGTCCCTGCGAACCACCTGCGAATGGTCCCGGTTGAGCGGCGATGCGCCGCCATGGCATACTTCTTGGGGGACCTGGACAGATGGCGGCTATTTGTTTGGACTGGTGCCGCCTCGTGCAGCATGGCCACGCTATCGTGGTCAACTCGCCGGGGCAAAATGGGCTTCGTCTCGCGGAGCGAGACGGCTACTGATTTCGTCTCGCCCCAGCGAGACGGCTACTTTCGTTTCCGCAAACCGCCAGTCTGGAGATTTCGGCCGTGTCGGCATCTGCATCCGGTCCGGGAGAGTCGGCAGGTTCCTCGCAGCCGGCTCGGGATGAGACCCGGCCGCCTTCGGAACGGGCCCGCGGCGAAGATCTGTTGAACCAGGTGCTCCGGGAAACCTCGGGGATTTGCGGAATGGACGAGCCGCTTAGCGATGCCGACCGCCAGGCCCTGGAAGAGGTCGCCCGCCGCCATCGGGGCAAAACCGTTGACGCTGGAACCGGTCGGCGTGGAACTGGTCGAAGCGGTGCTCCGCAATCACTTCCCCACGCAGCCGCACGCCTCGCAGCTTTGGCAGGCGATCAACGTCCGGATCGCGTTGACGCTGCTCGAAGATCCCGTATCGCGCGAGCGGCTCGAGGCCCTGTGGATTCGCCTGGGGGGAGGCAAGTCATGAACCCCGGACGGCAGTCCCCAACAACTCATCGAGCAGAATCAGGGCTTGGTGCGGTCGCTGGCGACGAAAATCCATAAGGGGTTGCCTTCCCGTTTCGAGTTGGACGACCTGGTGGCTTACGGCCAGGTCGGATTGGCGGAGGCTGCCCGCGACTTCGATGCTTCGCGCGGTATCCGCTTCTCCACGTATGCGTACTACCGCATCCGGGGTGCCATCTACGACGGTCTGTCCAAGATGACCTGGCTGAGCCGGGCCCAATATGAACGCCTGCGATATGAGCAGATGGCCAACGAGACGCTCCAGGCGGAGAGTGAAGAAGGTGGGACCTCCGTGGGAGAGTCCGCCGAAGAGGGTATGCGTTGGTTGCGCGACATCGCGGGGGTGTTGGCGATGGTCTATCTGGCAACGCAGAGCGACGACGAGGAGGATTCCGGCCCGGGAGACGTCGAAGACGCGGCGGCAGCCTCCCCCGCGTCGGTGGCCATCGACCGGGAACTTCGTGAGAAACTCCACGAACTGGTGGACGCCCTGCCGCTCGAGGCAACGGTCGCCGGTCGTAGCGAGGCACGCTTCGAGCTTGACCGATTTCTCGACGAGTCCTCGCCCGGCAAGGCGTTGGCCCGGTGGATCGAATGGACGATGCCGCGCGGCGCTGTGCTGGACAAACGGCAGATCGAGCAGCGACTCAACCGCGACGTCGCCCAACTCGACGCGCTGCTCAACGCCCGGGTCAACGCGATCATCCACCATCCGCGGTTCCAGAAGCTCGATGCCTCCTGGCGGGGATTGCGATACCTCAGCGAACAACTGGAGGGCGACGAGAACGTCAAGATCCGCGTGCTCAGCGCCGCCTGGAAGGAACTCGCCCGGGACGCCGAACGGGCGATCGAGTTCGACCAGAGCCAGCTCTTCCGCAAGGTCTGCGGCGAGGAGTTCGACACGCCCGGCGGAGAACCGTTCGGCGTGTTGCTGGGCGATTTTTCGGGACTTGCCCAGCCGATGAACCTCGCCGCGGCTTTCCAGCAGGCCGACCACTTCCAGTGGCGAAACTTCCGGCAGCAGGAAGACTCGCGGTTCGTCGGGCTGACGCTCCCGCGGGTGTTGATGCGGCTGCCGTACGAGGACGACGGCTCCCGGGTCGACCCAGTTGACTTCGGAACGGAAACAATGATAGTAGCCATCTCGCTGGGGCGAGATGAGGCCACGTCTCGCGACGCGGTTTCCTGGCCGAGCTGCTCTGTTTTGCCGGGGACTTCGAGCGGGCCGATCTGCAACTCGACGAGGCCGAGCGGCTGCGGCCCGCGGTGACCGGCACGCTGGACGAAAAGCCGTTCGACGATCTGCGCGACATCGACGACCTGACGGCCTCCTTCTTCGAGGTGCTCACCAGCAACGGCAAGTATTATTGGATCCCCATGGAACGCGTCGAGACGATCCGGTTCCAAGCGCCGAAGCGGCTGCGCGACCTGTTGTGGGGGCGCGCCCACATGATCGTCGGCGGCGGTCCCGACGGCGAGGTCTTCCTGCCGGCGCTTTATTCCGGCGCGCACGCCGAGGACGACGACCGCGTCCGGTTGGGGCGGATGACCGACTGGCGAGGCGGCCAGCGCGCGCCCGTCCGCGGCATCGGACAGCGCATGTTCGAAGTCGGAGACGAAGACCGGACCATGATGGAACTGACGCAAATCACGTTCACCAACCCCGTAACGGGTGCCGAGAGTGGCGAAGATTGAAGCCGATCAACCACTGGTCCCCTCCGTGCTCGACCGCCTGCTGGACGATCGGCCGGACGTGAAGCGCGAGCCGGCCAAGAGCCGCAGCCAGGTGCTGCGCGAGTTGAAGCAGAGCCTGCGGCGCGACCTGGAAAACCTGCTGAACACCCGGTGGCGGTGTACTTCCTGGCCGGAGGACCTCGACGAGTTGGAGTTGTCGCTGGTCAACTACGGGATTCCCGACATCACGGGCGCCGATCTGGGTTCCGCCGCGGAACGCGAACGGTTCCGGCGGCTGGTGGAGAAGGTCATCCGGCACTTCGAGCCCCGCTTCAAGCAGGTCAAGGTGGAGATGCTCGATAAGGCCCAACCGCTGGAGAGGACCTTGCGGTTTCGCATCGACGCACTGTTGCACGCCGAGGCGGCGCCCGAGCCGGTGGTGTTCGATTCGATGCTTCAACCGGCGACCGGCAACGTGGAGGTGAAGGGAACGAGCCGATGAGCGACGAACTGCTGCCCTATTACAACCGCGAACTGGCTTTCATTCGGCGTCTGGGGGCCGAATTCGCCGAGGCCCATCCGAAGATCGCCGGACGTCTCTGCCTGGGTCCCGACGCGGCCGAAGATCCCCACGTCGAGCGGTTGATCGAGGCCTTCGCCTGTTGACCGAGTTCTTCACCTTCCCGCAGAAGTTCCTTTTCTTCGATCTTGGCGGGCTCGATCCGGAAGTGCTCGGCAAGGCGGGCAACAAGCTGGAGATCTACTTCTATTTGGATCGGAGCACCGTCGATCTGGAACGGAACGTCGGCAAGGAGATGTTTCAATTCGGCTGCACGCCGGTGGTCAACCTGTTTCGGCAACGGGCCGAGCCGATCGCGCTGACGCACGCCGAGGCGGAGTACCGCGTGGTGCCCGACGCCCGGCGCCCGCTGGCCGGCGAGGTCTATTCGATCGATCGGGTCACGGCCACGTCGCCGGACAATCGCCAGGTGGAATATCAGCCGTTCTATTCGTTCAAGCACGCCTCGGACCGTTGCGAGCGGAAGGCGTTCTGGTACGCCACGCGTCGGCCCGCCGCCGGCGAACTCGACCGGGGCACCGAGGTCTTCCTGTCGCTGGTCGACCTGGCCTTTTCGCCCTCGTCGCCGGCCGACGGGACGCTCGACGTGGAAACGACGTGCCTAAACCGCGACCTGCCGCATCGCCTGCCGTTGGGAGAGGATCAGCCGAATATGCGATTGGCCAAAGGGGGGCCGCTTCGGCGGATCGTGTGCGTCACCGGGCGGCCGACGCCCACGTTGCGCCCGGCGATGAAACACGGGGCCATGTGGCGGCTGATCTCGCACCTTTCGCTCAACCACCTCTCGCTGGTCGATTACGAAGAAGGCGCCGACGCGCTCCGGGAAATCCTCAAGCTCTACGACTTTGCCGATTCGGCCGAAACCCGGGCGATGATCGACGGCATCCGGAGCGTGCGCAGCCGCCGCGTGACGGGCCGCTCGCCGACCGACGCCGGTGGGTTCTGCCGCGGCGTCGAGGTGACGGTCCACTTCGACGAAGAGGCGGTGCGCCTCTTGCAGCGCCTGGCCGCGGAGAGGTTGCATGAGGACGCCGCGCCGCACCGTCATGCGGTGGGAGAAGACCACGCGCCGAAGCAGGAGGCCGTCCGCTTCCGGGCCCTTCCTTCGCACGGTTTCCCACCCGGCTCGATCAGCGAGATCCGCCCGTCGAGCGATCGCGGCGCCGACGAAAACGGCAAGGGGCCGGAGTTGGTCACGGCATTCATGGGGCTGGTCGGCCCGGCCGGCGTGCTGCCGCGACATTACACCACGCTGCTGATCGAGCGGATCCGCGAGAAGGACTTCGCGCTGAGGGATTTCCTCGACCCGTTCCACCATCGCATCGTTTCGTTGTTCTATCGGGCGTGGGAAAAGTACCGCTTTCGCCGCAGCCGATCATCCTGTTCATCGACGAGGCCCACACGATGATTGGCGCCGGCGGCCAGGCGGGCCAGGGCGACGCGGCCAATCTGCTCAAGCCGGCCCTGGCACGCAGAGAACTGCGGACCATCGCCGCCACGACCTGGGCGGAATACAAGAAGTACTTCGAGAAGGACGCCGCGTTGGCCCGGCGGTTCCAGGTGGTGAAGGTCGAGGAGCCGACCGAAGCGGTCGGCGTGGAGATGATGCGCGGCCTGGCCAAGACGCTCGAGGTCGTCTCCGGCTGGACCGGCATCCCCGTCGGCCGCATGGTGACCGACGAAATCCGCACGGTCCTCGGGCTGAAGGAGAAAATGGAAGAGCGCATCATCGGCCAGTCGCACGCCCTGGACGCGATCGCCCAGCGCATCCGCACCTCCCGCGCGAACCTGACCGATCCACGGCGGCCGATCGGCGTATTTCTGCTGGTCGGCACCCGGGCGCGTACCAGAGCAAGAGCGACGGGGCGGCCTACACCAAGATCCGCATGGAAGAGGTGGAAGTCGAACACGACGTGGTCGACGCGGCGAGCAACTGCCGCACGTTCACCCCCGGCGGGAAATTCAAGATCAAAAGCCACCGCTCGAGTTCCGAGGAAGGCAAGACCTTCGTGATCACCGCGAAACGCCCAGCGCGAACGGGGCGGAGAAATCCGCAGACGAAGCCGTACCCGATGAGCCGGACAACAGGCCCGAAGCCGATTCGCAGCGGCCCTACGGTTATCTGGCCGCGGCGACCGTGTGTTGGGACCAGTGGAGCAAACACGCGGGGCCAATCTCGCCGGAAGAAATCTCGCCACAAGAGCTGTCCGAACTGCTTGCGTTCGTCGATGCGGCCGAGTCCAAGCCGGAAGTCGACGTGCTGGAGATGCACTTTCTGCGGATGCTCCTTCGCCACTTGGATTGGGACGCCCGTTCCCCCGCCGCTTACGTCAGGCTCGCCGCGGCCGCGCGAGGCTTGGCCGAGCAGGCCGCCGCACCGGGCGACGAACGGGTCCACTATGCCGTCGAGGAGCTCGTCGACGAAGCGGACCGGCGGCTGCGGCTGGCGGAAGACAAGCTGTTGATCGGTTCCCCGACAGCGCTGGAGAAGGCAAATGAAATCTGGACCGCATTGATCGCAGAGGACGGCGAGTATCGCCAGGCCGTCCAGCAGGCCGACGATATCGCGGCGGCCTTTCAGTTGCGCGATCGGGCGTGGGCCGAAATGCCCTACCTGGCCGAGTGGCTGCTGGCCCGGCTCCACCAGTCCCACCCCGAAGATTTCGACGAGTTGCGGGAAGCGATCCAAGCGGTCCATCGACTGGGCGTGGGGCGCCCTGAAAACCATCCTCGAGAAACTGACCCCTCCGGACGCCGGCCTGCCGTATCACGTGGGCGTGATGGCCTATGGGCATCGCGTCGGCTGGAATCGCGAGGTCGCCAATCAGATCATCATCCGAAATCCCGACAACCCGACGCAGTTTCTCCCCAAGCCGGCCGACCTCGACCTGCACCCCAGCGCCGACATCGAGTGGCTGTTGACCCCCGGCCGGTTCACCGACAAGGAACTGGACCAGGTGCGGGCGAAGCTCGATTCCTTGTGGTACCTGGGCGCGACGCCGCTCTATCTGGCGGTGATTGGTGCATCGTCGCTACATCGAAACGCGACGGGGGGAGTGGTACGATCGCCTTGCGGATCCGTCGGACCCGCAGGGGCGCTCTTGGTACATTGCGGCCCACAAGCCCGACCGGCAGCGCGACGGCGTGCGGTTCTATCTCACCGTGCAGAACGCCGAGGAGCAGCAGTTCAGTCCCCGTCCGGCGGAGACCTGGGTGCGCATCCGGCCGATCCCCACGCCCACCGATCCGGAAAAGCCGACGCAGTACGTGTTTTTCGACGCGGCCTACGAGCCGAACTATCCCGTGCCCATGCTCGGTTGCCCGGCGCCCGATTGGCCGGTCGAAGCGACCCGGGCGGAAATTGAATTCTGGTGCAAGTTCCAGCAGACGCCGCCCGACGCGGTGGTCCCCGTGGGAGAGTACCTGCAACAAGGTTTCTCACTGAGAGGGCAGCCGGAGGTGACCTTCCGGATCGGGAAGAGATTGGGCGAGCAAGCGGACGACCCGTGCCAGGTTACGGTGGCCGAGAAACATCCTCCCGGGAGCGACCTGTTCACGATGAAGGTCGAAATGGCGCCCACGCCCGAGAAGGTCCGGCACTACTACAACCGGAAGACGGGCACCGTCCGCCACACGTTCTTCTACAACGCGGCAAGCGCCCAGGCCGTGGACGGTTATCGCGTCCTGCTCACCCGGCGCGAGCAGCTCTTCGACCAGGCGGTCAAGCTGCCCCAGCCGCTGGTGGTCGACGTGCAAGAAGACTAGGCGTTGCTTCGGAGCGCGCGGCGGTTGGATAGTAGCCGTCTCGCTCCGCGAGACGTGGCTTCATCTCGCGGAGCGAGATGGCTACTTTTCTGGTTCATCCGAAATTCGCGTACCTGACGTCTTACCCCGGGGAAGTACGGGTTCCTCTTCTCTATTCCTGGCTGTTTGGAAGTACCGGAAAACGCTGTGTTTTTTCCCGGAAACTCGTGAATAGAGAAGAGGAACCCGTACTTCTGCCACCTCCACGGTACGCAAATCCCGGATGAACCACTTTTCTTGGGCAAATCCTCAACAAGGAAGCTGCTTTGCTTCCCATCCGAAGATCGATTAGAATGTAGACCCGTGACCACGGCCGATTTCGCCGAGCCCAGAACCGAAGGATGCCCCCTATGTCTGAGAAAACGACCAGGTTCGACCGACGGAGACTTTTGCAGAAGGCCGCCCGAGCCGGCGCCGCCTTGACGGTGCCGTGGGTGATTCCCGGGGTGGTTCTCGGCCGAGACGGGGCCGTGGCCCCCAGCGAGCGGGTCGTGCTGGGGGGGCTGGGGCTCGGCGGCCGAGGCACCGGCGACTTGAATTGCTTCATGAACAACCCCGACGTGCAGTTCGTCGCCATCTGCGACGTCCGCCGTCAGCGGCGCGAGGCCATCAAGAGCATGGCCGACAGCCGCTACGGGAACCAGGACTGCATGATGTACCGCGACATGCACGAGATCCTTGCCCGGCAGGACATCGACGCCATGCTGATCGCCACCGGCGACCGCTGGCACTCGATGGCTTCGATCACGGCGGCCCGCGCCGGCAAGGACGTCTACTGCGAGAAGCCCTGCTCGATGACCATCAGCGAGAGCCGGGCATTGGCCGACACGTTCCGCAAGTACGGTTGCATCTATCAGGCGGGCACGCAGCGCCGCAGCATCGGCAACTTCATCTTCGCCACCGAGTTGATCGCTGACGGCAAGCTGGGCAGGCTCCATACGGTCCATGCCAACACGCGCCCTCCGGGGACCAGCCATCTTTGGCTTCCCGCCGAGCCCGAACCGCCGGCGGATGAAGTCGATTGGGACAGGTGGCTGGGGCCGTGTCCCTGGCGGCCGTACAACTCCCGCTACGTCGGCGGCGGCTGGCGAGGCTTCTTCGATTTCCACGGCGGCGGGATTCTCGAATGGGGTGCCCACACGGTCGACCTCTGCCAGTGGGCCGCCCAGAAAGACGAAACCGCGCCGGTCGAGTACGTGCCCAACGAAGGCGGCGCGATCTGCACCTACGGCGACGGCCTGAAACTGGTGATGCGCAGCGACGGGTGGATGGGCCTGGGCACGTGCAGCGTCAGGTACGAGGGCGACGAAGGGTGGATCGAAACGGGCGACAGCGGCAAGTTCGCCATTCATCCCGAGTCGCTGCGAACCCAACGGACCGTCTTCCAGCAGCGCGGCACCGATCCGACCACCCATATCCGCAATTTTCTCGACTGCGTGAAGACCCGCCGGCCGGCCCACGCCAACTCCGACGTGGCCGCCCGATCGCACGTCGTCAGCCACGCGGCCTATATCGCCTGGCAACTCGGCCGGATGCTGCACTTCGATCCGGTCCGGGAGGAGTTCCTCGCCGACGAGGAGGCCAACCGCATGCGGTCCCGCGCGATGCGCCAGCCGTGGCGGATTTAGTTCGAACGTCACAACTCGTGCGCACGGCGCGCGTACGTTTGACGTAACCGGTTGTGATAACAACGTTTAGCGGGCGGGCTTGCCCGCCGTTTGGTTGCGGCCGAAGGCCGCGTTAGGAACGTGATGTCAGCGTCGACATGTAGAGCAAACAAGGAGAATTCCCTCATGCGTCCCATAAACCACCACCTGACACTGATCTTTGCGGCTTGTCTGTTTGCCGCCTTATCGCCGCCGCTTCTCGCCCAGCAACCGCCGCCGGCCGAGGGCACTCAGTCCGAACTCCTCGCCGTGCTTCAGTCCGACGCCCCGCTGTTCGACAAGGCGAAGGCGTGCCAGCAGTTGGCCGTCGTCGGCACCAAGGACGCCGTGCCCGTGCTCGCCCGGCTGCTGGCCGACGAAACGCTGGCCCATTACGCCCGGTTCGCGTTGGAGCCGATCCCCGACCCGGCGGTCGACGAGGCGCTGCGAGCGGCGATGGGCCGGCTCGAGGGGAAGCTGTTGGTGGGCGTGATCAACTCGATCGGCATGCGGCGCGACGCGGCGGCCGCGGACGGGCTCGGCAAGCTGCTGTCCGGCAGCGATGCGGACGTGGCGGCGGCGGCTGCGTCGGCGTTGGGGCGTATCGGCAGCCTGGAAACGGCCCGGACGCTCCAGGCGGCGCTGACGTCCAAGACGACGGCGCCCCCGGCGGTCCTGGGCGATGCGTGCCTGACGTGCGCGGTCAACCTGCTCGAGGCCGGCCAGCGCGAGCAAGCCCTGGCGCTCTATGGTGCGGTGCAGCAGGCCGATGTGCCGAAACACGTCAAGATCGCCGCCCTGCACGGAGAGATCGGCGCCCTTGGTCCGCGAGGTCTTCCGCGGTTGGTCGAGTGTCTCCGCTCGGACGACAAGGCGACGTTCCAGGTGGGACTGCGGATGGCCCGGGAACTGCCCGGCGACGCGGTGACCGAAGCGCTGATCGAGGAACTGCCCAAGCTCGCGGCCCGGGCCGGCGGTCCTGCCGACGCGAGACAGGCGCTGGTGATCCACGTGTTGGGGGCCCGAGGCTCCGGCGCGGCCCTTCCCGTCGTGCTCGAAGCGGCCCGAAACGGCGCGGCGGAGACTCGCCTGGCGGCAGTCCAGGTGCTGGCCGATCTGGGCGACGCGACGGCCGTGCCCGTGCTCTTGGCCGCAACCGAGGCAAGCGACGAAGACCTCGCCCGGGCGGCCCGCGAGAGCCTGACCGAACTGTCCGGAGCCGAGGTCGACGCGGCGTTGGCCGCCATGCTTCCCAAGAGCGAAGGCCCCACGCGATCGATGTTGATCGGCCTGGTGGGAGGGCGGGGAATCGTCTCGGCCGTGCCGGCCCTGTTGAAGGCGGCCGACGATAACGACCAGGAGATTCGCCTGGCGGCCATCGAGGCGTTGGGGTTCACCGTCGGGCCCGACGACCTGCCTGCGTTGATCGGACGGCTCGTTGGCTCCGGCACGCCCGAAGTCACGGCGGCCACGAAAGAAGCCCTGCGCAAGGCCTGCCTGCGGATGCCCGACCGTGACGCTTGCGCCGCGCAACTACTCGAGCGGATGCCGACGGCTTCCACCTCCGGCAAGAGCGACCTGCTGGATCTGCTCGGGGAGCTTGGCGGGACGAAAGCGCTCGAGGGTGTTTCGGCCGCCGCCGGCGACGGCGACGAAGCCGTGCAAGACGCCGCCACCCGCGTGCTCGGCGAGTGGATGAGCCCCGACGCCGCGCCCGTGCTGCTCGAATTGGCCACCGCGGGCAACGACAAGTTCAAGATCCGCTGCCTGCGCGGCTACATCCGGATCGCCCGGCAGCTCGACGTTCCCTTGGCCGAACGGATTACCATGTGCCGGCAGGCGCTGGACATCGCACCGCGGGACGATGAGAAGAAGCTGGTGCTGGACGTGCTGGCCCTTTATCCTTCGCCCGAGTCGCTTTCGCTGGTCGTGCCGTACTTGGACAACGCGGGCCTGAAGGAGGCGGCAAGCACGGCGGCCGTGGCGATCGCCGAAAAGATCCTCGACGCCCATCCGGCCCCGGTCGCCGAGGCGATGCAGAAAACGATCGAAGCCACCGGCGACGCCGACCTGGCCGCACGCGCCAAGAGGCTGCTGCGGCAGGCCAAAGCGAAGTCACCGTAGGTCAGGGCTTGCCCTGACGCGCACCCGGTCAAACACCGGGTCAAACACCCGGTCAAACACCCGGTCAGATATCCACAGAGCTTTGCGTCAGGGCAAGCCCTGACCTACGGCTCTTTCCGTCAGGGCAAGCCCTGACCTACGGCTCCTACTCCAACCGTGTTGTCCCCGAGAATTTACCTGTTTTATGAGGACCCAAGCGATGTGGCGATTCGGCATCTGCGTTGGCTGTGTGGTGATTGTCCTGTTGGCGTCGGCTTCGGCCGGCCCGGCGGAAGCGAAAGAGGTAAGCACGCTCGAGATCGGGGCGGCTGCGCCCGACTTCGAGTTGCCCGGCGTGGACGGGAAGACGTATCGGCTGGCGGATTTCGCCGACGCCGAGGTCTTGGCGATGATCTTCACCTGCAACCACTGCCCGACCGCCCAGGCGTACGAAGACCGGCTCATCCGGCTGCACGCCGACTACAAGGATCGGGGCGTGGCCGTGGTGGCCGTTTCGCCCAACGACCCGAAGGCCGTGCGGCTCGACGAACTCGGCTACTCGGACCTGGGCGATTCGTTCGAAGACACGAAGATCCGGGCGAAAGACCGAGGCTTCGAGTTTCCGTATCTCTACGACGGTGAAACGCAAGCGACGTCGGCCGTCTACGGGGTGCTGGCCACGCCGCACGTCTTCATCTTCGACGCCCAACGAAAGCTCCGCTACGTGGGCCGCATCGACGATTCGGACGTGGCCGAGGTCAAGTCGCATGACGCCCGCAACGCGATCGAGGCGCTGCTGGCCGGCAAACCCGTGCCGGTCGAGAAGACGCGGGTCTTCGGTTGCTCGACGAAGTGGTCCGACAAGCGTCCCAGCGCGGTCGAGTCGCTCGAGCGGTGGGACGCCGAGCCCGTCTCACTGGACACGATCGATGCGGAAGGCGTCAAGGACCTGGCCAAGAACGACACAAACAAGCTGCGGC
>Ga0307378_10007608_pt1 | contig 14525 bp, 15 predicted proteins | sample UN1MG_FD_202238 | JGI IMG/M metagenome (GOLD analysis project Ga0307378, IMG submission 202238) | Soil microbial communities from Risofladan, Vaasa, Finland - UN-1 | ecosystem: Environmental > Terrestrial > Soil > Coastal area > Acid sulfate soil | place: Finland: Risofladan, Vaasa | collected...
ACTAACTGATTTTACCACATTCAGCCCGAAACGTCACTCACTAGCCCCAGGAGAGTATGCGGTAGACCTCCTCGGGGGTTGTGTCGCCCTGCAGGACTCGCCGCCGGCCGTCATCTACCATGGTCGGGTAGCCGGCGGTCTTGGCTATCACCTCAGGGTCCGTATTGCCGGAGCTTATCAGTTTTGCGACTTCCGGGGTCATCACCAGTATCTCGTGAAGCTGGATCCGCCCCTTGTGCCCGGTCTGACGGCAGGTCGGGCAGCCCTTGCCTCGCTGGAACTTCATCTCATCACCCTTCAACCCCAGGAACTTCAGCGCTTCGGGGTTGGGAGTATATTCCTCGCGGCAATCTTTGCAGATTCTTCTGCCTAGCCTATTGGCGATGACACCTATGAGGCTTCGAGCTACGATCCACGGCTCGACTCCGCAGTCGGTCATTCGCTGGGGCAACTGAGAAGCATTCTCGGGGAGCATAGTCGCGAGCGTAAGATGGCCGCACATCGTGGCATGGGCAGTGAGCTCCATCGTCTCAAGATCTCTCATGTCCCCGATCATTATGACATCCGGGTCTTTGCGCAGGAAGCTTCTCATAATCGAGGCAAAGGTCATGCCTTCCCGGACATTAACCTGCGCCTGCTGCACTCCGTGGAGCAGATACTCGACCGGGTCCTCGACACTCACGATGCTGATCTCGGGTTTGGTTAAGTCGAGCACAATCGAATATATGACGGTTGTCTTTCCCGAACCGGACGGTCCTGTGGAGATGATCATTCCGTTGGGCTGATGGATGAGATTGCGCACGATCTTGAGTTGCTCGTCACTGAATCCCAGTATCTCCAGACCCAGCAGGGGAATGCCTCGGTCCAGAATTCTCATGACTATTGTCTCACCCTGGACGACCGGCATTGTGGACATTCGAACGTCATACTTCTTGTCCTTGATCTCGAATTCAAAGCGCCCGTCCTGCGGCTTCTTCTCAGTCATGGGCAGATCGGCCATCATCTTGAGTCTGGCAACCAGGGCATCCCTTGCAGGGATGGACACCTGCCGAATGGGATGCAGGACACCGTCAATTCGGAATCTGATATCCGCTCCATCCTTGTAAGGATCAACATGGATATCGGATGCCCCGCTCTCGATGGCCTTGCGGACGATATCCTCCGCAAGGTCTATGATGGATTCTTCGTTCGCCGACTGAACCTGGTGGAGCACCCGCTGGGCGATCTCCAGCTCCCGCTGACACCCCTGGCACCTGGCCAGGTGCTCCTCGATCTCTTTCTTGCGCTCATCGTCCAACTCGCCCTTCAGATAGGCGATCATCTCGTCACGGACTTCCTCGCATTTCATAACTGATCCCTCATTTCTTCGGATAGTTTTCCTCTTAGATTGCTCACTGCCGCCGACATCCGGGACTTGACAGTCCCGATCGGTATCTCAAGAGTCTCCGCGATTTCCCAGTACTTCAGCCCCTGGAAGTGGCTCAGGACGAATACCAGCCTGTGATGCTCCGGGAGGCCGGCGACTGCGAGCCTGATCCTCCGATCAACGTACCTGCGAATCAGCAGCTTCTCGATGTCCACGTCGTCTTCCGCCAGGTCCAGTTCCTCAAAGTATAGCGGCTGAGGCCGGCATTTCCTCGACCGAAGCTCCTGAAACCAGACGTTCCTGGCGATTCGGTAGATATACGACTTGAAGCTCCCGATGGCCTCGTATCGCTCCCTCGCGAGCCACAGACTCACGAGCACTTCCTGCGCGTAATCCTGAGCGGTATCATGGTTCCAGCAGAGTGAGTAGAAGAATCCTGTCAACGGCCGACGGTACTGGTTCATCAGCTCGCCGAATGCATCTTCATCCCCCTGCTTCACCAGGAGCATCAGCTCGATGTCAGGATCGCAGGCAACTTGTGTGCACACGATGCTCATCCACTTGTAAGAATGCATCTCAGCGCGAATTGTTCATTGTCAGGAAAAAACCCACAATCTACAAGCAGTTTCTTGACAAGAGTGTGCGCTTGCAATACAATGTGTGCGTGCTTAACCTCGACAGTATGGAGCTTGAGGAGGATTAACAATAGTGAGCAATGCCGCCGCGATAACCTCCGAGGACTTCGAAAAGGAAGTCCTCCAGTCAGAAATTCCCGTTCTAGTTGATTTTTGGGCCGAATGGTGCGGCCCGTGCAAGATGATAGCCCCATCGGTAGACGCAGTTGCCGGCGAGTATGCCGGCAAGCTCAGAGTTTTCAAGCTCGATGTTGACAAAGAACCGGGAATCGCCGCAAAATACGGCATAATGAGCATTCCGACGCTTATCATATTCAAGAACGGCGAAGTCGCCGAGCAGATAGTGGGCCTGATTCCCAAGCAGCAGATCGAACAGAAAATTGCCCCGATTGTCGGGGATTCTGGGTAAATATTAGGAGGAACACCATGGCAGGTGTGACGCTAAAGAACCTTACGAAGAACTTCAAGACTGTCATTGCGGTCAACGACATGAGTCTCGCCATAGAGGACAAGGAATTCCTCGTTCTGGTAGGCCCATCGGGGTGCGGGAAGACTACCGCGCTGCGAATGGTTGCCGGCTTGGAGGAAGCCACCGCCGGAGAGATATTCATCGGAGAGCGCCTGGTAAATGACATTTCGCCGAAGGACAGGGACATCGCGATGGTGTTCCAGAACTACGCGCTGTATCCGCACATGAGCGTCTATGACAACATGGCGTTCGGCCTGAAGCTCAGGAAATTCCCGAAAGAGGAGATCAGGCGGAGGGTGGATGAGGCGGCCAAATTGCTGGGCCTGGCGGAACTCCTCGATCGGAAGCCAAAGCAGCTCTCAGGCGGGCAGAGGCAGAGAGTCGCCCTGGGCCGGGCAATCGTCCGCGAGCCAAAGGTCTTCCTCATGGACGAGCCGCTCTCGAACCTGGATGCCAAGCTCCGAGTCCAGACTCGCGCCGAGTTGATCAAGCTTCACCGGAGGCTGGGTATCACGACGATCTATGTGACCCACGATCAGGTCGAGGCCATGACCATGGGCGACCGAATCGCCGTCATGAAGGACGGCATCGTTCAGCAGGTAGACAGCCCTATGGGCCTCTACACGAGGCCCGCCAATATGTTCGTCGCCGGCTTCATTGGGACGCCCTCCATGAACTTCATTGAAGCGACGCTCACCAAGTCAGGCGACCGGTTTGTCGTTGACGCGGGGAGTTTCAAAGTCATGATCCCCCAGGGCAAAGACGGCAAGAAGTTCGAGTCCTATGTCGGCAAGCCGGTTGTGTTCGGCGTTCGGCCGGAAGACATCTTCGACAAGGCAATCAGCCAGCTTGTTCCCCCAACCGAGGAGAATACGATCAAGGCGCTGGTGGATGTGATCGAGCCGATGGGCGCAATCGTGACGATGTACCTCACGACCGGAAAGCACTCGCTGGTGGCGACCGTTGACGCCGAGACGAAGGCCAAGGAACTGGCGGAAGTCGAGTTCGTATTCGATATGGTGAAGACGCACCTGTTCGACAAGGAAACCGAAGAAGCGATCTATTGATTGGAAGGAAGACCTTAGACTCCAGACTCTAGACTTTAGAAGGGAAAACTCTCCTACCCTAAGGTCTAACGTCTAATGTCTAAGGTCTTTTTTGTGCCATGGCTAAGATTCTGATAACCGGTGGCAGTGGGATGCTCGGGAGCTATGCAGCAGTTCAAGCGGCTGAGAAGGGCTGGGAAACCTGGGCGACGTATCATTCGCATCCTATAGAGCTTCCCGGTGTTCGGATGATGGCGCTCGATCTCGCCGAATTGCGCGACGTATCGAAGGCCGTCAGACAGATCCAGCCTCAGGTGATCGTCCACACAGCCGCCTTGTCGAAGCCGGATATATGCGCCCAGAGCCCCCGAGAGGCGGAGCGCGCCAATATCCGGGCGACCTGTAACCTCGTGAGGGCGGCTGAGGAAGTCGGTGCCCGGTTTGTTTACGTGTCCACGGACCTCGTCTTTCGGGGCGGGGATCATGCATACAAACCAGACGATCAACCCCTCCCGCCCAACTACTATGGAATGACCAAGTGGGCGGGTGAGTCTGCCGTTAAGGACTCCACAGTCCCCTGGGCGATCGCTCGGACCTCGGTCATCTACGGACCGAGGAAGTTTGCGCATCTGAACTCCTTCTCCGACAGGGTGATCGAATCTCTCCACGCCGGGAAGACGATAGCGGCGTTCACCGATCAGACCCGCTGTCCGATCCCTGCCTGTAACCTGGCGGACGTGTGCCTCGAGATCGCCGAGCGGGAATTGACGGGCATCTTCCATGCCGTCTGTCCCCAACCCTCGACGAGGTATGAGTTCGCGGTCAAGATCGCCGAGGTCCTTGAGCTCGATGCCAGTCTGATCGTCCCTACCTCGATGGATGATGTCCCCGCCTGCGCCTTCCGCCCCGAAACCTTGATCCTCGATACGACCTCGACCTCCAAGGCCCTGAAAACCTGTCTCCTGGGGTTCCAGGAAGGAATCATGGGCTTGAAAGAACGAATGCCCTAATCTGGAGGGACCTATGACACACCTGTTTGCCATCCTTGCGATCTGCGCCATACTTCTGGCCTGTGCGAAAGCGGACGCCGCTTATCAACCCACATGGGATTCCATTGACAAGCGGCCCACGCCTCAGTGGTTCGATGACTCGAAGTTCGGCATCTTCATCCACTGGGGAGTCTATTCCGTGCCGGCGTGGTCGCCGAAAGGCATGTACGCCGAGTGGTACTGGTACTGGCTGAACGACCCAAAGCAGGAAGCAGTCCGCAAGTTCCATGCTCAAGCCTACGGTGAGAAGTTCCAATATCAGGACTTCGCCCCCATCTTCAAGGCCGAGCTATTCAATCCCGACCAGTGGGCGGACATATTCGCTCGGGCTGGGGCGAAGTACATAGTCCTGACCTCCAAGCACCACGAGGGATTCTGTCTGTGGCCGAGCGCTCAGAGTTGGAACTGGAACAGCGTTGACATCGGCCCACACCGCGATCTCTGCGGCGACCTTTCCAAAGCGGTGAAGGCAAAGGGCCTCAAGATGGGCTTCTACTACTCGCTCTATGAGTGGTATAACCCGGATTACCGGAATGATCTGCCTCGATATGTGGACGAGCACATGATCCCGCAGATGAAGGACCTTGTCATGCGCTACCAGCCGTCTCTCGTGTGGACCGACGGTGAGTGGGAGAAGCAGAGCGCGGATTGGAAGAGCACCGAGTTCCTGGCATGGCTGTTCAACGAGTCGCCGGTGAAGGATGAGGTTGCCGTCAACGACCGCTGGGGCAAGGAGGCTCGAAGCGTCCATGGAGGCTTCTATACCACCGAGTACGGGCAGGTTCACCTGGGCTCCGATCTGAAGCTTGCCGAGCGCCATAAGTGGGAGGAGTGCCGCGGGATAGGCGCGTCGTTCGGCTACAATCGGAATGAGGACTTCGAGGATTACCAGAAGCCTGCCGACCTCATCAAGATGCTCGTGGAGATTGTCAGTCAGGGAGGCAATCTGTTGCTCGACATCGGACCGACCGCCGACGGTCGAATCCCCGTCATCATGCAGGAGCGCCTGCTGGAGATGGGCGACTGGCTGAAGGTCAATGGCGAGGCGATCTACGGCACGAAGCCCTGGCGCGTGTCGTCCGAGAGCGACTTTACTGCCTACACTTCCAAGGGCAGCGACGTCTATGCCATCGCCTTGAAATGGCCCGGCAAGGAGCTTGTCCTGGCAGAGCCGAAGCCATCGAAGAATGCGACTGTCACCATGCTTGGCTATTCGACTCCACTGAAGTGGCATGAGAAGGACGGCCAGCTCGTGATACAAGTGCCTCAACTCTCGGTGGATGAACTTCCGTGCAAGTATGCGTATGCGTTCAAGTTGACGGGTGTGCAGTGAACTTCTCTGTCTCAAGGCCGTCTGCCAAACAAACGGAGGTGCAAACCATGAAGCTCTCACGAAGCAAGGCCTTATTTGCCATATTACTTGTCCTGATCGCCGGGATGGCGGCGGCGCAGCAGGGAAGGAATGCTCTCACCCCGAGCGATGTCGAGGTCATGCGCGACATCGAGTACGGCAAGGGAGGCGACACGCCGCTCATGCTGGATATCGTTCGTCCGAAGACCCAGCCCAGAGATCCCATGCCCGTGGTAGTCTTCATCCATGGCGGCGGATGGCAGAAGGGTGACAAGCAATCGGCTCTCGGGAGGCTGATCCCGCTCGTCCAGAAGGGCTACTTCGGCGCAACGATCAACTACCGGTTGACCGATATCGCCCCATTCCCGGCTCAGATCGAAGACTGCAAGTGCGCAATCCGATGGGTTCGAGCGCACGCTAAAGAATACAACCTGGACGCCGACCACATCGGAGTCTGGGGCGGCAGTGCCGGCGGGCATTTGGTTGCCTTGCTGGGGACATCGGGCGGCGCGAAGTCGCTCGAGGGCAAGGGCGGCTGGCAAGATCAATCCAGCAAGGTTCAGGCGGTTGCGGATTACTTCGGTCCGACCGATTTTGCCTATTGGCTTGAAGAAGCGAAGAAGAAGGGGATCACCATGGAGCAACTTGAGGCTCAGCATGCGGGAGGGGCGATCACCAAGCTGCTGGGCGGCAAGTTCTCGGAGAAAATGGACGTCGCCAAGCAGGCGAGTCCGGTCACATATATTGATAAGAACGATACTCCGATCTTCATCGGTCATGGCGAAAAAGATCAGTTGGTTCCTTTGAGCCAGAGCCAGGTATTTTACGATGCGCTGACGAAAGCTGGAGTACAGGCGACTCTCCACGTGGTAAAGGGTGCGGGGCATGGATTCCGCGACCCCGAGACGGACAAGATGGTCGCCGATTTCTTCGACAAACACTTGCGAGGAGGAAAGGATGGGAAGTAAACTCATCATGATTATGGCTTCTGTTATCATCTTGGCATGCGCCGGGTTTGCGGCGGATGAGGAAGCACCCAAACCTGCGCCGAAGCCGGAGTTCAAGATCCCGGATGACGTAGAACTCATCAAGGACATAGCCTACTGCCAGGATGGTCATGCAAAGCATAAGTTGGACATCCTTCGCCTGAAGAACGCACCCAAGGAGCCCATGCCGGTCATTGTATGGATACATGGCGGCGGCTTCCGAGGCGGGAGCAAGACCTCAGGCTACCCGCGTCTCATGCGCTTCGTCCAGCGGGGCTACTTAGGCGTCAGCATTGACTACCGGTTCAGCACCGAGGCCATCTTCCCCGCCCAGCTCCAGGACTGCAAGTGCGCTATCCGATTCCTGAGGGCTCATGCCAAGGACTACAACCTCGATCCCGATCACATCGGAGTCTGGGGAGGCTCGGCAGGCGGGAATCTGGTGGCTATGCTGGGCACGACCGGCGGCGTAAAAGAGTTCGAGGGCAAAGGCGGCTGGCAGGACCAGTCCAGCCGTGTTCAGGCGGTGGTTGATTATTTCGGCATGACCGACTTCCTCGCGATTGAGGAGCTTGTGAAAAAGGGCACGGCGACCGCGCGGTTTATGCTCCATGATGGCAAGGACTCGGCCTCGGGCCTGCTCGGCGGCAAGTTCTGGGAGAACCCGGATCTTGCCCGCAAGGCGAGCCCAACCACCTACGCTTCGAAGGACGATCCGTCTTTCTATATCTTCCACGGCGATCAGGACCCCCTGACCAACTACAGCCAGGGCGAGCTGCTCAATGAGAAACTCAGGAAGGCGGGGGTTGACTCGAACTTCTATCTGGTCAAGGGTGGAAAGCACGGCTGGCCGGCACGCGCGGACGTTGATGATAAGGTGGACGCCTTCTTCGACAAGCACCTAAAGGGAGGCAAGGAATGACAAGATGGGTAATACCGATCCTCGCGGTTGCTGCAACATTTGCTCGCGCCGACTCCCTGAAACCGGAGGTCACCCCTCCGAGGATCACCGGCTGGCTGCATACCCAGGGCACGCAGATTCTGGATGAGAGCGACAAACCCGTTCGGCTGCTGGGCATGGGCGGCCCGAATCTGGCGGCGGGACAGCGGCCTTCTAAGGCCCAGTACGACAACATCTCGGACTGGGGCTTCAATACCGTGCGAGTGGTCATCTCATGGGGCAACCTCGAGCCGACCGCCCCCACCAAGAACGCCGACGGCACACTGACCCATCATTGGAATCAGGCATTCCTCAGCACGCTGGATGATGTCTTGAGCGAGTATGGTAAGCGGCATGTGGGAGTCATCCTCACTATGGCTCACGGGCGTTGGTTCGTCGGCCCAGCGGACTCCGAGTTTCCAACCTGGCTATATGAAAGCACGGCGGGTGGAAATCAGTTTCGGCGCGACTTCCTAAGCAACACCGGCGCTGGCCCTGTCAAACCTCTGGATGGCTTCACCGAGGCATGGAAGACGGTCGCCAAGCGATATGCAGACAATCCGACCCTCACGGGCATAGACATCATGACTGAGCCTGGGTATCTGCAAGGCGATAACCTGGATGCATTCTATGCGACCGTGGCGAAGGGGATTCGCTCGGTGAATTCGCACGCACTCATCATGTTCGAGGATATGCTCCCGTTCCGCAGGCAGTTGATCTTGAAGAGCCCGCCGCCTGTGGAAAACGTGGTGTATTCCGTTCACCTCTATACCAAGGACTGGTCGCATGATGGCAAGCCCTGGATGGAGATGGTGAGCAAACAGGCCGAGGAGTGGAAAGTGCCTGTGTACGTCGGGGAGTTCAACGCCTTCAAGGGCGGGTTGAATGTGCAAAACCTGCCAGCGAACTGGCAGCCCGAGACGAAGATGTTTCTGGATTACTGCAAGGCGCATGACGTAAGCTGGAGCTTCTTCACATACGAGGCATCAGGGCCGGCCTTCAGTTCGATCATTGTGCCGGATACCGGTGAGGCGAAGGCCGATCTTCTGAGCATACTCCAGGCCGGTTACTAGAGGAATTTCACCCCGGAATGCCGAATATCAGGTCAGTGCAATGCCGAGGAGGGGTTGTTGTGGCTTCCAGGCTTGGCAGAGTTCATATCGCTCTCATTCTTCTGCTCATCATCGTCTTTTTCGGGCTCGGCGTGCTCCTCAGCGTGAGCAGGGATAGCAGCCGAGTTTCCGAGACGCCTGCTCCGATCATCACCGAGAAGCCTTCCCGCAACGGGATCCCGCAGGCGGAAAAGTCCGAGGAACAGCTTAGCTGGGAGAAGTTCGCCGCCGAGGCGAGGGCCGAGAACAACAGCAACGTGAGCGTGGACTATGATGCCTATCACCAGTACGGGCAGGAGCATTTCGGCGTGCTGGTGGTCGCGTGGAAGGACAGCGAATACGAGGTTGACCTCTATCACTTCGACGCGGAGAAGAGGAGTTGGGAGCTGAGCCCGGTGGTCCAGGAAAGCGTCTATGCCACTGATGTTCCCACAACCTCCAGGAAGTGGGGCGTCCCCGGGAACGTGATCAAGGGATGGATCGATCGGGCGGATACCGAGGTGCAGAAGATCTACAATCAAGAGAACGAATGAAAAACCCCCGAGCGGCTTTACACGGGGGCTTCGTTAGTTCAAAACTGGGTCTAACCTTATACGGCCACTACTTCAGACGCCTGCGGGCCTTTCGGGCCGTCAACGATCTCGAACTGCACTTCCTGGCCTTCGTAGAGGTTTCGGCGACCGGTGCCTTGAATCGCCGAGTAGTGAACAAAGATGTCTTTGCCCTCATCGGTGGCGATGAAGCCATAGCCCTTGGCTTCACTGAACCACTTTACCTTACCCGTTGCCATTCCGGGCCTCCTTTTTGCTAGCGGTGCTAAGCCGAACTAGGAGGTTCGGGTGTTACATCTCCGCGAGACTTCCAATTGAGTTCCTACTTGCACACGCCGTAATTCAGGCATCTGTGTGCCTGCAATTCGCAGTATAACACAGGTTGGGGATTTTGTAAATGATTTCTCTCAAGGCCATTGGCTGAGGTAGATGCGAGTGTCGTAATGGAAGAAGACCCTGCCATTGCTTTGATGCCGCTCGAAGATTCGGACGAGTTCGGCGAGCATGGGCTCGTTGTCGGTTTCGGGGGCATATGACGAGGAAAGCAGCCGGCCTCGAAGGCCTTCGAGATCGAAGGTCTGGGTGTTTTCACAGCAGTGAGTGATGAAGCCGGCAGGGGCAAAGAAGTCGGCAAGGGCCTTTGCGTCAACGTTCTTGTGGTCAACGCTCTTGTACTCGGGGCAGAAGTCGCACATCAACTGCTCAAATGCCTGGAGGAAAGGGGTGTCCACATGCCTCTCATTCCAGATGAGCGCCACCCAGCCGCCCTGTCTCAATATGCGGGCGAACTCCGTTCTCGCCTTGTCCCGGTGGAACCAGTGAAACGCCTGCCCTGCCGCGATCAAATCAACGGAGGCGTCCGGAAGGGCGGTATTCTCGGCAGTGCCGGCGATGCTGATGAACCCCGTGCGGTCCTTGAGGAGTGACTCGGCGGCCTCACGCATTTCCTTGTTGGGCTCGACTGCGAAGGTGGGATTTCCATTCTGAAGGAACAACTCGGTGAGTATGCCTGTGCCCGAGCCGATGTCGGCTATCTGCCACTCGGGTGCCAGGCGGCATTCATCTCGAAGTATCTCCAGCACGCATTGAGGGTAATGCGGGCGGTATTTCACATAGTTCTCGACTCGTGATGAGAACCTCCGAGCCGGTTCCAGCATGCTACCGGCGCTCCTGCAGTTCCTGGATGCGCTTCTCCATCTCGTTATGCATCCTGTCCATTTCCTCTTCCATCTGCCGGCGCATATCCTCCATCTGCTCCAGCAGGCGGAGGATGACATCCACGCCCGCCAGGTTGACTCCCATATCGTGGGTCAGATGCTGAATCCGGCGCAGCCGCTCGATGTCGGCATCCGAGTACATCCGGTTCTTCCTGCTGACCCGCTGGGGCCTTATCAAACCTACACGCTCATACATCCGGAGCGTCTGGGGATGCACTTCACAGAGCTTGGCGGCTATGCTTATCATGTATACGGCTTCGTTTTTGTCTCTCTGTGCCATCTTGTCACATCCTTCCGGAGACTTTAGGGATTAGACTTTGGACTTCAGCCACTGTATTCGAGGCTGCCGCTAGAGTCCAAAGTCTGCAGTCTAAAGTCTACGCTGTCTCCAGCGTTCCCAGTTCCTGTATCAACTCCCTCTGACGGTCGGTGAGCCGCTTCGGGACGGATATTCTGACCTTCACGAATAAATCGCCTTTGCCGGGCTTGTTCAGCCGGGGCATTCCCTGGCCCGTCAGCCGAAAAGTCTGGCCGCTCTGGGCGCCTGCCGGGATCTTCATGGTCACCCGACCCTTCATAGTTCGGACCTGAATCTCCCCGCCGAGTGCGGCCGTCGCAAAGGGGACGGTCATTTCCTCAAAGAGATCATCCCCTCGGCGCTCGAAGATATGATGCGGCTTCAACCGCACGATGAGAAACAGGTCGCCCTTTTTGCCTCCGGGCCCGGCCACTCCCTCGCCTGCCAGGCGGATCTTCGACCCATCATTGACTCCGGCAGGGATCTTCACTTCCAGCCGCCTGGAATGACCACCGGAAGGCGTTACCGATATTGATTTCCTCGCCCCCTCATAAGCCTCTTCGAGCATTATCTCGATCTGCGCCTCGAGGTCCGCCCCTCGCATATCCTGCCGGGCAGCCCCTCGAGGCCCGAAGAGCATCTCGAAGAAATCGCCGAATTCACCCGTGCCGTGACCTAGGTCGAAGTTGAAGCCTCCGAAATGCTCGTATCCGCCCGGGCCGGGAGCGCCCTGGTGCTCATATCTCTGCCACTCTTCGCCGAAACGGTCGTACTTCGTGCGCTTTTCTTTGTCGTTCAGCACCTCATAGGCTTCGGAGATCTCCTTGAACTTCTCTTCGGCCTCTTTGCTGCCCGGGTTTACGTCCGGGTGGTACTTTCGCGCAAGCTTGCGATACGCCTGTTTGATCTCCTTTTCCGAAGCGCCTTTTGTCACGCCCAGCACGGCGTAGTAATCTTTATAGTCCATGGACTTGAGCAAAGGGCGGGGGCCTCACCGCCCCCCCATCCCAACCTTCCCCCCTCAAAGGGGGAAGGAGCATGCTACTCCTCCTTGAACTCCGCCTCGATGACCTCATCGTCGGGCTTGGCGTGCTCCTCCTGTCCAGTCTCCCCTTCGGGGGCTGCGTCCGGCTGAGGGCCTGCCGCCTGCTGATACATGATCTCCGAGAGCTTGTACGACGCCTGCTGGAGCTCGTCGCTCGACCGCCGAATCCTATCCAGGTCATCCGTATTCAGCGCCGATCTTACCTCGGCGATGGCCGTTTCGATGTTCCCCTTCTGATCCGCCGGAACCTTGTCGCCAAGATCGGCAATCAGTTTCTCAGTTTGGTAGACCAGGCTGTCGGCCCTGTTTCGAGTCTCGGCCGATTCCTTGGCCTTGCGGTCTTCCTCGGCGAATCTCTGAGCGTCGGCCACCATTCGGTCAGTCTCGTCCTTACTGAGCCTGGTCGAGCCGCTGATAGTGATGCTCTGCTCTTTGCCGGTCGCCTTATCCTTGGCCGAAACGTTCACGATGCCGTTCGCGTCAATGTCGAAGGCTACCTCGATCTGAGGAGTCCCTCTCGGCGCGGGCAGGATGCCTACCAGGTGGAATCGGCCAAGGGTCTTGTTGTCCCTCGCCATCTCGCGCTCGCCCTGGAGCACATGGACTTCCACGTCCGTCTGGCCATCAACCGCCGTCGTGAACGTCTCGCCCTTTCGAGTCGGGATGGTCGTGTTACGGTCAATGAGCTTGGTGAACACGCCGCCCAGGGTCTCGATCCCCAGCGATAGCGGAGTCACGTCCAGGAGGACGATATCTTTCACCTGACCGGTCAATACGCCCGACTGGATCGCCGCGCCGACCGCCACGACCTCATCCGGGTTCACGCCCTTGTGAGGCTCTTTACCGCCGCCGAGCTTCTTCACGAGTTCATAGATGTGCGGCATGCGAGTCGCCCCGCCGACGAGGATGATCTCGTCGAGCTGCTTTTCGCTTATCCCGGCGTCGGAGAGCGCGCGCTTGAACGAACCTACCGTCCGTTCGGCGAGATCGGCGGTCAACTCCTCGAACTTCGCCCGGGTGAGGTTCATATCCAGGTGCTTCGGGCCTTCCTGAGTCGCCGTGATGAACGGCAGGCTGAGGGTCGTCTGAACGACGCTCGAGAGCTCGATCTTCGCCTTCTCCGCGGCCTCACGCAGTCTCTGAAGCGCCTGACGGTCCTTGCGGATGTCAATGCCGTCCGATTTCATGAATTCATCGGCGACGTAGTCTACTATCCGCTGATCCCAGTCATCGCCGCCGAGCTGGGTGTCGCCCGACGTGGACTTGACCTCGAAGACCCCCTCGCCGACCTCCAGCACGGATACGTCGAACGTGCCGCCGCCGAGGTCGTAGACGAGGATGGTTTCGTTCTCCTTCTTATCCAGGCCGTATGCCAGGGCTGCTGCCGTGGGCTCATTGATGATGCGCAAAACATTCAGCCCGGCGATCTCCCCTGCGGTCTTCGTGGCCGTTCTCTGGGCATCGTTGAAGTATGCGGGAACGGTGACCACGGCATCGGTCACCTTGTCGCCCAGGTACGTCTCAGCATCCGTCTTCATCTTCTGGAGAATCATGCCGGAGATCTCTTCGGGCGTGTAGTCCTTGTCGTCAATGTTCACCTTGAAGTCGGTTCCCATCTTGCGCTTGATGGATGAAATCGTTCGTTCCGGATTGAGGATTGCCTGCCTTTTTGCAGTGGCGCCCACGAGGCGCTCACCGGTTTTCGTGAAACCTACGACGGACGGAGTAATCCGGCTTCCCTCCGCGTTCGGTATGACCACGGGCTCGCCGGCCTCCATCACGGCCACGACCGAGTTAGTGGTTCCTAAGTCAATGCCTACTGTCCTACCCACGATTCGTCACCTCCATGACGTTGAATACCCTTGAGCTATGGGAGTGAAACACATATTGTTTGGTATTCTAAGTACAATCACAGTATAGTACTTGAGTGTACTAGTGTCAAGTGGTTTGACATACAAATATTCGGAAAAGTTGCAGAAAAAGTTTAGGGGTAGGACGTCAGACTTCAGACTTTAGACTTTAGCGCCCCTACGCCGGAGTAGCGCAAGTCCCAATGCCCCCAGGCCCCCGGCGAGGGCGAGGAGGGAGGATGGCTCGGGAACGGGTTCCCAGAGGACGGCGTGTGGCTGCCACGTAGTACCATATGAGCAGCAGCCAACTATTACCCCACTGTTGTTGATGGCGTATGCCTCGCTTGAATATGCGCCCGGTAATGTTCCTAGATCATAGCAGGAACCATTCTGCCACAACACCGCATGCCTGATGTCGGAATCCAGATAGGAATAGCCGACCACTTGCGTAGCGTCATTTATAGCGTATGCATAACTTTCATGGCCTCCAAGGGTGCCGAGATCCCGAATCGGCGAATCATCCTGCCATAGGAAGGCATGATTCCACCCCTCTAGAGTGTGGGAATAACCAGCTACCTGTCCACTGCCGTTGATGCTGGTAGCCCAACTG
>Ga0307378_10007609_pt1 | contig 14524 bp, 11 predicted proteins | sample UN1MG_FD_202238 | JGI IMG/M metagenome (GOLD analysis project Ga0307378, IMG submission 202238) | Soil microbial communities from Risofladan, Vaasa, Finland - UN-1 | ecosystem: Environmental > Terrestrial > Soil > Coastal area > Acid sulfate soil | place: Finland: Risofladan, Vaasa | collected...
CTGCGGGGGACGCGAGTGAGCGGCGCCGAGGTGCCGCTGGCAATCGACGAGCTGCCGCTCGTGGCGCTGCTCGGATCCTTCGCCGAGGGCGACACGGTCGTCTCGGGAGCGGAGGAGCTACGCCACAAGGAGTCCGATCGGATCGCCTCGGTCGTTACCGGCCTCAGCGCCCTCGGGGCCGAGATCGAGGCCGCTGCGGACGGCTTCATCGTCACCGGCGCAGGGGGCCTGCCGGGAGGCCGGATCGACGCCGCCGGCGACCACCGGATCGCGATGCTGGGCGCGATCGCCGGCCTCGCCTCCCGCGGGGGCGTCGCTGTAGAGGGCGTCGAGGCCGCCGGCGTCAGCTACCCGGGGTTCGAGTCGGACCTCGCCATGCTCGTTCGCTGACGGCCGGCTCCAGATCATCGGGCTGGGCAACCTTTTCCCCGCTGTGGGTGGTCAATGCAGCCCGGCTCACCGAGAAGCGGGGTGGGGACACCTAATCGCGGTTGCGGGGGTGGCCTTCGCCGGGCCAGGGAGAGAGCAGGAGGAGTAGGCGGCTATCCTCGATCGCCGCGACCTCGTGGCGCTCGTTGGGATCGAACTCGACCAGCAGGCCGACTCCGCCCCCGGCGGATTGGCCGTTCGGGCCGGTGGCCTCGATCCGGCCCTCGACAACGAGCAGCCAACCACGCTCGTGTACCTGGTGCTCGCCGAGCTTCTCGTTGGCCGGGAGCTCGATCACGATCGCCCTGCCCTCGTCTGTCGAAGCGAGGACCTCCGGTGCTCGCGGGGGGACGTCGAGTTCGTTCAAGAGCCAGCTGCGCAAGGTGGGCACGAAGGGTAGTGAAAGTTGGGGCGGCTACTCTGACGGCCGCCATGGTGATCGCTATCGACGGCCCAGCGGGGGCCGGGAAATCGACCGTTGCCCGGGCGCTCGCCGAGCGCCTCGGCTTCACCTACCTGGATTCGGGCGCGATGTACCGCTGCGTTGCGCTACGCACTCTTCGCTCCGGGGTCGACCCAGGGAGTGCTGCTGAGGTCGAGCGAGTCGCCCGCGGAGTGAGCCTGGAGCTCGGGCCGGGCGTTGTCCGGCTCGACGGCGGCGACGTCGCCGCCGATATCCGCGAGCCGGCGGTCACCGCAGCAGCGTCCAGGGTGTCGGTTCACCCCGGGGTGCGAGCCGCGATGGTCGAGCGCCAGCGCGATCTCGTGGCGACCGGCGCCTGGGTGGCGGAGGGCCGGGACATCGGCACCGTCGTCTGCCCCGAATCCCCTCTCAAGATCTATCTCACGGCATCCGAAGCGGAACGGGCTCGTCGCCGAGCGGTGCAGACAGGACAGGATCGCGATCAGGTGCTTGCCGAACAAGGCGATCGCGACAGGCGCGACCGTGAGCGCGAGCACGGTGCTCTCCGCGCCGCCGACGATGCGGTTGAGGTCGAGACGACGGGTCTCGAGGTCGAGCAGGTGGTCGAGCGGATCGTCGATATCGCCGCCGAGCGGGGGCTGGTGTGAAGGTCGCCGTGGTCGGCTTTCCGAACGCCGGCAAGAGCACGCTCGCCAACCGCCTCGCCGGGCTGCGGGAAGCGGTGACCCACGCCGAGCCGGGAGCCACCCGTGACCGCAAGGAGATTCCCTGCGAGTGGAACGGGCGGCGGATCACCCTGATCGACACAGGCGGCGTTGACCTCACCGCCGGAGATTCGATCTCACGCGCCGTGCAGGGCCAGGCGCGTGAGGCGATCGCCGACGCCGACGTGATCCTCCATGTCGTCGATGCCCGAGCCGGCCTCGGACCCGGCGACGCAGAAGTCGCCGCTTTGCTGCGGGCCGCTGATGCGCCCGTGATCGTTGCCGCCAACAAGATCGATGGCCCCGCCGGCGAGCACCTGCTCGGCGAGCTCTACGGGCTCGGCCTCGGGGAGCCGATGCCGGTCAGTGCCACGCACGGCCTCGGAACGGGCGACCTGCTCGACCGGATCACCGAACTCGGCCCTGACCCAGGGGAGGAGGCGGAGCGGGACGAGCGGCCGAGGATCGCGATCCTCGGCCGGCCGAACGTCGGCAAGTCTTCCTTGCTCAACGCCTTGCTCGGATTCGATCGCACGATCGTCAGCGAGGTCGCCGGCACGACCCGCGATGCGATCGACACAGAGCTCGAGTTCGATGGGCGGCGACTCGTCTTGATCGACACGGCCGGGATCCGCCGACGGACGAAGGTGGCGGGCACGATCGACTACTACGCGCAGCTGCGGGCGGAGAGGGCGGCGTCGCGGGCGGATGTCGCGATCCTGCTCTGCGATGCGTCAGAGGGGGTTACCTCCGAGGATCTGCGAATCGGTGAGCTGGCGATGAAGAACGGCTGCGCCACGTTGGTTGGACTCAACAAGTGGGACATCGTCGAGGTTGACCTCGACGATGCCAAGGCCCGGCTGGCGCAGCGACTCCGGCTGCGCCCGCCGGTGATCACCTGCTCTGCCACGAGGGGCCGCAATCTGCACAAGCTGCTGCCCAAGGCGATCGAGCTCGCGGACCTGCGCGCGGCGCGAATCCGGACCTCGGATCTGAACCGGTTCCTTGCCGACACGGTCGCTCGTAACCCACCGCCGTCTCGCGCCGGACGCCGTCTGCGCGCCTACTACATCGCTCAGGTCGAGGATTCGCCGCCCCGCTTCGCCGTCCAGGTCAACGACCGCAAGTTGATCAGCAGGGACTGGGCCTACTACTTCGAGAACTCCCTCCGCGAGGCCCAGGGGCTCCAGGGCATTCCGCTGGTGATCGACTTCGTGCCCCGCAAGCGGCACCGGGCGCGCTCGGTATAAAGGCTGACCCGTGGCTTGGCAGAGCAGACTCAATCGGATCCGCGAACGTCTCGCGCGCGCTCGCCGGGGTGCCTCGCGGGGGGGCGATGAGCCCGGGCACGTGCGCGGTAGCGCGTCTGCGGGCCTTGCCTCGGCCCTGGCCCGGGCCCGAGCCGGTCTCGATCGCGCCGGAGCGGGCGCCGGGAAGACGGCCCGGTCGGTTGGCGACGCGATCAGTGGAACGTGGTTTGCGATCCCGCTGGCGGTCCGCCAGCGTCTTGCGGCCGGGGTGGTGCTGCTGGCAACGATCGCCGTGATCGTCTTCGTCCTTATCCCGGCCGCCCCCTGCTCGGTGCCGGGCGGCGATCGCTGCCCGCCGAGCGACGACGCGATCGCTCTGGTTCCCACCGACGCGGGCGCCTACGTGCACCTCAACGTCGGCACCGACACCGACCAGTATGAGAACGCCCGGAGCTTGGCCGAGCGACTCCCGGAGCTGGCCGGTGCGTTCACCTCCTTGCTCTCGACCACGGCCGACCTGCGGATCGACTACGAGCGCGACATCCGCCCTTGGAGCGGCGGGGAGCTCGCCTTGGTCATCGCGCTGAACGGGACTGAGGTCGGCCGCATGCTGATGTTCGAGGCCAATGATGGCGAGGCCGCCGGGACGTTCGCCGAGGCGGTGCTCGGCCGTGGAACGAAGATTTCCGACGTCAACGGGATCACCATGCGGCGCAACGCCGACGGTCTCGCAGCCGCGGTCAGGGCTGGATTTCTGCTGCTCGGCCCGGAGGCACAGGTGCGCGAGTCGATCGAGCTCTCGAGGGCCGATTCACTGGCCGTCAACCAGGTCGCTCAGCAGGCGCTCGAGCAGCTGCCTTCCGAGCGGCTTCTGGAGGCCTACATCTCACCGGCGTTCACAGGAGCGGCGGTGGCGAGCGGCGCGCTGGCCGGCCTTGACACCTTTGTCGACGCGGAGGCCTCGGAGGGGGCTGCTGCGGCGCTGGTGATCGAGGAGGACGGGCTGGAGCTGGCAGTCAGAAGCATCCTCGACCCCGACCGCAGCGAGGCCAGCCCGGGGTTCTTTGCGGCGCTGCCGGCATACGAGCCGACGCTGACCGCGGATGTCCAGGGCGACGCCCTCGTCTATCTGGGCGTTGGCGATCCGGGCGCCAGCGCCGCGACGCTGGTTGGCCGGGCGGCGTCCACGGCCCCTGACCTGTTCGGGGGCCTGGAGCAGTTCAACCGGCGACTCAGGCGCCAGGACAAGATCAACGTCGAGCGGGATCTGGTGCCCCTGCTCGAGGGCGAGGCGGCCCTGACGGTCGAGCCCGAGAAGGCCCCCGGGGACGACGGCGGTGAGCAGCCGGAGGGCGTGCCCGGGGTCGTCGAGGCCACCGGCGTGCCGTACCTCGCCCTGCTTGCAAAGGGCGTCGACGTGCCGGAAGCCCTCGCGGACCTCGCCGAGCTGCAAGGGCCGATAGCCGACGCAATCGACATCAGCGCTGGGCAGTCCCCGGTCTTCGAGACGCGCGAGATCGGTGGTCTGGAGGCCCAGAGCCTGAGGCTCTCGCGAGTCGTCGATCTGACCTATGCGGGGGCCGATGACCAGCTGATCGTCGCCACAAGCCCGGCTGCGATCGAGCGGCTCGCCTCCGACGAGCAGCCGCTCGCCGACAGCGACGGGTTTCGCGCCGCCACCGAGTCCTTCGACGATCAAGTCTCAATGCTCGTCTACCTGGACTTACCCGATCTGCTCAGTCTCGGGGAGCGACTGTTTCTTGCCGAGGACCCGTCCTACGCCCGCTACGCCCTCGATCTGCGGACCCTGGGAGCCGCGGCGCTGGCTGTGACCTATTCGCCCTCACAGCTCTCCACGGACGCCCGTGTGCTCGTCGGGGAAGGCGAGGCTCCGGATCCGGAGCTCGAACCGCCTGCGGACGTGGGCCTCGGCGGGTAAGGTCCCCCGTTCACGGTCCACCTGAGAACAGAAAGACTGAAACCAGACCATGGGCAAGACGATCGAGTTGGCCGATAACGAGCACCTGTTTACGTCCGAGTCCGTGAGCGAGGGCCACCCGGACAAGATGTGCGATCAGATCTCCGACGGAGTCCTTGACGCCGTGCTCGAGGACGACCCCAACGGTCGCGTCGCCTGCGAGACCCTGGTCAACACCGGCCTGGTCGTGGTCACCGGCGAGATCTCGACCGAGACCTACGTCGACATCCCCGCCATCGTACGTAGGACGATCAACGAGATCGGCTACAACGACGGTCGCATGGGCTTCGACGGCGACTCCTGCGCCGTCCTCACTGCGATCGATGAGCAGTCGGCGGATATCGCTCAGGGTGTCGATCAGGCCTATGAGACCCGGACCGACCCCAGCGATGAGGATGAGCTCGATCGGGACGGAGCCGGAGATCAGGGAATGATGTTCGGCTACGCCACGCGGGAGACCAAGGCACTGATGCCGATGCCGATCCAGATCGCGCACACACTCGCCCGGAGGATCGCTGCGGTGCGCAAGGACGGCACCCTCCCGTACCTGCGGCCGGATGCCAAGACCCAGGTGACGATCCGCTACGAGGATGACCGCCCGGTGGAGGTGGCCAAGATCCTGATCTCCACCCAGCACGGCCCGGAGGTCCAGGGTGAGACGACGATCAGGCCCGATCTCTGGGAGCACGTCGTCCTGCCCGTGCTCGACTCCGAGTACCCCGACCTCTACGACGCTGTGGCCCTGCGCGAGGAGTTCCTCGTCAATCCGACCGGCAAGTTCGTGATCGGCGGCCCCGTCGGGGACGCCGGTCTGACCGGCCGCAAGATCATCGTCGATACCTACGGCGGCGCGGCCCGTCACGGTGGCGGCGCTTTCAGCGGCAAGGACCCCTCGAAGGTCGATCGCTCGGCGGCCTACGCCGCGCGGTATGTCGCCAAGAACGTCGTCGCCGCCGAGCTCGCCGATCGCTGTGAGATTCAGCTCGCCTACGCGATCGGGGTTGCCCACCCGGTCTCGGTCATGGTCGAGAGCTTCGGCACCGGCAAGATCTCCGACCACGCGCTGACCAGGGCGGTCAACGAGGTCTTCGATCTACGTCCCGGCGCCTTCCGCAAGTACCTCGACCTGCACCGTCCGATCTACCGCCAGACGGCGGCCTACGGCCACTTCGGTCGCGACGATCTCGACCTCAGCTGGGAGCGGACCGACCGCACCGATGCTCTGCGCGAGGCCGTCGGCACCGTCGCACCCGCCGAGGCCTGAGCCCTCGGGGGCGTCGCCGGGCGCGGGCTGATCGGCTCCCGCCTTGGGGCCGGCTAGGCCGGCCGCGGGGCTTCCGGCTCGTCCCCGAGAGCGGTTTCGCGGTCAGGCCCCGTCGCGGTGTGGACCGCCTCGACGATCTCGCCGGGGTCGGCGACGCCCGTGAAGACGAAAGTGTTCGAGTCGTTCGAGGCGGTATCGAAGTCGACGTCGCCGATCTGCAGCAAGCGCTGCAGCAGCGACTGCGAGTAGCTGACGTCCTGGACTCGGCTGAGGCGTGTCTCCTGGACGACGCGGGAGACGATCCCACGCTTGATGTGAAGGCGTTTGTTGGTGATGCTGTAGCGGGTGGCGACGCGCTTCAGCAGGCCGGCGAGGGCGACGATCGCGGCCCCGACGAGAATCACGACGGTCACCAGTCCCTCGTTGACGCCGTCACCGATCACCTTGCCCCAGAGCGCGACCAGCGCGGCGAGCACGCCGGTCGCGAGGGCGCCCTTTGCGTAGAAGTCGAGAATCGAGCGCCACGAGGGATGTCCCTCGAAAACAAACTGCTCTCCGGGTCCGAGGTTGAACGACATGCGGGCAATATATGGCCTCGGCCCGGCGCCCGCCGTCCGCGCTTGGCCGTACGTTGGCCGCTCGAATGAGGATCGTCAAGGTCGAACCGATCACAACCGCCCGCGCTCTTCGCGGACCTTTCGACTACCGGATGCCGGAGGAGGGTCCGGACATCTCGGTTGGATCGCTGCTGATCGTGCCCTTTGCCCGGCGCGAGTTGCTCGGTGTCGTCGTCGAGTTGGCGAGCGAGAGTGAGCTCTCGGAGGATCGGTTGGCGGAGCCGCTCGAAGTCCTCGGGGTGGGAACCACGCCGGAGCTGATCGCTCTGGGAGACTGGATCGCGGCCCGCTATTGCTCAACCCGTTCGCGGGGAATCGCGCTGGCGCTTCCCCCGGGTGCCGGTGCGGGGCGGCGCCCCCGGACGGCGAAACCCCGCACAGAGATCCGGTCCCGTCTGACCGCCAAGGGCGTCGCTGCCCTCAACGACGGCGGGGAGCGACTGGGCGAGCGTCAGCGGGCCGTGCTCGAGGCGCTCTGCGACGGCGCCGAACGCTCCAACCCTGAGTTGGCAGCGATCAGCGGCGCGACCGCGGCCGTCGTCAGGCGGCTCGATCAGCGTGGCCTGCTCGCTTCCCGGCGTGTCCAGGTCCGACGGCGACCCGAGCTCCACGCCGTCGGTGAAAGCAGTGATCCGCCGCGTTTGTCGGACGCGCAGTTGGGCGCCGCCGAGCGCATCCGGTCGGCGCTGGCGGGGCGAGGAGCCCGCGAGCTGCTGCTCTATGGAGTCACCGCTTCCGGGAAGACTGAGGTCTACCTGGACGCCATCGAGGCGACGCTCGCCGCCGGTCGCACCGCGATCCTGCTGGTTCCCGAGATCGGTCTGACGCCACAGACGGTGGGGCGGGTGGCGGCGCGGCTCGGAGATGAGGTGGCGGTCCTCCACTCGGGCCTCTCGGAGGGCGAGCGCTACGACGAGTGGCGGCGCCTGCGCTCCGGCGAGGCACGAGTCTGCGTGGGGCCGCGCTCGGCGATCTTCGCTCCCCTCGAGCGGTTGGGGATCGTGGTCGTCGACGAGGAGCACGATTCCTCCTACAAGCAGGAGGGAGACCCGCGCTACGACGCCCGGGCGGTCGCCCGCCGCCGAGCTGAGATGGCGGGGGCCGTCTATCTGGCGGGCAGTGCGACGCCGCGGCCGGAGAGCTGGGCGGAGCTGACCCGCCTGGAGCTGCCCGAGCGGATCGACGCTCGGCCGATGCCCCGGGTCAGCGTCCTCGACATGCGCGAGGTCTCGCCCCGATCGGGTCCGCTGCACCCCGAGGTGCGGACCGCGCTGGCCTCACTGGGGGCGGGCGAGAAGGCGATCGTGATGCTCAACCGGCGCGGGTTCTCCCCGCACCTGTCCTGCGCGTCCTGTGGGCATTCGGTTGGCTGCCCCCATTGCGACGTCTCATTGGTCCTGCACCGCGCCGGTGGCCGCATCAGCTGCCACCACTGTGGGCACTCGGAGCCGCCGCCAAGCGCCTGCCCGGAATGCGGCTCAGTCGCCCTCGCCCGCTTCGGAGCCGGGACCGAGCGGATAGAGGCCCTGGTCGAGGAGTTGATCGCGCCGGCCGCCGTCTTCCGGCTCGACGCGGACACGGCCTCCGGGAAGGGCGCCCACGGCAAACTGCTCGCCGGCTTCGGGGCTGCCGACTCCGGCGTCCTCGTCGGCACCCAGATGGTCGCCAAAGGCCACGACTTCGCCGACGTTGTGCTTAGCGTCCTGATCGACGCCGACTCAACGCTCAGGTATCCCGACTTCCGCGCCGAGGAGCGGACCTTCGCCCTGGTCTCCCAGCTCGCCGGGCGCAGCGGGCGCGGCGAGCTCGGCGGCCGGGTGATGGTTCAGACGATGGCCCCCACGGCCGAGCCGATTGCCGCGGCCGCCGCGCATGATGCGCCTGGCTTTCTCGGCGGTGAGCTGCGACGGCGAGAGCAGTTCGGGTACCCGCCGTTCTCATCGCTGATCGCGATCGAGCTGGCCGGCGCCGACGAGCAGAGGTTGGTCACGATCGCCGAGCAGGTGGCATCGGCCGTCGGGGAAGCGATACCCCCGGGCACCGAGCTGCTCGGTCCGGCGCCGCGCTTTCGCCGGCGCGGGAAGTTCAGGCGGCGGCTACTGATCAAGACGTCCGATCCGCGATCGGTGGCGGCGGCGGTGGCCGAGATCGTCGAGGACCTCTCCGCTCGTCGCTCGCTCAAGGGACTGGCGCTCGCCGTTGACGTCGACCCGCAGTAGCGGGCTCGGATGCTCCGGGATCCACCACGAATGCCGGGGAATCGTCCATCTAGACTTCGGGACGTGAGCGACACAGAACACGAATCGGCGACCGCCCCGGCCCCCGGCCCCACGCTCGAGGCGGAGGAGGAGCTGCACGAGCGCCGCCGCCAGGCGCTTGCGCTGGTCCGCAAGTTCGGTGACCCGGTGCTCAAGTCCCGTGCGTCGGAGGTCACTGAGTTCGGCCCTGAGCTTGGCGCCGAGGCCGAGCGGATGATCGCGGTGATGCACGACGCGCTGGGCATCGGCCTGGCCGCGACGCAACTCGGCGTGATGCGGCGAATGCTGGTCTTTCAGGCCGGGCCCGACTCGGATCCGCGCGGAATTGTCAATCCGACGGTCGAGTGGAGCTCTGAGGACGCGGTGACAGCGGAGGAGGGCTGCCTCTCCCTGCCCGGCATCGTCGTCGATGTCGAGCGGCCCTTGCACGCCCGCGTCGCCGCGCTCGACACCGCGGGCGAACCGCTGCTGATCGAGGCCTCGGGCCTCGAGGCGCGGGTGCTCCAGCACGAGATCGATCATCTCGACGGGGCGCTGATCCTTGACCGTACGCTCCGCGAGCAACGCCGAGCGGCGATGGGCGCCCTGCGCGCCGGGGAGAGCTTCAGCCCCGAGATGCTCGATCCCGACTACCGGCCGCCTGATGATCAGGCCGAGGACGAGGATCAGGAGCCTTCGGCGCGGCCAATCGAGCGGTGAGCTCCGTCGCCAACGTCTATATGGGTACCTCCGAGTTCGCGGTCGAGGTGCTTGGGGTCCTGGCGCGTTCGGCACACCGCCCGTTACTCGTCGTCACGCCGCCGGATCGGCCAAAGGGCCGTGGGCGCAAGCTCAGCTCGCCGCCCGTCGCAGACCTCGCTCGCGAACTTGGGATCGACACCCATCAAACGGCGAGCGTCAACGAGCCCGGGTCCGCCGCGCTGCTGCGGGCTTGCGGCGCCGAGCTCGGCATCGTCTGCGCCTTCGGGCAGTTGATCAAGGAGCCGTTGCTCTCGGAGTTGCCGATGCTCAACGTCCATCCCTCGCTCCTGCCGCGGTGGCGGGGGGCGGCCCCGATCGAGCGGGCGATGATGGCTGGGGATGAGAGCACCGGGGTCGCCGTGATGCGCCTCACCGAGGGCCTCGACTCCGGTCCCGTGGCCCTCACCGAGGTCGTTGCGATCGGGGCGGGGGAGAGCTACGGCGATCTCGCGACGCGGCTGGCACGCTGCGGCGGCGAGCTCTTGGTCCGGGCACTCGACTTGCACGCCAAGGACGCGCTCGAATGGGCCGAGCAGCCCGAGCAGGGCGTCACCTACGCCGAGAAGATCGGCCCCGCCGACAGGCGGCTCGATCCGACCCGGAGCGCTACTGAGGTGGCCGACGCAGTCCGCGCCCTGACGCCCCACATCGGCGCCCACCTGGAGCTCGAGGGCGGTGGTCGCCTCGGCGTCCGGGCGGCCGAGGCAGTCGCCGGCACGGACCTCGCTCCCGGCAGCGTCTCGGTTGACGAACTCGGGCGGCTGATCGTCGGCTGCTCCCCCGGCGCACTCGTGGTCAGCGAACTGCAGCCGCCCGGCAAACGCCCGATGCCCAGCGCCGACTGGTGGCGGGGTCACCCGGCGCCACAACGGATCCCACTCAGTTGAGCGGCCCGACGCCGGCCCGCCGGGTCGCCTATGAGGTGCTGCGCCGGGTATTCGAGCACGGAGCCTACGCAGATCGGGCGCTGCGCTCAGCCACCGAGCGGGTCGATCTCGATGCCCGCGAGCGAGCCTTGGCCCAGCGACTCGCCTACGGCTCGGTGCAACGGCGAGGGACGACCGACCACGTGATCGCCACGCTCTGTGACCGCCCGGTCGAGCTGATCGAGGCGCCGTTGCTGGCGGCGCTGCGGCTGGGGCTGTTCGAGCTTCTCTTCGACGATGCCGCCGCTCCCTATGCGACCGTCGATCAGGCCGTCGAGCTGGCCAAGGGGGGACGCGACGGCGGCAGGCGCCACAAGGGCGCCGGCTTGGTCAACGCCGTACTTCGCCGCGCCGCCCGTGAGCGCACTGAGATCCTCGCCGGCTTCGATCACGAGACCGCCGCCTCCGCCGCTCTCGAGTTCTCGGTTCCCGAATGGATCGTCGAGCTCTGGTGGCGAGAGCGCGGGCCGGAGCGGGCCGTGGGGCTCCTGCGGGCCGCGAATGAACCCCCTCGCCGTCACTACCGGGTCGCGGGCGCCGGGAGCGGGCCGGAGCTCGCTGGACGGCTCAGCGACGCCGGCGTCGACTACGAGAGGGTCAATGGCGGACTGCCTGCCGGGCTGGAACTGCTGGCAATCGACAGCGGCGGCTGGGTCGCGGTCGAGGATCTGGTCCGCGCGGGGTCTCTGGTCCCACAGTCGCTGGGCTCAGCCTTGGCCGCAGGGCTGCTCGAGGTGCAGCCGGGTGAGCGGGTCCTCGACCTCTGCGCGGCTCCCGGGATCAAGACGACCCAGCTCGCAGCGGGCGCCGGAGCCGACGGCGAGGTCGTGGCCGTCGAGCGCGACCCGCCGCGCGCCGCCGAGCTGCGGCGCCTCTGCGAGCGCGTCGGCGCCGGCAACGTGGAGGTCCTCGTCGGCGACGGGACTGAGCTCGAGCTCGGATCGGGATACGATCGCGTGCTGGTGGACGCTCCCTGCTCCGGACTCGGAACCCTGGCCTCGCGCCCTGACCTGCGCTGGCGCCAAGCTGCGGCGGGGATCGCGCCGCTGGCCGAGCTCCAGTCCCGCCTGCTGGCTGCCGGGACGGCCGCGCTGCGCCCGGGCGGCCGGGCGATCTATTCCGTCTGCACGATCAGCCACGCGGAGGGCGAGGCCGTGGTCAGCGAAGAACTCGGGCGCGACCCCCGACTCCACCAGGTCGACCTTGGCGCGGAGCGTCCGGAGCTGGCAGATGATCGACAGCCGCGGTCCCTGCAACTGCTGGGCGATCGCGATCGGACCGACGGGTTCTTCATAGCCGCCTTGGAGCGAGCCGCGTGAGCCAGCCCGACAGCACTCTTCTGCAGCGCCCCTGCTGCCCCGGCTGTGGCGAGCCCTGGCTGCGCCCGACGCAACTTCCGGGACGGTTTCGCTGCGTCAGCTGCATGACGCGCTTTGAACTCGTCAGCCAGTGCCCTGGCTGCGGCGTCCATCAGACGATCGCCCGGATGAATACCGACAGCGACCTCAAGTGTCAGTCCTGCGCTGAATCGATGCTGAGGCCGGTATGAGCTCCGCCAACCGCAGCGCCTTCGAGGGCCGCCGCATAGCCCCATCGATTCTCTCCGCCGACTTCGTCCGGCTCGGATCGCAGGTCGCGGAGGTGATGGACGCCGGCGCTCGCGTCATTCACGTCGACGTGATGGATGGGCAGTTCGTCCCACCGATCACGATCGGGCCCCTGATCGTCGCCGCCCTGGCCGATCAGGTCCACGCTGCCGGAGGGGTGCTCGACTGCCACCTGATGATCGAGGATCCCGGCGCCCAGATCCCGGCCTTCGCCTCCGCCGGCGCCGACTCGATCACCTTCCACGTCGAGGCGACTCCACACCCCCACCGCCTGCTCGGGGCGGTCCGCGAGGCGGGCTGCCTGGCGGGTCTCGCGCTCAACCCCGGTACGCCCGCCGCGGCGGCCGGCGACGTCGCCCACCTGGCCGACATCCTGCTCTGCATGAGCGTCAACCCCGGCTGGGGTGGGCAGAGCTTCATCGAGGCCTCGCCGGCAAAGATCCAGCGGTTGCGGGACCTGAGTGAGGATCCGAGAATCGAGATCGACGGCGGCATCGACCCGTCGACCGCGCCGGCCGCCGCCGAAGCCGGCACCGATCTCTTCGTCGCCGGTTCGGCGATCTTCTCCAAACCCGACCCGGCCGCAGCCTACGCCGCGATCGCCGCGGCCGCCGGCGCCGAATAGGACGATCGGCAGATCGAGGCCGCGACGAGGCCGCTCTAGCGCAGCGCTGGGGCGTTGAGTACGCCGACGGCCTCCTGGAGCCAGGAGCGCTCTTGGGGGCTGATCTCCATGCGCTCCGCTCGATCGACACACCAGCGAGCGACCGAGCGACGGCCGCCGAGCGCGATCAGATCGGGAGCGGTGAGAGCGAAGCGACCGTCCTGCAGGACGACGACGGCCGCCGCCCTGTCGCTCCTGGTCCGCAGGATCCGGGCGACGTCGACCTCGGCGAGGCGGGTCGGGGCACCGGTGTCGCCGTCCTCGGGACTCGTGGGCCGGACCGAGAAGACCGACGGCGCCCCGCGCACGCCGAGCTCCGAGAGCGGCGGGTCCCCGAGCGGGCCCTGCCGCCAGCGCTCGGTCAGCGCGGCCATCTGGCGGCGCGACTCACGGCGGATCAGCACGTGCAGCTCGTCGCCGGCGAAGAGGACCGTGGAGCCGCGGGGCGGTAACGCCTCTCTCTCACGGACGATCACGTTGACGAGGGCGTCGCGGGGCAGGCCGAGCTCTTTGACCATGCGGCCGACGGCGGCGTCGGACGCCTCGAGTCGGTAGGCGAAGACGTCGCCGCCGAGCTCCTGGATGATCCCGGTCTCAACCAGCGGCCGGGGGAGCGCGGGTTCACTCGTGGTCAGCCCGAGGCGATCGGCCAGCGACTCGAACGTGATGCCCTGCACCAGGGTTGAGAGCACGACGACGAAGAAGACGACGTCGAAGACGAAGGCGCTGTCGTTGATCCCGGCGATCACCGGGAACGTCGCGAGCCAGATTGGGATCGCGCCCCGCATCCCGGCCCAGCTCAGCATCAGTCGCTCGCGGAACCGGAAGGGAGCTACCTGGGTCGCAATCAGCGTCGCAGCGGGCCGGGCGACGAACATCACGACGAGGGCCAGGGCGATTCCCTCGAGCGCGACGTTGCCGAGCTCGCTGGGCACGACGAGAAGTCCGAGCAGGAAGAAGAGCGAGATCTGGGCCACCCAGCTGACACCCTGGTGGAACGCCGTGATCGTCCCCCGCGCGGGCAGAATGCCTGTGCCAAGCACGAGGCCGGTGAGATATACGGCGAGGAAGCCGGAGCCGTGCGCGACGTCGGCGATGCCGTAGGAAAGGCCGATCGACGCGATCGACGCGACAGGGTAAAGGCCGGCGGTCGGGTAAGAGAGGCGGCGGAACGCGGACCGCACGGCGAAGCCGATCGCAATGCCGACCGCGGCGCCGACGCTGAGCTGGAGGACGAACTCGCCGACCATGTCCAGCAGTCCATAGCCCGGCTCCTGGATCCAGGCGATGAAGCCGACGACCAGGAGCAGCGCCACGGGGTCGTTCATCCCGGACTCTCCCTCGAGCGAGCGGGCGAGGCGCTTGCGCAGCGTCGAGCCGCGGAGCACGGCGAAGATCGCGGCGCTGTCGGTGGCGGCAACGGCCGAACCGATGATCAGGGCCTCGAGGGTGCCGAGATCGAAGAGCCACTTTGCCGCGAAGCCGGCGATCAGAGCTGTGATCAGCGTTCCCAGCAAGGCCAGCGAGAGGGCTGCCCCGATCACCGGCCGGATCTCCTTCCAACCCGAGGTCAAGCCACCCTCAAAGAGAATCAGGACCAGACCGATGGTTCCCAGGGTGCGGGTCAGCTCGACGTCGCTGAACTCAACTCCGCCGAGTCCC
>Ga0307378_10007611_pt1 | contig 14524 bp, 11 predicted proteins | sample UN1MG_FD_202238 | JGI IMG/M metagenome (GOLD analysis project Ga0307378, IMG submission 202238) | Soil microbial communities from Risofladan, Vaasa, Finland - UN-1 | ecosystem: Environmental > Terrestrial > Soil > Coastal area > Acid sulfate soil | place: Finland: Risofladan, Vaasa | collected...
GCGTTGAAGATCAGCCTGGTCCTGGCCCTGGTCATCACGTACCTGCTCATGGCGGCGCTGTTCGAGAGTTTCTCGCACCCGTTCGTCATCATTCTGAGCGTGCCGCTGGCCATCGTCGGCGGATACAGCATGTTGTGGGTCATCACGTTCTACAACTTCTTCGTGCTCGGCACCCCGCCGCCGCAACTCGACGTGGTGACGATGCTGGGGTTCGTCATCATGATCGGCATCGTGGTCAACAACGCGATTCTCGTGGTGGCCCAGGCGCTGAACTTCCACCGCAACGAGGGGCTGGCGATCAACGAGGCCATCGCGGCGAGCGTCGAGAGCCGCATGCGCCCCATCTTCATGAGCACGCTGACGAGCATCCTCGGCATGATGCCGCTGGTCCTGATTCCCGGCCCGGGTAGCGAACTATACCAGGGCCTGGGGGCGGTGGTCGTGGGCGGGCTGGCGGTCTCGACGGTTTTCACGTTGATTTTGACGCCCATCGTGTTTAGTTTCGGCTACCGGGCGACTGAGTATGTGCACGCCCTGGCGGTTCGCAAGGGGCTGGTGGTGGCCGACGAGACGTCCGACGCCGCCTCCCGAGGACCGAGAGGGCACCCGACCACGTGAATGGCATGAGGACGGTGGCCGCGGGGCGAGGCCCGTGTCGCGGGTGGACGCCCGACGCCGCAGCCGGCCGAAGCCGGAGGGTTATTCCGGATAGGCTCTAAGCCACGCGGAGTGCACGCAGGGGTTCACCCGGATGGACGACCGCACGGTGAGCGACGAAGACCTCATGCTTCGCGTCCAGCGCCGTCGCGACGAAGACGCCTTCGGCCTGCTGTTCGCCCGGTACCGGGTGCCCATCACCAGTTACGTGTACCGTCTCGTCGGCAACCGGTCCGAGGCCGAGTCGCTGGCCCAGGAAACCTTCCTGCGGGTCCTCCAAAAGGCCGACCGTTACGACTACCCCAAACGGTTCAGCACCTGGTTCTACACGATTGCGCGGAACCTGGCGACCGACTTCCTGAAGAAGAAACGCGCCATCGTGCCCGACGATTTCCACAGCCTGTCGGAGTCGGTGGTCGGCCCGAGCAACCCCGAGGCCGGACAGGAGGCCGCCTCGCGCGAGGAACTCGACCAGTTGGTCCGGGCCCTTCAGCAACTGCCGGTCACCTACCGCGAGGTGGTCGTCCTGAGGGCCCTCCAGGAACTCTCGTACCGCGAAATTGCCCTTATCGTGGGGTGCCAGGAATCCACCGCTCGCAGCCGCATGAACTACGGCCTGGCCTACCTGCGGAAGCATTGTCGCCGGACCGGGAGCGGAAAATCTCTGTTCGGCCCCGACAAAGCGCCGACTTAGTCGTATAACGGTGTGAGGCCGTTAGGAGGGCCGGCGGCCCCAAGGGGCATGTCTTGGAGTTGGGGTGCTACGCTCGTTCGACTCGGGGCGTGGCGATTACGGAGCAACTTGGCGGATAACTGGGGGGGGAAGTGTCCATTGATGGAATGCCCTTGCGCACATGAGTGGTACGAAGCAGCACGTGGGACCGCCTCGCGCGACCTGGCCCAGCGTCTGGGCAGGCATCTGGCCGAGTGCCCGGATTGCCGCACGCACGCCGACGGCGTTCGCGACGTCGCCGCGTCGCTCGAGAGGCTGGCGGGGCACACCCGGGCCGACCTGTCGGCCGATGCCGCCGAGTCGCTGTTCCGGCGTGCCCGTGTCCACGGGCTCCTCGGCCGTCCACTTAAGATGCCACTCGTCGCCCGTGCCGGCCTCACACGCTGGGCCCGGGTGACGTTGCCGATTGCGATGGCCGCCGCGGCGGTCGCGCTGGTGGCCATGGGCATCTGGATGGCCCTGCCCGGCGAGGTCCAGCCGCGGGGCGCCCTGGAACGGCTCGTCCGTGCCGGCCACGGCATCCGCACGGTCGAGGACCTGCGGCCCCTGGCGCGCCTGGCGCGGGCCGCCGTCAGCGAGGAACTCTCCGCGCCGGAGCCGGCGCCGGAGCAGGTGGCCGACCTTCTGCTCGTCGCGTACATTGTCGAGCGGCCGCGCGAGGACCGCCAGGTGGCCGACATAGACTTCCTGCTCGGTGAACTCTGGGGGCGGCGGGCCGGCGGCTTGGCCGCCACGCGCCTGCCTTGGCCGATGCTGGCCTCGGTCGTCCTGGCCGATGCGGCCGCGCCCGTCCCTGGCGGCCGCACACTCCTGGGCGACTACCGCGAGCGGCCGCTGGCCGCGGCCAAGGAGAAGGTCCTGGCCGGCCAGTACGAAGCCGCCCTCAAACTTCTGCCCACCGACGGTTCCGGCGCGGTTCTGAAGGCCTGGTGCCTGGCGTCGCTCGGCCGCGCGGCCGAGGCGGCCCTGACCCTGACCGAGGCCAAGGACCGGGCCGACGGGTCCGTGGCACGGCTCATCCGGGCCGATTTGGCGTTGGGCGCCCGGGACGTCGCCGAAGCCATGCAGCAGTACGAAACGCTGGCCGCCGACCACGACCGGTACTGGTTCACCGCCGGGTACCTCTACCGCTATGAACTGCGCGACGCACGCGGCGCGGGCGAGCGGTTCCGGCGGGTGCAGGAACCCCGGCTGGCCCGGTACGTGGCCCAGTCGTTTGCGACGGAACTGGCGCTGGCCAGGGAACCCGAGCCGGAGCCGCTGGTTGCCATCGACTTCGGCGATTACGACCTCGGGGCGCTGCCCGGGAACTGGATGCTCGTTCGCGTCCGCGGCGGCGAGTTCGAGGTCGTCGACGCCGGGGCCGACCGGGCCCTGAGTCAGGGCGACGGCACCGAGTTCGCCTGCGGCGAGACGGAGTGGGCCGATTACACCGTCCAGGCCGACGTGAAAGTCGTCTTGTCGAAGGGCGACTTCACGGTCGGGGCGTCGGCCTACCGTCGGGCCGACCGCACGGGGTACGTGCTTCAACTCACGCCGCAGAGCCTGCGAATCGTGAAACAGTTTCCGTCCGAGGCCGAGGACACCGCGCCGCTGGTGGCGCGCGAGCATCAACTGGTTCTGCCCCCGGTCGAGGGGTGGTGGTACACCCTGAAGATCCGCGTCCAGCGCGTCGACGATGGCGTGAGTGTCGCGGGCAAGGTCTGGCGGAGCGACGTGCCCGAGCCGCTCGGCTGGCACGTCGTCTGGACCGATGCGGGGCAGGCCCAGACCGGGCCGCTCGCGGGGGGCCGGGCCGGCGTCCAGGTCCGCGGCGCCCAGGTCCTGGTCGATAACTTCGTCATCACGCGGAACGTCTCATCCAGCGAGTTGGTTGTGGCCGCGCCGTAGCCACAAGGCATAGGGCTGTTCGTTAGCCGCCGGCCAGGCAAGTGGGGAACCGGGCCGGCGGCGTGGTTTTGCGCGGGGCGTACAGCGTTTGGAGATGGGGTTTTTGCGCGGTGGGTCCCCGCACCCACCGCGGCGATCGGCCACCGGACCCCAAGCGCGGCGGGTACGGGGACCCGCCGCGCGAACACTCGAAGTTGGACATCACTACAGCCACGGGTTCGTGGCCGCCTCCTCGCCGATGGTCGACGCGGGACCGTGGCCGGGGTACACGACCGTCTCGGGCGGGAGCGTCAGCAGCCGTTTCGTGATGGAGTGGATGAGCGTCTTGTGGCTGGCCCCCGGGAAATCGGTCCGCCCGATGCCCCCGGCAAAGAGGGCGTCGCCCGTGAAGACGACCGGCCGGCCGTCGGGCCCCTCGGGCGAGTACAGGCTGATGCCGCCGGCCGAGTGGCCGGGCGTCGCCAGCACCTGGAACGCGGCCGCCCCGACGCTGACCCGGTCGCCGTCCTTCAGCAGCAGGTCGGCCTCCGGGCTCTTGATCCACGCCCCGAGAAGGATCGAGAGGTTCCGCATCGGGCTCGCCAGCAGCGGGGCGTCGGCTTCGCCGATGGCGATGGCCATGTCGGGCCACGTTTCCTTCAGCAGGTCGTTGCCCTGGATGTGATCGGCGTGGGCGTGGGTGTTGACGAGGATCTGCGGCACGAGGTCGTGCTGCCGGCAGAAGGCGACGAGGCGCTCGGACCCCTCCGGGGCGTCGACGATCATCGCCTCGCCGCCGTCCGTGACGACGTACGCCGACACCTGGAGCGACCCGAGCACGAAGGCGTGGATGTCCATCCGGTTCTCCTCCCGCGGTCGGCCGTTGCGGCGCCGGCATTATAGCGAAACCGCCGCCCCGTGCCACGTGGCTCGTGCGGCGGGCGCAAAAAAAGGAGCCGCGGTAGGGGGCAAAACGCGGCTCCAAGAAGGCACGGCCCAAGGGGGGTAAGCCGTGCCACTACCTGCTCAGGTTTCCAGGTCGGCCTCCTCGTCGGTCATGTGATGGTCCGGCGGGTCGTCGTCGGCATCGGCATGTTCGTCGGTCCGGCGTCGCTCCTTGAGGGCGTGCCACTGGTCGAGCGTCAGGAGGACCTCGCGTGCCTGGCTGCCCTTGTACGCGCCCACGATGCCGTCCTCGGCCATCTGGTCGATGAGCCTGGCCGCCCGGCCGTACCCGATGCCGAGCCGGCGCTGGAGCAGGCTCACGCTGCCGCGCTCGTGTTCCAGGACGACCTCGATGGACTGGTTGTAGAGTTCGTCGTCGGCGCCGATGGCCAGCAGGCTCTCGTCGTCGCCGGCGCCGGGCGTGTCGTCGCCCTTGGCCTTGATCTGGACGAGTTCGCGCTGGAACTCCGGCTCGGCCTTCTGGGTGATGAAATCGAGCATCCGCTGGATGTCCTGGTCGCTGACGTAAGCGCCCTGGGCGCGGATGAACTTGGAGGCGCCCGGCGTCATGAAAAGCATGTCGCCCTGGCCGAGGAGTTTTTCGGCGCCCATCAGGTCCAGGATGGTCCGCGAGTCGATGCGGCTGGCCACCTGGAACGACACCCGCACCGGCAGGTTCGACTTGATGAGGCCCGTCAGCACGTCGACGCTGGGCCGTTGCGTCGCCATTACCAGGTGGATGCCGACGGCCCGCGACTTCTGGCTGAGGCGTGTCACGTGGCCCTCGACCTCCTTGGCGGCCACCATCATGAGGTCGGCCAACTCGTCGACGATGACGCAGATGTGCGGCATGTGGAACTCGAGCTTGGCCTCGGCCTCGGGCGTGGCGGGCTGGAATCGCTCGATGATCTTCTCGCGCGGCAGGCGGTTGTACGCGGCGATGTTCCGCACGTTCGCCGTCGAGAGGCTGCGGTACCGTTCCTCCATCTTGTCGACCAGCCACCCCAGAATCGCCTCGGCCTTGCGCATGTCGTTCACAACCGGGCACAGCAGGTGCGGCAGCCGCTTGAACACCGACAGTTCGACCATCTTCGGGTCGATCAGCACCATGCGCAGGTCGTCCGGCGTCCGCGTCAGCAGCAGCGACATGATGATGGAGTTCAGGCACACGCTCTTGCCGCTGCCGGTCGTGCCGGCAATCAGCAGGTGCGGCATGCCGCCCAGGTCCTTGACGAGCGGATTGCCGCTGGAATCCTTGCCCAGAAACAGCGGCAGGCTGAGCCGTTTCGAGGCGTCCTTGGCGGCCAGCACGATTTCCTTCAGCCGGACCACCTGGCGCGACGTGTTCGGCACCTCCACGCCAATGGTGTCCTTGCCCGGCAGCGGGGCCACGATCCGCACGTTCGGCGCCTTCATGGCGATGGCGATGTCGTCCGACAGTCCGATGACCTTGCCCACCTTGATGCCCGGCGCCAGCGCCAGTTCGTATTGCGTGATGACCGGCCCCGTCTCCACCGCCACCACCTGGGCCGTCACGCCGAACTCGCGGAGCGTCTCGGTCAGTACCTCGGCCTGCTGCCGGATGATCTCCTCGTCGTCGCCAATCTCGGCGTACTCCGGGTCGTCCAGCAGGTCGACCGGCGGCAACTGATAATCCTGGTTGCGCGGCGTGGAGGCCAGCGGCGTGAAGGCGAACTCGGCCTGGTCGGCTTCCGGCGCGGCCGAGGGCCGGCTGTGTCGGATGACGACGTTCGTCGGCAGCGGCAGCGGCGCGGCCGGTTCGTCGGCCTCCTCGACTTCGGCGGCCGGCTTGGCACGCGATGCCCGCGGGGCGTCCTCGGCCTCGGCCGCTTCTTCCGTCTCGTCAGGCGGCTCGGCGCGCGGCGACCGCTGCTTGCGGACCCGGACGATGGGGCTCGGCCCCTCGGCCGCGACCGTCCCCGCGTACCCCGCCAGCCGGGCCCCGGCGGCCCCGGCCGTGGCGATGGCCGCCGTCGCGATCCGCTTGTACGGGGCCTGGGCCCGGTTATGGACCCACTTGAAGATGGCCACCGGCAGGATGATGAGCCACGTGTCGGTCAACAGCAGCAGGCCCACCATCACCACGGGGATCATGAGCAGCACGGTGCCGAACGCCCCGAGCCGCGGCTCCAGGTACATCCACAGGGCCAGCCCCAGGACGCCGCCGTTGCCCTCCGGCAGGCGGGCCGCGCCCGCGAGCATGGCCGACGCCACCGACACCGCCAGCACGAGCAGCGCGGCCCCGATGACGCGGAAGACCTTGTCGTCGAGCGTGGTGTCGGACACCCAGAGCATGGCGCCCGCCATCACGAACAGCAGCAGCGGGTAGGCGGCGTCGCCGATGGTCGAGAAGAGGTAGTAGGCGGCGTAGGCGCCCGTGCCGCCGCACCAGTTGCCGGCCACGGCGTTGGGCGGATAGAGGGCGTCGCTGGGCGGGTCGGCCGGATCGAACGACGCCACGCTGGCGGCCAGAAAGAGCCCCACGAAAAACGTGGCGACGGCGGCGATGCGGCGGGCTCGACTCGTTGGCTTCACGGGTGCCTCGTTTCGGGCACCCGCGCCGTGGCGCTAATGGGTGCCGCTGTGTCCGAATCCACCTTCGCCCCGGTCAGTCTCGGGTAACTCGTCCACCACCTGGACGTCGGCCCGCGCGATGGCCGCCGCCACCAGTTGGGCGATCCGCATGCCGCGCGTTATCGTGTACGCCGCTCGGCCGATGTTCCCGACGATGATCCCGACCTCGCCGCGATAGTCCGCGTCGATCGTGCCGGGCGCGTTTACGATCGTCAGGCCGTGCTTGAGGGCCAAGCCGCTGCGCGGCCGGACCTGGACCTCGTAACCCGGGGGCACGGCCATGTAAAGCCCCGTGGGCACGAGCCGGATGTCGCCCGGCTCCAGGACCACGTCGGCGTCCACGGCCGCGCACACATCCATCCCCGCCGCCGCCTCGCTCATGTATCGGGGCAGGGGGAGGTCGTCACAACCCGCCTTCCGACGGACTAGAAGCGTTATCGGCATCGTCACCAGACCTCCTTGAGGCAATTTCCGTGTTATCGGACGTACTTGCGGCCGTCACAACATTGGGAACGCCGCCCGATGATACCGATGGCCGCAGCGCGCGACAAGGAACTTCGTCGGATGGCGGTAACGCCGGATGCGCCAGCGTTTCTCGGCAGGGCGTAGCGCTGGGGCCATGCCCCAGCGTCGAGCCGCGACCGGCCTGTCTCGGCCGCGACCGGCCTGTCTGAGCCGCGACCGTAAGGGAGCGGCAGGCCGGCCCCGCCGCCGTGTGCGCGGCCGGGTGCCATGCTTTCGCGCTGTTGCGAAAGCATGCCCCGCGCGGGGAAACCCGGCTACCCGCCTGCGGATTGATTCGTCGGCTCTTTGCGGCTATAGTTGCTCTTGACGCGCCGGCGGGCCGGGTGCCCATTGGGGAGACGGGGCATGTCTATCATCTCACTGCCGCTCATCGGGCTGATGCTGGTCGTGGTGGGGGTGACCGTCCTCGTGGTGAAGGCGGGCGGCATTGCCCTGCGGCTGACGGGCCTGGACGCCGAACGGGCCGACTTCCAGGCCCTCTCGGCCGTCACGGGCACGGGTTTCACGACCCGCGAGTCGGAACTCGTGATGGCCGATCCGCGCCGCCGCCGCATCGTCGGGGCCCTCATGATCTTCGGCAACGTGGTGCTGGTCGTCTTCATCGGCCTGCTGGTGGGCTCATTTACGTCGGCCAAGCAGAACTACGAGATCCCCATCTACGGTGCCACCCTGCTCTTGGGCGCGTACCTGGTGTACCGGCTGCTGATGCTCCGCGGCGTGACGGCGCGCTGGAGCCGGTGGATCGACGAGCGGCTCGGGCCGCGCCTTAAACTCCAGGAACGCCACGTCTCCGAGGTCCTGACGCTGGCGCCGGGGTACGGCGTGGCGGAGTTGCTGATCGACGCGACGGCCCCGTGCGTGGGCCGGACGCTGGCCGCGTCGGGGTTCCGGCGGGCGGGCCTGTTGGTGCTGGCGATTCGCCGGGCCGACCAGGTCATTCCCAGCCCGTCGGCCGACGACCGGATCGTTGACGGCGACCGCCTGGTCTGTTACGGCGAACTGGAGCGGATGCACGAGTTCATCCGGCGGGATCCGCCGGGCCAGTCGCAGGCGCCCGAGCCGCCGGCCGAGCCGCCCGCCGCCGAGCCGGCGTGACACGTGGGAGCCTATCATGTATACGCCAACACGAGATGAGTTCACCGAACTGGCCCGCCAGGGCAACACCATTCCCGTGTACCGGACGCTGCTGTCGGACCACCTGACGCCGGTCCTGGCGTTCCGCAAACTCCTGGCCGAGGGCGAGCAGGGGTTCCTGCTCGAGAGCATCGTCGGCATGGAACGGGTCGCGCGGTACACCTTCCTGGGCGTGCGGCCGCGGATGGTGGTCCGCTCGTTCGGCCGGCGGGTCGAGGTGACGAAGACTGGCGCCGCCGCCGAGACGTTCGATTGCGACGACCCGCTGGCAAAACTCGGCGACCTGCTGGCCGCCCACCAGGCCGTCCATCACGGGGCCTTGCCGCGCTTCGCTGGCGGGGCCGTCGGGTACGCCGGGTACGACATCATCCGCCACTACGAGCCGCTGCCCGATTGCCCCAAGGACGACCGCGGCCTGCCCGACATGGTCTTCGGGTTCTACGACGACATGCTCATCTTCGACCACGTCGAGAAGACCGTCCAAGTGGTCTCGAACGCGGTGCTCGAGGATGGCGCCGACCCCGGCGCCGCCTACGAGACGGCGTGCGGGCGCATCGACGCCGTGTGCGAGCGGCTGCGGCGGCCGGCGCCCCTGCGCGTCGAGGACATGGTCCGCCGCGAACCCGTCCGCATGCCGTTCGAGTCGAACTTCCGGCGCGAGGATTTTCTGAAGGCCGTCGAGGCCTCGAAAGAGTACATCCGGGCCGGCGACATCTTCCAGGTCGTCCTGTCGCAGCGGCTCCGCGTCGGGTCGGGCGCCGACCCCATGGACATCTACCGGGCCCTGCGGGTCATCAACCCGTCGCCGTTCATGTTCTTTCTGCGGACGCAGGGCGTGACGCTGCTGGGGTCGAGCCCGGAGATCATGGTCCGCGTCGAGAACGGGCGCATCACCAGCCGCCCGCTGGCCGGCACGCGGCCGCGCGGCGCCACGCCCGAAGAGGACAAGCGGCTCGAAGAGGAACTCCTGGCCGACCCCAAGGAACGGGCCGAGCACGTCATGCTGGTCGACCTGGCCCGCAACGACGTCGGCCGCGTGGCCGAGTTCCGCAGCGTCGAGACGAGCGACGTCATGACCGTCGAGCGGTACAGCCACGTCATGCACATCGTCTCGAACGTCGTGGGGACGCTGCGGCCCGAGTTCGGCGCGCTCGATGCCCTGCGCGTGTCGGTGCCGGCCGGCACCGTCTCAGGCGCCCCGAAGGTCCGGGCCATGCAGATCATCGACGAGTTCGAGCCGACCAAGCGCGGCCCGTACGGCGGGGCGGTCGGCTACGTCGATTACTCCGGGAACATGGATACATGCATCGCCCTGCGAACGATGGTTTTGGCCGGGGGGCACATCGACGTCCAGGCCGGTGCCGGCATCGTGGCCGACAGCGTGCCCGAGCGCGAGTACGAGGAGACGCTGAACAAGGCCCGGGCGCTCCTCCTGGCCGTCCAGATAGCCGAGCGCGGTTTCGGGCCGCCGTAAACCCATTTCGGATTTCGGATTTGGGATTGGCGCCCGAAGTGCCACCGCTAGCCGCGAGCGCAAGCGAGCGGCGCCTTCTAAGGCTACGGCCCGGCGTTCCAGGCGCTTACAGCCACCCCTCGACCACCACCGTCGCCTCGATCGTGGCGGCGGCGTTGGCGATGGCGTGAATTATCAAGTCCCGATTTGCTTCAGTGTGTTCAGGACGGTGCACTTATACTCATTGGATGGCGTCACTCCGCACTGTGGTATCAAGTCTAAGACAATGCGAAACGCATAAGTGAAGGATGTGCCTAGGTATACGCCGAGGACATTGTCGGGGTAGACTTGGTGAACCTCTAGGCCGTCGCGGCACTCACGTACGTAATAGGCAAGGGCGTCAGTCCGGTGGTGGGTGTCCGCGCATAACAGCGTATATTTCAGACGGTATTCCTCCTCCATGCCGGCCTTTCTCGCCGTTTCCGCAATGGTCTCCCCGCTACTGGCTGCATCTGATTGCAGATGGTCGATGGCTTGGCCGACTTGCGCAATCATTGCGCTGGCATGGTCATTGTGTTTCTGTTTGACCAGCCAGTCCCGGAGCTTGTTCATTCTGTCGATTGCCCTGGACGTGCACATGCTCGTATACTGGTCTGAGAACTGCTGGTCTCTTTGCATGCGGCGTGTCAAGAACGCCATCTCGAGTAGCGATCGCGATAGGAGAGCAAGCGTCTCTCCTTGGCGCGACTTGGCCGCTTGAACTGCAGCCTCAAGCAGATTGATCGTCCTGAAGAGAAGCGTCCAGGCGAGCAGCTTGTCCGGTTGGTGCTGCACAAGCTCAATCCTGTCACGGCCGCCGACCATCTTGCGCAGCGCTTGCACGATAGGCGCGAAAAGGCCTACCAGTCTATCCACCTCCAGGGCCAAGGGTGCCACGGTGGTCTCTCCTTCTTGAGACTCGGCCCAGGTACCGCGTGGGCTGTTTGCCAAGCCAGCGGCCTGGGTGGATCGAAAACACGCCACTACAGCCACCCCTCGACCACCACCGTCGCCTCGATCGTGGCGATGGCGTTGGCGACGGCGTGGAGCAGGATGGTCAGCGTCACGGACCCCGTCTTCCACCGCACGATGCCCAGGAACAGCCCTTCGACGAAGATCAACCCGACGCCGTACAGGTCGTACTGCAAGTGAATGGCGGCCCACACTGCCGACGAGATGAGGACGGCCCCCACCGCGCCCGCGCGCGATGCGGCAATGCCCGCGAACAGGAAGCCCCGGAACAGCGTCTCCTCGGCCATCGGCGCCGCCACGACCAGCGCCGCCACCAGCAGCGGCAGGAACCCCGCCGTCCGGTACGCCTCGACCATGAACGGCGGCACGACCGGTCTGCCGGCGAGCAGCGTCAGGCCGTCCTGTGCGGCGAGGAGGACGCCGAGCAGCCCGACGCCCACGAGCGTCTCCCTGGCGCCCACGGCTCCCAGACCCAGGTACACGCGCACCGGCATGCGAACCCACGCCAGAAGCACCACGAGGCCGATCTGAACGGGCGCCGCAAGGATCGCCGCCAGGGCAATCAGCAGACCGTTGCCGGCCATGCCGGCAACGAAGGCTTGCGCGTCGAGTTTGGGATCGCGGACGACCGCGATGGTCGCGGCTGCCACAGCGACCACGGTACCGACGAGCATCCACAGGCCGATCCACAGGGCGGTCCAGCCGAGCGAGGCCCAGAACCCCCACGGCCGGCCCCGGGGGGCGGGCACGAGGCCCGAGGGCGGAGGCCCGCCGGCCGCCGGTTCCGCGTCGCTCCTGGTCTCGCCGTCGTCACCTGCCATCGAAGTACCCGAGCAGGTCCTTCTCGGTCTCAGGCCAACTTCTTCTCGAGGGCCGCGACGACGTTCGGCGGGACGAGGCGCGACACGTCGCCGCCCAGCCGCGCGACCTCCCGCACCAGCCGCGACGAGATGAACGCCACCCGCTCGTCGGCCATGATGAAGACCGTCTCGACGCCGCTCAGCGTCCGGTTCGTCAGCGCCAACTGGCACTCGTAATCGAAGTCCGCGTGTTGCCTGAGGCCCCGCAGGATGACCGGGGCCTCGTGCCCGGCCACGTACTCGACGGTCAGGCCCGTGTAGGAATCGACCGTGACGCGCGGGATGCCGGCGGCGGCCTGGCGGACCAACTCCAGCCGCTCGTCGATGGTAAAGAGCGATGTCTTGTCGGGATGGGCCGCCACGGCGACGACGAGCCGGTCCCAGAGGGCCGCGCCGCGCCGGATGACGTCGAGGTGGCCCAGCGTGACGGGGTCGAACGTCCCAGGGTAGATGGCGGTTCTCTCGCCTTTCATGTGACGGCCCTCCATCGCCGGCTGCCGCCCGTGCGACAGGCGTGGGGCGATTGTAGAGCGCGGCGGCACAGGCGGCAATCAGAAACGCGGCGCTTGACACGCCGCCGCCTCCGTCGCTATAGTCGGGTTCGGTGATCCCATGAAAAAACTGCTCCTGTTGGTGGGTCTTCTGGCGGCGGCCGCGGGGTGCGCGGGCACGGGCTCGCGCGCCTGGCAGCGGAGCCCCATGCCGACGCACGATCGGCAGATGGTGTTCGAGGCGGCCCGGGAGGTCATCGCCGAGCACTTCGAGGTGACCGAGGCGAGTTTCGTCCGCGGCACCATCGAGACGCGTCCGCAGGTCTTCGACCGCAAGCGCGGCGGCACGCTGGCCGACGTCCGCGGGGCGGGCGGCCGGTGGCGTCGGACCGTGTCGTTCGAGATGGGCCGCGACGGTCTGGCCATTGTGGCGGCCGTGGCCGTGCGGCTGGAACGCGAGGCCACCGAGGCCGCCGTCGCCATGTCCGAGGCGGCCGGGCCTGCCCGGGCCGACGAACTGCCTTCGTCGCCCCACGGCGGCGGTAGCGTGCGGCGCCGACAGGGCGACGAGGTCTGGGTGGAGGTCGGGTCCGACGACGCGCTGGCCCGCGAACTGCTCTCGACCATCGCCGAGCGCGTCGGGGCGAGCGAAAGCGGCAATCAGCTGCCCGAGGGCCAGTCTCCGCAGGACGCCGCCGAGGAAGTCCGGCGCATCGGCGCCCAGCAGGGCCGCTAGGCCGCCCCGCCGGGTACGACGTATTTCGACCTGTCTTTGGATGCCCCCATCGTCCAGCGGCCTAGGATATCGGGTTCTCATCCCGGAGACAGGGGTTCGAGTCCCCTTGGGGGTACCAGCATCCAGCCAGGATTCCCTGCGGGTGGCGGTGCGCCTGGGGGGTGCGTCTGCGGCACGGCCTGCCAATGATTTCGGCTTTACACGGCGCGGCGGTGTCGGCAGAATGGGGCGGCCCGAGGCCGGGGGGAGGGGCCTTGCGGCGGCGGACGGACGATTCCATGAAGCCAAACGCCTTCGGAGACCACGCATGACTGGACTGGCATTCTGGGACTGGGTGGTCATCGGCGTATACTTCCTGGGCTTGGTGGCCATCGTGGCGTGGTCGTCGAGGCGGATGCGGTCCTCGGCGGACTACTTCCTGGCCGGCCGCAACATCGGATGGTTCGTCATCGGGGCGTCGCTGTTCGCCTCGAACATCGGGTCGGAACACATCGTCGGCCTGGCCGGCTCCGGCGCCAAGAGCGGCGTGGCCATGGCGCACTATGAACTGCACGCCTGGTGCCTGCTGGTGCTGGGGTGGGTGTTCGTGCCCTTCTACAGCCGCGCGGCCGTCTACACGATGCCCGAGTTTCTGGAGCGGCGGTACAACGCGACGGCCCGCTGGATCCTCTCGCTCGTCAGCCTGGTGGCGTACGTGTTCACGAAGGTCAGCGTCACGGTGTACGCGGGCGGGGTGGTCTTTCAGACGCTGCTGCCGGAGGGGACCTTCGGCACGCTCGACAACTTCTGGGTGGGGGCGGTCAGCGTCGTGGTCCTGACGGGCATCTACACCGTCCTGGGCGGGCTGCGGGCGGTCGTTTACACCGACGCCATGCAGGCCATCGTCCTGATCGTCGGGTCGGTCTGCATCACCGCCATCGGGTTGTCCACGCTCGGGGGTTGGGGCGAACTGCGCGAGTTGTGCGGCAGCCAGAACTTCAACCTGTGGCGGCCGGCTACGGACCCCGACTTCCCGTGGGCGGGCATCCTCTTCGGCGCGCCGATCGTCGGCCTGTGGTACTGGTGCACCGACCAGTACATCGTTCAGCGGACCCTGGCGGCGCGGAACATGACCCAGGCCCGCCGGGGCACCATCTTCGGGGCCTACCTGAAACTGACCCCCGTCTTCATCTTCATCGTGCCGGGCATGATTGCCTTCGCCTTGGCCAAGTCGGGGAAACTGGTGCTCGACACGCCCGACCAGGCGTTTCCGGCCCTCGTCCAGGCGCTGCTGCCGGAAGGGTTGCGCGGCCTGGTGGTCGGGGGACTGCTGGCGGCGCTGATGAGTTCGCTGTCGTCGCTGTTCAACTCGTGCTCGACGCTCTTCACGGTCGACATCTACGGCAAACTGCGCCCCGGGGCTTCGGAGCAGACGCTGGTGCGCGTCGGCCGCATCGCCACGGTGGTCGTCGTGGTGCTGGGCATCTTGTGGATTCCGGTGATGCAGTACGTCTCGGGGGCCCTGTACGAGTACCT
>Ga0307378_10007612_pt1 | contig 14524 bp, 14 predicted proteins | sample UN1MG_FD_202238 | JGI IMG/M metagenome (GOLD analysis project Ga0307378, IMG submission 202238) | Soil microbial communities from Risofladan, Vaasa, Finland - UN-1 | ecosystem: Environmental > Terrestrial > Soil > Coastal area > Acid sulfate soil | place: Finland: Risofladan, Vaasa | collected...
ATTATACCTTCCATAAATATAAAGGGATTTTAATATTAACTCAATACTAAAAGTTTCAAAATCTAATGATATTATTAATAATACTTCAGGAGAGTTAAAAACAGGAGGTTTATTTAGATTTTTTGTTAAATCTTTTCCTAATACGCGATTAAAATGACTTTTAAAGGATTCTGCCTCTAAAAGATTAAATTCCGACTTAAATATGTCTTCTTGATTAATAATCTGAGCATTTGGACTTGACCCGATTAAAAAATTATTGAATTCGATTTCTTCAAGCATTTCTTTTGATTTTTGAATGTATTTTTGAATATCTAAAAAAATATTATGGCATAAATAGCAGACTTGATTAGATTCATTCTTCGTAAAATTTAGACCTTCATTGGTTAAAACTTTTTGACTAGGAGAATAATTGGCATTTTCAGCTAATATTTTTAAATTAGTAATTGCTTTTTTTTGGAGAACATCATCTTTGGATAAAAAATTCCTATGATTTTCCATAGTTATAGAGAGTAATAAAGAATTACCTCTATCATAATTTGTTGTTTGTGATCCTAAAAGAGAAAACATTCTTCCAAGGCAATGAATGCATATATAGTATTTCTGAAAGATTTCTAGTACTTTGTCAAAAATCATGCTTACATAAATTAAGTAAATGATTATTTATTGCTTTTATCAAGAAAAGAAAGAGTAGTAAAAAAAATTTAAAATAAAAATTTATTTTTCTATATAATTTTAAATTAATATTTCAGTTAAGGAATATAATTAGAGCATTTGAGCAATATTTTGTTTTAAAACAAAAATTAAAAACAAGAGAGATATTCATGCCAGAAAAGAAGAATGGGGTTGTAAAATGGTTTGATACGAAAAAGGGTTTTGGTTTCATTAGTGTTGCTGATCAAGATGATGTATTTGTCCATTTTTCAAATATTAATATGGAGGGATTTAGAAAACTCGATATGGGCGATGAAGTAGAATTTGAACTAAAAGAATCTAACGAAGGAAAAGGTCCTGAAGCATTAAAAGTAAAGATTGTTTCAAAAGACAGAAGATATTAATTATTTAACTGAAATTGCTGTACATCTTATTCTTTCTCTTTTTCTTTTATTATAAAATGAAATGGTCGAAAATATTAATGACATATATTTCTTTTTCGCTTTATTTCATAAAAATATCGTTTATAAAACCTGCTGAAATATCTTAAATTTAAGAATAATATTTAGAATTAAAAAAAAAAATAATTTGTTTATAGTTATTTCTTCTCCCAATCAAAATCCAGTTTAACATATTTTTTTGTGTAGAAGTAAGATACGAGTAAAATGACAGAAACGATCGGACCAAATAGGACTAAACCCATAGAATAGGAAAAAGTTCCTGTGGGAGAAATATCTGGCAATGACAAAATAGAGCCGATGAAAAATGCGCCTGCAGCTTGAAAGATATTAAGTATAATCGAGGGAAATCCCGTATATATTCCTGCTTTTAATTCCCCTGTAGATTTTTCATCATCTTCAGCAACATCAGCATAAACTATATAAGGAAATAAGAACCACCCTCCTAAAATTGCGCCTATCCCCATTATAAAGATTATTCCCAAAATTAAATATGATGACATGGGAATTAAACCTAATAAAGAGATTGGCATAAAAATCACTGCTGCGATAAAGACATATAATAGAGATTGTTTCTTACCCTTTTTTTGTATTAATCTTCTCCAAAAATAAAGAAATATGAAAATCGATAGAAGAAGAACTACAGCAGAAATGATATAATCCGTCGTGCCCATATCTAACGCATCTACAAGATATTTTAACATAGTTGAGGCTACCATAGACCAACCTAAACCCGATATGCCGACCATAAGAACGATCAACATAAAATTCTTATTCTTCACAATAGTCTTTAAACTTTCAATTAAGTTTGATCTGATCTCATATTTAGGTTCAGTAGGCATCTTAAAAGCAATGATATAAAATAAGACAATTGTTAAAATACCAAAAGTAAAGATAGAAATACTTATACTTAACGGAATAGGAATATTAGGATCTGCCGCATCTTTCATAGCGTCAATATAAGTTGTAAGAACAATCATTGAGAAAAGAGCCATTATCCCATTTCCAATATAATTAAAAGTATTTTGAAATTGAGAGACTTTGGGTCGTTCTTCTATAGGGAATTCTTCTGCCATCCACGCTTGATAAGGAGTTGTTACCGCATAACTAGCTCTAAAAATTATCTCCCATATTAACATCCATATAAATAGTGTTCCTGTATCGTTTAGATCAAGTACTAATCCGGGTAATATTAGGAAAATAATTGAAATTCCTAATAGAGGGGCAAAAACAATTATATAAGGTTTTCTTCTTCCCCATTTCGTATATTTTGCATCACTAATCCATCCTAATAAAAATTGGGAGAGCGCAATAGTTAAATAACCCATAGTAATGGCAAATCCAGCGAGAAACGGGTGTAATCCATAGCCACTTGTATAGAGGGTAAGGAGTGCCCATCCTTCTATCCCCAATACAATAGATGTGCCTAATCTTGGGGCGCTAAAGAGTACTTTCGTTGAATTACTTGTTTGTTCTCTTATGATTTCTTTAGATTCACTCATTTTAAATCTCGAACATTTATGATTTTTATAATTTTTATGTAAAAATTTGACTAAGTATAAATTGGAGAAGACTTTATTTAAAAGTTTATTAAATTTATAAGAGATTCCTTAAGAATTATTAAAAACATGATAAAGCTTTTAAATATACGAAGAAAAGTATTAAATACTCCAAATTAAAGTCGAAAAAATAGTCAATCTTCTTCTTCCCAGCCTAGATCGCGTAGTACAGATCCTAGAGCTTCTGATTCTTCTTCTAGAACAAATTCTGTATCATATTCAGAAGCAGAAAGTTCTGAGTCGAAATCTGGAGGTGCTAACTCTTTAAAGGAGGGTAATTCATCAAGAGGCGGTAATTCTTCTGTGGTTTTCAGTTCTCCTGAAACACGTATTGGCTCTTCTGAAATAGGTTCATCCTCCATTTCCATTGGAGTATAGTCATCAAGAGGAATTGGTGGAATTTCATCATCATAAACTTTAAATTGGGAATCGGGAGTAACACCTTCAGCTACATGGGGTGTTTCAAATTCAACAGATTCCTTTACTTCTTTTTCAATTCCTAAACCCATCGATTTAGGTATTGATACTATATTACTTTCAGTTGACGCCTCAAGTTCTCCAAATTCTTCGCCTTCTTTCTCCCAATCGTCTAAAAATCCTAGCAGATCATCTAAAGCGGCTTTATCTTTTGCAAGTGATGGTTTTACTATAGGTTTAGCTTCTTCTTCTATTTTCTGCTGCTCAATTTTCTCTATTTCGGACTCCTCAAGAGAGAGCATCATCTCTGTTTCTTGATCCCCGGATATTAATCTATTCAATTTCTTTGCTAATTCTCTTAAGTAGCCTAAATAGTATCCAATCCGATAAATCGCACTTAAACCCCCAAATACTATATATTCGTCATCAATTGCCATTAAAATGCTATAACCCGAAGTATTATGTAAGATTATTTCTGTTAACGCTCCATGAGCAGTTGCTTGATTTAATCTTAAACCTAAATCTATTAAGGCTGTACTTGATGCAGAAGTAGCATCAGCATCTAATTCTGAAGATGTTGAGCTCGCTACTTTCATTCCTACTCGAGATAAAACTGCAAGATTTTCTAAATCAGTTTTATCTTCTTCATCTTTTAAAACAAACATCATTTTTTTACGGATATCTTCCGCAATAGTGGACATTTACTTTCTCTCCTTGATATAATATAGGATTGAACACGATTTTTTTAACATCGATTTATGTATAAATAGAAAGACTATTTTAATATATTTTATCATTACTTTATTTTAAAAATTTCATTATATTCATTTGAGTTGATAAAGATTTTTCAAGCTTTTCGAAAGTATAACCCGATAATTGTGTTATAATAGTTTCCATATCATTGACTACATCTTCAGGTGTTAATTTTTCTGTATTAATCATGAAAACTCCTTCTTTATTTGAAAGAAATTGTTTGTAATATGAAAGAATAGTTAATAAATACTCTTTATCTTCTTCGTTCCATTCTTTCCTAATTTTTTCTAATGAGCCTCTTTGAATTATGCGTTTCATGATCGTATTTGGTTCTGCATATAAGTAAAAGAGATAATCCTCTTTCCATTGAATAGAATTATATGTGTCCAAAATAAGATTAAAATCTTTTTCTTTTAAGTTCAGACTCTTGGAATAAATTAAAACACATATTGGCGTTCTATCTAAAATTATAATTCTACCATTGTATTTATTATCAAAATTTACAATATTTTGATTGCGTCTAATAAGTTGTTGAAGAAAATGAAGTTCACTTCTAAATCCGATTTGTTTATTAGAAGACCCGAAAGGAAAGGGTGGTTTTTTTATATATCTCTCAGGAAAAAATTTGAATTTATTATTATCTTTAACTTTCGATTTGAAAAGATTGAAAACTGTTGTTTTTCCTACACCGTGCACACCAGCAATAGAAATTACAATGTTATCTTTAGAGCCTTTATTCCTATAGATAGTTTTGATCAATTTATTTTACTCCAAATAAATAAAATTAAATCGTAATAACGTAATTAAGCTTTTAAAATAATAATTCTAGAGATTATTGATTTTTCTTATTATTAAAATTTTATATTTGGGGGGTAATTACTAGTTAAAAATAAAGAAAGATGAGTATAATCATAACAATATTAAAAAAAACATTGGTGAAAATTGTTGCACTAATATTTCCATTCGTAAGCTCAAAAATTATCCCTAATACCATAAACGTTAGGAAATTTACTAGAAAAAAACTTATTCCTAATGGAAAAGAGAATAACAACATTATAATTGAGTAAATTAGGGCTACTAAAAGGATCACATAAAAATTATTTTTAAATTTCTGCTTTAATGCGTTATGTAGGACCCCTCTAAATACAATTTCTGAAGAAAAAGCTCCTATACATAATGTAATTGTTAACAGTATTATCCATAATATTCCGGAATTTCTAATTATCTGGTTCTGCTCTTCTATAATTGATCTTACATCAAAAATATCCCAACCAATGTCTGAAAAGAAATATATGAGAGAGTCTGAAAAATAATTAATCATTATTAACACAATAGCCCCCAATATCCCAATAAGCATTCCAAATAGAATTTTTTTTGAATTAGAATAAATTCCTATTTTGGTAAAACTATGTTTTTTATTATAAATATACCAAATTGGATATATACCAAATAATAATTCAGGTACTTGATTCAATACGATTTCTTCAATAGTAAGGGTTGTTGTATCTAACTGAAATGAAATTACTGTAAATAACAAAAAGAAGACAATTACTAATATATAAATACATGTCCCAAAAACATTAATACCTTCTTTTAAATTCCAAGTTTCTTTCTTTAATATAAATTTTTGTTCAAGCTCAAGTTTTTTATTTGTAAAAATTAATCCTGGTTTTTTCTGAATTGCCGCTTTTTTAAATTCAGCTATTTTTTCTAATTCAGTATTACATATTGGACACTGATCTAAGATAGTAGAAGTTATTAAAGAACCACATCCTGGGCATGTTCTTGAGACTTCTAGTTTTTGTATTGTCGTAGGTTGCGGAATTTTTTTAGCCGGTTTAATTTTAATGACTAATTTGCCACACTTAGGACAATACGTCTCATTTTCTTCTACATTAGATCCACAATATACACAAAAGTTGATCTTTTTCTTATTCTCATTTGACATAACAGTAATTTCAAACTAAAATCTTTTTCATAATATTGTTTTGTAAATTATATAAACTAAAAATTATATAATTTTTGCTTGCATTTTATTCACTTAATTTAATATCAATATCGGTAATTGATAAGAGAATTTGTAATGTTAAAAAGAATTTTCAAGAACAGAATTAATGAAATACATGAAAAATATAAACATAAAAATATAATGATTGATGATGATATAGCCAACTTTTTTGGGTTGGAATCAGCTGGAGTATGGAAAGTTTGTGGAAATGGTGGGTTATTGCTAACAGAAGAAGAATTATTTTTTGGAATGTGGAAACCTAAAAAAGATCTATTAATACCTATTAAATCTATTATTGAGGTCAAGAATCCTAAATCACACATGCACAGGTCCGTATTTAGGCCTCTTTTAAAAATAATATTTAGAAATGAAAATGGAGAAACAGATTCCACTGCTTGGTATATACGAGAATTAGATGAGTGGAATGAAATTTTTAGACAGTTAATATTAAAAAATAGATAAAATTCAGGCATCTTTAATTTTAAAAGGATAAAAATATCCGTACTTATAGCTTAAATGGATAACTTTATAATTACTTGTGCCCTCACAGGTTCATTTACATTATCATAATAGACCACACACCTAAAAATAACACTTAATTTCAGTGAATTCTATTTTTATTTTTTAAATCCCATTCTCTAATTGCTGAAACAATATTTAAAAAGTGTTCTTTAAAGTTTATTGGAGTTGAATATTCATGAAAACGTAAATATGGACTGGATTGAAATATTGGAAAAAAAATTTTACCTTTTCGAGGAAGCCATCTTTTTTCTGAAATCTCTTTATAAATATTAAATCCATGTTGTTCTGATTTTAATCCCAATTTGTTTGAAGTCATATAAATCCTAATCATTTGTGATTCAACTTTTACATGTTTTATTAATTTGAATTGAAAATTAATTTGAACAAAATAAGGTGTCTTTAACTTTACTAAAAATTTATCATGAAATACACCTCGAAGTATAGGGATTGTTATACTTGAAAAAATATAGACTATAATTAATCTTATGATTAGAGAAGTAATAAAATAGTCATTTGATAAAATAACAACTAAATTAATAAAGATAAAAATGATAACGGTAAAACTATTAAACAGGAAAAAGCTTAATCCTGTTTTGTATTTTTTATGAATTTCAAAATCCATATTATTTAATTCTCTGTTAAGAAAATTAACAATTGTAGGTGAAAATTTAAAAGTTGTCAGTTGGAAAAAATGGATTGATAAATAAATCAAAAAAAGAAGCCAGGCAACTATTTGATCCGAAACGAATCTCAGATTAGATATGAATAGTTGATAAGATAGAATATAATAAATTATGCTAATAATAAAAAATACAATTACCATAAAAAAGACTCTGAATAACTTTCCAAAATACTCTTTTTTAATCAAGCCATAAAATTTAGAAATATCATCTTTATTTTCTAAAATAAATTCTGGTAAGCTTATATTATGATTCTTTATTTTTCTTCACTCCAAAATTTTAATTTATCTTTTTCCTCTTGAGGAGAAATCCAAAATTTCTGAACAATTTCACGAAATAATTTAAAATCAGGATTATCTTTTTCATTCAATTTAACGATATGGAATTTACTTGTCTTTTTCTTGATTTTAATGTAATTTTGCTCAAGCAAAAAATCGAAAGCGTGAATTAATTTTTCACGCCTATCTATATTTAAACAATTCATGACATCAGTTTTTGAAATAATTTCCTCTGAAGCTTGTAATTTTGCCAAGCTCATCAAAACTTGACCGCCTCTAAGAGAAAATATCATGGCTAATTTATTGAAAATTCTACAAATAGAATTCATAATAGTAGTCAAATCATTAAAAAATGTGATTTTATTACGCCCTTTTAGCTCAAGTTGTTCCTCAAAATTATCTATATGATATTTCTCTATAAAATCATTAAATGAAAGCATACTAAGTATAAAACATTGAAATTAAATAATTAAAATCTTCTGTACTAAATTTTTATGATTTTCTATTTTTATTTTGATTAGACAAAAATAATGTCTTTAAAGACATGTTTTTTGTCTTAGAAAACAACTTTTAATGCTAAACCTTTTTAAATTACTTAATAAATATGAAAGTTAAAGGATTATATAAATCAGATCTTGTAAAGTGATTGAAATGGGCGAGATTATCAAGAAACATAAAAAAATAATTTATATTATCGTTACATTATACTTCTTATTAGATCTTTCCATTTCAATTCCTAATGTATCTGCCCCCCCTCCTGCACCGAAACCAGACCAATTTATTGCTGAGATATTTCCAAATTCCACCTTACCATTGCAGCTTATTTATACCAATACCGTTATCACTTTCAATGCAACCGATTTTTCTAATAAAATTGATATTTATTTTGATGCAAATTATTCAATATACAATCCAGAAAATACTACTATAGTACCAGCAATTCTACCCTTCTCTTTAGCAACAAATATCAGTAATTTTATGTTTGATGTACATGTAAATAATACTCATAATTCCTATGATTTATTCAGTGTTTTTCCATGGAATGAGAATATTACAGAAATAAATGTTAATCTTCCAGTCATCGATATTTATCCAATTGCTTTAATAAGAACCAACGTAACACTTCTCAAAAATAGCACTTCCGTTATTAGGTATTGCTTCAGTGGTTCAATTAGCAATCCTCTTGATTCCAGAGAGTTATTCTATATTGTATACTCTTTAGGAACTTCGCAAGATTGGATTGAAAATACTACAGGAAAAGTAGAGCTTAGAGTATACGGAAAAGAACCTGTTTTTGTTACAAGTGGTAACCCTCCAAATCATTTATTTCCTCAATATGTTGATATTAATGGAGGGAAATCTTTTTCATATGAATGGAATAATATTAATACTTTTGTAATGGATGTTGGAGTCCAATATTATGCTGCAACCGAAGATGGATTCATAATAATCATAATTGTAAATATATCAATATATATTGCAATAGCCATTATCATCATCTTAGTGATAATTATTAGAAAAAACCGAAAGAAAATAGAATCTATGTAAAATATTTTAAAATTAACGGTAGAATGAGATGAATCTATCATTTGAAATAATACGATATGTTTTATTCATAATAATAGGGACTATTCTTATCAAATGGTATATGCAAAAAAAAGGAAGAGAAATCGCAGTAAAAAGAATTTTATCCTTTATTATTGGTTGGAAAACAGTAATGTTATTTGTGCTGATAGGGACAGATATTTTAATTGAACCTCTTTGGAGAGTAGATATTTTTTTATATTTTTATGAAGTTACTTTCCTCCCTATTATAATGGTAATTGTAACATTTATTATTAATATCTTATTAGGAATCGTATTTTTTGAGATTATTTTTAAACAAAAAATGCAAGAAATTATTATTATCATAATTGTTCTTATAGAAATGATTCTTGATAATAGCATCTTATTTTTGCTTTCCCTCATAATCTAGTTTATGCAAAAATAACTATCATCCAAATAGGAATAAAAGTGAATAGTTTTTTAGATGATTTAACTTCACATTTAGTAAAATTAAGAATTATATACTAAAATATCGGATTTTGGACAAAAGTATGTTATTGATCTTTGCCGCTTTCAATAGCTCAAAACCTTATAGCTTTTTCTCGACCTCCTGAGATAATCTTTTTCCCCATTGGGAGAAATAATTAATGAAGAGAAGAAAGGAAACGCACAGAATAGATAAGGATCAAGAATTTTCATTTTTTTCTAATTTTTTCAAATTTCTTTTAGTTATCGTGCTTAATTCCATGAGTAATAATCCTTGATAATATGATATAGAATCAAAATAGGCTTCTCCTAAATCTGATTTACCAGCATGAACTAATGCCATTTGAGCATTAAGTGCGGCTCTCATTAAAAGTTCAATTCCTTTATAAATTAAATTTGGACTCCACATCCCATTTTGTGGATTGGACCACCAAACAGGACATGAATAGATACCACGATCATAGAAATATCTGGCTGTATTATAATAATTCTCAATCTCCCAATCTGTTGTTAGATCTAAATTATCTGCTAAGTTTATTAAATTATTAAGACTATTCATAAGTTTCCAGTAATATCTATGTATATTATTATTAGGATGTTTCCATAATGGATAAGGGATTCCAGCTTGAATGTCTTCGTAAGTTGTACTCCAGCTCGATTCACGTGGTATGATTTTTTTATTACTTATTGGAAAATGTTGATCCAATTCTGAAATTGATATGATTTTAATTGTTTCTTCATTGTAAATGAGATCTAATACCTTCTTTAGAAATGTTTTTTCATAATTTTTTATATGATGACCAAAAGTCTCTCCATCCATTGCTGTGACTATATATCTGTCAATTTCTTTTGTTAATTTTGCCTTTAGTTTATCTTTTGGTTGAAAAATTTCCTTAATTGCTTTTACAAATTCTTTAGCAGACACATCCTTAAAAGAGATCTTATTACTGAGAATGTCATCTCTAAAGAAGAGCTGAAGTCCATTTGGAGAGCAATAGATTTGATCATAAGGCCAGTCAACTGGACAAGCAATTCCACTCATTAATACCCATTTGTATCCTAACTGGCGAATATATTTAGCAACAGCTCCAGATATAGCCAATTCTGGTGGAAAAAACCCTATTCTTTTCCAACGCCCAAATTCTCTTCTGTTTAAATCTTCATTCAACTGGATTTGATGTCTAGCTTCTTTTTTTGGAATTAAGGGAAGAATTGGATGATATTTTGCCGTTCCCACAATTTCAATTTTGCTTTCAGAAACGAGATTTTTCAATTGATCTATTGTATCTGATAGATCATACTCATATAACAATTCAATAAGAACTCCGTTGATATTCAAACAAATCTTTATAGTTTCATAATCCTCTAGTAAGGAGAATAATGGTTTATAGCATTCTTTATCGATTTTTTTCAAAATATTAAGATCTTGAGTGGGGGGTTGGTAAATGTGAAGTAATGGCGCCCAATAAGTAGTCAAATCAATCACATCTGGTTATTTATAATTCTCAATTAATTTTTCAATATTATTTATTAAAAAAATACAATTAAAAGGTTTACATTATTTCTTTGATATCATTAATAGTTAATAATTATAATGAAACCGAAAGTCTATATAACTTCTACTAAGAATAATACTAAGACGGATTTAATAGAGGCTGTAAGATCATGTTTTAATCAATTTGGGGGAGTTGAAAACATTGTCAAAGGAAATATTTTCATTAAAATTAATGCCACAGCTGTCAATGTTGATGCTATTACTACTCCTAATGTGATAATAGCTATAATTAAAGTTATTCAACAAGCAAATGTTAAATATGATAATATTTACATTTTTGATAATTCTGCTTTTGGAATGCCGACTCGTTTAGTCTTTAAAATTGGGAAATTAGCGAAAAGAATTAAAAAATTAGGAGCTATTCCATTGTACTTAGATGAGCAAGAGCCAATATTCATGGAATTTAATGGAAAAGTATTAGATAAACCAATTCCAATTCCTAAAATAATATTTGAGAATTTAGTTGAGCATAAGGAGGATAATACTTACATCAATGTGCCTAAATTAAAAACTCATTTACAAACAGGCATTACAGTTTGTATAAAGAATCAACATGGTCTTCTTTATGATAGTGAGAAATTATATAAACACCATCAGATTGCTGAAAAAATTGTAGAAATATATGAAAAATTCCAGCCCGATTTGAATATAGTTGATGCAACTACGGTACTTGATAATGGAGCTGTATCATTTTCTAAAAATTGGAAAGTTCCCATGAATCTCTTATTAGCAGGACGAGATGCTGTCGCTGTTGATAGAATAGGAGCAGAATTACTTGGTATTCCTGTAAATAGGATTAACTTTCTAAAAATAGCGAGTGAGAAGAATTTAGGATGCAGCAAAATTGAGGAAATTGAAATTTTACCTCATAGGGAAATAATTGACGAGAAGCAGATTAAATTAAATGATCTTTTTGAAGATATCGAACTCGAGATGCCTGAAAATTTTCAAATTATTAGCGGTAAGGAACATAAAGGTTGCCCGGCAGGATGTAGAGGAGTTTTAGAATATTTTAAACTAATCGCAGCTGGAGGAAAAATACTACCGCTTGTTGGAATTTGTGGTAGAGGACATGATCTTGCCGAGTTAGATAATTTAAAAGGTTCAATCTTAATAATCGGAGACTGTGCTATTAATGAACTAAAAGATTACTTTGAAAACCGAAGCGATCAAGAACAAATTAATGTTTTTTACATTGAAGGTCATTTTGCGATGATTGGATTTATAAAACCTTTTCGTGAAGTATCAAAAATCTCTTTAAAGCAACTTTCTACTATGCTCGAGCTGAGTCTCCCTAAAATTATAACTGGCATGATTGGGGCAAAGCGACATAAAGCAAACTTCAAAAGCATGATTGAATTCTAGTTTTGTTCTTTTAAATATTGAACTCAACATTAATAAAAAATAGTTCCCTAATCGGATCGATTTTTACATGAAATTCAAACCAAATAACTGATTTTTTATTTTTCTATGATAGTTTCTTTTATTACTGTCCCAAAATGGGTAGCTCCCGGTCCTATATGAACTAACACATCATCTCCTATTTTTATATCGACAACGGATTTAGCTTTCCCATTTGCATCAACTAAACGAATTGTTTCAGCATTTTGACATATACAACTAATGGGAATCCATTCTTCACCCTTTATTACTCTTAATTCAAATCGAAGCATAGGACGAGTTTCAATTTTAACCCTTCCCACCGTAACAACTCTCGCTTCTCCTTTATTAGAAACTGCTAATACTTTTTTCCCTCCCTTCAATTCGCTTAAATAACTCGTTCTGTATATATTTTTGGGATCATTATCAGGTACCAGTACATATGAAGATACATCCCCAGCATTAACACGAAAAGGTCTTGATGCTACAAATTCCGTCTCAAATGTCTCTGAATGAATTAAACAAAATCCAGTTGCTGTTGATCCTACTAGGAGTCCTTCTCCTATATTAAAAAGTGAGGAAGTATCAACACATACTCTCTCTGCCTCTGGAATGTTCTCAATACTTACTACTTTTGCATTAGTAAGTTCAATCTGAAATGTATCGTGAATCAAATTTTTGACCTCAATAATATCATCTACACTTTTAGGCTTTATTAGTATTCCATCTACCCCGATTTCTAAGGTCTTTAACATTAATTCTGCTTCTTTTATTGTATCAACAGCGGCAATTAGATCTGTATCGTTTGAGTGCATTTCAGCAATAAGATTCTCAAAGGGAATTATTCTCCAATCTTTAGCAGAAACAATTATGAAATCTAAATATCCTGTTTTCGATAGGTCAATTATTTTCCTTTCATCTTCCTTACTTTTTAATTTAATAAAAAACCCAGAATTTCTACTGATAAATTTAACATTAGCTGAATTTTCTTCCAGTAGGTTTTTATCTTCATAAACTAAATATTTAGAAGCGATATTTGGGTCTTTTGAATAAAGCATTACCCTTTCAATTTTTTCAAATTCTTTAATTGTTTTTTGAGAAACTAAAAAATTTAAAATATTTTTATTAAATGCTTCTTGTACTAATTCTTTGAAATTATCACTTTTAGATTCGAAATCTAATATAATTTTTTTCATAATACTCAAATATTGGTCTAGACTAAACTTTTTTGATGAGAATTATTTTATAATATTATATCAAATAATATTAAATTTTTAAGTTAGAAAAATCATATAATTCATAAATTAGATATTAATTAAAATAATATTGGAGTTGAAACGCTTATCGGGTTAAAGAAAAAGCTTTTTCCAAGAAAAGGAAAAGAGAAAGATGATCTTTTAGCACGGGCTAAAGGCCATATCCATAAATTAAATTTGATGAATAAAAATTATACCCGACGCTCTGAGATAAGTAGAAAAAACGCGAAAATTGCGCTGAAGCGGGGGGAAAAAGATCGTGCAAAAAGTTATCTTGTACAATATAAAGCATATCAAGCGAAGGTTGATCGATCTAATAACATTAGATTAAAGATTGAAAGACAAATTCAAGCAATTGAAGAGGGAATGCTCATCTCTCAAACAGGTGATGTAATGGGGGGAATTCGGGATGAACTTGAATATATAGCAACCAAAGCTTCACCCACAAAAGTAGCCGAAATTGCAGAGGATTCTGAAGCATATGTTTCTGAAATCGAGGAAGCCGCAGAAATTTTAGCTGGTGATCCAGAAATCGATCTTGCCATTGATGTTACAGACGAATTAAATCAACTTGAGACAGAAATGCTTCTAGATCAAGGAGGAGCAATGCCTGAAATTCCTTCCGATGATTTACAATATATACCTGAGTTTGATGAATTAGAAGAAGAAGCTGGGGTTAAATCAAAAGATCAATTAAAAGATGAGATTGATAAACTTCGTAAGGAACTGCAAGGTTAAGCTTTTTTTGTAAATAAATTACTTTTTCATTATTTTTAATATATTTTAAATATAGTAGTATCTATTTTAGTTCATTTAAGGCAAGAACCATATTTTTCACTTTTTTGAAAGCAATTTCATAACCATCATTTTCTCCAAAAACCTTTAATGGATAGAAGCCACAATCTGGCTTAATTATTAAATTCTCTCTCCCATATTGTTCTATTCCTTTTCTAATATAATTTTTAAGAAATTCGAC
>Ga0307378_10007615_pt1 | contig 14521 bp, 12 predicted proteins | sample UN1MG_FD_202238 | JGI IMG/M metagenome (GOLD analysis project Ga0307378, IMG submission 202238) | Soil microbial communities from Risofladan, Vaasa, Finland - UN-1 | ecosystem: Environmental > Terrestrial > Soil > Coastal area > Acid sulfate soil | place: Finland: Risofladan, Vaasa | collected...
TGGCGGTGGTGCGTCTCGAAGCACTGCGGGTTGGAATTATCGGGCGATGGCCAGGGACCGAACAACGAGTCGACCGCCGCGAGAATGCGTACCAGTTCGACCTTTTCGGGGGGTAGCTCTTTCATTACTGTCAGCTCCTCGTGTCACAAATGGTGTTTGTCTACTTTAATCGGGGTGGAGGCAATCATGCTCCTGGGGGGCCCCCGGAAGGACCCCTTCTGCCGGGTGGTGCGGTTCATCGGCTCGCCTCCTCGGCCTCGGCCGCCGTCTCCACGTCCTCGGCTGCCGTTGTCTTCCAGTCACAAGGAGCTTGAGCCGACTCTAAAAAGTTCAGAGTCACCCACTCGCACCGGTGGCGAAGTACCGGGCCGAACTACAGACGACTTGTGAAATTCACAAGTCAGAATCCCGCACTGGTCGCGACGGCCGGGGGGGCTGTCATCGTCTCGCCGTCGATCGCCCGCACGACCCGGATGCACCGCAAGCCGCACACCCGCAAGCCGTACTTCAGCAGCCGTCGCAATCGTCGCGTGCCGCCCGGGTCGCTGGAGTCAGGCGTCGGCCGGAGCACCACGACGTACTCGGTGGGCTCAGGCGTGGTGATCGTGCTCGTGGCCATCGTCCCTACCTCCATTCCGCGTGATAGGTCCACTGGGGGCCGTGAAAGAGGGCAAGGCCGTTCTGCCCCTGAGAGAACGCCACGTCTTCCAGGCGTGCCCTCAGGGCCTGCGCTCGCCCGAATGCTTTGCGGATCGGGCTCATACCGGCAACGGTCAGCGTCTCCCTCAGGATCGCGTCGGCCTCTGCCATCAGGCGTTCGATCTCGTGTTGCTTCTCCGCGAGGGTTGCCCATTCTGCCGGAGTCAGCCATCGCCGCTGTCTGTTCTTCGCCATGTTCTCACCTCGGGGTTTCGTCGGGACCGTTAGGGAGGGTTGGGACCACTTTTCGGTAAACCTCTCCTTTACATGCGAGGCGCGGTAGTTTACCGGAATTGGGTCCTAACCCTCCCAAGGGTCCCACGTCATTCGTGGTCGTCGCCCAGCAAGGCAATGCCCTTGTACCAGGTCACACTGACCTTTTCGCGGTCGTAACCCTTTTCGGTGAGGGCTTTTCCGAACCGCGTTTGGTTGACCTCGCGTTCGCCGTTCTGCTTACACCAGTCCCGATAGCAGCCGTAGAGGGTTCCGGCTCGCTCCCGCAAATGGGGGCCGGTCTGGCAGCATTCGTCGATGAACGCACCGATCATGTCTTGCTCAGACCGATACTCGCTCGTGGCAACCTTGACGGCTTGGGCCTCGGCCAGACCGTCGGCTTGCCACTCCAGACACCCATCGACGGCCCATGCCAGGATTCCGGGGGCCTCGGCTCGCAGCTTCTCGGGCAAGTCGTGGTCTTGTTCGCGGTCGGGAATCACCACGGTGAACGGGATCAGCTTGACGCGACGCCAGGTGGAATGCGTGGTGTCGCGGATTTCGGGCCGATGATTCGTTGCGAGAATCAGCTTGTGGGTTGGGCGAAACTCCCAAAAGTTTTCGTACATGCGGCGCCCGCGGATCGGGTCGCTGCCGGTCAAGTCCTTGACCAGGGCCTCGTCCAGGCGTTGCCCTTCGGCCGTTTCGGTTGCTGCCACGAGTCGCTTGCCGTGCAGGTCGGTCAACTCGGTGGGATGGTGCTCCCCGCGGCGGATCATCAGCATGTCGCGCGGGGCCTTCATTGCGAAGTCGGGGCCCATCGTGTCCATGACCCCTCCGATGAACGTGCTCTTGCCGTTGGAGCCCACGCCCCACAGTACGGGCAGCACGTGGTCGCGCACCGACCCGGTGAGACAGTACCCCGCCAGCCGCTTGATGAACCGGATCAGGTCGACGTCGCCCGCGAAGATACGATCCTGGAAGGCGGTCCACCGCGGGGGGGTTGCCGTCGGATCGAAGGGCGTCGGGCATAGCTTAGTAAGGTAGTCGGCTTGCGAGTGTTCGCGTAGCTTCGCCGTGCGTAGGTCAAGGGTCCCGTTCGCGCAGTTGAGGAGCCACGGGTCGCGGTCCAACTCCGCGGGCAGTACGGGGATCCCCGGCTCGGATCGGGCCAAGTCGACCATAGCCGAGATTCGTTCGCGCTTCTCGCTCTGCCGGGCCCATCCGGCAATCGTCTTCCGCTCCGCGTCGTCTTCCGCCCTCGACGCCTCGGTGTAGATGCTCCGCACCGTCGCCTTTGCCCGGGCGGCAATAGTGCCTGTGTCGTCCATCTTCCAGCGTCGCCCGTCCCACACCAGCCACTTGCCCCAGGGCCAGCAGTAGCGCAGGTCGTTCCCGTGTAGCTTGGCCAGCCGTTGGGAGTTGCCCATGTCGGTCAACCGGAATCGTTCCGTCGGCCGCTCGTGGCCATCCTGGTGTGGCCGTGGCGCTAATGACGAACCGTCAGCCCCTTTCGGGGGATTCCACTTAGGGCACACCTCCACCAGCTTGACCAGCTCGTCAACCGTGCCGCGGTTGGCAAGCCAATCGCTCACGTCGCCCTTGTCGGGCAAGCCGGGTAGCTCCAGCACGCGAACGCTCGCCGCCGTGCCCGAAAGCGACTTGGCCACGTCCTGCCCGTGCTTCCGGCCGGGCCCATCGTTGTCCGGCAACACGACCACCCGACGCCCGCGGAAATGCTCGCCGTACTCACGTCGCCACTTTCCGGCCCCGCCCGGGTTGCACGTCGCCGTCAATCCGAGGCTCGCCAGCCGGTCAACGTCGTTCTCCCCTTCGGGAATCCAGACCGTCTCCGCGGGGTCCGCCGCAAGCAGCTCCGGCAACCGATAGGGCACCCGCTCGATTCCCTTGAGATTCCACACCCATCCGCCTTGACCGTCCGGGCGACGTTGCCGGAAGTCCTTGGGGCAAAACCTTACGACCTGGAACACCAGTTGACCCGCGGCGTCCTGATAGTCATACGTGGCGACGATTTCGCGCGGCTTGCCGTTGCCATTTCGGCTGGGCATTAGGTCACGCATCGTCAAGCCCAGCTTGCCCACGACCGCGCCCGGGTCGCAACCGGCGTGGCAGTGCAGCAGTATCATGCCGCTGTCTATAGCCGCAACCGACAGGCTCGCGTGGCCGTCTTCGTGGGCGGGGCAACGTGCATCCCAGCCCGATGGGGTCTTTCGCACCCCTTCCAGTCGCCCTAAGAAGTCGGTTATGTTCACTTCTCGGCCTCCTGCGCCTGCGCTCTCCGTATCACTTCCTCGATCGTCGCCCCGACGTATCGCACGCCCTGCCAGACGATCGTATGCTCGCCGTCGGCCATCGCGTGCCGAGCACCTTGACCGAGTTCTGCCCGGACCACGGCCGCGTCGTGGATCGCCTCGGTACGGACACGTCGCCGTGCGGAGCGGTCGGACGGTGGGGGCAATTGCGCGGGGGGCGATGGCGTCATGTGGGTCATGGGGCTGCCCCCTTGCTCGGGTCGTTGGCGTCGAGAAAGTCCCTTACGATTTCCCACGCCCGCGCTCGGTATGGGTTACTCTTGCCGATGCGCGACAGGATATTGATGCACTCGTTTGCCGCGTCGATGCACTTCGCCCGCTGGGCCACGGTCGCCGCGTCGGCTGGAGCTGGAGCTGCATCGGGCTCGCCGTCGATGTCGGCGTCGACGTGTAGATCTCCGGCGTCGTCGGCAGCATGTTGATCGTCGTCGTCGACCTGCACGTAATCTTCAGCGTCGTCTTCCGGCTCGGTGTACGGCTCGTTGTCGGCCAGCCACAAGTCCACCTTCTTGCGGAGCCCCCGGGCCGTCGGCTTGGCGCCGGCCTTGTTGCACTCGTCCAAGAAGTCCTCGTAGCACGCGATCTGTTGATCGTCGGGCAACCGGCCCAGCACCCGCGCGTGAGACTCGGGCGTCTTCCCGTTATCGGGGGGGTGGGTAGAACCAATTGGTTCCACCTGATCCGGCGCGCCCAACGCCAACCGGGCCCGGAATTCTTGGGCCTTGATGAGCCGGTTTGCGTGCTGCCTGGTGTAGTTGAACTCGGCGCGCACGCATACGTCCCACGAGACGTAACCAAGGGCCTGCCATCCGCGGCGGTTACGTAGCTCAAGCAGCTTTTCCCCGAGGCAGAGAATGCCTGCGTTGATCTCGTCGACGAGCCCCTGCGCCTCCGTCTCGGTCATTGGCAGGGCGCCGGGCTGTTGCCCGGTCGTCGAGATTGCAGTAGAATGGGACATACACCACCTTCATCGTGGCCTGAGTAAGCGCTTGCCGCCCGTTCCACCCGGGCGGTTCGCGTTTGGGGGAAGGGTCAGTCGTCCAGCTCGCCGGTAGACGTGACGGTTCGGTCGGCCAGGAACTTCTCCAGGTCACTCAGGCGATACTTGACGCATCGACCGACTTTGACCATCGGAAGCGAATAGCGGCCCGAGCATGCCCAAGCCGCCAAAGTCTGGACTCGAACGCCCAAGAATTCCGCGGCTTGCGGGCGAGTGAGAAGATCGGGAAGGGTTGCAGTGGACATAAGATGCACTCCGTTTTGATTGGTAGAAGACAATCAAGTCGAGTGCATCTTAGGGCGTTTTGCGTGGGCAAACCTAGAGAGTTGCCCAAGGTTTTTACTGCGACCGCTTCGTTAGATGGTATCGCAGTGTTCGGGCGGGAATCCCGGTTTCTTCCGCCACTTGCTCTTGGATCGCCCGTTTCTTCCTGCCAGGGCCGGCCGCGCATAGCTCGTCATACCGCGAGAGTGCTCCGTCGATTTCATCGGGCGAATGTCCCCTCGCCTTGGCGCTCTCGATCAAGTCCCGCTTGCGCAGGATCGGCTGGAGGGCCCGCTTCTCCGCCCGTCGCACCTTGGCCCGTTCCACGACCATGCCCAGCTTGATTGCGTGGGTGGTCAGTAGGGCGACGTCGCCCCGTTCCAGGTAGACGCGCACGAGCGCCACCAGTTGTAGGATCTCTTTCAGGTCCCGGGCTTGTCGATCGCTCACCGGGTTTGCCTGAGCGGCCGTCGCTTCCCGCTCGATGGCGCCGAGCCAGTCGGATGGTCTTTTCATCGCCCGAGCTTCTTTCACGCCTGCCAGGGCAACGGCAATCATGTCGTTCACGGATTCGAGGGTCACGACGTCGTGCCTGTAGATGCCGGTCTCCACCGTCTCACGTTTCATCCTTCGGTCCCTCCAATTCGAGCATCCCGCCGGCGGCAAGCATGGCGCTCGTGGCCGCCTCCACCGATCGTCGCACGGGGTCCAGCTGGAGTCGGCTGTAGATTTGCGTGCTCTTCAAGTCCCGGTGCCCCAGGCTCGCACCGATGATGACGAGACTCGACCCCAGGGCGGCTTGCCACGATGCCAGGGAGCGCCTTAGGTCGTGAATGTGGAGGTTGTCGATTCCAGCCGCCTCAGTTACCTTGAGCCAAGCCTTCCTGGCGTCCTTCACATGCCCGCTCCGGCCCGGGAACACCCAAGGGGCAGCACTTCGCCTTTCGTGCCGTTCTCGCAGCACACGCAACGCCAAGGGCACCAGGGGCAAGATTGTGGGCTGGTCGTTCTTGGGATGGGGCACTCGCCAGGTACGGCCCTCCAGGTCGACGTCCGCCCACGCCATGCTGAGCACGTCGCCGCGTCGGGCGCCCGTGAAGAGAAGCACCAGGAAGACGTCCCGCCACGGCTCCGGCTGCTTCTCGACGGCCTCGAAAAACGCGCCCATCTCGGAGGGCGTCAGGAATCGGTCGCGGCTTTGCTCCCGGAACCGCGTCACCTGCTTGCACGGGTTCGCGCCTTCGTACCCGACCTTCGGCGAGAAGTTGAAGAGGGTCCGCAGAAGCGACAACGCCCTGTTGGCCTGTACTGGCCCGTGGTCCTCACCGATCCGGCCGTGCCACTCCGCCAGGTCCCCCACGGTGATCCGATTCATCGGCCGGCCGTGAAACGGGGCGAGATACTTCTGAAAGACGCGCACGTCTTCCGGCCAGCTCCGGCGATGTACCTTGGCGTGGAGGGTCCCCCACCGATCGAAGACTTCGCGGAGGGTGGGCACGTTTCGAGCGGCCCGCCGCTCCGCCACCGGGTCGCCGCCCTTGGCAATGTCGCCCACGACGGCCCGGGCAATGGTTCGGGCATTCTCCACCGTCACGTCAGGGAACTTCCCAAGTCGGATCCGCTCCGGCCGCCCTTGGATGCGGCGGTAGATGTAGAAGGTCTTCGTGCCCGTGGAGGTGACGCAAAGGGCCAAGCCGGGGACCTTGGCGTCGTAGACGTAGGCCCTGCCTTCGTCGGGCGCAGGGAGGGCCGCCAAGCGAGCCTTCCCGAAGGGAAGCTTGTGCGGTTCGGAGCGCGTCTGCTTTTCTGTTTCCATCGGTAGCGCCTCTGTCTCGGGGTTGGTGCTACGTTGGTGCTACGCTCGGAGTCAAAATAGGTCAATTTTGAGCGTAGCACGTCCATAGCATCCTACCGCTAACGTCAAGCGCCGTCAATAGATAGCTACCTGGGAAAAGCAGGAAGCAAAGGGGGTGAACATGCTTTGGGAGCAGGAGGTCGCGAGTTCGAATCTCGCCGCCCCGACTTGTTCTAAACCTTGCCGAATCTTGGACTTGAGAAGAGACATGAACCTGCCCGGCTCGACCCAGATGCGTCACCTGCACAACGATCAATAGAGCAGTGCGCCGAACATGCAGGAGAAAGCGAACATCCGCACGGTACCTCCGGGCGATCCTCACGATTGGTCCACACGAGGCGAGATCTTGGGAAGTGCGCTCTCGTCGACGATAGCACCGACTTGGCGCAGTCGTTGGCGAAGCTGTTGGACGTCCACCTGAGAGAAGCCAGCGCCGCCGCTGACGACTTGGCGAGCCGCAATTCCGCTGGCCTCCCCCATGGCCATGCAGGGGGCCATGACGCGCACCGTCCCCAGCACCTGGCGCTCCACCGAGACCGCTCGGCCCGGGCAGATGAGATTGCGGATGGGACGCGGAACCATAATGCGATACGGCAGCGGGGTGCTCAGCCCCTTCTTCACGGTGTAGCGATAGCCCTGGCGCGCATCGTCGCTGGCAAAGGGCTGCGCGCTGGGCTTCTTCGGATCGGGCAGGTCCCAGCCGTACATGCTGAACCCCACGGTGTCCGGAAATGCCTTGCCCTCGGAGAGGTCGCGGACGGTCATCATCCAGTCGGCGACAATCCGCCTCGTTTCCCGAACCCCCAAGAGCGGCGCAACCGCCTTGAGTTGGGCGTGTTCGAAGCCGGGAATATGCTCGCGCAGAATCGCCACGAGTTTCTCGATCTCTTCCCGACCCCGGATCATTCCGTCCGTGACGGACCCGCCGTCCGTGCCGTCGATGCCGACGAGTCGTACCGTGTTGACGTAGAACGTATCCGGCTGTGTCAATTGCGTGCATATAAATATGTCATAAGGAAAGGGCCAGGCTCCTCGCTCTCGAAGCTCTCGGATCTTGTTCCGGAGCTTCGGATCTCGCTCGTCTTCGATGTAGCTCGTGAGTCTTTCCCGATCGACGTGACTCACGTGAAACTCGAGCGTGGCGGGGGTCATCAGACCGTCTTCGCGGCGCCCTTTCACACACTCGCATCCGCTGCGAGCCGCCACGTCGGCGTCGCCCGTGGCGTCAATCACCGCCCGGGCGGGAAAGGCGCTGAGGCCGCTCTTATTGAACGCGACCACATGGGTGATTCGGTCCGCGCCGGTCAGAACGTCCACCGCTTGCGTGAGGAGCAACACGTCCACGCCGGCGGCTGTCATCTTCTCGTCGAGGAGCCCGGCAACGCCGTAAGGATCGAGAGGCACGCCGTGAATGAACCAATTGAACCAGCCGAAAGGGTGATATTTTTTGGCAGGATCGAGCTGGGGGAGCAGGGCATATCCCCGTGAGGCGGCTTCTTCGGCGATGGAGCGAAACAGTCCACCCACCACCCACTCGCCCTTCTGGTTGCGTCCGCCCAACCACTGGGACACCATTCCCGACGTCGCCATCCCTCCCAACTGCCCCTGGCCCTCGATCAACAGCACCGTCAGGCCTTCTCGTTTTGCCGCCAAAGCCGCGGCGCAGCCGGATGGGCCGCCTCCGCAGACCACCACGTCGTGGGCCCGAGCGACGGGAATGGATCGCTCGAAGCGCACCTGCCCCGTTTCCGGTTCCGCGGCGTTGGGAGCGGCCGACCCGGCGCTGAAGAAGAGCCCGGAGCCCGCTGCCACGCCGGCACGTTTGACAAACGTTCGTCTCGATTCGCGGGACACGTTGCGACTTTCCTGTGATGGCTCGTCGACCGGCCGCCGAGGGGCCGGCTTCCCCATGCCGCAATACTACCCGACGTTTCCCATTTGGGTTGAGCTTGGAACCGATCCAGGCTCGGAACAATCGCCATCTTAGTCCCCGCGGGCCCTACGTCGAGCGCCCCGGCGGGTTTTCGTGGCGTGGCAGCCGGTCTCGGTCATTTCCGATCCTCATGCTACACCGCCGCAAGGGGATTGGCGCCGCTTTGAGGCGGCGCCCGCGCGCTCTTTGCTCCAGTTGCCAAGCCCTTCTCGCTATCAGGTCGTGCTGCGCATGGGCTCTGGCTGTGGAACTCTACACAATCCATGGCTACGATGATGGGGCACTGCTGGGAAGAACCGAGAGCTGCGCAGCGGCAGATACGAGAACGGCCGGCTGGAAGTCCCGGTGCCGGAGCTCGCCATCCGCCAAAGGGTCATGGTAAACACGGCGGCGTAGGTATCCAGGCGGGACAACCGGCGGACCATGACCGAACAGAGGGCCCCCTTGCAGTTCGAGTCATCGCAGAAAACCAGTCTATTGGGGAGCCTTGGAAATGCGACGTGCCATGCGTGTTCTGACGATGTTGATTGCGATCAGTGCATCCGCGCACGGGGCGACCTTCGTGGTGGCCCCGAGCGGCAAGGACGACCATCCCGGTACGAAGGAGCAACCTCTTGCCACGCTGGAAGCGGCCCGCGATGCAGCCCGGAAAGCCGGCGCCGGTCCGCATCGCATCGTGGTGATGCCGGGGGAGTGTTTTTTGACCGAGACTTTCGAGCTGGACGCGCGGGACAACGGCTTGACCATCGAAGCGGGCGAAGGCGGCAAGGCCGCACTCTATGGCGGCGTCCTCGTGACCGGTTGGCGACGCGACGGCGAGGAGTTGTGGTGCGCGGACCTGCCGGGACTGAAAGAAGGTACGTGGGATTTCCGGGCGTTGGTGGCGGGTGGCCGAATGCCCCAGCGGGCGCGGCTGCCGGAATCCGGCACGTTCCTGCACCGGAGCGTGTTTGACGTCCGCTGGCTGTCGTCCGTCGGCGGCGGCTGGGAACGGAAGCCGACGCAGGAAGAGCTGACCACGATGCAATACGATCCCCGAGACGTTCCGGCGACGCTGGAGGTGAGGAACGCCGAGGTTCGGGTGTACCACTCGCCGCGCGGGACGTCCGGTCAACCGACGTGCTCGCGCAGCGGCGGCCCGCGGCGGCGGCCCGTGGCGGCGGCCCTTGCGACACCCGACGTGCCGCCCGCGACCGCGGAGGGGGCTGAGACGGGCGAAACCGCTTGGTGGCATCAGCGCCTCGCCCTTTGCACCGAGGCCGCCCGGCGTGAAATCTCGGCGGCGATCGGCGCTCTCTCGAAGGAATAGGCGACATTCCCGACGCCGGGCCACAAGACCGCAGGGTGGGTCGAGGTACGAGACCCACGCGTCTCGTAGGAGACTCAGGCATCTGCTGAAATAGGGCACTGCCCGCAACGGCAGTCGAGCACGTTCCAAGCCCGGGGTTCGTAGCCTCCAGGGTTTACGCTTGGTGTACGTTTTGCGGTCGCTGCACCGGCAGGAAAGACAGGGCCGGTTGGAAAAAGCGCCGTGCCGCGTCAGCGGTGCGGCCGTTCTTGACATCATCCGTCTCAGACTTCAAGATCTACATTGGGGGGGCACGAAGTCAGCCGGGCTCCGAAACGAAGGAGGGTCAGATGAACGCCGCCTGCCGAGCGTGGTTGGGGTTGTTGACGGTTCTGCTTTTCGGTGCGCGCGACGTTTACGGCCAAGGCGGAGGTTTTCAGGTTGGCAAGGCCCGCCGGGGCGTGGTCTACATCAAGTCGTTCATCCCCATGGTCGGCACCGGCGTTGGGACAGGTTTCCTGGTCGACGAGTCGGGACTCATCTACACCAACCGGCACGTGATCGAATCGGGCAACCGTTCGCACCGCAATTCGGTGATCGTGGTGGGCGTTGCTTCCAAGAAGGACCCGGAAAAGCTGGACTACTTTCCCGCCAAGGTGGTCCACGTCGTGGAGGAGCCCGAAGCCCGCGACTTTGCGATTCTCAAGATCGCCGCCAAGGCGGACTACGGCAAGTTCGAGCCGCTTGGGCTGGCCGCCAAGCCGCTCGCCCTGGGCGACAGCGTTTCCGTGCTGGGATTTCCCTATATCCAGGAGGGCGAGCCGACGATCTCCTTCACCAAGGGCACGGTCTCGTCGGCCAGGGTGCAATTCGACGGGGTCTCGTTCTATCAAACGGACGCGGCGGTGAACGCTGGAAATTCGGGCGGCCCCCTGCTGAACGCGGCCGGCGAGGTGGCGGGCATTGTCACGCTGAAGCTCTCCGACGCCGACAACATCGGCTACGCGCTCTACGTCAGCGAGTTCCAGCCGGAGGTGGAGAAAATCAAGTCGAAGATCGCTTCGGTGAAGCCGGAACGAGGGCCGCTGCCGCCGGACAAGCTGCCCGATTTCGATTCGCTGGCGTCCGCCGATTCGGAGGCGGGTTCGGGCACGGAAGCGCGGATGCCCGACTGGGCCGTGGCCGAGTCGTTTGACCCCATCAGCCGCATCTGGATCAGCGCCAACGGCCGCTTCACGGTCGAGGCAACGTACGTTACCAGCAAGGACGGCCAGGTAACGCTTCGCAAGCCGGACGGCTCGATGATCAAGGTTTCCCTGGAAAAGTTCGGCGAGCTCGACCAGTATTACGTCCGTGCGATGGAAAGCCCCTGGAAGAAGGAAGGCCGGCTGCCGGCCCCGCCGCCATCCGTGGTCGAAATCAAGACGGGCCAGATTCGCGAGGTTTTCGAGGGGGAATTTGAGGGCGGCGGCGAAGGGCTGTTCGCAAAACTGCTCAAGCTGGCGATCGAAACGCGGAGCCAGGACCCGGCGGCCGCCTACGTCTGCCTGTGGGAGGCCAGCCGCACCGCGGCCAGGGCGGGCCAGATCGACCTGACGTTCGGCACCCTGGCCGGCCTGGAACGATGGTACGAGATCGACGATCAACTGCTGCCCATGCAGACCGAGGCGCTGGCCCTTTCCGAGCGGGCCCTGCGCTTCAACGAGCAGAAGGTCCAGGCGCTGGTCTATGCGGTAAGGCTCATCGACTTCGCCGAAGAGCGGCGGGACTTCGAGTCGGGCGCCAAGCTGATCGCGATGTCCAAGAAGTTGGTGCGCAACTTGCGGAGCGGCGACATCCTGCACGCCGTGCGGGCGAGGACCGACCGTTTCGAGGCGTTCAAGGAAGCCTACAAGCTCTCGGAGGCGGCTCGCCAGCAGCTTGCGACCGATCCGAAGAACGCCCAAGCGCATTTGGCCGTCGGCCGCTTCATGACCGTCTACGACGAGGATTGGGGCGAAGAGGGCCTGAATCACCTGGCCGCGGCGAGCGACGAGGCGTTTGCCGCGGCGGCCCGGCTGGAGTTGGCCGGCCCCGCGACGCCGAAGAGCCAGCTCGCCGTGGGCGACGCCTGGTGGGAACTGGCGGAAAAAGAGGGCGACGTCGGCGAGTCGTCGCTCAGGGCGCACGCCATCGAGTGGTACGAACGGTGCCACTCCAAGCTGGCCGCCGTCGACCGCACGAAAGTCGACCAACGGCTCGAGCCCTACCAGGTGGCCCTGGGGGAAGACGATTCCGCGTCGAGCCCCGGGGGGGCCGGGCGCCGTTACACGTTGACCGGCCGAACCCCTTGGCCCTCATTCCTCAATCCCTCCGACGCGGCGGTTTGCACCAAGGAAGGGTTGAAGATCCAAGGCCGCCAATACCTCCGCACTCGCGACGCGTCCTACCTCAAGCGGGATTTCACCTTCGAGATCGTCTTGCAGATCAAGGAGGGAGACGGCTTCTCGTTCATCGGCATGGGAGAAGCACTGGGGGTGGCCCCGTATGACGAGCCGGGCGGCGGGGCATGGCTGCGGCTGCTCCCACCTGACCGCGGCGGCGACGTCGTCTTGTGCCACGACTGGATGAAGGGAAACCTGCTGGGCAAAATCAAGCGCCCGGGAACGCATCTGGTCCGCATCGAGAAGAAGGGCGGCGCGGTGACCTTCACCGTCGACGTAGGCAACGACGGACCGGGCGCGGAGGACATCGAAAACACCCTCCCCGACGTCCGGGCTTTTGCCCCCGACCTGCACGAGAAAAACACCTACGTCTTCTTCGGCGGCGGCGGCAACTTCACCGAAACCAGCCTGACCGTCGGCGCCGCCGGCCTTCCGCAATAAGCCCGGCGGAAGCCAACGCGAAACGCACCGTGCAGGCAAGCGACTTGCGCCCTCCCCGCCTGCGCCAGGGGCCGGGTATGGCAATCGCGCCCGGCGCCCCGCTATACTGAACCCGTCGACCAGGCCGGAAAAGGACGCCGGTCCCGGATTGCGACGCGCAATCGGAACGGCGACCGAATTCAACCGCGGGGGAACGAGCCATGAAACCACGCCTTCTGAACGCCCGACTGCCGATCGTCCTGCTCCTGTTTCTATTCTTCAGCGGGGTCCCTTGGAGCGGCTTTGCGCAGGCCGATCGCCAGGGCCGCTGTGAAACGCCGCTTGCGATTCCGACGTTTCACTGCTTGGGGCTCTACTGGTCGCCCGAGGGCGGGGCTGCGGACAAGGAGGTCGCCGTCCGCTATCGGCCGCAAGGCGAAGCCGCATGGCGCGACGGGCTGCCGATGCGCTACAATCCCATTCCCAACACCGACGAAGACCTGGCCGACTACCGCGGGAGCATCGTTCACCTCACGCCGGCCACGACGTACGAAATCCAACTGACCCTCGCCGGCACGCAGACCGCCGCCAAGCTGACCGCAACCACCTGGAGCGGGGATTTTCCCGTCGGCGAGACGGTGCGCGTGTCGGACCGCGACACGCCACTGGCGATCACCGAGTCGGGCACGCCGAACGCCTGGCGCGTCTACGATGGCCAAGGGACGACCATTGACGTGCGCCACCAGCACGACTCGTGCATCACGATCGACGCCTCCTACGTGATCGTTCGCGGCTTCACGCTCAAGGGCGCCGGCGCGGCCGACAACACCGGCAGATCGCCGATCGGCGCCATCCGGATCGAGGGCGGCCACGACGTGGTCATCGAGGATTGCGACGTTTCGGACTGGGGCCGGCTCAATCCCGAGCGGGGCTTCGGGTTCAACATGGACTCGGCCGTCCTCACGCGGAGCGCCACCGTCGAGCGCCTCGTCATTCAACGCTGCAAGCTGCACCATCCGAGCTGGGACGGCAGCACATGGTATGAGCCGACCCATCCCACGCACACGAGGGGGCCGCAGTGCATCTCGTTGTTCGACACCGCGGGCAACCACGTCATCCGCTACAACGAGTGCTACTCCGACCTGGAGCACATGTATAACGACGTCATCGGCGGCGGCAGCAACGGGAGCTTCCGCGGGTCGCCCGGGCCCGACTCGGACGTCTACGGCAACCTCGTGAGCCACTGCTGGGACGACGGCCTGGAGGTGGAAGGAGGCAACCGCAACACGCGCATCTGGGACAACTACATCACGCAGTCCATGATGATGATCGGCAACGCGGCGACGTCGATCGGGCCGCTCTACATCTGGCGCAACGTCGTCACACACAGCCAGACACAGCCCGACGCGGGCGGCGGATACTTCCTGAAGATGGGCTTCGCCGGCGGCGAGCAATGGATGACCGGCCACCAGTACATTTTCCACAATACGCTGTTCCGGTCGGACGACTGGCTCCCGACGGGCGGACTCGGCGGCAATCGCATCGTCAAACACACCGTCTCCCGGAACAACGTCCTCCACGTGCGCGCGCCGGAGAACCGCAGCGCCAGCGAGGCAGAGCAGAACATCGACAACGATTTCGACTACGACCTCTACAACGGCCTGGTCCCGCAGGGCCAGGAAGCGCACGGCGTCCGGGGCGAACCGGTCTATGCCGCCGGCGCCGCTTTCGATCCCGCGACCCATACCGGCCGGTTCCAACTCGCACCGTCCAGTCCCGGCGCGGGCGCAGGTCAGCCGATCCCCAACTTCAGCGACGGCTACACCGGCCGCGCGCCCGACGTCGGTGCCCACCAACGCGGCGCTCCACCGATGCGATACGGCGTCGCCGCGAGACAGCCATGACTGCGCTCACGGAGAACTGACCGTCGAACCATTTTGAGGCAGGCGAACTGCCGCCGACGTTGGTCCCGCAGAGCGGCGACCGGCTGTTTTGAGGTTCATCCGACTGAAGCGTACCTGGGGTTGCAAAGAGGCGGACATGCTGGTTCTTTGTGAAGTTTTGGGATTCGACTTCACAAGGAGAAGCCAGCA
>Ga0307378_10007619_pt1 | contig 14517 bp, 20 predicted proteins | sample UN1MG_FD_202238 | JGI IMG/M metagenome (GOLD analysis project Ga0307378, IMG submission 202238) | Soil microbial communities from Risofladan, Vaasa, Finland - UN-1 | ecosystem: Environmental > Terrestrial > Soil > Coastal area > Acid sulfate soil | place: Finland: Risofladan, Vaasa | collected...
ACCGAGCGGAACCCGACGCGAAAATACGTCCCGTTTCTTCCGGACGTCCCAGGTGCGTCTAAGCGCTTAGACAGAGGTGTCATTCGCTGGTGCGCACGAGCGAATGACAGCGAATGACGTATGATCCGCGTAATCCAGAGAGAGGAGCAGCAAATGAGACGTTGGTCGAGTAGCTCGGACGCGCTGGCGACGAAAGAGTTGCGGCGCTTGTACGGCCCACCGGGGGATCAGTGGCAGGAGGCCGGCTGGAGGACGACCTATGCCCTGACGTCGCTGATCATCCTCGGCTTTATTGGCTGGGGCGTGGTGCTCTACGCCCTGGTGCGAGTGATCGGAGGGCTGTTCTGATGGCGACGCTAGTGCTGCGGGACGTCCGCGTGGAGATTATCGAGGGCAGACGAGAGGATGACCGGGATGACACAGTGGCCCTCGTGCGAGTCGTGTCGGACGAGAGCGTGATGATTATTCGGGGGCCTTGCTCGGTTAGTTACGAAACGAGAGAGGAGAGGAGGGCGTTCTGATGGCGGAGGATAAAGACGACCTCGCCCGGGCGATCGAGGGAAGCGAAGCTGGAAAATCGACCTCTTGATGAGCGGTATCACTAAAGAGCAGCGGGCGCGGCTTGATGAAGCGGCTGTCAGCCTGGGGGCTCTAGGGGAGCCTCTGAGCCTTGAGGATCGGGGGGCGCTCTTTGATGTTCTCACCGCCCTAGACCAATGCGAGGCGCGGGTGGAACGTGCGGCGGCTGATATTCGTCGGGCGCTTGAGGTCGAACTGCCACCCCAGATAGGCCCCAGCGGTGATGCGCAGGCACTTCTCGCCTCAGCACTTCGTGCCCTCAACCCAACCAAGGAGGACCGATGAGCGGTATCACCAAAGAGCAGCGGGAGCGGCTGTGGACGTTGGCTGCGCGAGAAACGCATGACTTCCACGGCGGCTGTCCGTGCAAGTCATGCGTCGAGGTTTGTGCCGCCATTCAAGCCGCCCTCATCGCCTTAGACCAATATGAGGCGGCGCTGAAAGAGATCGCAGGCATGGACTATCGGGGCAATCGCTCCCAGGAAATGCAGATCGCGTTCCGTGCCCTCAACCCAACCAAGGAGGACCGATGAGCGGTATCACCAAAGCCACCGACTACAAGGAGCCACCAATGGATCAGGTAATAGTAGAGGGCCCGCTAGTCATGCGCTTTCAAGCGACTGGCGTCGATGAGGAGGCCGTTCGCGCCCAAGTGAACGAGAGACTCACTAGCTTTGCGCCTACCCACGGGTGGCATGTAACGCTTGAAGTGCGACCCCTGGCCGAGAGATTCGGCGGCGAGATAGATGTGTGGGAGGCCGAAGTCGAAGCGGTCGGACGACGGCCCCCTGGACACCCACGGGAAGAAAATGAATAATGATCCGAAGGCAACGACGAGGAGGAACATCATGGACAAGATCACCACGCTAGACCGCGCCGCCGCTAAGCAGATCGGTGCCGCGCTGGAGGAGGCGCTACAGATGGTCGCCGAGGACCTGGGCCTGAATGTCCAGATCAAGGGCGGGAGCTTCGACCCCGAGGTCGGAGAGTTCAAGCCCAAGGTCGTATTCGCACTCGACGGCGCAGAGGAGCGCGAGTTCGCGGTTCTCGCTGGGTCGTTCGGACTCAAGCCCGAGGATTACGGGCGCACCGTATCGGTTCTCGGGGGTCGTCCAGGTCATGCTATCCGGCGGAGGTCATGGAAGTCCACCGTCCCCGGAAGCAACACCGGCCACGATGAGTAAGACGCGGTGCCCTAAATGCGGTTGGGTCTCAAGGGCTGGCTGGGTCGTCTGTCTGTGGTGCCGTGTTCCTCAGAGGATGCGAGATGAGTGAGCGTGCTGCTCGCGGCTACGCCGCTGGCTGATCTACCCTCGTGGCGTGATCGTCGACCGCGCCGAGGCCGAGCGCATATACACGCACCGGGAAAACGAGCTGGTGATCCCCAAGGGGCGGCGGGTGCCCGGGATGAACTCTGTCGTGCCGATCGGCTATCGCGAGCCGAACCCGGCTCTCGGCTACGACGCCTTCGGTGAGCCACGCCGTCAGGTCATCCGGGTTTGCTACATCATCGTTCTCGAGGTCTGGTGGGATGAGGAGGAGCGTGGGACCAAGATCCGCTTCGTCATGGACCCCCGCCACAAACCCCGGCTGCTATCGAGTGCAATCCTCGCCGGCCGACAAGGTGCCTACGTTGACCACCCGGCCCGGGCCTTGTCGGATGAGCCCGAGGCCGTCGATCCCTTCTTCCAAGACCGCCTGACCCGCGAGGCCCGTGAGCGCGACGAGCTCCGCGAAGCCAATCGCCGGCAGGCCCGCAACGACCTTCCGTTCGGCGACCAGTTGATTCTGCTGGAGTCCGAGGCTCGGTCCAGATACGTCGACATTCGCTCCGAGCTGCGCGCCGCTCGTCGGTTCCGCAAGCCTGCGCAGCTCATCGCGATTCGACGTAAGCTGGACCGCGACGTAGTTTCGACGTAGCGTCGTCCGACGCGGGCTGATACGATCACGCTAGCTCTCTGGACCGACGCTGTCCTGTGGTTGGGTATGGGGGACGGCCGACCAGGCGAAAGCTGAAGTCGAACCGACCCCACAGCGGCAACCACGAGAGTAGCCACCGGGCGTCGATGGGCTGCGTTGCTGCTCCCCCATCGTCGTCCGGTCGGCCCCTGCCGGGGTTCGGCCATTCCCTCGCGCAGGGCCTCGGCAAGTTTCTGAAGAAGAGCTGCTATCCTTCAGCTATGCCCGCCACTTACCGAAGGAGCAGCAACGACAATGGCCGACTCGACCCTCATAGCATGGACCGACCACACCTTCAACCCCTGGATGGGGTGCCACAAGGTCAGCGACGGATGTAAACACTGCTACGCCGAAACGCTCGTCAAGAACCGGATGGGAAAGCCGGACCTCTGGGGCGCCACCGGCATCCGTCAGCGCACGAAGGGGCCCTGGGCTCAGGTTTCCAAGTGGAACCGCGAGGCCCGCGCCCGCCGGCGGCCCGAGATGGTGTTCTGCGCCAGCCTCGCTGACGTCTTCGAGGACTACCCCGGCCCGAATGAGTGGCGCGCCGATGTCTGGGAGCTGGTGCGCGAGTGCGAGTGGCTCGACTTCCAGATGCTCACCAAGCGGCCCGAGAACATTGCTCGGATGCTCCCGTCCGATTGGGGCGCGGGCTACCCGAATGTGTGGCTCGGCACCAGCATCGAGGATGCCCGCGTGGTGGACCGGCTCAGGCCGCTGACCCAGGTTCCGGCCGTTGTGCACTTTGTCTCTTACGAGCCGGCTATCGGCCCGTTCGCCGAGGCGTTCAACGACAGCCCTTACGCCTCCGGCATCGAGTGGATGATCGTCGGCGGCGAGAGCGGTCCCGGCCACCGGAAGCTCGATCCCAGATGGGCCGAGGACATGCAAGCGGTCTGCTCCAACCTCGACATCGCCTTCTTCTTCAAGCAGGACTCCGGCCACCGCACCGAGCTGCGGATCGACCTGCTCGGTGACGTCTACCGCGACTACCCCGAGCACTGGGTCCGCCCGAACGAGTTGTCCAAGCGCATAGACACACCTACGCCGAAGCCCGCCCTTTCGATGCCCAAGTCGTTGTTCTGATGGCGAGCGTTCCTCGCAAGACGAAATCGCTCAATCCGGACCTTCACACGAACGAGAAGCAGCACGTCGACCTCTTTCGCAAGGTGCTGATCCGCAGGCGGTTGCTCCAAATGGCCGACGACGGGCCGATCTACGCTCCCTTCATCGGTGATGCGGACCTTGCGGTTGACCTCTACACCGACCGTAGGCTCTACGGAGCCGATATTGATGAGGAACGGGTCGCTGTGGCGGCCTCCAAGCTCCCGCAGGCCGATATTCGGGTCGCCGACTGCGACGACTGGCCCTTTGACGGCCTCAAGGACGCCTTCGCGGTCGCAGACTTCGACTCCTACGCCTACCCGTACCACTCATTCCGCTCATTCTGGGCCGCTGCGGAGAAGAAGGACCGCCTGGCGCTGTTCTTCACCGATGGGCAGGGGATCAATCACACTTTCAAGGGTCGCTGGCGGCACCCAGACGGCGAGGAGCGCTTCGCCACCGGCTACGTCGCCGGGAAGGCCGCCGGTGACATGAACGAGCGCCGCGCAGTCAACGCCTTCTGGTACTCGAAGCACGTTTTGCCGTGGTTCGAGGACTACATCGCCCCCGACTGGCACGTCCTCGAGCACTTTCGCTTCCAACGTGGCGTCGCGATGGTGCATTGGGCCGCTCTGATCGAGCGACGAACCTAACCTGCCCCAAATAGCCGCCGGGGGGCCGTGGGTAACTTGCCCTCTGACCCATCCGGTACTTTGGGGCAACTAAGATCCTTACTCGATGCGGGCGGACCAGCGTTCACTGGGGCTTCATAGGCCCCGGCCGCCCGGGGCGGCACCGGGGCCCGCTATCAAACCGGCAAGCAACCAACACAGGAGACAACATGGCAGTTATCACGAAACAGGCAATCGTTCGGACGGGCTTGACGGCGACCTACGGGGCCGCCGCCGCCGCGGACCAATTCGTTCCCGGCGACAGGACGTTCATTCACATCAAGAACGGCTCTGGCGTCGATGTCGAGGCCACATTCACCACTCCCAAGACCGTCAGCGGCATCGCCATCGACGATCCGGTGATTGACGTCACCGCCGGCCAGGAGCGGTTCATCGGACCCTTCCCGAGCAACCTGTTCGGGGATCCGGCCGACGGTGGCCTCTGCTCGGTCGCATACGAGACCCTGACCACCGTCACGGTCGCGGTTTTCGACCTCAGCTAGACGGCGGTCGCGAGGCTGGCAAAAATGCCATCAAAAGGCGAAAGACCGAGGATTCTTGAGCACATCCGCAACGGGATGCGTCCGGGCGCGGCGGCCGAGTTCATCGGCCTCACCCGGCACGACATCTTCGACGCTATCGACACCGATGGCGTCTTTGCGGCCGAGGTCGCGGAGGCAGAGCGTGAAGCAACAGAGCACGTCGAGGAGGCGCTGTACCAGGCCGCAGTATCCGGCAACGTCACCGCCTGCCGGATGTGGCTCGACCTGCGGAAGCCGAAAAAGGTCGCGATGGTCCCCGCCGCCGGCGCACCGGTGGAAGCGGACTTCGACCAGGAGCTGGCGGAGTTGAACAACCTCGCCAGGGGCGACTGATGGCCCGAGGACGTCCGCCAAAGCCTGTTGAGCAGCGAATCGCCGAGGGAAATCCCGGGCGCCGGCCCCTGCCGGAGCCTGTGCGCCCCGCTCCCGTCCACAAGGCTCCTGAACCGCCCGATCACCTCGACAAGGACGCAAAGGCGTTTTGGAACGAAGCGGTGCCGGTGCTCTACGAGGTCGGCATCCTCGACAAGGTGGACACGGCCGCCCTGGAGATGGCCGCGACCGCCTACTCCCGCTTTCGGGAGGCCAAGCGCGTGATCGACAAGAAGGGCATCCTCTCTCGTGGCAGCGCCGGCCAAGTGGTCGAGCATCCTGCCCTCTCCACCGAGCGCGCGTCCCAGCAGATGTATCTGCGCTTCGCTGACCAATATGCGCTGACCCCCGTCGCCCGCACCCGCCTCGGCTTGGCTGAGCTCCACCGTCGCTCGCTCGTTCAGGAGATGAACGATGCGATCGGTGAGCCGGAGCTGACCCCGGCATGACCACGGCGACGAAGAAGAAGAAACCCGCCTACTTCCACGGCCACGGGGATCGAGTCGCACGATTCGTCGAGAAGAACGTCCGGCAGACGAAGGGCCGCTGGTCCGGCGAGCCGCTCGAGCTGGAGCCCTGGCAACGCGACATCCTTGACGAGCTGTACCTCGTCAAGGAGGACGGCAGTTTCGTCTACCGCGAGGCTCTGATCGGGATTCCCCGCAAGAACGGCAAGTCGACGCTGATGAGCGCCATCGCCCTCTACGGCCTGCTGGCGATGGACGAGCACGGCGCCGAGGTCTACGTCGCCGCCGCGTCGAAGGACCAGGCCCGGATCGTGTTCAACCAGGCGAAGGAGTTTGTCGAGGTCAGCCCGGCCCTGCAAAAGTGGCTCAAGCCGCAGCGAAACGTCATCATCTCGCCCTCCAACAAGGGCGTCTTCCGCGTTCTGTCCTCTGATGCTCCCCTCCAGCACGGCCTCAACCCTTCCCTCGTCGTCATCGACGAGTTGTGGGCTCACAGCGACCCCGAGCTCTACTACGCACTCACCACCGGGCAGCTCGCCCGTGAGAATCCCTTGGTTGCCTCGATCACCACCGCCGGCTTCGATCGCGAGTCGATCTGCTGGCAGGTCTACGAGCAGGCGGCCAAGCTGGAGCGCGAGGGCATCGAGGCGATGCGCGAGGCCCGGATGTTCTGCCGCTGGTACGAGGCCGACCCCGGCGCCGACATTGACGACGAGAAGGAGTGGCGCAAGGCGAACCCGGCGAGCTGGATCAAGACTGAAGACCTCCGCCTGGAACGCACCCGTCTCCCTGAGTTCATCTTCCGCCGGCTGCACTTGAACCAATGGACCGACACCGAGGATGCCTGGGTGAGCCCGGCCGACATCGACGCCTGCGTTGGTGAGCCGCTGTTCAACCCCGAGAACTCCTGCTGGATGGGCGTCGACATCGGCCTCAAGCGCGACGCCTCCGCCTTCGTCTGGTGCCAGTGGCACGGCGACAAGCTTCACGTCCACCACGACATCCGCGTACCTACCGAAGGCCACCCGCTGTCGGCCTCAGAGAACCGGGCCCGTCTGCTCGAGCTCGCATCGACGATGGGCGGCCTGCGAGAGATTCCCTTCGACCCGTGGTCGTTTCGCGAGTCGGCTGAGATGCTCGCTGAGGTCGGTCTGCCGATGGTCGAGTACGACCAGGGCAACGCGAACATGGCGCCGGCGTCCGAGCGGATCTACGAGCTCATCAAGGAGCACCGCCTGGTCTTCGACGGCGATGAGACCTTCCGCGCCCACATCCTTGCTGCCGTCGTAACGCAGACCGAGCGGGGCTGGCGGATCAGCAAGCGCAAGTCCCGCGAACGTATTGACGCCGCCGTGGCCCTGACCATTGGGGCGGATCGAGCGATCCTCAACCGCCTAGAGCAGCCGCCCAAGCGGGCGGCCACCTTCCTGTAGGAGATCCACTTGCCCGACGACACACCAAACAACCCCGAGGACTGGCGCGACAGCTTGCTGCCGTTGTTGACGCAGCAGGCCGAGGAGGCGAAGCTCTTTCGAGACTATTACGGCGGTGAGCATCGGATCGCCAACGCGACTGCCCGCTTCCACGAAATCTTCGGGCGCTTCTTCCCCAACGCCGCCGACAACTGGTGTCAGATCGTCGTTGATTCTTCGGTCGAGCGACTCTCGGTTCAGGGCTTCCGCTTCGGCGGCGTGGACCAGCCGGCGGACGAGGAAGCCTGGGATCTCTGGCAGGCGAACGGCCTGGACTCCGGCCAGAATCAGATTCACACCGAGGCGATCAAGTGCGGTTGCTCCTTCCTCCTTGTCGACCCAAGCGCGAACCCCACACGGATCACCGGCGAGCATCCCTACGAGTGCTACGTCTACTCCGACCCCGCGACTCGCGAGCGGCTGGCCGGGATCAAGCGCTGGCAGGGCAACGACAAGCACGCCTACTGCACCCTGTACCTCCCTGACCGCGTGTGGAAGTGGCGTTCCCGGGGCCGGGTCCGCACGACCGCTGGCCGCCCCACCTGGGAGCCCGTGGAGGAATCAATGGGTGGAATGCCGAACACGCTCGGGGTTGTGCCTCTGATCCCGATGGAGAACAACCGCGACATGCTGCTCGGCGGAATGAGCGACCTGGAGGTCATCATTCCCTTGCAGGACCGCGTGAACAAGCTCTGCCTGGACCTTGACGTGGGCTCTGAGTTCCACGCCGCGCCGCAGCGGTACGCCGCCGGTTGGGAGCCGGCGCTGGGGGCTGACGGCCAACCGATTGCCAACCAGACCGTCGAGGCCGCCACCTCCCGCTTCCTCGCCTTCTCCGATCCCGATACGAAGGTCGGCTCGTTGCCTCCCGGCGACCCCGCCGCCTACGTCACACCGATCGGCATGTACATCAACCACATCGCCGCGCTCTCGCGAACCCCGCCGCATTACATCCTCGGCCAGATCGTGAACATCTCAGGTGACGCATTGAAAGCGGCCGAGACGGGCCTGGTGGCGAAGGTGATGAGCAAGCAGGAGGACTTCTCCGACTCATGGGAAGAGGCCATCGGCCTCTCCACCGGCAAGGACGCCACCGATGCCGAGGTGATCTGGCGCAATCCGGAGTCGCGCACTTTCGGCCAGCTCGTCGACGGCGTAATCAAGCTCCGCAGCGAGCTCGCCCTGCCGCTGGAAATCTGCTGGGAGATGGTCGGCCTGACCCCGCAGCAGATCGAGCGGGCGAAGGTGCTCATCGGCCTTCCCGAGCGCGACTTCAAGGCGCTGGACACCAAGAACGCTGAGGAGGGAACCGGCAACCGCGTACCCGAGCAGCTCAACGGCGGCCCGCCGACCGATGAGGACACACTTACTACCACCAATCGATCCAGGCGCGATGCCCGGGTCACGAAATAGGAAGGCGCGATGCCCGACAACGAGAACACGACCCTGGACCAGGACACGACGACCGCCGCTCCCGCTACGCCAGAGCCTCCGGCTCCGGCCGGCGAGCAGCTCGGAGAGACAGGCATGAAGGCCCTCGAGAAGGAACGTCAGCTTCGGCGCGAAGCCGAGAAGAAGCTGACCGACCAACAGGAGGCAGCCGAGAACGCCAAGAAGTCCGAGTCGGAGAGGTTGACCGCAGAGCGAGATACGGCCCGCCAGGAGGCGCAAGAGGCCCGACTCGAAACCATGCGGATCAAGGTCGGAACCGCCTCGGGGTTGCCGCAAGAGCTGGTAGACCGGCTCACCGGTGATACCGAGGAGGAGATGAAGGTGGACGCCGAACGGCTTGCGAAGGCCCTCGGTCAGTCCGGTGGTGGGTTCGATGGTGGTGCGCGAGGCACCAACCCGAAGCCCTCAGACATGAACTCGATCATCCGGCGAGCGGCTGGTCGCTGACCGGAGGCCCAGGCGTGGTCTCTTCAAACCAACACACAAGGAAGTGAGAGGCTATGCCTACTTACAACAGCATCATCAGCCGCACGGACGCGGCCGCACTCATCCCCGAGGAGGTTTCGGCACGAATGCTGAAGGCCCTCGCGGCTGACTCGGCGGTACTCAACTCGTTCACGCGAGTTCCGGTTGCCGCTGCTCAGGTCCGATTCCCAATTCTCTCGGCCCTGCCCGTCGCGTACTTCGTCACCGGCGATACGGGACTCAAGCAGACGTCCGAGGTCAACTGGGACAACAAGTACCTGAACATCGAGGAGCTCGCCGTGATCTGCCCGGTCCCGGAGAACGTCCTCGATGACACGGACTTCGACATCTGGAACGAGGTCGAGCCGCTCATCCGGCAGGCCATCGCCCGGACGCTCGATGACGCCGTGTTCTTCGGTACGAACGCCCCGGGAACGTGGCCGACTGACATCGCGGCCGCTTGCGCAGCCGTGACGGCCCCGAACTCGGTCGTGCGCGGAACCGCGGCCGCAGCGGCGGGCGGGATTGCCGGAGATCTCTCCGACGTCCTCTCGCTCCTCGAGCTCGAGGGCTACGACGCCAGCCAGCTCATCGCGCGGACGACCCTCAAGGGTCTACTCCGTAACGCGAGGAACGTGGACGGCGATCGTCACCCCGAGGTCGATCAGAACAATGTGTACGGGGCGTCAGTCTCGTACCCGATGAGGGGCCTGTGGCCGACCGCCCTCAGCTCCCCGGAGTTGTTCGCGCTCGATCCAGCGGAGTTCGTCGTCGGTGTCCGAAGCGACATCTCGATCAAGGTCCTCGACCAGGCCGTGATCCAGGATGGCGCCGGTGCCATCGTGTACAACCTCGCCCAGCAGGACATGGTGGCGACGCGAGTCACCTTCCGTGTCGGCTGGCAGGTCTCGAACACGATCAACTACGACGAGCCCACCGAGGCCGACCGCTACCCCGCGGCGTTCCTCGAGAGCCCGGCGGCGTAAGTAATCAATCCGGGGCCGCGCGTGTGGACTCGATCCACACGCGCGGACTCCCCGAAGGGAGCACAAGATGGCTGACACAGCACCACACACAACCAAGCTGACGGGCAACAGCCCTTCAGCGATCGCGGCGGCAGACGCCGCGTTGCACATCGGCGAGGCGCCGTACATCGGGGAGATCACGGGGGTTTCATACACCCCCGTCGCGGATGTAACCGGCGACAACACCGAGAGCCGAACGCTCACCCTCGTCAACCGGGGACAGACCGGCGCGGGAGTGACGGTCGCCGCCACGCTGGCATTCGTAACCGGCGTTGACGGCACCGAGGACGACGAGCTCGCTTTCACCCTCGGGGTGGCAGCGAACCTGGACCTCGCCGATGGCGACGTCCTCGAGTTCGTCTCAACGAGCGTCGGCGGCACCGGCCTCGCAGACCCGGGCGGCCACGTCCAGGTCGAAATCAGTCGCGGACTGAGCTAGTCCGATGACCGCCAAGAAGAAGACGACGACCACGACCAAGAAGGCCGCGAAGCCAAAGGCTCCCGCTGAGCTGGGCGAGGTGCTCGGCCATGAGGCCGGCATCGAGGCCGGATTCACGGGGGTCGGCATCGACCCGCTCCCGAACGAGGCGTACTCGCTCGAGACGGGCCCCAAGTCGCCGACCCACGTCGAGCAGCAGGAGAGCGTCAAGTAGATGGCACGTTCACCGGAGGAGCAGGAGGTCTACGACCGTGAGCTGGCCCGTCAGCGGGCCTACGCCGACCGGCTGCGTCGCCTTGAGGGCGATGCGGCTACCCGGCTACAGCTCGACGAGAAATGGGCCCCGCTCCTCCGGCGGCCGCCAAACCAGATGCCCAATGTCCGCGTCCCTTACCACGAAACCGACCTGATCCCATAAGGAGGGCCCCATGGCCTCATTTTCTGACTACCTCGAGAACGCCGTGCTGGATCACATATTCGGCGACGGCACCCTGACCATCACAGCGCCCGTCTACCTGGCGCTCTGCACCGCCGTCGTCAACGACGGGCATACCGGCTCGACCATCACCGAGGCGTCTTACACCGGGTACGCCCGGAAGTCGATCGCCGCTTCCGATATGGACGCGGCTGCCGCCGGCGCCAAGACCAACGGCGCGGCGATCACGTTCGCCGCCTGCACGTCCGGCACAGATACGATCACCTACTGGGCGATCTGCGATGCCGCGACCCTGGGCAACGTGCTCTGTCACGGCAGCTGCACGTCGACGGTCATCTCAACCACGCAGACTCCGGCCACCATCGCAATCGGTGGTTTGGATGTCACTCTCGACTGATCGTGGTTTACGCGGTCCAAGCCCTGCTGAAGTTCGGCGGAGCTTCGGCCCGCGATCAGGTCCAGACGGACCTAACGACGTTCACCGCCGCGAACGCGAAGTGGGGCATCGAGCGCATCGACGCGCGCGATCACGAAGGCGCTCCGTCGCTGGTCGTCGAGCTGCGGTTCGAGGCGCAGGCCAACCAGACCGCGCTGACGAACCGGCTCGACCAGCAACTCAAGGGCCAGAAGCTCCCGCTGGCAGGCTCCTACGTCCGCTGGCACAACTGCCCGCACGACGAGACTCCGCCGACTCCCTGCGTCAACGCGGGCGAGCAGACGTGGTGATCTAGATGGCTGTCAGGGCGCTACTCGCCGGAAGCATCATCTCGCAGAGCGGGTTCACGTCCTGCGCGATCACGGACATTGACGAGGACGTTGCCTCAATTGACGCCAACTGGTGCACCGATGGCGACGGCAGCGGCGCGGCCGATACCGCCGTCGAGGTTGACTTCGCCGGTTACGGCACCGACACCGTCAACAACGCCACGCAGACCTTCAAGGCGGTTGTTCGCAAGTCACACAACGGCGCAAACCCGACCGCCGACATAATCGTCAAGTACGATGGCACCACGGTCGCGAGCACCCTCGGGACTTCGATCGGTCTTTTCAGCCCGAACAGCGTTACGCTGACGCAGACTGTGGCCGGGGATGCCGGTCGCACCGACCCCTCACTGTTCAGCGTCGAGGTCGTCGGGCACCGGTCCGGCGGCTCACCTTCCGGGCGCTGCTCCGTCGAGGTCGCAGCGATCACCTGGTCGATCTTCGACTACACCGGAGCGACCAGCGGGATCACGGCCCGAGAGTTCGATGGCGTAGACGACTCCCTCCGGACCTCCATCGGGAACGTCAACATAACTGGTGCCCTGACCGTCGCGGCGATGTTCCGTGGCAACTCGGTCGAAGCCAACACGGTCCGCTACCTGATTGCGAATCACACTTCAGCCGGGGGGCTGGCCGGTTGCCGTCTCGGAGTTGATAACGCAGGGAAGCTCCAGCTTGGGACCTCGGCCCTCTCGACTACCGTAGTGAACGAGGACGAATGGGTGATCGTCGCCGTGACCAAGGCGACCGGCACGTCCACACCCCGCGCCCATATCTGGCAGGGCGGAACTTGGACGCATGAGGCTATGTCCACAACGGTGGGCAACCCGTCCAGCCAGGCCGGGGGCACAGTCCGGTTCGGTGAGATCGTCGGGGTAGCTTGGAAGCAGATGGAGATTGCCGTCGCCGCCGAGTGGCAGTCGGAGCTGTCCGACGCCAACATCGCCACGCTGGAGGACGGTAGCGCCACCCAAGACTGGATGGACCTGAGTCCCGACGCTCTCTGGAACTTCGACCAGGCCGCGACCACGACTGACGTTCTTGACGAGACCGGAGGCGGGGCCGACCAGACCTCCCTCACCGGAACCACTGTCGTCAACGATGGACCCGCCGCCTGGGATTACTCCATCATCGCCCCGGCGGTCATCCCGCTCGCAGCCTCCACCGCTACCAGCACAACGGCTCTCACCCTCGCCGCTCCCACTGAGGTAGCTCTCGCCGCCAGCGACGCGACCTCGGCGACGACTCTCGCGCTCACCGCCCCGGCCGAGCTACCCCTCACCGCCAGTGTCGCTACCAGCGCCGCGACCCTTACCCTCACCGCCTCTCCGACCTTCGCGCTTGCATCCGACGCGACCTCGACGGCCACGCTCGCCCTCACCGCCACCACGGAGGTCCCGGCCGCGGCATCCGACGCGACGAGCGCCGCCACGCTTGAGCTCAGCGCCACCACCCAGGTCCCGCTCAACGCCTCCGATGCTACGTCGACCGCCACCGCTGAGGTCACGATCCCCGCCGCCGAGGAACTGGTCCCGTTGCAGGCTTCGGATGCGGTATCGACTACCACGCTGGCGCTTACAGCAACCCCGACCTTCGCGCTGGCATCCGACGCCACGAGCACGGCCACGCTGGTGCTGTCGGCACAGACCACCGTTCCGCTCGCCGCCTCTGACGCTACCTCGACCACGGCGCTATCCCTCGTCGTCCCTGTTGAGGTTCCGACCGGGCCCAGCATCGCTACCTCTACGGCCGCGCTGGCTATCGAGGCTCAGACGGCCCTGCCGCTCGGCTCGAGCGATGCGGTCTCCACGGCTGCTCTGGCGATCGAGGCTCAGACCGGCGTCCCGCTCAACGTCTCCGACGCTCTCAGCACCGCCACGATCGACGTCAGCGCCCAGACCGAGATCCCGGCTGCGGCCAGCGACGGAGTCTCGTCCGCCACGCTAGAGCTCACCGCCGGCGCATTCCCGTTCTTCTTCCTCAGCGCCGACGCCGTATCGACGGCCACGCTCGAGATCACCGCGCCGTCCGAGGTTCCACTGGACGCCTCCGATGCGGTCACGACTACGACGCTGGCAGTCGAGGCACGAACGGAAGTGCCACTGGCGCCTACCGCTGCGCTATCCACCGCTGCCCTCGAGGTCACCGCACCCGCTGACCTGACGACCGGGCCCGCCATCGCGCTCTCGGCGGCCACCCTCAGCATCGTCGTCCAGACAGAGCTCCCGCTCAGCGCGTCTGACGCGACCTCTGCCGCGACTCTGGATGCGTCGGCTCAGACCGAGGTCCCGCTCGACGCCTCCGACGCCATCAGCACGGCCGCGCTGGCGATACAACCCTTCTCTCCGATCTTTGAGTTGGCGACGGCCGCTACCTCAAGCGCGACCCTCGCCCTCTCCGCCCCCACCGAGATCCCGGCGGACCCCAGCGCCGGGGTCTCATCGGCTACGGCGACGCTAACCGCTACCACCGAGATAACGCTCGGCTTGAGCGATGCGGCATCTGCGGCCACCCTGACCGTTACGGCGACCGCCGACGCCACCATCCCGCTCGGCTCCTCCGACGCTACCTCGAGCGCGACCCTGGACCTGACGGCCACGCCGACCTTCACCCTGACCATCGCGGGGCAGAGCGGCGCGACGATGACCTTCACCGTGCCGGCGGGAATGACGCTAGAGGCCGCCGCCGGCGCATCGCTAGCCATCATGGGGATAACCGCCCCGACCGAGATCCCCTTCGACCCCTCGGCCGCGCTCTCGGAGGCCCTGCTTG
>Ga0307378_10007621_pt1 | contig 14516 bp, 17 predicted proteins | sample UN1MG_FD_202238 | JGI IMG/M metagenome (GOLD analysis project Ga0307378, IMG submission 202238) | Soil microbial communities from Risofladan, Vaasa, Finland - UN-1 | ecosystem: Environmental > Terrestrial > Soil > Coastal area > Acid sulfate soil | place: Finland: Risofladan, Vaasa | collected...
TGAAACTTGCAATCGAAGCATTTAATTGGTTCCTTGGAAAAAATTCTCTGAATCAAGAAGTTTATAACAATTTAACGGGTGGTTGCCACGATGGTATTGGAGAGTATTCTCTAAACATGAATCAAGGAGCTGAATCATCAATTTCTTATTTGCTTGCTAGACTTTCACTTCAAATATCAAAAGGTTCTATTGCATTTTAGTATTTATGAACAATAACCGTTTCACGAAGATAAGACCTGGTTATTATTTCCCGAAGAATTGTAGAAATAGATTTATATTTCATATTTTTTATCATTTCTTAATCGAATTCTTCCTTGTTTTTTAAGTGTGTATAACGCTTCACTTATTTGGTGCTCCCAAACATGCCGATTCCTATTTTCAACATATTTTACTAAATCCTCTGTTCTAAAAATGTGATTTATTTTTAGAAAAATACAATTAGTTATTTCTTTAAAAACACTGGGACCATTCTGATTCAAACATTCAAAAATTAAATCAAAATATTCAGACATGATGATAAAACCATTTTTATTTCGCTGCATTTTATACTCTCACTATATTAAAGCTTTATATTTTATTCTAAAAAATATATATTTAAACCTAAATTTTTCTCAAATTAATTAAATCTACTTATAATGGATTTTTATTAGCTAACCGTTTCACGATGTTAACTTATTATTGGTTTTTTTTCATGGGACTAAAGTATCTTTTTTAACTCAATAAGATTTGTAATATTGAAATCCGCTAATTCTTGAATTTTACCTTCGGGATTAAAATAGCATGATTTAATATTAATCGCACGTGCTGTTTGGATATCAATTTCTCTATCACCAATTGCTATAATTTTCTCTCTTGGCAGTTTATAATCATTAATTAGATATAAAAATGATGTGGGATCTGGCTTTTTTGGAAAACCATCTTCATGTGTAATTATTTTTTCAAAATATTCTTCCATATCGTAATAATTTAGTAATTTAGATAAAGATTTAATACCTCGATGAGTAACAATAAAGTTTTTACAACCATTTTCTTGAATATATTGAAGAATTTCTTCTGCTCTTGGAAAAGGTGTTTGATGAGATTCTATATTTACCCAATATTCTTTATTAAACAGATCTTGAAATTCTGATAAACGTATATTAAAATCTGAGGTGATTTTATTGAAACAAGATTTCAGACCTATTCCACACCATTTATGGACCTCTTTCAAGTTTAAATCAATTTTGTAGTTATACTTCATGATTTCTGCTATTACTGAAGTTATATGTGGAAAAGTATTAAACAACGTACCATCAAAATCCCAAATGATGTAATTAAAATTATGCATGAATCCCTCTTAATTATAAGAAAATCGGTGTGGTAATTAAGAATTATAATAATTTATTGATTAACAATTTATTTTTCAGGCTTTTAAATCAGAAAATCTTTTAATGAAGAATTCGGTTATTTCACGTCAATTAAATTGTAAATCTTTATGGAAATTACTCATTTAAAAATTCAATGAAATTTTTTATGGGAATTCCTGTTCCCATAAAGATAATAGGTTTAAATGATATATATCATGTTTTATATCTTTAAAATTAGTTCTTGAAGAGAAGAATTATTAAACAACTATTAAGTTTTTTAAGTAATTTATATTGATTAAGATGTTTATAATTATGTGAACTGTCCGATTCGTTTGGTGATGGTTAGATATGAGTAAAATAAAGTTTGGAGTAACAATTAATGCTGCACCAGAAATGATTTACAAGTCTGATTACGAGTCAATTAAAAAAATAGCTCAGGAATGTGAAAGATTGGGTTACGATTCTCTCTGGGTCATGGATCACCTTCTATGGGGCGTTTTTAATGAGGGAAGCGTTTTCGAAGTGTGGACACTGCTTACTGCGTTAGCTACGGAAACCGAATCTATCAAGCTCGGACCATTGGTAGCATGCAATTCTTTTAGAAATCCTACTCTGACAGCTAAAATTGCATCCACATTTGATATTATCTCTAATGGACGATTAATATTTGGTTATGGTGCTGGTTGGAAGGAAGAAGAATACGAAGCTTATGGGTATCGATTCGGCGATCCAGCTGCAAGAGTGAACCAAATGAGAGAAGGGGTCACTCTAATAAAGAAGCTCTGGATTGAAGAAAAAACGAGTTTCCAAGGAGATTTCTATGAAGCGAAAGAAGCAATCTGCAAGCCGAAGCCCGTGCAAAAACCACATCCTCCAATTATGATAGGAGGGGGTGGAGAAAAGTATACACTTAAAGTTGCTGCCGAAATTGCAAATATCTGGAACGTATGGGGGCCTTCCATAGAAGAATATAAAAGAAAGGTGAATATTCTAAAAGGCTACTGCGATAAACTCGGAAGAAAAATAGATGATATCGAACTCTCATGGAGTGGAAACATTTTGATTGGAAAAAATGAAGAACAATTGAATAAGAAGATTAGTAGGTATGGAAAAGATATTAGCTTTGTGTGTACCTATGACAGCTGTATAGAAAAATTGCAAGAATATATTGACGCGGGTTGTAATGAATTCATTTTTTCCTTATATACTTTTAACGATGAAAAGGAGAACTTTATGGAAGAGATAGCTTCCTCATTTTAGAAAATATAAAAAACATCGATCTGAGAAAGGAAATTCGGTTATTTAACGAAAAAATCGGGTCTCTTTCTCTGACTGAGTTGAAGAGCAAATCATGAAAAAAATTAATTAACTAATTGTCTTCGATAATCTTTTTAATTTCATCAGGTGTTAGAATTCCGGTATATTTATGTTCCTCGTCTACAATTATAGAAGGAACTACATTGATATCATATTTCTTGATTTTTTTTTTTACTTCTTCTTTTATTGGACTTTGTAAACTGTATTCAACTACTTCATGGTTATCAGATACGGTATGCTTTAATGTTTCAATTGCCATCTTGCATAATTCACAACCACCACTAAATATTTCAAATTTATGTCCCATTTAGCATCACGTCAACATTTTCATTATGATTACTATTATAAAGTAAGTTAATTCTAGTTATTATAGATCTCTAATAGATATCAAACATAAATATTAATTTAGTTGGATTTCTTATACTTTATTGAAAAGCATGCCACGAGTTAAATTAGATAAATCTCTGGCTGAGGATTTAATCACATCTAAGATGAGGGTACTTCAGCAATATATTGATGAGATTTTAAACCGTTGGAATGAATCTTCTTCTAAGAAATTTTTAGAAAAGGCAAGAACTGGCATCCATGAGAATGCTGAAGATGATGCTATTGAATTGCGCCAGTTATTAGCAGATTACACTAATTTACAAGAGATTCTTAACAAACTTTAAACTAATTCGGGTCTCTTTATGGATTCTCGTAAAAATCTTGATTTAGCTCGAAATCTTATTACTCAAAATTACACTCAACTAATTAGAGAAGTAGTGCTACATAAAGAGAAACCTGTTTTAAAGGTTATTTTTAATTTTGAAGTCATTTTATATATTCGTTATAATGATTTCGGAGAATACTCCTATAGTGTCATTTTCTCTCCAAATCCAGATGATCAAATGAGATTTGATAATTATGATGATAGATGGGACGTTAAAACAAGAGCTCATCATTTCCATATTAGAGGATTGCAATCATCAAAAGAAAGCCCGATGTTAGGAGATCCGAGCCATGATATTCCAAATTTATTAAGAATGATTCAAGATTATAGTAGAAAGGAGTGATTTTTAAAACAATTCGAAAAGGAAGTTTAAGCGTTTCATGAATTAAAGCTAATTATTCACTGAAAATAAATTGTTTTAGGAGTAATCCTTGTACAAATTGATTTGCTTAAAGAAATGGTAAAGGCCCATATATCATCATCCCAGGATTGGTCTTTTACTGCGAGTTTTAGTGTTTTTTTAATGGCTTTAATTGCCCTTGCACGAGTTATCTGCTTGTTTGTTTTAGATTTTTGAGTTATATATCTTTGAACGCTCTCTCTGAGATGTTCTAGTCCAATTTCATCAATAATAGCAGGTTTACCTTCAACTTTTCTTGGTTCGAATTCATCTAACATTAATCTTGTTAATGCTTCGAATAATTTCTCAACATTGTCTCCAGTTTTAGTGCTAACTTCAATATATCCGTTTATTCCTCTAGATTTCGCGATCCTTATCGCCTCTGCCGAAGTAACTTCTCTCTCTTTTAAATGTGCGTTATTACCAACTACTAGTATAGGGAAAATATCTCCTCTAATTTCTTTCCTGATAACACTTAACCAATCATCAATATGTGCTATTGATGAATAATTTGTAATATCATACATGAAAATACCTCCACGGGCTCCCCGGACGTAAGTTGGAAGTAAAAATCGGAATCTTTCTTCCACATCAAAGTCCCAAATTTGTAGTTTGACTTTTTGTTCGTCAACAACTAAACTCTTTACTTCGAAATCCACACCAATCGTCATTTTGGAATCTGATACGAATAAATTCGTTAAAAATCTCTTGGTAAGCGCTTCTTTTCCACAACCTGCGTCTCCAAATATTACAATTTTAAAAGTTGCGTCGTACATTTTGTTCAATATTCCTGCATGTATATCATTCCAGCTTAAGGTTTTGTTGGTTGGAATGTAGAGATTATTCCGATTCTTTCATTTTTCATTTTCATCAAAATTTTGATTTCTTTTTTCTAACAAATTATATAATTCGTTACTATCTCATACAATAATTATAAATAAGTATTAATAAGCCTGAGTGAAATTTGAAATCAAATATTTATTATTCGGTCATTTCACGATGATTTATTGGCTTGATTTATGGTTTCCAGGATTTTTTCGATTGTTGACTTTAATTCAGGAAGGCGATTATGAATTGTTAACCAGACTAAATGTAAATCAACTTCTGAATACGCATGAATCAATTTATCGCGCATCCCAGCGATATCTTTCCATGCAACTTGAGGGTGCTGTTTTCTTAAATACTCGGGAATTTTTTTAGTTGCTTCTCCAATAATTTCGAACTTACGAATTACAGCACTAGCAGTTTTATCATCAACCAGAAATTGTTTATAATCTAATCCTTCTATAAACTTTTCTATGCTTGTTATTGCATCATTAATGTCCCTGAGATAAATAAGTAATTTTTCACTCATATATAACCTCTTCAAGGATTCGTTGCTTTAATTCTTCTTTTATCGCTGGTTTAGATATAACATCTACTTTCGATTTAAACACTTCTTCTAAATAACGTGAAAGGCCAACTAAATGAAATAAATCTGCATCCTCTTCAAATTCTACTAAAAAGTCGATATCACTGGTGTTTTTTTGTTCATTTTTGACGTAAGAACCAAAAAGTCCGATAGTTTTTACTCTAAAGTTTGTATTGAGATCCTCTTTTAACCGCTTAAGTGTATTCAGAATTTTTTCTTTCGTTAGCTTCATTTAATCCCCCATTCTAATATCTTATTATCAACTGACTATTGAATTAATATCAATTAAGACTAATAAATAAATTGTTGTCAATTTATTTTGAAAGAAAAGAAATCTTTTGATATCCCTCTATAAATTAAATGCTCGAGAGCATGTTTTGTAAATTTTATTGGCATTGGACTAATTTCGGGATTATTTCTTCAACATTCAAATCAATAAGCTCATTTAGATCCAATTTTCTCTGTTTGAAATTCAAGACTTCAATGCCTATGATCCTACCCTCCTTACCATAATCGACAATAATACTCTCTACAATTTCATCGGATTCAATTACATTTTCATGTGAAAACCGAATGTGAAGAGCATTTGCCATCTTATCAAAAGAGAAGTCCATAGTTACTATAAAGGAGCAATTCATTAAATATTTATTCTATACACTTAATATTTTTGTATATTTTCATTTATGGGATTTAACATTCGGTTATTTCATGAAGATCGGTCATTAAATGAGCATGTAGTAAAATGTCATTGTGATCCTATCGTCAATTCTTTAAATCCATGGTAATTTCTAAGAGGATCATAATATTAATAAAGTTATGATAATTCATTAAACACTATGATAATGACCGTCACTTTTCATTTTCGGGAACCATTTATTCCTGATATCATCGCGCTTATCTCTTTTATCATATTTTTAGTTGCCAGTATATTAATGAAAAAGGATGATAAAATCAAGAGAGTGAATCTCCTTATTATAGGGGGTACTATTGCTATTCTGTGGTATTGTATAGATTTTTTTATTCCAGGCATATATTTACCAATGTCTCCAACTCCAGAAGATCTTGAATTCACGTTCATGTATGGGGCAATATTTGCGGGATTGATTCCAGATTTTGTCCTAATCTTGAGTTTTGGGATTCTGCCACTCGTGGTATTTTTCCTGAATAGATCTTCCAATTCAATTTTAATGCTTGCTTTGGGAGGAATCATGCATGTTATAGCAATTCTAATCGGTATGGATCAGTATAATCCCTTGATATCTGCATTTTCATTGACTTTCACGGCAATTTCGATGGCTTGTTTTGCCTATTATGGCTACCGGATTAAGAACTTCTTGCTTATTGCATTCGCTCTATCGTTTTTTATAGCCCGTCTCCTTTTTCTTCTAATGATTTGAAAAAAATTTGTTACCTAATTAGCTTCGATAATCTTTTTAATTTCATCAGGCGTTAGAATTCCAGTATATTTATGTTCCTCGTCTACAATTATAGAAGGGACGACATTTATATCATATTTTTTGATTTTTTTTTGTACTTCTTCTTGAATTGGGCTTTGTAAGCTATATTCAACTACTTCATGTTTATCGGATACGGTATCCTTCAATGTTTCAATTGCCATCTTGCATAATTCACAACCACCACTAAATATTTCAAATTTATGTCCCATTACGCATCACGTCAATATTTTTATTATGATAACTATTAAAATGTAAGTTAATTCTAGTTATTATAGTTCTCTAATAATCAAGATTAGATCATCTTGATCTTGACCTTGATAGGAAGTGGCTAGGTCAGGAAGTTAAAATAAAGAGTCAGGCAATCATCCTTTTTTGGATTTCTCTGGCGCAATTCATCTATTTACTAATTTATTTATATAACCTCTATCCGCAAATAGTTGATATTTTCGCCAGTAGTTATGAATATTTTAAAACCTTGCTTTTAGTAATATTAACGGTAATTATTTCTATATTTTGTCTTTATAACATTATAAGATTTTATTCCATACAAAAATTGAATGGAAAAATAGAACCTCATAAAACTGTTTCGTAGGAATGAACACTATGATCTTAACAGTCAGTTTTCATTTTCGGGAATCTTGCATTCCAGTGAATGAAAGGAACAATGTTGAAGATGATGCCATTGAAATACGATAGTTATTAAAAAGGAAGGTTATCTAACTCAAAAATTTTTAATATAAAAATGCATTTATCATTGTATTAAGATAGGGATCTGATATGTAAACGAATTGTTTGATTACTTGGAGGAGATAATGAAATGCGATGTCATATATGTAATTCGGATTTAAATGTTGGAAAATGCATAGTTTGTAATAAATGGGTGTGTTATAAGAAACACGCAGACACCTTATGGTTTGATTTAAAAGTATCGTCCGATTGTAGGTATTATATTGAAAGTGAAGATTTATCATTTGAATATTATTGTTGTTTAGAGGGTCATTCAGGAGAAGATGTACATAAAGCTCTGCAGAAAGAATTCCGGAAAATCCCAAGTTCATTAAAATATAAAAAATCAGAAATATTAGAAGATTAAAGATTATCGTAGATTTTACTCGTTTTAATTAGAGATTGAATGAATTTTTAAATGAATGAATGTAATTTTCTTATTTTTTAATTGGAAAAAGTATATAAGATTGTTCTCTCTTCTTAAACCTACACATGAGTCAACCAAAGATAAAAGTTATAGCATATTCGGATTATATTTGTCCATTTTGCTATATCGGATATCATCGAATAGAAAAACTCAAACGAGAATACGATCTTGCTGTTGAATGGAGACCGTTTGAGATTCATCCCGAAACACCAAGGGAGGGAGCATTCACTGAGGAATTGCCTTTTCCCAAGGGATATTTAGAGATGGCATTCGCCAATGTGAAGCGTCTTGCGGATGAGGATGGTTTACAGCTTAAGTTTTCAGAAAAATTGCCAAATTCACGATTAGCTCTCTACATTTCTGAATTTGCTCGGAAAAAGGGGAAATTTGAAGAATTTCATAAATTAGCGTTAGAAGCGTATTGGTTGGAGGGAAAGGATATTGGAGATAAAAATTTATTGTTAGATCTTGCTGAATCGGTTGGTCTAAATAAGAACGATATAGAAGTTTACTTGAGTACAGATGAACCTTTCAAAGTAGTACAAAAATCCTTAAAAGAATTAAGAGTATATGGAATAAATGGTGTTCCTACTTTTCTTATTGAAGACAGGCTAATTGTTGGAGCTCAACCTTATGAGGTTTTTAAAAAAGTTATTAACAAAATATTGGATGAGAAATCAAAGGAAAATTAATATACTAAATTAAATTTGTTTACTATTAATATTCCACCCATATAGGTCCCGCATAGCAAAATCTCCCATTATCTCCCACGATTCGAATTATGTAAAAATCCGCTCCACCGGTGTTTAAAAGATTTGGATCTATTGGATTGTTGCTGTATTCATTGATATAATATTTTCCATCGGGTTTTTGCATACAATTGGCTGTAAAGGAAGTGCCTGTAATCAATTCGGTATCCAAAATAGTAATGTTAGCAATTGGGGTATTAATAATTTGGCTATAAAACAATTCCCCATTCTTAAAAATTTCCACTTTGGCATTCCAGTTTGGTAACCAGTTTGGAGTTGCACTTGCAGCTTGGGGACGCTTGTTTGCCGCGGGTGCTCCGTCTTGAGCAAATAGAAGGTTTAATTCACGGTGAATAGCAGGATTCGATACTTGGAGTTTTGAACCATCGCCAACACGAGTACCATTAATGGTAAAATTAAGGAAGGGACGACCATGATCAGAAGTTGCATAAATTCTTTGATTTTCTAATCCCGAGAACACTAGTTCTCTAGTTAGGTTTGTTGCAAAAACCGCAGTTAGCCCTCCTGGATAAGGCAAATCAACCCGATTGGGCCAGGTAGTCCACGGACGTTGATGTCCTATGTAGGCATTAGTATGACTTAAAGAATGGCCAGGATGACCGTCGTGCTGATCACTCGATGCGTATAAAGTCATTCTATATCCCATTTTAAACGCATCCATGATAGCAGTTCCATATGTAAATTCTGGAGGAGGATCCCCACATCCCATATAATTATAGGGATCTCGTTGTTCAAATAAAGAATCTCCATGAGTAGAAACTACTTCCACTATTTTAACATATTTTGGATTAATTAGAGTCCAGTCTTGAGGATATTCCTCCTTGGTGGTATGATGGGGTAATGCTAAAGCCTTGCAACCTGTAGAATCTGTAAATTTTTCTAACGCGTCCCAAAATTGTTGAATTGTAGGAACAATCATGAATGACATGACGGGCTCCTTGATTAATTTATTGCCTGAAAAAATGCAGGTATAGTGGCCAGTCTGCGTGTTTGTCCATTCTATTCCCGGGAAGGTTACAAAAACGCCCGGTTCATGTGCTTCATTTGTAGCTTTTTCTAAGTAATCCAAGCCTCCAATAAGAAGCCCAGCCGTTTCACCATGGTCCGTTAAAGCATTAAAATCTAAACACGCGACATTCCTTGCATAATAAAAGTAATGCTCTGGGGTTCCAGAACCATCAGAGAGTCCAGAATGACCATGAATATCACCCCAATAAATCTTATCATCATAATCCGTATAATTATTTACAATTATAGGATTGCTCCAATATGTATTTTTTGTAAGCGAATCGGAGACTAAAAGATAGTGAAGTCCTATTGTATTTATTCTTACATCAAAAGCGTGTAAACCATTATCCTTACCATCACGTATTTCATAAGCTATATCAGAACCAAAAAATTGCCCTGTAAAGGTATAATTGTTAGGAAGAGTCGCATTAACATTTGTCAGCAAGGAATAATTTGTTAGATTATAGGATGTTAAAGAAAACTCAACCGTTCCCTTATAGGTTGCGCTTAAGCGCTCATGGGCGTCCCACGCTTCTACAGTTACAATGAAGGTTGATTCTATTTGAGTATTAGAAGGAGCATGAACCCAAAGAAGGCGAGTTTCGTTATCAAGCAGCGCGTTAAGATCTATATTTACGCTCAACCAAAAAACGCAGGGTAAGATTACGGTCAGAATCTTGAGAGCTTTTTTTGTATTTTTGGATAACTTTTTGTTAAAATCCTGAAGCTTTAAAGAAAAATGATGCGTTATATTTCTAATCTTAGCTTTTTTTTTCCAAATTACGAAACCAATTAGATAGGCTGCTATTAAGGAGGGTCCAAGAATGAGTGCGAAATAAACTGTCGATAAAGCAGGAGCTCCGGAAGCATTTGATCGGGCTATGCCCATGATTATAAGGGTAGTTATTCCAACAGTCCAAGATAACAAGATCCCTAGTCTTTTCACTTGTCTGTTAGGTAGTAATGAAAAATAGACGAGACCAATAATAAGACCAATAAAACTAAAGAAATATGTTGTTGTAGTATAAGCTCCAATAATAAAAAACAATACCAGAATAAAATCTGTGAAAATTTTCTTTGGAGATTTTTTATTAAGTAATTTTCTATCTTCAGACATCAATATGTACTTGAACTTTATATAATTTAAAAGATTCAGATTTCGGCTGAACTTCAAGTTTTATAAATTAAGATTGTGAGATTAAAACCAATACTGCAAGGCTAGCTGAAGCAATTAGAAATATTCCAAACATGATCACGAATGCCCACTGTTTTTTTTGTCCATAGTAGCCTGCTGAATTGACTACGGCATAGATCACTAACCCCATTGCTAAAATAAAGAAATATGGTGCCCAAGAGAGCCCGATAAGAAGAAAAATTCATCTGCTACCTTTATTTAAGGTTATGATTATTACAGATCAATATATTCTTTGATAAATTTAGTATGTCAAAATTTTATATAAATGTTGTATTAAGATTCTTAATTCAAGTGTCAATTTTCAATTTTAATAGATTTCTGGCAGAATCAATCAAATATTTAAAATAATAAGAAAATAGAATTTGATTAAAAGGGATTATTAGAAAGAGAGTTTATTATATGAAAACTATAGTATTGCATGGTAGCCCAAGAAAAAATCAAAACTCAGACACATTAGTCGATTATTTCCTAAGAGGCTTGAATACTAATGGAGAGAAGGAAGTACAACATTTCTACACCAACGAATTGAATATTACACCTTGTCAAGGATGTTTAACATGCGCAACCTCAGTAAATCATGATTGTGCTATCAAAGATGACATGGAAGAAATTTATTCTGCATATAAAAAAGCACACACGATAGTTTTTGCTACTCCCATGTATTGGGGCTACATGACGGCTCAATTAAAAGCGGTGTTCGATAGAATGGAAGCCTTAGCTTGGGAAGGTTTTGGAAACAAAACGTTTGTGGTCTTCATTACTTATCGCCATCACTGTGAATCAACAGTTGCATTTTTTGAACGTATAGCGCCATTTTTTAATATCAAATTGTTTATTATTACATGTTGTACTTATAATAAAGAAGAACAAAAAGATATTCCAATTTCTGCTTGCCAAGATCAATTAAAAGAAGCGTATCAACTTGGAATTGATATGAGTAGTATGAATTAATTAGATAATTTTTGTTCCTGGAGAAAAATTGATAATGCCTCCTACATTTTGAATGCTATTAGTTGCAGTTAATATACCAATTTCTGCAGACTTTACTAAATCTCTTCCCTCTAGCATCGCGTGTAAAAAACCAGCATCAAACGCATCTCCTGCTCCAATAGTGTCAATAAATCTTTTAGGTGGTGTAGCAGGAATGTGCTTCATAATAGATATATTTTTAACGAGTACTCCTCTCTCACCTAATTTAATAACGATGATTTTAAAACCTTTGTCTAAGAGTGTGTCAGCTGCTTTTTCAATTGAATCTTCTGCCGTAATGTTCAAGGCTTCGTGTTGATCAACCATTAATATATCAATGTAGGGGATTAATGGCTTTAAAATCGTAATCCAAGGAGGCTCTAAAGGGGATAATGGAAACTGAGGATCTATGGATATCTTTAAACCTTGAGATTTTGCTTTTTTAAGCAATGCGATAAAATTTTCATTCCAAAGGCTTGGGAAGTGAAAATAACCTGCAGAATGTAGAAGATCGGTATTAAGTAAATACTTTTCTACTTTTTTTTCAAATTTTTGGGGCCACCCACTATGAGTTGGTAATCTAAAAGTTAGAGGTCGTTTATCACTACCAAAAAGTAAAAGGAAGATCGCTAAAGCACAATTCTTACCCTGTTCAACTGAAATGTATTTCGTATCAATTCCTGTCTTCTCTAAAATATCTAAAATCATTTTACCGAAAGGATCATCTCCAATAGAAGAAACTAAGTGGACATTATTACCCAATCTTGTAAGATTTTGTGATATATATCCCGCTGCTCCTGCTGTTAATATATGTATATCTGATGGTCCAGACCACGCATTCAATTCTTCTATTTTACTAGGTGCTTTTCCCTTAATTATAATATCTATATTTAATGGACCTAATACTCCAATCTTAAATCCCAATTAATGACCTCCTGGTTTTAAAATCATTGTCCAAGCCCTCGCATATTTTGGAATATTTGATTTTTGGCAATCTGGATTGATATTTCCTTGTTTAAGCGCAAAAAAATAGGGTAACAATTGAATAATAGGCACCACATACAAAGCAAATAGGTGCTCATTTTCTATCGGTGTACGCCATACCCAATCCATTAAAGATGCAATTTTGTCTTCAGAATCTGATAAAATGGCGACACACGGGCTTTTAATTAACTGTGTAAATTTTGCAATTTGCATAAACCAGTTTTCAGAATTATTTTTGGGATAAAGCAAAATAGTTAAGATTTTTTCATTGGTTAACCCCAGGGCTCCATGTAAATGGCGTGTTGGAACCATTGATTTAGCTGGTATATGTGCCATCTCTTCAAATTTCAATTCCATTTCTTCCGCAGTGCCAAAATTTGGGCCTGCTCCAACAATGATTACACTTCGAACATCTACAACATTATTTGCAACACTTTTGCATCTTTGTTCGTTATATTCCCATCGTTCAGCCATTAATTTTGGTATTTCATGCAACTGCTTTTTTAACCCTTGAAAATTTATACCTCTTATTCCTTTTTTCTCCCCAAGCTCTAAAGCTAATAATAAACTTGCTGCTAATCTTGTTGCATAATGAAAGGTATCTGAACCTCCAGTGTCGAATCCTCCAGCACAGACTAGTGCATCATCACATTCTTTCGTTAGTGGGCTTCCAGCTACGGAAGTTACCGCAACGCAATAAGCTCCTTTTTCTTTTAACTTTTTTGTTGCCGATATTGTATCAATTGTGCTACCACTACCGCTATATGCGAATAATGCAGTATGTTTAAAATCATAAGGCTTGTCAATAGTAAGACATTCTACTGAATCCTTATCTTCCGAAGTAATGTGAGCCCACTCCCAAAAAGCAGGACCAGATGCCTGCATTATGAATTGACTAGTACCCATTCCTATTCCAACAATATGCGTGATATCTCTTCTTAAAAGTTCATCTACAATTTGGCTTATTGAATCCAATACAAATTCAAGTGTTTTCTCAATAGCAGTAGGTTCAGATTTAATGTCATGATACACATTAAAAGGATGTTCTGTTTGAGGTTTGGACCCTAAAGCGTGATACATGATCGGATATTCTGCGGTAGCTTCAATACGACCAATTGGGTCATTTTCTAAAAAATCAAATTTTTTTCTTTGCTCATATTTGAGTATTTTATCTTTTTGATCTTTCATTATAACTAGTTACCAAAACCGTATCAATTTTAATATTAATTAATTTTAGAAACTATTGCTATTCTAATAAAGACTGTATTTTTATTTAAGTATTAAATATTAATTTTTTAATTTGCTCCATTTCTCGCTATTGAAATGATTTGTGATGGGTGTTTTATTTACAATTCGACTCTTTTTAATACCAATTGTTTTCCTTCAAGTAAAGAACTGAGGATATTATAAAAATGATCATATCTACAGACAATTTAAGATAAATTGATAGTGTTACACCAGTAGAATTATTGCGAGTTTGTTTTTTCCGTTTCTTCAATACGCTTAACTAGATCTTCTTTTCCAGCCTTATGAAGTATATCTTTAGCTTCTTTTAATAGTGAAGATATTTCTTCTTTAGCTGAAGATGTTTTATTCTTCTGAAGAAAAAGTGCATAATTAAACGCTAATTTTCCTAGATATTCGTTATTTTCAGGTTTTAATTCTGCTGATTCTCTAGCCATTGTTAAGGATTCACGGTATAATGGCTCGGCATCATCAAATCGTTTCATTTTTTCATATAATTCTACTAATTGGACCGTAATTCTTAACACCGATGCTTTTATATCTGGAGAT
>Ga0307378_10007622_pt1 | contig 14513 bp, 12 predicted proteins | sample UN1MG_FD_202238 | JGI IMG/M metagenome (GOLD analysis project Ga0307378, IMG submission 202238) | Soil microbial communities from Risofladan, Vaasa, Finland - UN-1 | ecosystem: Environmental > Terrestrial > Soil > Coastal area > Acid sulfate soil | place: Finland: Risofladan, Vaasa | collected...
TCACGTTTGAGAGACACACCGCCTTGCGCGCCGATTCACGAGCGCGCGCAAACACCGGGAATACCATCGCTGCCAGGATGCCAATGATCGCGATCACCACCAGCAGCTCGATCAGAGTGAATCCTCTGCGTCTCGGTGCAACCATCGCGGTTCGCCTCCTCTTCAGGTTATACACACTTAGGATAGACAGCAACACGAGGTTCCGCCAACAACTGCTTTGGCCTGTCGCACCTCCTTTCGTCGCGCTTTCCGGCAGCACGCGATCTCCCTGCGCAACCCCGCGTTCCTCCACCCAGGATTAGTCTACCCGGGGGGAGCCAGGCTGTCAGTGGACATACCCTTCAGATTGTTGTAGAATCGCGTTGATTTGACTCTCCTGTGAGGTTGGCAAGGCGGTGCCCATGCAAATGGTCGCGGATGTTGATCTGCTCCCGGAGACCGGGGAAAGGGTCAGCGCCTACGTGCGGTCTGTCGCTTACCCGAGCCCGGTGATCTGGCACATGCACCAGGGGTTTGAGATTACGGTGCTCTTGAGTGGACACTACCGCAGGCATTTCGAGGGCATCGTCCTCAACCTCGAACCGGGGGACGTTGTCCTTTCCCCAGCCTGGGAGCCTCATGGCGGGGAGGACACTGCGTCCGATACCCTCATGCTGTCGGTCTTCTTCCCGCCCGAGTTTCTAGGAGATGAGGCCCTGGGCGAGGTGCTGTGGCCGACCTTCTTTGCGGCAGCTCCAGGGGATCGCCCGAAGGTGACCAGCGAGGAGATGCGACAGCAGGTGCTGGCGGTCGTCGCTGAGATAAGACGGGAGATTGAGGAAAGGGATCAGGGGTGGCTGACCGCGCTCCGGCTGGACGTGTCTCGGCTGCTTTTCATCCTTGGGCGGAAATGGACCGCGCCCACCGTGGGCCGTAATCAGCTGCATGTGCGTCTGAGCGACCTCGCCCGTGTCGGGCCGGCGGTCTCCCTGGTGCACGCCCGAGGTGGCCGTCCGATAAGCTTGGAGGAGGCAGCGGCGGCATGCCATCTGAGCCCCTCGCGCTTCTCTGTCCTCTTTCGGCAGAGCATGGGGGTGAGCTTCGGGAGATACGTGCTGCGATCGCGGCTGGCCTATGCAACCCGGCTCTTGATCGCCGGAGACGACTCTCTTGATGCCATTGCCGAACAGCTTGAGTTCGTCGACCGCAGCCATCTCCATCACGCTTTCCAAAAGTACTATGGCTGCACCCCAGGGGACTATCGCGCGCGAAGGCTTCTCCTTGTGCAGTGAACGATGACTCGCATCGCCGGGTCCTGCGCCAGCCCTTCGGCGTCGTTGGTATCCGCATACCCGGCCAGCCGACTGTACACCGATTGGCGAAGCAAGGGCGCCAGCTCATGTTTGACGTTGCGGCCGGTGCGGGTCTCCGCCAACATCATCTCGGCCGACTGGCTCAACCCAAGGGCCTCATCCAGCTCCCGAAAGGCCAACAGCCCCGCATCAGAAGAGACCTCCGCTCCCTGGAACTGCAGACGAACGCGAGCATCAAACCCTACCCTCGAAGCGCTGCTGCGTCTTTCACCCATTGGGTCTCTCCTGCAACTCTGGCTAGGATCGCCCAATCTTGGCTTCCTACCTGCATCTATTGCTGCTTTACCTCAATCCCTCCCCGCGTGATATGGGGAATGTGGGAAGAACGTCGGGGCGGTGTCGGGTTCGCCGGCGCTCGAAGTGGGTGAGAAGGGAAAGCACACTCTTTCGCGGGCGCCCTATGTGCAGACATATTATGCCAGACCCAACTCCTTCAGGCGCTCCTTGGATTCACCCATGGGGAAACCTGCTTCATGGAGTTTCTTCCTCAATCGGAAGACGTCGATTGAGGAAGGGGGGATCTTCTCCCTGGCGGCCATGGCCGCGGCCGTTCCGACGGCATGGCCCATCATGAGCACCAGCCAGCGCATTCGCAGGACGGCGCCCCGTTTCGGATCGTTGGGCCTTCCCCCCTGGAGATTGCAGCTGCGTCCGGCTGCCAGCAATCCTTCGACTCCCTGGGGCAGAAATTGGCGGTAGGGTATCTCGATACTGTATTTGTAGTTGTGAACAAGATTCCATAGGGGATGAACCGGGCTGTGCCCCGCAAAGCCCATGAAGACCATGTCGTCGAACTGGCTTCCCTTCTCCAGATCTTCCTGGCAGATGTTGTGTCGGGCGATCATGCTGCGTCCGCCTCGGGCGTTGAAATAGGCACCTGTGCTGTGAAGATAGGATCGCTCGAATCCTGGAACGTACTTCTTCATGAACCGCTGAAGGGCGAAGACATACTCTCGGCTGTCGTTCTCCACCTCCGTCATCAACTTGGGGTCGCCGCTTGTACCAGCATTTCCCGTGTAGTGAAGACCGACCAATCCTCCCACGATTCCGTATCTTTCCAGATGCCGAGGATCTTGGATCGAAGGCTCGGCGACCCCCACGGTACTGTAGAAGACACCATGATCGGCGCTGATGGATCCATAGTGCCTGTCCCAGGTGTATCGGAAGTCTCCATTTTCGTGAGCCTCTTTCATATAGGGAAGAAGGGGGTAGGCGTGTGTATTGCATCGCACGTGTGTTTTCTTCATCCACTCCAAGCGCTCTTCTCCTACTTCGGCTTCACCGACCTTTCTGTACGCCTCGATATCGACATTGCCGATGGAGAAATACATGCCTGCGTGGAAATAGTGGTGAGGGCCGGCGTCCACAGGAGCGCCCGCCTTGAAGGCCACATCGGCGTCTCCTGTCGTATCGATGACGACACGGGCCAAGATCGCCTTCAGTCCGTCTTTGGTCTCGACGAAGACGCCTTTGACCGTATCCCCCTCTTTGATGATATCCCCGAGATAAACGTTGAAGAGGGTTCCCACCTTCGCCTCTCTGAACGTCTTCAGAGCCACGTAGCTGAAGGTTTGGGAATCCTCAAAGTAGTTCCGGAGAAACGGATGCCCCGAGAGCTCCTCGACCTTCTTGATGATCTCACCGCCGATTCCTGGAACGCCGTCGGCAATGACCGGTGGGAGCTCGAGCGAAGGGGCGCCTCCGATATGTCCTGGACCGATATTGCCTCCGATCTGGCCGAACCTGTCGATCACCAGGGTTTCGGCGCCTTCCCGGGCCGACGCGATGGCTGCGATCGTTCCCGCTATCCCGCATCCAACAACCAAGACGTCCGTCTCATACAGAACAGGGACCTCTTTCTGATAGCTGACGGTTTTGCTCATGATCATGTATCTCCTTACGCCTATTGGCCGGGATTCCCCATATCAGACTGGGCACTCCTATCGCTGGTTGAACGGCCAGCCATTCGCCGCGACACTTCTCCTCGCCGCGAAGCCGCCCTCGCAGCAGTCCGGCGCCAATCATCACACAGTACCCAATCTGCCGCAAGGTAACCATGAGGCAGAATAGAGGGACGATTCCCACTCGAAGTGGTAGGCACGCGGGACGGGTCAGCGGAACGCGCCGCTGTTCGCACTGGACCGACCGCTCCCTCCCGGCTATTGTAGCCACTTCCTCTTCTGTCCGGTCGCCCACCGCTTCCGCCTCCGCTCCGAGTTGACACACCACAGGACCGGCGGCTATCATCGGTTTTGATGACGACCGAAGAACAGCCCGGACATATCACGGACAGGCTCGGCTTCCTCTCCTCCAACCTGGTCGCTCGCCTCCAGGATGCCGGCACGCGCCTGCGTTTCCTGCTCGCCTTCCCCGCCGCCGCCATGCTGTTTGTGTTGACCGACCGCGGCCCCATGTGGCCCGGCGTCCTCGTCGCCCTCGCCGGCGAGGGCTTCCAGTTATGGGCCACCGCCCATCTTCGGAAGAACCTCCAGGTGGTCAAGTCCGGCCCCTACGCCTGGCTCCGCAACCCCATGTACTTCGGCCGCTTCTTCGTTGGCCTCGGGCTCACGCTCCTCACCTGGCGATGGTTCATCATCGTCCCCTACATCCTTCTATACGCGCTCTACGCCCAGGCGCGCGTCCTGGGCGAGGAGCGACATCTCCGGAGCGTGTTCGGAGACGAGTACCTGCAATACTGCGCCGCGGTCGGGCGCTGGTTCCCCCTCCCGCCGCGACGCAAGCTCTCCGACAACCGGTGGTCCTGGCGGGCGGTGTGGCGCAACCACGAGCTGCGGGTGGCGCTCGGCGTCGTCGTTGCCCTGGCCGTGCTCAAATGGCGGCTAGAGACCTTCGGGCAATTCTGGGGGCCTCGGTGAAGCTGGCGGGGAAGCTGAGGCGGATACACGGCCACCTCCTGCTCGCCCTCTTGGGACTGTGGCTGGCCCGGCCCAGCCTCGGCATGAACCTCCTTGGGACCGCCGTCGTCCTCGTCGGAATGGCGCTTCGCGTGTGGGCGGCGGGATATCTCGAAAAGGGCGGGGAGCTCTGCACCGACGGTCCCTACCGCTACGTGCGGCATCCGCTCTACCTCGGCAGCCTCCTCGCGGCCCTCGGATTCGCCGTCATGATACACGCCATCTGGGGATGGGCCGCCGTGCTGCCTCTCTTCCTCGCGCTGTACGCGCTTCAGGTGCTCTCAGAGGAGCGCCACCTCGCCGCCACGTACGGCGAGACCCACGCCGACTTCACCGCCGCCGTGCCGCTGCTGCTTCCCTGGTTCGGCCGCGCGGCGGAAGGAAAGGGCCGTCCCTGGAGGCTTTCTCAGGCCGCGGCAAACCGCGAGCAGTATCACGTCGTCGTGACGCTGCTGCTGGCGGCGCTCTTCTTCCTCAAATGGTATGTTGGACGCTAGAAGCTGTTTCATAGCCTTCATCTGAGATTATGAAATGCGCTGTAAGATGGGCAAGCTCATCGCCTTGACGATCTCTCTCGCGGCCGCCGCCGTGCTGCTCTGCGGCTGCGCCGCGCGCCACCAGCCCATCGAGCTCGAGCTCTGGATCACCGACTTCAACCAGGACACCCGCGCGCTCATAGACGACGACTTCGTGCCGCGCTTCGAGGCCGCTCACCCGGGCGTCGCCGTCAACACCCAGTACATCTCCTGGACCCACATCGATGAGAAGCTGACCATCAGCTTCGCCGGAGGCGTCGCCCCCGACGTCTTTCAGGTCGGCGCCGAGTACGTCGGCGGCCTCGCCTACCGCGGCATGGCCGCGCCCCTCGACGACTACGTCGCCCGGTGGGGTCAGGCCGACGATTTCTTTCCCGCCTCCTGGAGCACATGCGTCTACGAAGGCACTGTCTACGGCCTCCCCTACCTCTCCGCCCCCCGCGTGCTCCTCTACCGAAAAGATCTCTTGCGCAAGGCCGGCTTCGACCATCCGCCCGACACCTGGGAGGAGCTCGCGGAGACGGCCCGGCGCATGACCGTGAAGCGCGGCCCGATTTTCGAGGTCGCCGGCATGAACCTCCCCATCTCCTGGCAGATCTTCGTGGAGTTTCTCTGGGAGAACGGCGGCCGCATCCTCAGCGAAGACGGCCGGCGCTCCATGCTCGACAGCCCCGAGGCGGTCGAGGCGCTCCAGTTCTACTGCGACCTCTATAACAAGTATCAGGTCTGCCCCACCGCGGGCATGCCCGTGGCCGGCGGCGGCATCCCCGTCTTCGCCTCCCGGAAATCCGCCATGGAGTTCATGAACCAGTTCGGGATCTACAACGTGAGGAAGTACGCGCCCGATCTCCTGCCCGAGGTCGGCATCGCACCGACCCCGCAGCGCAAGGACCGCGTCGTCTCCGTCTATACCGACTGGCTCGCCATGTCGCCCCAAAGTGAACATAAGGACCTCGCCTGGGAGCTGATGACCTTCCTCATGGAGCCGGACAACCTTGCCGCCTACAACGCCACCCTCTTCTTCATCCCGCCCCGCCGCTCCGCCGCGGCCGCGGCCGAGTTCATGCAGGACAGCCCCCACCTCCAGGAGTTCGTTCTCCTCATGGATCGGTACGGGCGCTCCCTCCCCGCCATCCCCGAGTGGTTCGAAATCCGCACCGGCCTCCAGCGCGCCGTCGAAGCGGCCGTCTACCAGACCAAGACCCCGGAGCAGGCATTGAGCGACTACTCCCGCGAGCTCGACGAGCTGCTCGGGGAGCGGCTCGTCGGCACCGAATGAGCGCCGCATCTCCCGACGCCGCGCCACCGCCCGGGTGATCGGTCGTTTGGCCGCAGAACGCGACAAGGAAACCCCCGAGCACGTGGAACTGAGCACGGGGAACTCACAACGCACGGCCCGCTGGCCGGGCGCGACAAAGAGGAGGGCGAACGTGCGCACATCAGCCTTGATCGTCTGTCTGCTCATCGCGGCAATTGCGCCGGCCTATGCCACCGAGTTCCGCTCCGGTGATTCCGTTTCGGTGGAGCCCGGCGAAGTCATCGACGACGACCTCTTCATCGCGGGCAGCAGCGTCACCGTCGCCGGGACCGTCACCGGCGACGTCCTCGCCGCCGGACAGGTCGTCCGCATTACCGGACCCGTCGGAGGCAGCGTCATGGCCGCCGGGCAGGACGTCCGCGTCACCGGCGACGTCGCAGGAAGCGTCAGGGCCGCCGGCCAGACAGTCACCCTCGGCGGTGACGTAGGCCGCAACGCCGCCGCCGCCGGCCAGACCCTCTTGGTCGCCGAGACGGCCCGCATCCAGCGCGACCTGCACGCCGCGGGGAACCTCCTCGACCTGGATGGAGCCGTCGGCCGCAACGTCGGCATGGCGGCCTCCTCCGGCACAGTTCGAGGACAGATCGGCGGCGAGCTGCGATTCGAGGGCAACGCGCTTAAGCTCGCACCCTCCGCCCGGGTCGGCGGCAATCTGCTCCACCGAAGCTCGCAGCCGCTCGAGATCGCCAGCGGCGCCGTCATCGCGGGAGAGACGCAGCAGCTCCCTCCCAAGCCCCGAGGCCCTGAGCGCCAGCCGCGCGCCTCGAAAGCCCATAGAATCCTCCCCCTGTTGACTCTCATCAGCTTCCCAGCGGTCTTCGTCTTCGGCGTCGTCGGCCTCGCCCTCGGCCCGCGGCTCTTCCTCGCCTCCGCCAATGCCGTCGGCCGGCGTTTGTGGTGGAACGCGTTCCTCGGAATCCTGATCCTCCTCCTCGGCCCCGCCGCCGTCTTCGTGGTCACGATCACCGTCGTCGGCATCCCCATCGGTCTGCTCGCCTTCATCGCCTGGATGACCGCACTTATGTTCAGCCAAGTGCCGGTCGCCACGTCCCTGGGCCGGTTCCTCGTCTCGCGCTTCACCGGGGGCGGCGTCTCGCCCTATCTCGGGCTCTTCATCGGCCTCATTGCGCTCGCCGCGCTGGCCTGGGTGCCCGTTATCGGCATCATCATAGGGGGCTTGACAGTGCTGCTGGGGCTGGGCGCCTACGCACGGGCGGCCAAGGGAATCATCGTCGAGATGAGACACCACCCCGCCTAGATGCGTGACCCAGCCTCCGCCGGGGGCTCCTGTAGGGCGGGGACACTATCCGTGGGGCAGGAGCTAGTCTCCTGCCCAGGCCGTTATCCGTTTCCCGTCCTGTAGGGCGGGGACACCGATCCCCGCCGTCCGTTCTGTTGGGCAGGGGCTTGCCCCTGCCACTGTTTGCCCTCTCCTCCCGCATGTCGCCCATACGCGCCAACCCTCCCCAAAATCGGGTTTGCCCCCTCCGAGCACGGGGCAGACTCTCAAACGACAGGTGAATAGGCGGGCGAGCCCGGCCCCTCGAAATTCTGCGGAGTGGGAACTCCTACGCTGATCGAGCTGGGGGCCGGACTCGCGTCTGACAGGCCCACCCCGGCCAAAAAGGAGGGCCCGCCGCAAGCAAGAGGGGGGAATGCCCACGGCGAGCCCAAGTCCGCGGTAACGCGGACTCGCTTACCTCTATTCGGCACAAGCGCCCATTCTCCCGCCTCGGAATCTCATCACTTGTTCGCCAACGGGGCCATCCGGCCATCCGCCGCCCTGCCCACAGCCAGGCGGCCGCCAGCGCCGCTGCTGCCAACTACCAGCGCAAGCTTCCCGCTGATTGGAAGGCATATAAGAGCATTCTCCGGTGCTGCCAGAGCGCTCTGTCTGGTCGCATTCGCGACCGCCGCAAGACCGAGCGGAGCACATTCCCAACCTACGTGCTCGCTCTGCCGGAGCTCCGCATCCAATCGAACAGACAGGCTTGATGCGAAGAGAGTAGGGCGGCCGGTGCGATGGCACAACTCGAGTGTGCACGCGTTGCCCACACCGTGTGTTCGATAGCGGCCCACGCCCTGCCAGCGGTCAGGCAGCTCGCGCGCGCAGGTCCCCCCCCACCCCTCTCGAATCTACCCCCTCGACACTGACCGCGAGAGGCCGTCGTCATGGCAGACACGAACCCGACTGTCATCTTCACCCAGCCCAAGACCGCCGTCATCGAAGACCGCGAGATCCCCAGCCCGGGTTGGCTCCTCGTCCGCGCCCGCCGCTCCCTCATCTCCACCGGCACCGAGCTGACCATCTTCGCCGGCGACTCTTCCCCCGGCTCCGCCTGGGGCAACTGGGCCACCTTCCCCTTGGTCCCCGGCTACTCCAATGTCGGCGAAGTCATCGCCGTCGGCCACAACGTGGACCCAGACCTGGATCGGCCGGCGCGTCGCCAACACCGGCCGCCACGTCCGGTTCGTCGTCGCCCCCGCACAAGGACTCACCCCTCCTGCCCGAACTCCTCCGCCGCCTCCACGAAGGCGACGATATTCTCCCACGGCACATCCGGCTCCAGCTCATGCGTCGGCGCGAGCAGCAGCCCCTCCGGCCCCACGGTTTCGATCCGCTCCCGCACCACCCGCCGCACCTCCGCCGGCGTCCCGAACGGCATCGTCGTCTGCGTCCCGATCGTCCCCCAAAACGCGAGGTCCTGACCGTATTCGCGCTTGAGCTTCGCAGGGTCCATGCATTCGGGCTGCACAGGGTTTAGAATGTCGAGTCCGATTTCGATGAGATCGGGGATGATCGGCTCGATGAATCCATCGCTGTGGTAGAACACCAGGAGTTCCGGATTCACTGCCTTCCCCGCCGCGATGACCTTCCGGAGCCGCGGCTTGAACCACTCCCGCCAGGTCGCCGGGCTCAGCAGCATTGCCCGCTGGGAGCCCACATCGTCGCCCAGGCGCATGACATCCACTCCGGCCAGGGCGAGGCGGTGGGTGGATTCGATCATGGTGTTGTTTACGGTGTCCAGCAGGGCGGTGGCCAAATCGGGGTCGTCGTAGAGGTCGATGAGGAGCTGCTCCTGGCCGCGGAGGTACCAGCAGGTCTCGAAAAGAGAGCCGCCGCAGGCGCCGGGGGGGCTGGCGACGACGGGGTAGCCGCGATTGTGCCAGCGCTCGACGCCGTCGCCGGCGGCGCGCCAGCGGTAGGGCGAGAGGACGTCCGGCCAGGGGTAGGCGGCGATTTCCCGGGGGGAGGCGGCATTCCGCAGGGGATGGACCATGCGGTCGAAGTGGTGGAATCCCGAGGGGATGGAGCCGACGCCCCATTCGTCGTGGTGAGTGACCCCTTGCACATCAGACAAGTAGGCGGAGAAGTCGCGGGGCTGGCAGGTGCCCGATATGCCCACGTAGCGGGGCTCCAGGCGGAAATGCTCGTGGTAGTCCTGCTGGCGGGTGCGCCGCCTGAACTCCTCTTCGAGGGCCGGAGAGAGGTCGAATGTCTTGGGGACGCGATCGGGGCGTTCTCGCCTGAGCGCCGTCAGGAGCCGTTCTCTGGGGGTCATGGTCATGCGGCCCTTACCTCTCAGTGGAAACTGGAGATGGCCTCACATCTTCCTCGCGGGGGATTGGGTCACCTGTCCCGGGCGGCCGCGGGATCGGGGCACCGTCCGGTGGCGGTATCGCCGGACGAATGTTCATACCTGAGGGCACCGAAAAGGGATGCGCGCGGCACGCAAAACGGCACGAACGGCACGCTTTTCGGCACGAATGGCACGGGTAGGGATGCGGTGGGAATGGATGCATCGGCGGCACGCCGCCGATGCGGACCGGTCTGTGGGGGGCTCGGCCGCCGCCCCCCACTCCCCCCGCGGGTCCGTGCCGGACAGGCGGGGTATTGACAGTGATTGGCAGCGTAGGGTGTTTGTCGCGGAGGGTGGGATGGATGCTGGTGGGTGGCGCCGGGATTACCCATCCCGGCGGAAGCCGGACAGGGGGCGCTGCCCCCTATCGACCCCCGTTGTGGGTGCTGGGAGGTAGGGGGAATGCGCTTCGAGCGGAGATGACGGATCGGGCGCGGGCACCCGCCTGCCACCCGGACATCGTGGATGGATGCCTCAAGTGTTGGGTGCGGCCCGCTGGCCGGAGGTGGGTGGCTTCGGCGATGGGGGGACTGTCCCGTGGCGGGCGCCGGCGATGATGGAGGAGACGGGGGGGAGGCGGAGGAGGTGTAAGGAAGCGTTCGCGGGAGGCGAACGAGATCCCTCACGTTCGGTCGGGATGACAAGGTGGGGGTCAGGTTAGTCGGTGAATTGGGCGTTGGTGGGGGCGCGCCAGGAGTAGCCGCAGTCGCGGCAGGTGATGGTCAGTATCTCGACTTCGGAACCGTCGAAGCCGCTGCGCTCGATGTCGGATTGGATGTCGAGCTGGGCGCTGCCGCAGTGGGAACACATGCCGGAGGTGAGGGTGCCCTGCTGGGCCGGGGAGGGGCCGCAGCCGCAGGCGAAAAGCGCCAGCGCGATGAGGGCGAGCGTCAACAGCAGGTAGGTTCGCATGGTTTCAATGGGGTCCTGTGGGGAGTATTCCATGGGAGCGGGCCGGGACGCGATGGGGGGCGTTGGGAGGTGGCTGCTCTGTGAAGCTGGAGAGATTCTGGCGGGGTAAGCCAGAAGAGCTGCACCACTTTGGCCGCAAGCTAGGAAGAAGCAGTCGGCTGCATTGCCTCACGCAACGCGTTGGTACGTGTATCCCCCCTTCTTGATGTGCTGGTGCAAGTACTGACCCTTTGACGGGGCTGCCATGATGCCCTCGAAGTGATAGTCAGGTACATCGGAGTAGTCGTAGATTGAGCCATCTAGGAACTCCACTTCGAGAATCTGTGAGTCTGGATCATAGCCGATCGCAGCTATGTTTGAGGAACTCACCGGTGTCCTGTCCATTGATCAGTCAACCTCCGTTCTCTTCAGAAACGTTGCTGTCAGGCACCGCCGGGCGCTGGCGTCGCCAAGCAGTAACCGCAGTCGAGTAGGGCGGGCTCTTGATCCGTTGGTCCATCCACCGCTTTGCCACCTCTGGGTCGTCGCTCTTCGGGCGAGGTTCGACGAGAGGCAGCCGCACTCTGCTGGGTATTGCCACGGCCTCACCGAGGACCAAAGCTTCTCCGGTCCTGAGCGCCGGCAGAAGCTCGACTAAGCCCCCCAGGGAGTCCGGAACGGTCGAGCGGACCCGCCCCTGGTCATCCGTATTCGAGAGTCGGAGCGCAACGAATGTGCCGCACTGAGAGAGGATGCCCTCATCCAGCTCAGATGGCCGCTGACTCACCACGACGGCCCCAACGCCATACTTCCGTCCTTCCTTGAAGACGCGCTGAACGGCACGGCGAGCATACCCCGCCACGAACCGCGATTCGCCGCGCGGCAGATACGAGTGTGCCTCCTCGTAGACGAGAAGGATCGGGCGCTGCCTGCCAGTACCTGGCAAGTCGCGCCCCCAAAACATGGATTCGAAGAGAATCCTCGTGATCACGGCGACCACAACGTCGATGACCTCGGGAGGCACACCTGCAAGGTCAAAGACAGTGATGGGTTGCTCGTGGTCAACCCAATCGCCGATAAGGTCGTGGATGTCGAGCTTGATGCCATCGTAAGTGCCCGGGCTGAGGAGAAAGTCGAATCGGCGGTCTTTCAGACGGGCCACGATCCGGTTGAGGTACGAGGCCATGCCGAGCTGCACGCGCGGCAAGTGCGGCGCCTTCATTCCCGGGGCCGGCGGTTTGAATTCGGCTGGGGTGAGCGACTGTGCGTTGCCAACCTTGCTGAGTGCAAGTATCGTCCTGTCCTCGTCCTCGTACGTCGCACGGTCCCTCTTGTCCAGTTCGTACCAGACGTGCCGCAGATCGAACGGGATAGGTGAGTCGGCAGTTATCTCTTCCGGGTTGACCGTTCCCGCCTTCAGGCGGCGGCACTGTTCTCGCTTGGCCTCAAAGATGGCTTGGCGGAGATGCCCGTCCTGCACCGACTCCACTGCGGCTGTACGCCCCACAAGGAACCAGCTCAGTTCATCATAGGCCATGACCCAATAGGGAACCGTCAAAGGGTGCTCTGCATCCCCGATGCGGAGTACGCGACTTACATTGGGGAACGCTGCTCCATATTCGCCGTGCGTGTCAATGACGGCCACGCGGGCACTGGGGAATCGCTCATCGGCAAGGGCTTTCAGGATGGCAGCCACACAGTTGGACTTGCCGCTTCCGGTAGAGCCCAGGACTGCGACGTGCCTCGTCACGACGGCATCAATGTCAATCGTTGCTGGGAGACTCTCGGAAGCAGAGTGTCGGCCGATTTCGATCTGACCCGCCTTGTGCGTCCGGTAGACGATAGCAAGGTCCGCGGCGGTCACGACGTGGACTTCGTCATCCAGGGTTGGGTAGACACTTACGCCTCGCTGGAAAGGGCCTCTGCCATAGGATTCGCCGACAAGCTGAACCTCAATCCATCGACGGCCTTCCGGGAGCGGCCATTCAGACTCGGTGTTCTCAGGTGCCTCGGATGCGCCAACGGTTGTTACGATTGCGTACAGGTTAAGGTGGCCCAGTGGAATCCTGACGAAGGAGCCCACCTGACCGAGGCGATGGACGTGACCATCGATGATTGGGTTTGCTGAAGGGAGTGCCGGGTCGATCTCGACCGAGAGCTTGGCTCCCACAACACGCCGAACAGCCCCGAGGTATGTGGAGTCAGTCCTCAAGTTCGGACTCCCTCTTAGGCTTGGAGTGCGTGGCGCTCTCGTTTGGCGCGGGAGGGACGTTCCCGTGGTCCTTCTCCGAACCCCTGGCGAGCACGGAAAGGTACGTGGTGAAAACACGAAAATCGCCGAGTGCGAAGCTGCTCTTGTCAGAATCCCAGAAGAATGTGGTCGCCAGTTCCTCGCGTTCATCTGGGGGGCAGTTCCACTCGAAAACCTGTCCCCCGACGACGGCCGCTGCAGGGCCGTAGCAGCTCAAGTTCGGGTACCTCCGCATCAGACTGGAGACCTCGTGTTCCGGCTGTTCGAAGCAGAGAGCGGTTACAGCGAGTCGGGTGTTCGCGCGCAGTCCCTCGAACAGGATCTCATTGATGTGCTGGTCCGCAAACCGATAGCCCACTACGACGAGCAGCGCCTCGCCAGTGCAGAGGAATCTTCGGAGGCGATCTTGGTATGTCAGGAAGGGCGCTTTGCGCGAGTCCATGTACTTCTCCCGAGACGGGAAGATCAGCAGATCGGCGCCGTCATCAGTTTCGGCGGGAGTCACGCGCGTGACCCGGGAGGCTTTGGCCCCCTCACTGTCGACAAGTCGCCAGCCGATGGATCCATGCAGCTTCCAGAGACGGACCCAGGCCGGGGGCGGACACACATCTGCCGTTCTCTTGCTTCCGTCGGCCTCGACCGACTCCGGGCAGAAGAAGGGGTGGACCGACCCTAGGAATCCATCGAAGAAAGCCGTTCCCTCTCCCTCCATGGCGCGTTCCAGGATCAGGTCGTAATTTGTTGTGAACACTTCTACTGGGTAGTCACGCCTGGCATGGCGGAGCCATCGGGCAAAAGTCTCATGGGGTTCGATGCCGTCAGGCGGATCTCCATTGACCAATTCACAGATAGCCCGGCAGACGCGTCGATCGAGTTCACATGGAGTACTGCTTGACTTGGGAGCCGCTGTGCATGGTATGTCGTCCTCTGTGAACGGCTTGCAGAGCAGATTCTGCCCGAGGGCGTCCACAGCCCCCGTCGCGGCGATCTCGCGGCAGAGTCGCACCCGGTTCAATACATCCTCGACATTCGGGCCGTTCGGGAGACTGCTGAGCTGCGACTGGTAGACGTCGGCAAATGGCCCGTCGAGCCTCTTCCCGACCTGCTCTGTCAACCCGCCAATGCCGGGCATTCCGACGGCCATTGAGGTGCCCGCTCCGAAAAGAAAACCCAGTCGACGTTGTCTCAGCGCAAGTTGCTCTCTGACCTCAAGGGCGGCCGAGAATGGGTCGTGTCGTTGCGATGCTGCCATTTCCCCCTCCGGTGGGCTTAGTCAGTTGCAGTGGACACAGACAAACGATTGTACTGCGGTCATGGGGGTCATGTCAATGTGAGCATTCTCATTGATCAGACCAGAGAATATTAGCCCAATATTGCCAGGCAGGATGTTGCCGCCCGCCCACCCTTTAGACGGGCGTTGGTCGTGCGGGGTGTGGTTGCTGCCCCACGTGGCCGAGGGTTGGCGCTCGTATTGGGCGGGTCGGTCCCCCTTTGCGGGCGGCGGGGGAGGGCGTGATGCGGGCGGCGGGGATGATGGAGGAGATGGGGTTGGCGGAGGCGGAGAGGGTGAGGGGGGAGCTGGAGCGGTTGAGGGGGCGGATGGAGGAGG
>Ga0307378_10007625_pt1 | contig 14510 bp, 11 predicted proteins | sample UN1MG_FD_202238 | JGI IMG/M metagenome (GOLD analysis project Ga0307378, IMG submission 202238) | Soil microbial communities from Risofladan, Vaasa, Finland - UN-1 | ecosystem: Environmental > Terrestrial > Soil > Coastal area > Acid sulfate soil | place: Finland: Risofladan, Vaasa | collected...
AACTTGGCGCGTCTGGGCGTATGTGCACGCATAGTCATTGGCGATTCGGCAACCATACCCGAGGGGATCGAGGAAGTGGGTATGCTCTTCATCGACAGCGCCCACAATGCTGAGCAGTTCAATGCAGAATGCGATGCCTGGCTCCCGCTGATGGGGGAGGGGAGTATCCTCGCTTGCCATGACTACAAGAGTACACGCTGGCCTGAGATAACACCGATCATTGACCAACGATTCAGGGGGCAGATGCGTGAATGGAAATGCTGGGGCTGGACAATGACGCTCATAGGGTTTTGCAAACGATGAGCCTTGAACGACTCGGTACTCGGGACTATGGCGAATACGTGAAGCATCAGGCGTCCAAGCTCCCGTTATTCAAGGACGGCGTTGCCGCTAATGAATTGAGATGCCGAACGGAATTGGCCCAAAGGCTCCAAGTTTCAGCGGGCATGAGTGTCCTGTGCCTTGGCGCCAGGTTGGGCGGGGAAGTCAAGGCGTTCATCGACCGGGGCTGCTTCGCTGTCGGGTTGGATCTAAACCCCGGCGAAGGAAACCAGTATGTCGTGCATGGTGACTTTCATCAAGTCCAGTTTGCCAATGACAGTGTAGACGTGATTTTCACGAACAGCGTCGATCATGTATTCGACCTCGACAAATTCATTGCAGAGATATGCCGGGTACTGAAGCCTCACGGCCTGCTGATAATGGATATTGCCAAGGGTAGAGAAGCGAGTCATCCGCCCGGTCCCTGGGAAAGCCTGTGGTGGCAAAGCGCCGATGACATTCTGGCCCCGTTCTTGGCTAGTCAATTCACGGCTCTATACAGGCGTGACTTTGAGTGGCCCTGGCCCGGCCAGCATGTGACATTGAGGAGAATGGAATGAAGGTCCTCGTTGCAACGCCTGTCATGGAGGGCGAGCTCTACAAGCGGGCCTGGTTGTCCTGGTATGCGATGGATTGGGAAGGTCAACTGGACTTCTTCCAGATGGTCGGGGGCGATAAGGACCCGCTTGCATACAACAATGTGGTCGGGAAGTACAACGATGCCCGTAGGGTGATGCTCTGTGGGGGTTATGACGCGCTGATGACCGTTGAAAGCGATACCATCGTACCCAAGGATACGCTCAAGCGGCTCATAGCCGCAGACGCGGATGTAGCCTATGGCCTCTATGTCTGGCGGCACGGGTTTCCATTCTGGACGGCATATACCAAAGTCACTACGAGTGAGGGCATTTCACTTAGTACCTCACCTGAGCTGGCAAAGGAACTCTGGGGTCAAGTCGTAGAGACAAAGGGCGTGGGGAACGGCTGCACCCTGATCCGCAGGCATGTCATGGAGGAGTTGGAATTCAACTGGACGCTAGGTGAGTTCGGCTGCTGTGACTGGCACCTCTCGCTAGATTGCCAAGAGCGGGGCTTTACACAAAAGCATGACTTGGGGCTAATCTGCGGGCACATCGGGACCGATCCGATATACCGCATCATCTGGCCTGACCCCCATGCGAAGGCCCTATATCGGACAGAAGTATTGGAGACCTGGGAGTCACTACCGAAGGATGAGAAATGGCTGACAGGAAAGGGGATAGCAGTGAAGGGTGATATGAAGGTGAAGGTCTTACGCAGATTCCATTTCGGGGCAGGCGTCTACGCTAACCCTGATGAAGTGATCGGGGTTTCGGAAGAGATGGGTGAGCGGCTAATCAGCAAGGGCGTAGCGGAGTTCTACAAAGAGGAAAGGAAGGTCAAGGCCCCCAAGATCACGATAAACGAGCCCGAGGTGCCAGAGGAGATACTGGAGCCGGGGTGGACACAGAAGGACGAAGATTGCCCCGATTGCCCTAAGAAGAAGGGGAAGAAGAATGGCTAGGGCAGAGTGCGACTATTGCGAAGCTGCCGACATCAAAAACATCCTCGGCGAGCAATGGACCCCCGGCGTCAGATATGATGCCCTGCTCGCAGACCTGATTCCAGAAGCATCTCGGCTGATTGATAGGGAGCAGGGTTGGGGCGATTGCCACTACGCGGCGGGAGACAACCTGGCAGTAGCACGTTACTTCGACACTGTGAGCGGCTATGAGATGGAAGTTGACCGGTGCCTAGACAATGGACTCTATTATACCGCCCCGACTATCTCGTTTGCAGTCCCCAATCTCATAAACGACGCGGCAGCGGGACTAATCGGATTCGTCACCGGGGATAGAATCGCTGTCAGCGGTTCCGTGCTGAATGACGGGGTTTATATCGTCACTCTTGGCGGGGTGGCAGGGACAATAACAGTCACCGCAGGGATAGTCCTCGAGGCGGCTGGCCCAAGCGTCACGATTAGCCGGCCAGCCGTGGCGGTGGACGAAACCGGAACCGGAGTCTATGTCGCCTGGGCTGGCAATGTGGATTATGTGCCCTGGCCCTACAACGAAACCTATTTTACCCGCATCAAGATCAAGGACGGGGCGGGCAAGGTCTTCGGCACGGGACAACAGCGCCTCCAGGTGACGGGCAAGTGGGGCGGCATAACGTTGCCGCCAAATGTCATCAAGCTGGCGGCAATCATCACCGTGGCTCGCTGGTTCAAGCGCGGGATGCAGGGCTTCCAAGACACCGGAGCCGTGGTAGAAGTGGGGCAACTGAGATACACGAAGGCTCTGGATCCCGATGTCAAGGAGATGCTGCGGGTGACGCCCGTGAGGGTAGGTTATGGCTAACGAGTTTGTCTTAGAGGTGGAAGGGCTAGAGGACCTGCAGAAGGCGCTCGCAGAATATCCCAATGCGTCAGCTATGATCTTGAGGACGGCTATGGGCCAGGGGCTTGCTGTCTTGGCATCAAGCGTGAAGGAAGATGCGCTGCACGACATGGGGATCACGGCGGCCAGCGTGGGTTCTCAGATAGTGGGCGGCATGGGCTCGGAGATCATCGGCAAGGTGGGCAGCAATCTGCCACAGGCCCCGAACGTGCTCGAGTGGGGCCGCAAGGCTAGTGAGAAAATGCCGCCAGTACAGGTCATCGAAGAGTGGGCCAGCAGACACGGGATGGAAGGCGCGGGATGGGCCATAGCCAAGAAGATACAAGCAAGGGGCTGGAAGACCAAGCCGCCGAAGACGATGAGCAACACGCTCCGCAAGAAGGCAGATCAGGTCGTGAGGCTGTTCGAGCAAGGCATTGAGAAGGTGCTGAGGAGCCTGAAACTATGAGCCTACCCGCAATCCTGGCGGCCAGTGCCGCACTGGAAAACCTGAACCTGGTAGCGTTGGGCATCAATCACGCCTACGACGAACCGCCTGAAGTGCTGACGGATTTGCCCGTGGCGATACGGTTTGCCGAACCGACGCCGCGAATGGAAGCCAGCGACTTGATGGGGCGGTACAATATCTTCCATTTCAAGATCGAGGTTCACCTAGCTCGGGGCATACTTCAGGACAGTTATGCAAGTGCGCTTTCAGTCATCAGGGCGTATCAAAACCTCTATGCTGCCAACCTTTCAATAGGCGGCACCTGCGATGTGTGCGGATTCAGGGAGCCGGCTTGTGAAGGCCCTGTATGGCTGAGGTACGAGACTGACCCGGTGCAGACCATTGGCATTGTCTTCCACATGTGGGCCAAGGAAATCCTCGATGACATCGCCGTGGGCTTTGGGGTGGTATTCGATTACAGAGACGCATTTCCGCTACAGACAGGGCAGACGCCATGTTACGCTATAGGCGACGATGGTGACGTGCAGGCAGGCGTAGCCGAATCCCTTACCGTCAGCGCCATAGCGGACACTAGCGATATAGAAGTCGCCCACTATGCGGCGGCGACCCTCTCATTCACCCTTGCTGGAAGCATAGTAGCAGACGCAGCGAACGGGCTGGCGACATTCTTGGCAGGCGACCGCGTGATAATCAAGGGGTCCGCCAGCAACGACGGGGAAGTGACAGTCGCGGTGGGGGGTGTGGCTGCGCAGTTCACCACGGTTGAGGCCCTGGTCAACGAGGGTGCGGGGGCGATGATTTCCCTTTACAAAGTTGCGGCTCACTCAAACAACGTGGTGAACGATACCAAGAGGCACCTGATGTGGAGCCGCTACACGAGCAATGGTGAGGCGGTGGGGCCAGCTAGCGATGGGCTGGTTTACTGGTATAACGCAGCAACGCGGTTCGCCATCTATGGTGTGGCTAATAGCATCTCGGTCATCATGCCAGGGAACATCCTGCGGTTGACTGGCGGGGCTGCCCTGACTCAATTCCATGTGGGAGACCTGATTCAGTGCGCGGGGTTCGCCAATGGGGTCAACAATCTTCCCAATATGTACGTTGTTTCAGCTACGCCTAATGGCCCAGACCTGGACATCGTAGTGGACCCTGGCAAGCAAGTTCTCATTGCAGAGGGCGCGGTGGGGGACTGGGTTTATCTCAATTGCCAGAGCATCTTCAACTACGCTGCGGGGGCACGGCTGGGGGCCGTGGGCACATACACGGATTGGAGATCTCCCAACCGAACGGAGATGGAATCCATTATGGACTTCGAAGCGCCCACGGCGGCACCTGACGCGGGTGCGTTTCCTGGTTGGCCCACGGCGGTTGATTCATGGTCAAGCACTACAGACGTATCAGGCGGCAATAATGCCTACACTATTGATTATCTGCGTGGCACAATTAGCCGCATTGCTAAAACTACGCCGAGGTATGCAGCCCTCGTGAGGCTAGGAACAGGATAGACTAACAAACCAGTCAAGATTCAAGAGCAAGCCGAGCCGGTTTGATGCCACTCACTTGCGGTCTTGATGGGGGCCCGGGTTCCCACCGAGACAGGAATGGAGACCCAAAACCATTCATGGAGGTGAGTGAACATGCCAGTGCCAGACACAAAAGGAATCAAAGACTTAAGGCAGACACAGATCGCGTTTCAAAAGGTAGGCGGCCTGACAGCCGCCCTACCGGATTGCAGTATCGCGGTCACTCCGTCGGCCCGGCTCGTCGGGACGTGCGGGATGAAGAAGGCAGTCAACCGCGTCTTCCCCACTGACCCCACCGGCCTGATGTCCAGCCACATCATCGGCAGGTACTACGACCCTTGGCTGCTCTGTGAGGTGCCAATCACCACGGGAGAGGAAGGGCTGACCTTCCAGCAGTTGCCGTGGTATCTGGCGATGGGGGTCAAGTCCGGGGTGGCCGGCGTGGGTGGCACCGACAAAACGTGGTCATTCTGCCCCGCGCTCACGTCGGGCGATATGCCCGACCTGGCGACGATCCGGTGGGGTGACAACGAAGCTACCTGGCAGACCACATGTACGTTTGCCCGGCAGCTAGTCATCAGCGGGGCGGCACAAGGTCCCTGGCAGATGGACGCGGACATTATCGGCCGGGACATGAAGAACACGTACCTCTACCACGGGTACGGCCTCTATGGTGACTACCCCGTTTCGTATCACCCCTACTACGATATGTTCTTCGAGACTATCGCCTATCCGACTCCGCTTGAAACCATCCTGGGCCAAAAGACCTCATTCTACCTGGACCAGAGCTGCGAGTTCGCAGCCACGCCGACGAAGCGGACCGGATACCTGATCGACTGGAAGGTCACGATCCCCGCATTCCACCCCAAGTTTTTCCAAGACGGTGAGAAATACTTCACCACGATGGGGTTAGCGTCGAGGTCTCTGACTTTCGAGGCCACGCTGGAGTTTGACCATGCGCTCACGAAGCACCTGATTTGGGATGCCTGTTATGGCCCAGTCAAGTCGCCGATATTCATCAGGCTCAGGGCAGAGGGGTCGATCATTACTGGCGTGATTCCCTACAGCGCGGAGATTGACATGGTATTGGAGCTGGAGAATGTCGACACACTAGACGAACGGGATGGGAACGATATCGTCAAGTTCAGCGGGCGCACAGTCTACGACGTGACCTGCGGCGTGCCCGAGTGGTGCGTCACGGTTGTAAACATAGACGCAGCACTGCCCATATAAGGAGGGGGACATGGGGAAGGGGATCGGTATAGTTCGCATCCTGTCTAGTGAGCTTGAGACGCAAGCGGACGGGTGGGTTGAAATCTCTGCCTACGTCAAGCGCAAGCACATCCCATATCTGGCGGCTCTGCAGACCGTCGATGAAAAGGTACTGAAGAACCCAAAGGCAAAGCCAGAGGCCAGGGCGCGGGAGATGCGGAAGCTCGACGAGTTCCTGGCGAGTTTCGTCTGCGCCTGGGATTGGAAGGACCCGGATGGAAACCCCTACCCGCAGCCCGATACCTACGAGGTCTTGGGCGAACTGCGACAGGAAGAGTGGGCCTGGCTGCAAGGCAAAGCGAATGAGATCATGGCCCAGGAGCAGGGGATCCCAAAACAGAACGAGACGCCTTGATCGCGTGGATGGACGGGATTCGAGGCGTCTCGCCGCCTGAGTGGGCGATTGATTTGATCTATGCTGAGAAGTGGGGACTCGCACCGTGGGAAATAGAAGAAGCGCCCGATATATGGGTAGAGCGACAAAACCTTCTGGACAGGTTGCGGCAATTTGCTAAGAGATAACGATGGCTAACATCATTGAGATCATAGTTCGCGCCAAGGATGAGGCAAGCGCGGCTATCGCTAAATCGACCAAGAGCATTCAGGACTTGGAGAGTGCTGCCAAGACCGCTGCTCTACCCTTCGCCGCTTTGGCCGTTGCCGGCACTGCGGTCATTGCCAAGACGACCCTGACGGCGGCCAGGACCGAAGAGCTGGGCCTGGTTGTCGAAAACCTGGGCAAAGTCTCCGGCAAGACCAAGGGTGAGCTAGAGGACACCGAAACCAGCATCAAGGACTTGGGCATCACTACCCAGGCGGCGCGGTCGATTATGGCGCAGATGATGGGTGCAGAGCTGGACCTTGCTAGAGGGACCGACATAGCGCGGGCCGCGCAAGACTTGGCCGTGATCTCGATGCAAGACAGCTCCGAAGCCGCTCAGGACATGCTCTATGCGATCACCTCCCTACAACCCCGCGTCCTGAGAAAGTACAACATCTTCGTCGATCTGAATAACGTCTACGAAAAGACGGCCGCCAGCCTGGGCAAGAATGTCGATGAATTGACTGAGGCCGATCGACGTACCGGGATGCTGAATGTCACACTAGAGCAGGCGGCTCGTTACCAGGGCACCTACGAAGCTGCTATGGAGACCGCCGGGAAGCAGTTGCGGTCATTCCGCCGCTACACTGAGGAGATGGCGAACGAGCTAGGGGAGCACTACCTGCCCTACCTCGGCGCAGCCGTAGAGGGTGCTACTGAATTCTCCAAGGCTTTCCTCGATCTCGACGACTCCACCAGAGAAATCATCGCCTCCACGATCATGTATGCGACGGTCATTGCCGGCAGTATCACACTCACGATGGGCGCGGTGGTGGCAACCTCGAAACTGATCGCCGCCATGCAAGCCCTGAAGCTGGTCATGGTCAGTCATCCTCTCCTGCTTATCCCGACAGCCCTGGCGATCCTCGCAACCGCAGCCATACAAACCAGCCTGGCATTCAAGGAACAGAAGAAAGCGGTCTTGGAGGATTCGGAGACTCTGGAAGAGTACCGTCAAGGCGTAGCCGACCTCATTCCTGTGGTCGATAAGGCCAGTGGGCACGTCAGGAGCTTTGCCAGAGATGCGGGGCTTGCCGCCAGGGAAAGTGCCAAGGCCACAGCGACACAAGAATACTGGAACAAACAGCTCGAGGCGGCTATCCCCTGGATGGATCGGTGGGAGGAAGAGCAGAGGGAGATCAACGGCCTGATCGAAGAGGGATACAAGGCGACGCAGGTTGCCGCTGAGGTCATGTCCTATGACATGGCAAACGCCCTGGCAGGCAACATCATCGGGCTTGGCGAGAACATCGAGAGATACCAGGAGCTAGAGGATACGGTCATCACGGCCCACATAGACATGGCTGCGGGCGTAGCCGACTACAACCGGGATGTGGAGCAGTTGGGCACCGATAGGGCCGCCGCACTTACGAAACTGGAAGAGAAACAAGCTGAGGAGATATGGAAGATCGAGGCCGGGGGGCTCTCCAGAAGCGCAGAGGCTACCGAAGAGGCGATTGAGTGGCAAAGGGGCATTCACGCCACAGAGCTTGGGGAGTTCAATACCCTGTGGGATGGAAAGGAAACGCGCCGGACTGACGACTATGAACTAGCGAAGACTCAGGCATGGGCCGGTGCGGAGGAAAGGCGCAAGGCGGAAGAGGCGGCTCGCGTGGCGGAGATGGAAGCATTGAGCGCCGCGCAGAAGGAACGCTTGCTGCTCTTCACCCTCGAAATGGCCGAGACCGCTGGGCTGCTGAAGATCCCGCTCAAGGGCTGGGAAGATGTGGAGGTTGGGGCTCAGGAGTACATGGATCTAGTCAAGGCGGGGATCATCCCGGCCTCGGACGATGTGACTAGCTACATGGGCGGCGCTCTGATTGACCTGCAAACGATGTGGGACGAAACGGGGAGCAAGGGCGGCTCGGCGATGCAGGAATGGCAGAGCATGATGGACATCCTCGTTCCCGACGTGATGAACCTTGGCACAGACATTCAGGAGAGCGCAGGCACCATTGAGACAGAGATTGATAGCCGCATCATCAGGGCCTTGCTGGATGGGCAAACCGAAGTCGGCGAGATGTCCTCTGGAATCGTGGACCTCGCCGCCACGACCTACGACGAAGCGGGCGACATGGAAACCAGCATCGGCGGGTACAGCGACACGATAGTACTCGCCAAGACCAGGACGGGTCAATTAGAGGATAAGACCGATTCGGCTTTCAAGGCGATCCGCAGCGACATAAACAAGGCCACGGAGGACATGGACGACTATGCCGAGGCTACCAGGGGGGCTATACAAGCCTTCAACAAGCTGGAACAGTTGGAAGGTGGTGGTGGTGCGCCCTTTGAACCAGGTCTCCAGAGGGGCCTCTCCTACGTGCCGGCAACGATGAAGGCAACGCTGCATCAAGGGGAGGCGGTGCTGACTAGGGATGAGGCGGAGCGCTGGCGAGACCAAAACACCCTTAACATCAGCATCGGCGGCAACGTGGGCGTGGACGACTTCGAGGAGCAGATGAACAACTATTGGTGGAGATCGGGGAGTAGACGATGACCGAATACTTCCGCATAACAGGCCGGAACCTCATACCGTTTGACACGCAGGCTATAGTCGGCGCAGACCACCGCTACGTTCTCGGGCAATCCCCCGGCGGCATGGACGAACCGATGACAGAGGCCGAGGTACGCGCCGTGCTCCCCAGGCTGCCGCAGAAGATTCGCGGCCACGCACTGAAACGCGGCCTGTCCAAGATCACCTTCCCGTTCAGCATCAAGGGGTCGAGCGACCCCGACATGGAAGACGCCCGGCACGACCTGACGGAGACGCTAGAGGACGGGGCGCTCTACATCGCCACGCAGGGGGCCAGGGGCACGCGGGCGGCCTTGATGGTCAAGGCCAACAATGTACCTGCGGGCCACGAAAGCTACAAGACCATTGTGTACGGCGAGGCTATGGAGCTTGGGGGCAGGGCGGTCCTGGGCGCAGCTATCAAACAGCACTTTCTCTTGAACCTGCAAATGGTCCTGTACTGCGAACCGTACTGGAGACCTGATGCGGCGGTGCCGCTGGGCCCCAACGAGATATACTGCCCGTCCTTTGAGGAAGACGGGGATGCCGACGGTACGGCCGACAATTGGGACGACTCTCTCGGGGCCGAACTTGTGGCTAACCCAGGATTTGAGACGCCAGGCGTAGGCGACCCCGACTTTTGGGATGACTGGCTGGAGACTGCCGGCGATGGCGCATTGGCTCATACAGCCGTTGTTCATGCCGGAGCTGATGCCTGCGAAGCAACAGCGGGGGCCACGGCCAATACCCTTGTTGAACAGAGCGTGGGCGTCCAGGCTAACAGGCGCTATAAGCTGTCCTTCTGGACAAGAGGCGATGCGGTAAACGCTGGCCGCTATAGGCTATACGATGATGATGGCTTTGCAGACATTATTGCCTTAGTAAGCACGGGGGTAACGGGCGCTGTTTATACAGAAGTGGCCGTCTATTTCGTCGCCCCTGCTGGATGTATGAATGCAAGAATCTATCTACATTGCCCTGTGGCTAATGGTGGGATTGCCTATTTCGATGACGTGAGTATACGAAGTGCTCCCGTATTAGCCATCGAAACCACCACCGTCTTGCATGGCTGCGATAGCCAGAAAGTAACAACCGATGCGGCCAATGAAGGGATTGAATCGGCAGCCATAATCGCCCCAGACTGGACGCCCAATTTACAGAGCGCGGTCGCTTATGCCTGGATATGCAGGCCAGCGGCGGGTTCGGACATTACGGTCACTATACAGGAAACAGTAGGCGCCCCCGGAGCCATAGCCCACTCCCATTTAGATGCGGGTGGTTGGCAAACGGCGGTGGGCAAAGGCGGTCAAACATGGTCTCGGGTTGTCGTGTCTTCGGCGGCAGGGATAACCGAAGGCAGTACCTATGAGTTATGGATCGCAGTCACGGCGGCTACAGGGACCGTGTTTTACGTTGACAAGTGCTTCTGGAAGTGGGGCACGACGACGGTGCCTGACGAATGGTGCGACCACTGGCTAGTCTACGATCACTATGATGCTCACTGGCTTCCCGACTTTCCAGGCGGCGCCATCGCGGGCGACGAGGGGCATATCAATTATATGGACTTTGATGACTTAAAGGGGGACGTGGAGGCGCGAACGCTCTTCCAAATTGAATTCGAGCAGGCCGCAACCTCTACACCGGCACGGCATTTGTATATGGCGCGACGCACAAGAGATGTGATTTGCCAGTTTCTCTGGTGGCTAGAGGGCGAAGAGCAAACATGGAACCTCAACTGGGTGGACGATATCGCGGTACCGGCGCTTTCTGCGGGGTGTTGCGCGACGGATACTGCCAATGTAGCCGGATCACTGTATTGGACAATCAGCGGGGCGAGCCTACCTGCCCACCGGGGTTCCTTTGATGTTTGGGCCTCTGTTTATACTGCTGATGAGGTAAATACATTCTACCGATGCTCCTATTCGATTGGTGGAGTAATTGGCTTTGAGCCTAATGGTTGGGTACGGCAGAGAAACCCGAGCAAATGGGAGCTAATACACCTTGGGACACTCGATTTTGACCCTTATGTGCGCACGGGTTGGACACCCTCTCGACTAGACATCAGGGTAGAATATGCAAAGCAGGCTGGTGATGTCGCAAAGCTAGACTTCGTGTGGCTCATGCCCAGGGATGAACCCCAGACTATATTGTCGTCGCCTATTGGTTTAGGTGTCCAACTTGGTGACTACTGGACCATAAGTGAATGCGACGATTTCTCATATCTCTACTACGAGGTGGCCGCCGGGAGCCTTATGGAGAATCCCCTCTGGGTTAGGGGCGATCCGATGACATTGAGACCGTGGCATGAGAACCGGGTCTATTTCACATGCGAAGTTCGAGATGCGGGGCTTGACGACATTATCGAAATTCATGGCGCGGGTGCGAACGTTCTGCAATTCGTGGTCAATGTAGCGTATCTGCCTCAATACATCAGTCCGCTAGAATGATGCAATTAGAAGTCTACAGCGCGAACGGTCAACAGTTTCTTCCCGCATATCGCGGCCTCCGCTTCGACAAGCTGGCTGAGGGCGGCGAGGATGTGTCCCTTGGATTCATCCTAGACCGCTCCAGTGCCCGTGATTGGCCTGATGTGGGGTACGGGTATGGAGTGACGCTGAGAAACGGCCTGACGCCCCTCTGGGACGGCCACATGCGCCACATCGAGCAGGACACCGAGACCGTCACCGTCACGGCGCTGGGGAACTGGAGTCACCTGAATGACCTGACCTACATCGGTGGCACTGCTCCGGTTGGGACGATAGGCAGGCTGTGGAGTGATACCAGGTATGGGAAGTGGAAGCCGGTGACGAATCAATTGACCGGAGCCACTGTCTACTTCCCTGAACGGGGGCAGTTCGATATACAGAGCCGCGTATACATTGCGCCAAGAAAGAATGAGAGGTTCGGCAATGCCCCGTGGGAATATCTGGCCGCCTATTACCAATCCCTCTACGACGACATTAAGAGGGTCACCTTCAATTTCGACGTGGCCTTGGCTGCGAACTGGGTAGTCCGGCTCGTTTCATACACCGCCGCGTGGGGTGCGGTAAACACTGAGTGGACCCGAAATGCCACAGGCGTAGGCGCGATAGATGTAACATTTGCTAATGCCCGGCCCAACTTGCTATTCGACATTGAATACGTTGCGGCCAATGCCGTCTTTGCGGGTGATACAGGGTCAACTTATGGAAGGATCACCGACCTGAAACTCTACGGCACGGCGGACAATACCCCAACCGTCACAGACGTTGCCACCGACATAGCCGCCCAACTGACCGCCGGGCTCCTGATCTCTGCGGACACGTCCCTAGTCGAAGTCATTGCGCTGACACTGGAGCCGTTGTTCTACGAAAGCGGCGAGTCTTGCTTCGATGCGCTCAGTGACGCGGCCAGCTTCGGAGACGCCGCCTATAGACGCCTTGCCTGGGGCGTGGAGAGCGGTAGCAACAGGATCTTCGTCCGTGCCCCTGACTGGAATAGCGTGCGCTACGTCGTCCCTGCGGAACATGCAATCAACCTGTCGGCACGGGGTCAAACCGGCGAGGACTTCGTGACTGAGGGCTGGGGCATGTATACGGATGAGGAGGGTGTGAATCGGTACACTGACAAATACTTCGCGCACATCACGAACACAGGGGTCGTTGCCAACGTGACCGGGGTTGGCGATGACCTGGCCTCCGCCGTCTACGGGATACAACGGGATCGGGTAATCAATTTCGGCAGGGTTGGGGCGGCCCTGGCGACGGCGTTCATTCAGAAATACTTGATAGAACATGCGCACCCGCAGGTCGCATCGCGTTGGGAGGTGGCAGGGCCAGTACAGGACTTGATGCGCGGCGGCGCGTGGATTGAGGCCTACGAGATGGAATGTGGCTGGTTGGTCCAGGTTCCCCACTTCCGGGCGGTAGAGGCGGAGGGTGCGGTTGGGGTGGACTTGAGGGAGTGGGAGACCACGTTCATGTTAGCGGGGCTCAGTTACGACGGCGACAGGCAGACCACGCGATTGATACCGGGCGGCGCAGCGATGGACATACAGAGAATAGTAGATTTTGCAAGGCGATTCTGGCAAACCGAAAGCGAAAAGGACTTGGCGAAACGGGCGCAGGTATTGGGGATGTGACAATGGACTATGACGAACTAAAGGAACAAGCGGAAGAACTGGCAAAGGGCAAGGGCACGGATGACCTGGCGCGGTGGGCCTTCATCTATGCCTACATCTGCAACCACATGAGCACTCTGCTATCAGAGCGCATCGAGAATCAGCGCAAGCTACTATGGAGCATCCTGGTTGTGATCGCGCTGGGGATAGTCGCCAACATACTAATTGGGTAGGAGGAGAAATGGACACTCGCTTCGGGATTCACACGCCCAGCGACTACAACTGGGTGCCTAGCAATCTGATCGAATGGTGCGAAGACGCCAAGCGCCACGGAGTCAACTGGATCACGCTCTGGGCCAATTGCCAGGTCCAAGTAGAGTTCGCCAAAGCCTTGACTGACCACGGCATTCGCATCATCTATCGACCCGGCCAGAACCTTGTCCCATCTCAGTTCATCGGCGGGGATCTGGAGAAGTATCGTGAGGCCGGCGCGGAGTTCTGCCAGTTCTACAATGAGCCGAATCTCTTTGGCGAGTGGAAGGATGAGAAGAAGGCCAGCCCAGAATACTTTGCCGAACTCTGGGCGGCTCGCTGCCAGTCGCTAAAGAGCATCGGCTTCACCCCGGTTGTGCCGCCACTCTCACCAGGTGGCAACCTCTACCATCGAGAGTTCTTCCACCGCATGATGAACTGGTGGAAGAACCAGGGGATGCTTCCCGACCTGCTTCGTGGGTGCGTATTGGGTATTCACAACCGACCAATCACCAACCCACCCGACGACGACGGCGATTGCTCATTCAATGAGTATAAGCGTTATCGCCAGTGGATGCAGGAGATTATGGGGTTCACCCTGCCAATGGTGGCACCCGAGGCCGGATACGAACCTCAGTGGGTAGGGTACGATTGGGAGCGCTGGAAGGATTGGAACATGGAGCTGATAAGACGGTTCCAGCCAAGCCACCCCAAGTATGTCGGAGCCGACTTCTTGGGCTCCTGCTTCTGGATCTATGACGACCTGAACAGCACCTGGGATCACTGCTCACTGGTGAACAATTGGCGCTATGGTCAAGACCACGGCGGAGATCGCACGACGAACCTGTGGAGGGCGCTGGAGGCCGAAGATTGGGGAACCATACCCGTGCCGCCGCCAACCCCGCTACCGACCCCTACGCCGCCCCTACCACCACAACCGGAGGGAACCATGAAGGCATATCTGAGGGACGGAAGTGAGACAGATGCCGGCAAGCTATTGGAGGCGTACAGGGTGGTGATCGCGCCATGCACTGGGCCTGGCTTCCGCGTGGTCGAGGTCCGAGA
>Ga0307378_10007628_pt1 | contig 14504 bp, 14 predicted proteins | sample UN1MG_FD_202238 | JGI IMG/M metagenome (GOLD analysis project Ga0307378, IMG submission 202238) | Soil microbial communities from Risofladan, Vaasa, Finland - UN-1 | ecosystem: Environmental > Terrestrial > Soil > Coastal area > Acid sulfate soil | place: Finland: Risofladan, Vaasa | collected...
AGATCTTCGAGGACCCCACGTTCAAGTTCGAGGTGCTCGAGAGCCGCATGCGGGAACTCGCGTACCTGAACGAGGGTCTGAGGATCCGACTGGTGGACGAACGCGACGACCGGGGGGCCGAGTTCCGGTTCAAGGACGGCATCCGGGCCTTCGCCAAACACCTGAACGAGGGCAAGAACGTCCTCTCGAACCGGGTCATCTACTTCCGCCGCGCCGACCCGGCCACCAACATCGAACTCGAAGTCGCGATCCAGTACACGGACGGGTATACCGAGAACATTCTGTGCTTCGCGAATAACATCAACACGATCGAGGGCGGCACGCACCTGTCCGCCTTCAAGGCCGCCGTCACCCGGACCCTGAACCACTACGCGCGAAAGCAGAACCTGTTGAAGGGCGGCTCGCCCCCCAGCGGCGACGATCTGCGCGAAGGCATGACCGCCGTCGTCAGCGTCCGCGTGCCCGATCCACAATTCGAAGGACAAACAAAAACAAAACTCTCGAATAGCGAGGTGGGCACATTTGTCGAGACCGTCACGAACGAGATGCTCGGCCAGTACCTGGAGGAGACGCCCGGCGCCGCCAAGAGCATTATCCAGAAGGCGGTCCAGGCGATGACCGCCCGCGAGGCCGCTCGCAAGGCCCGCGACCTCGTGCGGCGAAAGGGCGCTCTGGCGTCGGGGAACCTGCCGGGGAAACTGGCCGATTGCTCGGAGCGCGACCCGGCCGCCTCGGAGGTCTTCCTCGTCGAGGGCGACTCGGCCGGCGGCAGCGCCAAGCAGGGACGCGACCGCCGCACCCAGGCCATCCTGCCGCTGCGGGGCAAGATCCTGAACGTCGAGAAGGCGCGGATCGACAAGATGCTCGCCCACGAGGAGATCGCCACCATCATCTCGGCCCTCGGGACCGGCATCGGCACCGACGACTTCGACATCAGCCGCGCGAGATATCACAAAATCATTATCATGACGGACGCCGATGTCGACGGCAGCCACATCCGCACCCTCCTGCTCACCTTCTTCTACCGCCAGATGAAGGCCCTCATCGAGGCCGGGTACGTCTACGTGGCCCAGCCGCCGCTGTACCGCGTCCGCCGCAAGGGCAAGGAATACTACGTCTCGAGCGACCGCGACATGCGCGGCATGCTGCTGAAACTGGGCGTTGACGGTGCGGCCCTGCGCTTCAATCCCGATCCGAAGGCCCGCCGCAAGAAGGCGCACAAAGAGATCGCCGGGGCCAAACTCGAGGACCTTGCCGCCATCCTGGCCGACGTCGAGGACCTGATCCGCACCACCGAGCGTCGCGGCGTGCCGTGGCCCCTGCTCCTGGACGGACGCAGCAAGAAGGGCGACTTCCCCTCCTGGGCCGCGCGCATCAAGGGCGACCTGCGGCTGTTTCACTCCTCGGCCGCCGCCGCCAAGGCCATCGACGACGCCTACCCCAAACGCCGCCGCAAGAAGGCCGGGGGCGAAAAGGAACCGGCCGAGGAGCCGCCGCCCGAGGAAGAACGCCCCGAACCCGAAGAACTCCACGGCGCAAGGGAACTCAACAAACTCGTCAAGAAACTCGCGACGCGCGGCATCGACATCGCCGACTGGCACCTCGATCCCCGCCAGGAGGTGGGGGCCGAGAAGGCCTACACCAAGTTCTCCATCGTCGCCAACGGCGATGCGGTCGACGTGGCCGGCGTCGCCCAGATCCTGCCGAACCTCCGACGCCTCGGGCAGAAAGGCATGGACATCCAACGATTCAAGGGTCTCGGCGAGATGAACGCCGAGCAACTCTGGCAAACCACCATGGACCCCGCGCGGCGGACGCTCAAACAGGTCCTCATCGACGAGGTCGCCGAAGCCGAACACATCTTCAGCGTCCTCATGGGCTCCGCCGTCGAACCCCGCCGCGCCTTCATCGAACGCCACGCCCTCGAGGTGCGAAATCTGGACGTGTGACCGCCGCAGGTGGCACACCAGTGCGGAATGCGCAGTGAGCCTGGCGGCCGCAAGGTTCTCACCGCAGAGGACGCAGAGAGCGCGTGGGGCGGCGGAGCCAAATGCCCCGCAGGGGTGGTCAAAGCGCGGCTTCCGGTGCCGCCGAACGGAAAGGATTCCTGCCATGAAGGCCAGTCTCAACCGTCGTGGGTTTCTGAAGGCCGGGTCGGCTTGCGTTGCGGGTGCGGCCGTGGCGGGTCTCGGAGTTTCCCCCGTGCGGGCGGCGGGGAAGGTGGTGTGCAGCACGCCGGCGGCGGAGAAGATGGGTTGGCTCGTGGGGGCCCAGTTGTACACCTTCCGCCGGTTCGCGTTTTACGAGGCGCTCGAGATGATCGCGGCTCTGGGCCTTCGCCACGTCGAGCCGTGCTTTTTCCTGGGCCTCGACAAGGCCCGGCCGAAACTGAAGGTGAACGAGGACCTCTCGCCCGAGGTCCGGAAGGAACTGAAAGGCCGCCTCTCCGACCGCGGCATCGCCATGTCGGTCTTCTACGCGAATCTCGGCGCCGACAAGGACCGGGCACGCAAGATCTTCGAGTTCTCGCAGGAGATGGGCGCCGGCGCCATCGTGGCCGAGCCGTCGGCCCAGGCGCTCGATACAATCGAACCGCTCTGCGACGAGTTCCAGATCGACCTCGCCATCCACAACCACCCGCGAAAGGAGGGCTACGAGTACTGGAAGCCCGAGAACGTGATGGCGATCTGCAAAGGCCGCAGCAAACGCATCGGCACCTGCCCCGACACCGGCCACTGGACGCGGTCGGGCCTCGACCCGGTGGCGTGCCTCAAGACGTACGAGGGCCGCATCCGGAACGTGCACCTCAAGGACGCCCTCGAGAAGGGCAACACCAAGTCGCGCGACGTGCCGCTGGGCGAAGGCGCGGGGAACTACGCCGCCGTCCTCGCGGAACTGAAGCGCCAGGACTATCGCGGCGCCATGACGGTCGAATACGAGCACGACTCGCCCCAACTCGTCGATGACGTCCGCCGGTGCGCCGCCTTCGTCGAGAAGCAGGCGAAGCAGTTGGGGGCGTAACGGCCGCAGGCCTCAAGCCCCAGGCCCGTCAGCCGCAGGGCTCTGCCCCGCGCGCCGGGTACCACTGGCGGCTAGCCCGCCAGGTCGGGGCACATGCGTTCGATTGCGGCCACAAACGCTTCGGCCTTCTCGACCGCCAGGCGCGCGGTCTCGGCCGGCACCTGCGTCAGGCCGCCGTAGTCCCCCGTTTCCCGCACGTCCGTGAGGAAGTCGTAGTCGCGGCCGTGTTCCTCTGGGAGTTCGCCCGGCTGAACCAAGTCGCGGTGCAGCGCGGCGCGGATGGCAGAATGCCTGGTGAACGTCTGCTCCCGAAGGGCAAACAGTGCCGTCAGGGCGTGGAATGCGGCATAGTACGCCCGCGAAGCGGCCGAGTCCGGATCGGTCTCCACGAGTTGGCGGGCCGAGCCCAGAGCACGTCCGGCGCGATCCCATTCCGCCGCCGCGAAGGCTCTCATGCCGCGATGCCCTCCCGGTGGGCCTGTCGGTAGAGCGGGCAGTCGGCCGTCTCGTACTCCGTCGCCGACACGGGCTTGGCGCTGATGCGCCGCCCCAGTTCCAGGGCAAGCGGGTACAGGGCCTCAAGGTTCGCCTCCAGATCCCGCCCGTAGTTGACAGGGTCCGCCAGCAGCACCAGGAGGTCGATGTCGCTGTCCTCGTGGGCCTGGCCGCGCGCTTCGGACCCGTAGAGGACGACCCCCCGCAGCCGCTCGCCGTGCGCCGCTTCAAGCCGGCCCTTGATCTGAGTGAGGAGTTGCTTCGTGGTCATTATCCGTTGCCTCAAGCCGAGAAGACACCTCGTATGATATCGCGCCGTGCCGCAGGTGACCAAGGATAAACGCCGCCCTCACAATCCCGCTGGACACTCCCCGCGCGCCGTGGCAGAATGGGGCGGTTTCGCAAGGAGGATACGTTATGGCTGCCCCCGGCAGAGGCGTCTCGCGCCGCCGGTTCCTGAAGCGCGCCCTCGGCGCAGCGGGCGTCGTCGTCGCGGCACCGCAGGTGATCGCCTCGGATGCCCTGGGTGCGGGCGACCGTCCCGCCCCCAGCAACCGCCTCGCCATGGGGTGCGTCGGAATGGGCGGCCGCGGGACGAGCGACATGCGCGGGTTCCTCGGCTTCGACGAACTCCAGGTCGTCGGCGTCTGCGACGTCGTCGAACGCAAACGCTACGGCGCCAAACAACTCGTGGACGCCAAGTACGGCGACTCGGGGTGCGGGGCCTACAACGACTTCCGCGACGTCGTGACCCGGCCCGACGTGGACGTCGTGCTCATCGGGACGCCCGACCACTGGCACGCCCTCGTCGCCGTCGAGGCGATGAAGAACGGCAAAGACGTCTACTGCGAGAAGCCCGAGACGCTGACCGTCCGCGAAGGCCGCATCATGACCGAGACCGCCCGCCGCTACGGCCGCGTCTTCTCCGGCGGCAGCCAGCGCGTGTGGGGAGACTACAACTGGTTCCACCGCATGGTCCAGGGCGGCGCCATCGGCCAGCCCAAGGAGGCCTGGGTCAACGTCGGCGGCCCGTCGAGGGAGTGTCACCTGCCCGGCCAGCCGATGCCGGCGGGTCTCGACTGGGACCTCTGGCTCGGGCCGGCCCCGTGGGCGCCGTTCAACTCCGGCAGGCTGAACTTCCGGGCGTGGCGCGATTACTCCGGCGGCGGCATGACCGATTGGGGATGCCACGGGTTCGGCGGCGCCCTGTTCTGCCTCCAGTTGCACAAGACCGGGCCCGTCGAGATCATCCCGCCCGACGGCAAGGACGTCAAACACCTGACCTACGTCTTCGCGAACGGCATCCGTATCTATCACGGCGGCGGGTGGGGCGGCATCCTCTCGTTCCGCGGCACCGAAGGCGAGATCCCGCCGCGCGAAAAGGACAAGCGCCGGACGCCGCCCGACATCCACATCCCCAACTACAAGGGGCGCGGCGGCATCTTCGGCGACTTCCTGCACTGCGTCCGCACGCGCGAGCGCCCGTTCCGCGACATCGAGATCGCCCACCGCACCGCCACCCACGCGCACCTGGGCAACATCGCCTACTGGGTGAACCGGCCGTTCAAGTGGGACCCCGAGAAGGAAGAGGTCGTCGGCGACCCGGAAATCGCCCGCTTGCTCGACCGGCCCAAACGCTCGCCCTGGCGGCTGTAGAGCGGGCGCCGAGACGCGACCTCGGCACGACGCGAGCCGTTCGAGCCGCGACCTTCGGTCGCGGGTAGCCCGACCGGCCTGCACGCACCGACCGGCCAAAGGAAACGCGCCTATGCAATACGTGCTCTACATCGGTGCGCCGCTCCTGTTGGCGGGCATCCTCGTCATGCTGGTGGCGCTGTACGCTCGTCTGCGGCGCGGCGCGGCGCCCGTCGAGGCCGAACTCCGCCGGCGCATCGGCGAACTCGAGACCGAGACCGACGCGCTGCGCGGCGAACTCGACGGGGCGCGGCAGGCACGCGTCCAGGCCGAGACACGCCTCGAAGCCGAACGCGCCAACCTCGACGAGCAGCGACGCCTCCTCGACGAGGCCGAAACCAAACTCAAAGACGCCTTCAAGGCCCTCTCGGCCGAGGCCCTCAAGGACAGCCGCCGGCAGTTCCTCGGCGACGCCGGCGAGCGCCTGCAGCCCATCCAGGACCTCCTCAAGACCTACGAGGCGCGTCTCCGCGAGATCGAGAAGGCCCGGACCGACGCGTACGGCAGCCTGCGGCAGTACCTCGACGGATTGCGCGACGCCCAGGAAGGCCTCAAGACGCAAACGACGAAACTCGAGACGGCCCTGCGCGGGTCGACGCGCGTCCGTGGCGAATGGGGTCAACTGGCCCTGAGACGCGTGGTCGAACTGGCCGGCATGTCGAAGCACTGCGATTTCCAGGAACAGACCTCCACCACCGAGGACAGCCGCCAGATCCCCGACCTGACGGTGTACCTGCCGGGCGACCGCATCATCGTGGTCGATGCCAAGGCGCCCCTCGACGCGTACATGGAGGCGGTCGAGGCGGCGGACGACGCGTCGCGCAAAACGGCCATGGGGCGCCATGCCCAGGCCGTCCGCGGGCACGTGCGGACCCTCAGCCAGAAGGCCTACTGGAGCCAGTTCAAGAACACGCCCGAGTTCGTCGTCCTGTTCCTGCCGGGCGAGTCGTTCTTCAGCGCCGCCCTGGAGGCCGACACGTCGCTCATGGAGGACGCCTTCCGCAGCAACGTTGTCCTGGCCAGTCCCGTCAACCTCATCGCCCTCCTGAAGGCCGTGGCCCACGGGTGGCGGCAGCAGGAGATGGCCGAAAACGCCGAACGCATCGGCGAGACGGGGCGCGAACTGTTCGCGCGCGTGTGCAAGTTCTTCGAGCACTTCCGCAAGGTCGGCGACGCGATCGGCCGGGCATCGAAGGCGTTTGACGAGGCCGCCGGCTCGTACGTCAGCCGTGTTGAGCCGGCGGCGCGGCGTCTTAAAGAGCAAGCCGCGGCGACGAACGAGTTGCCCGAGATCGAGCCCACCGCTCACCCGACGCGCCTGTTGCCCGACAGCGGCGCCGACACCGACCCGGCCGACGCCAACCCGGCCGACACCGACCCGGCCGACACCGACCCGGCCGACGCCAACGCGCCCGGCAAGCCGGGCGGCTAACGCGCTGCGTGTTGTTGATCGCGCCGCCGGCAACGCGCCCGGCAAGCCGGGCGGCGAACACGGCGCGTGTTGTTGATCGCGCCGCCGACATGCGTCGCGCGACGGCCCTGTTAGCCGCGGGGCTTGTCGAAGACCCGCCGAAGCGCGGCGTAGCCCGCGAAGGCGGGCCCCGCGTGTGCCGTTGATCGCGCCGCCGGCACGCGTCGCGCGAAGCCGCGTTAGCCGCGGGGCTGGCCCCGCGCGTGTTGTTGAGGCATTCGGCAATGCCCCTGGCCCATCACGTCATCCTCAGCCTGTACGGCTTCTGGCTCCCGAACGATCCGCGCGGGTCGTGGTCCGACTTCGTGGGCTCGTGGGACCTGCTCCGATACGGCAAAGCCACGAAGGTCGAAACCCGCCGGTCCGTCGCGCACGTCCGGCACGACGCCCGTGCCCGCCTCCAGGCCAAGCGGGCGCTCAGGCATCCGCCCGTCAGGCTGAGCGGTCGCCAGGCCCGTGCTGTCGGTCGCGGCTTCGCCCGCGCCGTCGCCGAAAGCCGATACGTCGTCCACGCATGCTCGGTCCTGCCCGATCACGTGCACCTGGTCGTCGGGCGGCACGAGCGCACGGTCGGTCGCATCGTGGGGCACCTCAAGGCGAGAGCCACGCAGCGCCTCGGCGCCGAAGGCCTGTGGCCGCCCGACAAGCGGCCGGTGTGGGGCGGCCGGGGCTGGAAGGTCTTCCTCGACACGCCCGGCGACGTCCGCCGCGCCGTCGCCTATGTCGAGGACAACCCCGTCAAGGATGGCAAACCCCGCCAACGCTGGTCGTTCGTGGTGACCTTTGAAGGGTGATGCGCGCACGGGTCGAACGGCACGCGCCCGGCAAGACCAACGCGCCCGGCAAGCCGGGCGGCGAACGCGGCGCGTGTTGTTGATCGCGCCGACGATCGGCGCCGCGCAGGGCGGCGTTAGCCGCGGGGCTTGCCCCGCGCGTGTCGTTTGGCGCCCCGACGAGTCGCGTGGGCTGTGTGCCCGCCGGCGCCGGCCCGCTTGCCGCTTCGCCCTTCGGCCTTGCGCCGCTCGTCGTTCAACCGCCGATGTTCCTCGCCGTGGCACAGGGTGCACAACCACACGATGCGGAGGGGATCGCTGTAGTCGGGGTGATGGCGGTGCAGGCGCGCGGGGGGCGACGTGGCGCCGCAGTGCTCGCAGGCCGTGCGGGTCGGCAGGATGCCGGTCTTGACGGCCCAGTAGGCGGCCTGACGGACGGAGCGTTTGCGGCGAACGTCGGGCCGCCTCTCGTAGGCATCGCGCTTGGCCTTGTACTTGTGCCAGTAGCGGCGGTCGCGTGCGCGGACGTGGGCCAGGTTTCGACGCCGATAGGCGCGGTTGTAGGCGTTCGAACAAGGCTTGCACCAGGCCCGGGGCGTGCCGGTGCGTTTGTCGAGGTGGAAGTCGCTGAGCGGCCGTGTCTCACCGCACTGGGTGCACCGTCTGGTTGCCGCCTTGGCCACGGGGGGCTCCCTGCGTCGCGGGTCGCGGGGAGGGGGGGCGAACACAAGGCCCCCCATAAAGGATGGCGCGGTCCGTTTTGCGCCCCTTTGGGGAGGCCTGTGCGGGGTCCAAGGCCTGTAAGCCCTTACAAAAGCGGCGCTTACGATTTCCGGGATTTCTCATTTTCCCTCCGAGGGGGGTACGGATTTGGACCGTTTTGTTCGGCGCGCCGAACTTCTCGGTGGGCCCGAAGGGGCGCGTGCCGTCGGAACGAAACTGGACACGCCCGCCCGCGCGCAGTACCCTCTTCCCACGGCAGGACGGTCGGCTGACAGGGCGCCCGGGCGGCGCGAGGGGACAAGGAGTCACAGGGCATGAACTCGGACTTTCTGGCCCAGGACCCGTGGCGGGTCTTTCGCATCATGGCGGAGTTCGTGGACGGGTTCGAGATGATGGCCCGCGTTCCGCCGGGCGTCAGCGTCTTCGGATCGGCGCGCGCGGGGCCCGACCACCCGTACTACCACAAGGCGTACGAGAGCGGCCGCCTGATCGCCGAGGCGGGGTTCGCGGTCATCACCGGCGCGGGGCCCGGCATCATGGAGGCTGCCAACAGGGGCGCCAAGGAGGCCGGCGGCGAGAGCGTCGGCCTGAATATCCTCCTGCCCTTCGAGCAGGTGGCCAACCCGTACCTGACGAAGGTCATCAACTTCCGGTACTTCTTCGTCCGCAAAGTCATGTTCTCGAAGTACGCGATGGGTCTCCTGTTCTTCCCCGGGGGGTACGGCACGCTCGATGAATTCTTCGACATGATTCCGCTGATCCAGACCGAGAAGATCCCCCGCCTGCCGGTGGCGCTGATCGGAACCGATTTCTGGGAAGGGCAACTCGCCTGGCTCCGCGAGACGGTCCTCGAGCGGTTCAGCCACATCTCGCCCGAGGACCTGGATCTGCTGTACCTGACCGACAACCCGGCCGAGGCCGTCCGCCACATCTGCGAAAACCTCAGCCCTCGCGACCGCCAGGGCTGGCCCGACATCCAGAAGTGGGATACGCCCGAAGGGAAAGTCATGCCGTAAGAGCCGCCAGCGCGGCATCCGAGCCGCGACCTCCGGTCGCGGGCACGTCGTCCGAGGCAAAGCCTATGAACTCCCGCGAACTCATCAATCAGGTCATCACCTTCGACGCCGCCCCGCGCATCGGCTACCACCTGCCTGCCCCCTGGCCGTCGGACGTGGTACACGCCGGCGTGGCGGACGACCCGGCCTTCGAGCCGCGCCGTTGGACCGAGGGCGACACCGAGTTCTGGACCGATGAGTGGGGCTGCACGTGGCAGCGGCTGGGGGGCATCTCGAAGGGCGAGGTGGCCGAGGGGGCGCTGGCCGACTGGGCCGGCTTGGGCGCCTACCGGCCCCCCGACTACGGCCTCGACGCGCGCTACGACCGGGCCCGCGACGTTTTCGCGGCGGCCGAGGGGCTGTACCGCATCGGCGACATCCCGGGCTGCGCGTTCAACATCAGCCGCAAGATCCGCCGAATCGACCGGTTCCTGATGGACTGTCTGCTGGAGCCCGACCGCGTGCGGGCGCTGAACGCCGCCGTCATGGACCAACTGCTGACGGCCGTCGGCCGCCTGGCCGCCGCCGGGGCCGACGCCGTCATGTACCCCGAGGATTGGGGCACGCAGGACCGTCTGCTGATGGCCCCCGCGACGTTCCGCGACCTGTTTCTGCCGGAGATCGAGCGGCTGTGCGCCGCGGCCGCGGACGCCGGCGTGGACGTGTGGATGCACTCGTGCGGGAAGATCTGGGACATCATCGACGATCTTCGAGGCGCGGGCGTCAAGGTCCTCCAGTTCGATCAGCCGACCCTCTACGGCGTGGACCGGTTGAACGAGGCGTTCGGCGGCCGCATGACCTTCGAGTGCCCGGTGGACATTCAGTCGAGCGTGGCGGGTCTCCAGTCGCGGAAGCGCGAGGTGATCCGGGCCGAGGCCCGGCGCCTCGTCGAGACGCTGGGCTCGCACGGCGGGGGATTCATCGCCTGCCGGTACCTCGACGAGGTGGCCATCGGCATGGAATCGCCCGAGTGGCAGGACGCCGCCTGCGAGGCCTTCGTCGAGTTCGGCGGGTGGGCGCCGGCGCCCGACGGGACGGTCGAGGTGTGACCTTTCGAGCCGCGGGCTCTGCCCGCGGGTACGTCGAGCCGGCGAAGATTTCGGGCGCGAGATCGTTTCGAGCCGCGGGCTCTGCCCGCGGGTACGTCGAGCCGGCGCTGGCGACTGCCGCAAGGGTTCGCCGCGGTGAATGGCTTGACCCTGCTGCCGCGCCGGTACGATGAACGCCGCATCGGGTTTGGGGGAACGTTATGGATGCCGAACAGCAGGCCATTGCGAAGGCGGCGGTGCTGATCGAAGCGCTGCCGTACATCCGCCGGTTCCGCGGCACCGTGGCGGTCGTCAAACTCGGCGGCTCGTTCATGGACGTCGAGGAAGACCTGGCCGCCGTCTGCGCCGACATCGCCTTCATGCGGGCCGTCGGCATCTATCCGGTCATCGTGCACGGCGGCGGGAAGGCCATCAGCCGCGCGATGGAGGATGCGGGCCTCGAGCCGCGATGGATCGACGGCCTCCGGTACACCGGGCCCGAGGAACTCCGGATCGTCGAGGACGTCCTGGCGACCGACGTCAACCGCGAGATCGTGCGGCTGCTCGAAGCGGCCGGCGCCCGGGCCGAGGGGCTGACCTCGAAGAAACGGTGCGCCCTTCGTGCCGAGCGGCTGACGGAGGCCGACGGCCGGGACCTCGGGCTCGTCGGCAAGGTGCGCGGCGTCGATGCGCTGCTCTTGCGCGGCCTGTGCGACCTGGGCACGATTCCGGTCATCGCGCCGCTCGGCGTCGGCGACGACGGCCAGAAGTACAACTGCAACGCCGACGAGGCCGCCGCTGCCGTCGCCCGCACGCTGGAGGCCGACAAACTTGTCAACGTCTCCGACACGCACGGTATCCGCGAGCGGGCCGACGACGAAGCCGGCCTCCTCTCGCACCTCTCGGAGGCCGACGCCGAGCGGCTGCTCTCCGAAGGGGTCATCACCGGCGGCATGATCCCCAAGGTGCAGACGCTGCTCGAGGCCCTCAAGGGCGGCGTCAAGAAATGTCACATCGTCTCCGGCCGCGTGCCGCACAGCCTGCTCCTCGAGATCTACACCGATCGCGGCGTGGGGACGGAGATCGTGCCTTAAACCCGAGCCGCTCGAAGCGCGATGCGCGACTTTCGAGCCGCGGGCATGCGAGCCGCGGGCGTTCGAGCCGCGGGCGTTCGAGCCGCGGGCTTTGCCCGCGGGCACGTCAAGGCGCGCCAAACCTTGGCGGCTCGCGAACGTGCCCGCGACCGAAGGTCGCGGCTCGGGGGTCGCGGCTCGGGGGTCGCGGCTCGGGGGTCGCGGCTCGGGGGTCGCGGCTCGGGGGTCGCGGCTCGAAGGTCGCGGCTCGAAGGTCGCGGCTCGGAGGGCGTGGCTCGAAGGGGGGAAGCCCATGGCGGTTCTCGCTTACCATCTCACGTGGACGTGTTACGGCCAATGGCTGCCCGGCGACGAGCGGGGCTATGTTGACCGCGAGAGCCGAACCCCGGGAACGCCTTACGCGCCGTGGAATCCCAGGCGCGTGAATGCGGCGGCCAATGCCATGCAGGAAGGAGCGTGCTGGCTGACGTTGCGCCAGCGGCGCCTTGCAGCCGAGGGCGTGCGCCAGGCCTGTGCCGGCCAGGGGTGGCGGCTGCTTGCCGCGAACGTTCAGCCGGACCACGTGCACGTGCTCCTCGCGGCGCGAGATGTGACGGGCAAACACGCGATGCGCGTACTCAAAGCCTTCGCGACACGTCGCCTTCGCTCGGAGTTTGGTTCGCGCCGGCGTTGGTGGACGAAGGGTGGCAAGGTTGATCTCGTGCGCGACGAGCGCCATCTCGCGACAGTCGCGCGATATATTGGCGAGCAGCCGTTCGACGCGGTATCGTAACATTCGCGCCGCGGGCATTCGCGCCGCGGGCGTTCGCGCCGCGGGCATGCGAGCCGCGGGCGTTCGAGCCGCGGGCGTTCGCGCCGCGGGCGTTCGCGCCGCGGGCGTTCGCGCCGCGGGCGTTCGCGCCGCGGGCGTTCGAGCCGCGGGCTCTGCCCGCGGGCACGTCAAGGCGCGCCAAACCTTGGCGTCGCGCGAACGTGCCCGCGACCGAAGGTCGCGGCTCGGGCGTTCGCGCCGCGGGCGTTCGCGCCGCGGGCGTTCGAGCCGCGGGCTTTGCCCGCGGGCGCTTCAAGGCGCGCCAAACCTTGGCGTCGTGCGAAGGTGCCCGCGACCCAAGGTCGCGGCTCGGTGCGGTCGCGGCGCGGGGGTCGTGGCTTTGGTGTGAGGTTGCGATGTTTATCCCCCTCATCGTTACGGTCAACGACAAACGGCGCCCGCTGGCGCACGGCGTGCGGCGGGGGTGCGGGGTGTGCGGCGCGGAGACGCCGCATCACCTCGTTGAAGTGCGCCGGCAGTTGGCGCTGTTCTTCATCCCCGTCTGGCGTTGGAACCGGCGACCGATCCTGGTGTGCGACGTGTGCGGGAATACAGAGGTGGTTTTGCCGGAGGAGGCGGAGGAGATTCGGCGCAGTGAACGGCCGCCGTAGGCTGGGATGCGTCTGGCGAAAGCATGCGCCGGCGCGGTAGGGGAACGGCACGTTTGCGCAAGCGAAAGCGTGGCACCCGTGTTGCCAACGTCGCTTGATTCGCGCGGCAAAAAGGCGTAACCTCACGGCCGTTCGCGCCGCGGCCGTTCGCGCCGCGGGCGTTCGAGCCGCGGGCTTTGCCCGCGGGCACTTCAAGGCGCGCCAAACCTTGGCGTCGCGCGAACGTGCCCGCGACCGAAGGTCGCGGCTCGGGCGGGGTCGCGGCTCGGGCGGGGTCGCGGCTCGGGCGGGGTCGCGGCTCGCGGGTCGCGGCTCGTGGGTCGCGGCGCGTGAGGTCGCGGCGCGGCTCGGGGTGCGTGAGAGGAATCGACCATGGCGAAGACGCTTCGATTGGGCATCCTGCTCTCGGGCTCCGGACGAACGCTCGAGAACTTCCTCGACCATATCGACGGCGGCAGCCTCGACGGTCTCGCGGAGGTCGTCGTGGTCATCGCGTCGCGGCCGGGGATCCGCGGCATCGAAATCGGCGAGAAGGCGGGCGTGCCGGTGCACCTGGTGCGCCGCAAGGAGTTCGAGAACGTCGGGGCGTACTCCGATGCCATGGTCCGGATCCTCGACGAGGCCGAGGTGGACCTCGTATGCCTCGCCGGGTTCCTCTCGTACTGGATTCTTCCCGACCGGTATCTCGGCCGCGTGATGAACATCCACCCGGCGCTCCTGCCGTCGTTCGGCGGCACGGGGATGTACGGGCACCACGTGCACGAGGCGGTGCTGGCGCGGGGATGCAAGGTCTCGGGGTGCACGGTCCATTTCGTTGACAACGAGTACGACGCGGGGCCGATCGTCCTGCAGCGGCCGGTGCCGGCGTACGCCGAGGACACGCCCGACGTGCTCGCCGGCCGGGTCTTCGAGCAGGAATGCATCGCCTTTCCGGAGGCGATTCGCCTGTTTGCCGAGGGGCGCCTGACGATCGACGGCCGGGTCGTACACGTCGATGATCCTGGGCGTCGGCCGTAGGGTGGGTGCTTTGCGCCCAGGTACGCTGGGCGCGCCGAACGTGCCCGCGACCAGAGGTCGCGGCTCGTGGGTCGCGGCTCGTGGGTCGCGGCTCGTGGGTCGCGGCTGGGGGTCGCGGCTTGGCAAGGCGAGGGGCAATGAGCCGCGCCGGCGCCATGCACGGTTTCACGATTCGTTCGACGGCGCGGGAGGTCCCGTGGCCGGCCGACGCGGAGGCGGTGTTTGCGCCGCTGGCGGAGCGCCGCGACCCGGTGTGGCTCGACAGCGCGGCCGGTCCGCCGCATCTGGCGCGGTGGAGCGTGCTGGCGGCCGAGCCGTCGGCGGTGCTGGTGCATCAGGGTGACGTGACGCGGCTCCTGGAGCCGGGCGGTCGCGTGCGGATGGAGGTCGAGCGCGACCCCTTCGCAGCACTTCGCGAGGCGCTGGCGGCCGTGCGGATCGAGGCGCAGGGCGCGGCGCTGCCCTTCGGCCCCGGCTTCTACGGGTACTTCGCCTACGACCTGGGGATTCACGTCGAGCCGGCGGCGGGCCTGTCGCCGCGTCGCGACATCGCCCTGCCGGACCTGTGGCTGGGCCTCTACGAGACGGTCCTGGTGCTCGACCACGAGACGCGGCAGGCGCAGTTGGTGGGCGCCGACGGGCCGGCGGCCGGGGTGCTTCGCGCGGCGTTGGAGGCGTCGTCGGCCGGGTCGCCGCCTGCGCAGCCGCCC
>Ga0307378_10007629_pt1 | contig 14504 bp, 15 predicted proteins | sample UN1MG_FD_202238 | JGI IMG/M metagenome (GOLD analysis project Ga0307378, IMG submission 202238) | Soil microbial communities from Risofladan, Vaasa, Finland - UN-1 | ecosystem: Environmental > Terrestrial > Soil > Coastal area > Acid sulfate soil | place: Finland: Risofladan, Vaasa | collected...
CTTGAGGCATGAGGGAGTCTCGCTGAAGCACAGGAAAACCAGTGAAGGACACACGCATCCCCCGGAGCCGACACGAAGGGGACAGATTGGCAATTACACGAAGCTCGGATCCAGGCCCGGAGGCGGCCGACCAACCTTCACCAAATGACGCAAGATTTTTGTGACCTCTTCCGGATCGGTGATCACGGCAATCACCTTCATGGGTGAGTGGCAGTGGGGGTATTGCCATTCATAATGCTACACCTCACATAGGCCAAATAAGAAACTGTTAGAAGAAAGTAGGTTGATCCTCGTAAATGCTTTCAGGCAAATGAATTCTCCAGCTTGCCCGCCTACCTGTTCGTACTCTTACCCCTCTGAGCTCTCCCGACTTGAGCTTTTGCAACACGGTCTGCTGGCTCACTCCCAAAGCGGCAGCTGCTCCTTTGAGCGGCAGCCAATCCTTACCGACATCGGTGGGCTTTAGCCTCTCGATGTCCTCGCCAGTAACCACGATACGCCATGGCGCCCCGGCTGTCAATTGATAGCCACGGAGCAGACCCACCTCTAGCCAACGGATGACAGTGCTTCGGTCTACGCCCAAAAGCTGTCCTGCTTCCTGAGCCGTGTAGATGTCTTTCCCTTGAACCGGCACACTTGGACCTTTGGGAATACCATACTTTCTTCGCACGTTGGTCACATGATAGGCCTTGAACGACAGGCCCTTAGGAGTCTTCAGCCTCTTGCGCTGGAGAATGCGAGCGATCTGCACATCGGAAAACTCCTTGGCAAGCTCACGGATTAGCTCCACAAGCTCCGGCGCAGATACATAACGGTGAACACCGGTTTTCCCTCGTGGGATCTCGATGGTTGTTTCCTCGCCGCCTTTCCAGTACACCTTGGCTGTCAGTGTTGTGGCCTCTCGAGGGGCGGTGACAACCACATGTTCGATAAGGCACCGGGCGATGCGCTTTCGATCCTGCGCACGGGTGGTCGGCACATTCCATAGCAGGGAGAGTTTTTGAGCGTAGCGCTTCAAAAGTTGCTGTTCGGAACCGCTCAGCGGTTGTTCCAAACTTCGCGGGCCCCGCTTCTGCGCACCTGCTGAATTGCCGGAACGCCCGGCACGTGGCTGCTGTTGACAGATTTCTGTTGATTCCCCTACACTTTTAGCGATCAAACAACTTCCCGTATCGAAAGGAGCCGCAAAAGTATGAACGGTGGATACGCGCAGAAATTACTCTATGTGGATCTGGGCTCAGGTAAAATCGAGCGCAAAACGTTGGATCAGGAAGTGGCTCAAACCTTTTTGGGTGCTAAGGGTCTGGCTGCCAGAACTCTGTTTGAAGAAATAAAACCGGGTACCGATCCCCTCGGCCCGGAGAACGTGCTCATGTTTTCCACCGGACCTATGACCGGCACGCCTTTAGCGGGTGGGGTCAAATACTCGGTGGCTACGCGCTCGCCCCTCACGGGAACATGGAACGATTCCAGTTCCAGTGGATTCTTCGGTCCCCAGCTCAAACTGGCCGGCTATGATGCGCTGCTGTTCCGGGGAAAGGCGGACAAACCGGTATACGTCTGGATCACCGGTGATAAAGTGGAGATCCGGCCGGCGGATCATCTATGGGGGAAGAACGCCCACGAAACGGACAGCGCTGTCAAGGCCGAGGTAGGCGACGATCGGGCCAGTGTCGCGGTCATCGGCCCCGGTGGGGAGCAGTTGGTGCGCTACGCCTGCATTTCCAACGATATCTGGCGTCACGCCGCCCGCGGTGGAACCGGTGCGGTGATGGGGTCCAAAAACCTCAAAGCCGTGGCCGTCCGAGCCAAGGGAAAGGTCGCCCTCGCCGACCCGGATGCGCTGAGAGCGCTGCGTACGGATCTGCACGCCAAATTGAAAAGCCAGGTCAATCGCTGGGGGGTCAAGCACAATCTCATGTTCGAAGGAACCAATGAATTCCTAGATGACGAAATCGATACCGGTGTGACCCCGTGGCGCAACTTCCAGACTGTGCGGGACATTCCCATGCAGGAGGCCCTGGCCAGCCACTATGTCAAGAGCCGGGCCTGCCCCGGCTGCGGGCAGACCTGCTGGATCTTTCGAGGGGTCAAAGAAGGTCCGTATGCCGGTGTGGAAGGCGTGGGTCCGGAGTACGAAAGTCTCGCCTGTCTGGGTCCGGTCTGTGATGTCACCGATATCCCGACGATTTTGAAAGCCAACTCCCTCTGTAATCTGTATGGCATCGATACCATCTCCACCGGTGTCAGTGTCGCCTTTGCCATGGAATGTTTTGAAGAAGGTCTACTGACCCAGAGCGATGTCGGCGGGATTGATCTAAAGTTTGGCAATGGGGAGGGGCTCATCGCCATGATCGATATGATCGGCCGGCGGCAGGGCATCGGGAAACTGCTCGGCGAGGGCACCCTGCGCGCTTCAAAGGAGATCGGGCAAGGTTCAGAAAAATACGCCATCCACACCAAAGGACTGGAGTACCCGGGTTATATGCCCAAACTCTTTCCCGGTATGGCCCTGGCCCTGGCCACCGCCGACCGGGGGGCCTGTCACTTGCGCGCCTGGATCAGCGAAGAGGTGTTCACCCATTCTTTGAAGAAGGGCGAAGTCGATCCGGCGGAGCTCAAGGCCCGGGCCGAGTTGGTGGCCACCACCCAGAATCGGATGGCCTGGCTGAACAGCACCGGGCTGTGTACCCACGATGCCTATTTCTACTACTATCCCACCATTCCTGAGGTACTCAAAGCGGTGATCGGGCGAGATCAAACCGAGGAAGAGTGGCTGAAGATCGGTGAACGTGTCTACACCCTGACCCGTCTGTTCAACTGCCGGGAAGGATTCAGGCGTCAGGACGACGCCCTGCCCCGTCGATTCAGCTACGAACCGATCCCCGACGGGCCCAACAAGGGGGCGCTCATCGACCCGGTTGCTTTCGAACAGATGCTCGATCATTACTACGATGCCCGGGGATGGGACAGGCTAACCGGCATCCCCAAAGATGCAACGGTCGCTGCCCTGGGTCTGGATTCACTTGTAAGCTGATCTGGGAGCTGATGCAGAGACAGCACATATGCCGAGTCGATCCCACAGAGTAGCAGAGTCTCTACTTGTTCGATCCCAGGGTGAGTCCCTCGATAAAATAGCGCTGCAGAAAAATGAACACGAGGATGGTGGGAATAGCCGCCAATAGGGCGCCGGCAACGATCACGGACCAGTCCATCCGCCACTGGCCCTGGAGTACGGCCAGACCGGCGTTGACCGGAAATAGCTCGCTGGTGCGCAGCAGAACGATGGCCCACAGATAATCGTTGAAGATCCAGGTAAACTCCAGTGTGCCCAGAGCGGCCATGGCCGGCAGGGTCAAGGGAAGCATGATCTGGCCGTAGATCCTGAACTCACTGCAGCCGTCGATCCGGGCCGCTTCCAGAATCCCCGAGGGTACGGTGAGCATGTAGTTGCGCAGCACAAAGGTGCAGAATCCCAGCTGAAAGGCGGTGTGAAAGGCGATCAGCCCGATGTGGGTATTGTAGATGCCCAGCGCCCCATTGAGGCGGAACACCGGCAGCAGCAGCACCTGAAAGGGCAGCAGCATGCCGCCGACATAGATCAGATAGATCAGCCGGTTGCCTTTGAATTCAAAACGGGCCAGAGCGTAGGCGGTGAGCGAAGAAAAAAACAACATCAGCACCAGGGCCGGCATGGTGATGCGGAAGCTGTTTACCAGATAGATGTTGATCTTGCCCAGAATCCAGGCTTCTTTGAAATTGGTAAAAACGATTTTCCGTGGCACGGCGAAAAAACCGTTGATCAACAGGTCGTCATAGGTTCGTATCGAGGTGACCAGCGAAGCCAGTACCGGCACCAGCCATATCAGGGCGAAGAAAAAGATAATGGCAAAGAGGATCACTCGGGCGGGGGAACGGAAGTATCTGCTCTTTACCATCGTCTTTTTAAGCCCTCGACTCGGTTCGAAAGATGCGGATCAAATACATGAATATGAACAGCAGACTGATCATAAACAGAATAACTGAAATCGAAGCACCGTAACCCATGCGGTAGTTCCAAAAAGCTTCGTTGTACATAAAAGACGCCAGTACCTGGGAGGAGTTGAACGGTCCGCCCCGGGTCATCACATAGACCAGATCAAAAGCCCGCAGTGAATCGATGATGCTGATCACCACGACCACCACGGTAATCGGCGCCAGTTGCGGAAAAATGACATGGCCAAAGGACTGCCAACCGTTGGCCCCATCCACTTTGGAGGCATCTACCAGATCGGTGTTCACCGACTGCAGACCGGCCAGATAGAGCAGCATCACGTAGCCCACCTGACGCCAGATGCCCACAAAGATGATCGACCAGATGACCAGATCGGGTTCGCTCAACCAGCCCTGGGCCAACACCCCCAGACCGATCAACCGCAGAACGGAATTGATGATCCCGTTGTCCGGCTGATACATCCAGGACCAGATCAGACCCATGACTACAAAGGACAGTACCATGGGGAAGAAAAAGATCGCCTTAAAGACTTTGGCCCCCGGTACGGAACGGTTCAGGATCATGGCCAGGACTAGACCACAGACGATGGGGACGGTGATAAAAGAGACGATCCACTTGATATTATTGAAAAAGGCGGTAAAAAAGATTCGGTCCCTGAACAGGCGCCGGTAGTTGTCCAGACGGATAAAATTCATATCCGAAATTCCGTCCCAGTCGGTCAGGCTGAGATAAAAGGTATACAGCATGGGGCCGATCACCCAGATGAGATAGATCAACAGGGGAAAGGCGACAAAGAGATAAGGAGTCAACCGATAGATGGTTTTTCTTCGGCTCGTTGTTAACACGACACGCGACACCTATAAGGGCGAAGGAGCCCCTCTGGAGGGCGCCTTCGCCTTGTTTCGCTTGAGCAGAAAAGACTGCAGGGGTCAATTCTTGTCGAATAGGTCCTTGCGTTGCTCGTCCAGTCGACCCAGGATCTCGTTGGCGTCGTCCGGATTGGCCCAGAACTCCATAAAGGCATCCATGCCCTTGTCGGCCATAGGCGGTGTGGTGTCCCGGTCGTAGAACTGGGCGATAAAATCCGCCTTGTTGATCAGCTCGTTGCCCTTTCTCTGTTCGGGTGTGTATAGCGACGAATCCACACCTTTGTGGGTGGCCATGCGGCCGAGCTGTTTGACCCAAACCTCCTGGCCCTTGACGGAACCGGAGAAAGCCAGGAACTTTTTGGCCAGTTCGGGGTTGGCCGTACCGGCGGGTACGAACAGACCGTCGGTCGGTGCGTCTTCTCCGATTGGCACGCTGGGATCAATGATGGGGAATTGGAAAAAGTCCAGATCGTCCTTCATCTCCTCCGGCCAGGCGGTTTCAAGGAACTGTCCCATCAGATACATGGCGGCCTTACCGGTCACCATAAGGTTGATCGCCTCCTGCCAGGTGTAGGCCGGTGCGTCGGGGATGAAGTATTCCTTTTCGAGCATGGGTGCCCAGACGTCGTTGAATACCTTTTTGACTTGCGTATCGGCGTAGCTCTCTTCACCGTCGCAAAGGCTGATGTGGAATTCGGGTCCGTTCACGCGCATGTTCAGATAATCCATCCAGGCACCGGTGGTCCAGCGCCACTTGGTACCGATCGTTAGCGGGGAAATCCCGTCTCCTTTGATCGTGGCACAGACTTCCATGAACTCATCCCAGGTCTTGGGAGGTTCCAAGCCCAGTTTCTGGAAGATGGACTTTTTATAGTAAACCGCCCACCAGTACCAGTTGGTTGGTACGAAGTACTGCTTCTCGTCCAATGTGCTGAGGGCGACAAAGCCCGGCGGCATGTCGTCTTTCCAACCCTCCTGTTCGAACACATCGCTGATGTCCAAAATCAGATTTTTGCTGACGAAAAACCGCATCCTGTTTCCGGCGTACCAGGTAAGCACGTCGGGCGGCGGGGAGGCTTGCAGATAAGCCCGGATGGCTGCCTTGAAATCTTCGTCGGCGATGATGCTGTGGATAACCTTGACGTTGGGATTCTCAGCTTGAAACATCTCCACCACCGTCTCATCGGCAATCCGGTACTTGGCATCACTCCAGTTGGAGTTGTAGATGAGAATCTGTTTCTCCGCTGGACCTTCCGCCGGCGCTTTCTGCCCGCCGGCATACACACCCAGCGCGAACAGCACTATAATTGCGATCGTCATACCCCAGATCTTTTTTCCTGTCACATCACTCCTCCTCTTTTTTTACAGGAGAACCACCTCATGGATTGTCTCCCACAGAATCGTAGATACCGGGTTATTCTATTTCCCTTATGATCAGCTGTCAAGAAGTTCGTCAGATTTCGCAGAATGGGCGATCGTTATTGATCATAGATTGACTGTAGCGGTCATTTCAGCATTGCATTGTTTTTCCATCTCCGGCTACAGTAGACAGATATGCGCAATTTTGAGTTGATCAATCCCACCAAACTGATATTTGGACGCGGTGTTGTCGATCAGGTGGGAACGGAAACCCTGCGATACGGGAAAAGGGTACTCCTGGTCATGGGCAGAAACAGCGCCCACCACTCCGGTGCCTACGACACGGTCTGCCGGAGTCTGCGGGACTGCGGCCTTGAGGTGTTTGAGCTGTCCGGAGTGTTGCCCAATCCCCGACTGTCCACCTGCCTGGAGGGCGTACAGGTGTGCAAAGACAACGCTGTCGAGGTTGTGATCGGGCTGGGCGGCGGCAGCGTCCTGGATTCGGCCAAAGCCATCGCCGCCGGGGCCTGTTATGCGGGAAATCTGTGGGATTTTTTCGAAAAAAAAGCGGAAATCAGCACCGCACTACCCGTTGTCGGCATCATGACTCTGGCCGCCACCGGATCGGAGTACAATCGCATCACCGTTATCAAGAACGAGGAGCAACACAAAAAAATCGGGTTGTGGAATGAGCATCTCTTTCCCCGGGTCTCCTTGGTGGATCCGGAACTGACCTTTTCCGTGCCGCCGCTGTACACCGCCTACAGTGGGGTGGACATCATTTCCCACGTACTCGAACGGTATGTAACCGCAGGTGAGCAGCCGCTCATTCAACAACGCTTCAAGGAAGCACTGATGCGCTCGGTGATGGAAAATGTGGAGACAGCCCAGGCGGACCCGACCGACTACGAGGCCCGCAGTACCCTGATGTGGGCCAGTTCACTGGCCTGCAGCAGCCTGTTTGATGCGGGGATCGCCGGAAGCGATATTCCCGCCCACATCATCGATACCGAGGCGGCCAGCTTCTCCGATCACGCCCACGGCGCCGGTCTGGCGGTGTTGTTACCGGCGGTCATGACATTTTACCTGCAGCGTCACCTGCCGGCTCTGATTCGCTTTACCAGACAGGTCATGGGCTTGGAGCGCACGGGAGATGTCTCAGACGAAGCGTATGCCGCACTGGGCATCGAGGCCTTCAGGCTGTGGCTGGACAGAATCGGCTGTCCGATTACGGTCAAGGCCCTGGGGATTGACCGCAGCCATTTCTCTCAAATTGCCCGGCAGGTCGATGAAAACGCGGAAGGCCCCGGTGAAAAGGACACGCTGGGTATCCTCGAGACGTATGCGGATTGAGCGTCGATCCAGGCAGCGATAATCTTTCCCTCGCCTAGCAGGACAGAAACAATCTAAAATTTGTATTGCATGATGGCAGAAAGTAGTGCATAATGACATTTGATATGTCAGAATACATTCCTCGGCTGTTGGCAAAACCCGACCAGTCCTTTTTTCTATTCGGCCCCAGAGGAACCGGAAAAACAACCTGGGTTCGGCATACATTTCCAGACGCCTATGTGATCAATCTGCTTGACGAATCTCTTTACCAATCGTACCTGGCGGATGTTTCCCGATTCGCCGGCGAATTGAGAAGCTGTCCGAATCGCAGTTGGGTATTCGTAGATGAAATCCAGAGGCTACCGAACCTGCTCAACGAAGTACATCGCTTTATCAAGGATAAACAACTCAAATTCATACTCAGCGGCTCTTCAGTTCGCAAATTGAAACGAGCCGATGTGAATCTTCTCGCCGGCCGAGCTTTGATCCGGCGCATGCACCCCTTCCTCCCCATGGAACTCCAGCAGACATTCACGCTTGAAGAAGTACTGCAATGGGGGAGTATTCCTCTCGTTTGGGATTCAGCGGATAAGCGAGAAACACTGAAAGCCTATGTACAGATGTATTTGAAAGAGGAAATCAAAGCGGAGGGCCTGGTTCGCAATCTCCCCGGATTCGCCCGATTTCTTCCGATTGCCGCGACGCTTCATGGACAACTTCTCAGCGTTGCCAGTGCCGCTCGAGAGGCAGAGGTAGGTCGAACCACTGTAAACGGCTATTTCGAAATTTTGGAGGACACCCTCCTGGCCTTCCGACTTCCCGCATACGAAGCCAAGCTCAGAGTTCGGGAACGAAAACATCCCAAGCTTTATTGGGTTGATCCCGGCCTGGTCAGGGTTGCGGCCAATCGTTTCAGTGATCTATATCCCGAAGAGCGGGGCATTCTGTTCGAGGGGTTGATCGCTACTCTGCTGAGAGCATGTCGCGACTATTACGGATTATTCGATGAGTTCTACTACTGGGCTTCAGCTACGTCAAAGACCGCGGAAGTCGATTTTCTGCTGCGAAAGGACAACCACTTTACGGCCATCGAAGTAAAGTCCTCCACGAAAATACTGGACTATCACCTCAAGGGTTTGCGCTCTGGCGGTGATCTGAAAGGATTGGTCAAAAGAATTCTGGTCTATACCGGCGAGAGAAAGATGACGACCAGCGATGGTATCGATATCTGGCCTTTTGCACACTTTGTGGACATGCTTAATACCCAGCAACTTTGGGAGGGCTGAACTGAGCACCCGCATCCAGACGCGGACGGCAGACGCCGATACACCCGTCCCGGTCTGCTCAACCCCCCTGCAGTTCCGGAGGCATCTCTGAAGTGCCCAGAATGATTCTCGATTCAAAATACTTAAACCAGCCCATCTCCCGCAGGGCCCGGGTACTCTCCTGCACGGATTCCACATCCGGATACTCTTCCACGCCAAACAACAGCCAGTCCTCGGTGGACCAGAAACAGTCGCAGGCCAGGACGCTCCGGCCGCCCAGCTTTTTCATCATCCGGTGGGAGACTTGGGCATCCTGCTTGACAAGAGCCTGCTGCTCCTCTTTGGACAGCTGATACCAGGCTTCCTTGGGCTTCATGAGAAACAGTTTGTAGATCGACTTTTTTTCCATGCCCATGTTTTTTCGGCTCCTTTCTGTCTCTTTAGCTAAACTCGGGCATATACGCCGAATGGGCCTGCATCAACTCTTCCACCAGATCATGTATCTGATCCATGGACAGAATCGACGAAGCCAGCGGATCGACCAGTGCGGCGTAGTGGATCGATTCCCTCTTACGGGTCAAGGCAGCCTGAACCGCCAGGTGCTGCATATTGATCTGCGGCAGGATCAGAGCGGCCAGTTGTGACGGCAGATCGCCCACAAACAGGGGATGAACCCCGTTGCGATCCACGTAGTGGGGACTGTCGATCATGCACTCATCGGGAAGATTGGGGATGGCATCCTCGTTGGGCCCCACACCGTAGATCAGAGTTGATGCTCCGGTTTCCAGAGCGTGTATGATCTGGACGGCGTACTCCCGTGACTGACCCGGCTCCTGAGAGCCGTCGGCCTCGCTAAAACCGGGTTTCCCCTGGCTGCGGTAGTATTCGTTGGTCATCCGCTCGGCCGCACCGCGCATTTCCTGCCTGCCGTCGATATAGTAGGCCCGCTCGGCCTCAAAGGCCTGCTCGTTCATCTCGACCCGGGACACATATTCGCGAATGGGGATGTTGAGTTTGCCTATCAGCTCCTTATCTTTGATAAAGTAGGGTACGTATTCTGCCATGTGCTCGGAGGATTCTGTGACGAAATAGGAAAAATGGCGCATGATTTCAAACCGCACCGGATCCCATTTCCAAATCTCGGGATCGTCCATAGCCCGTCTCAAGGCGGGATACAAGTCCTTTCCCTGATGCTCAAGCTTCAGTACCCAGGCCATATGATTGATGCCGGCCACCAGAAAATTGACCTCCCGCACCGGTACACCGACATAACGGGCCAGCTCTTCAATGGTACCGGGTACGGAATGACATAGACCAATGGTTCTCAAGCTGGAAATGGTCTTGATGTACCACTGGCACATGGACATAGGATTGGTAAAGTTTAAAAGAAAGGCTTCAGGACAGTGTTCGGCCATCAGGCGGCAGAGCCGCTCAAGATGCGGCGCCGTCCTCAGGAAACGCATCATGCCGCAGATCCCATGGGTGTCGGCAATGGTCTGTTTGAGACCGTATTTCTCCGGGAGATCGAAATCGATATAGGTGGACTCTTTGCCGCCGATCTGCACCACGTTGATCACGTACCCGGAACCCGCCAGCGCCGGTTCCAGATCGAGGTGCGTCTCGATGACGGCTTGGGAGCCCCGTTTTTCTTTCAGCTCCTCGGCCACCATTCGAGCCATTTGCAGACGCTCTCTATCCACGTCCATCAGAGCGATGGTTGCATCTTTCAATTCCGGGTATAGATAGATGTCGCTCAATAGATTCCGGGTAAATACGATGCTCCCGGCGCCGACAAAGGTAATCTTCATGCTGTCCTCCAGTGGTCTGGAATTTTGAATCGCCCGCGTTTATCGATACGGATGATGGTGTCAGAGTGAGTTATTCAGGTCAAGCGCTTCACTTAAAGTTTGCCCAGAGTAGACCGCCTCCAAGCCAATACAGCGGTCGCGGGTGAGGATCGCTATTCAGGCACTTGATCAATACTCTTGGGACACGTACGGTTGAGGAGTTGCAGAAAGAGAAAGGAGTGCTCATGAATCTGGATCAGGAACTCAAGGATAAGACCGCCCTGGTTACCGGAGCCTCGCGAAAACTGGGCCTATCGATCTGCCGTACTCTGGCCGCGCGTGGGGTCAACATCGTGGTTAACTATAACCGGTCAGAAAAGGATGCCAAAAAACTGGCCGAGGAGCTGATCGAGCAAAATGTAAAGGTGCTGGCAATTAAAGCCGATGTCACCAATCCTGACGAAGTGCGGGGCCTCTCAGATCAGGCTTGGAACAATCTGGGCCCCGTTGATATTTTGATCAACAACGTAGGGACCTATGACGATCACCCCTTTTTGACGATGTCCTCTGAAACCTTTGACGATATCCTGGCCGCCAACGTTCGGTCCACCTTTCTCATGACGCGCGCGGTCGGTCAGAGAATGAAGAAACGGGGCAGCGGCTGTGTGGTCAACATCGCCGCAGCCGATGCCTTTCACCGCAGCCACTCCATCTACGGTCTGGCCAAACAGGCAGTGATCTACCTGACCGAAGCCCTGGCTCTGGAGCTGGCACCGGAGGTACGTATCAACGCTCTGGCACCCGATCTTATGGCGGACAACGAAGACCTGGACCCCGAATCCGAGTTCGCCCGTGGATCGATCTCAGCCACCCCGATGGGACGTTTGGTTTTTCGAGAAGAAGTGGCTCAGATGATCTGCCTGCTCTGCTCATCGGTCTTCTCCTTTGTCACCGGCCAAACAGTAGGGCTGGACGGTGGGCGGAGTATCCACCGTATCACCTTGGATTCGAGTGCCCGTCCCTGAGTGACTCGCGTCCGGGACTCACCCGAGCCTGCCCGCGGGAATGCACCAGGGCCACACCTTGGAACTGGGCGCAGAAGCCTGTCGACTTTTCGAACTACCAGACTGGAGTTATGCCATGATCGATCCGACCGAATCGAAAACCGAACGCAACCCCGAGGAGGCGGAAGACGGAGTAGTCAGCCTGTTTGCCACAGTGTACGCCCGGACTGTCGAGGAAATGCGGCTTAAATCCGGGGAAGAAGGATTTCAGCTGGCCCGCAAGGCTTTTCTGGACTCGATGGTGGAGGGTTGGGCAACAGAATTCAACAAGCTGCCCAACCGTTCCCTCTGCACCTATGTCAACTGGCTGGCCTCCATCGTGACCAGCGGCACCCGCTTCGAGGTTACAGAGGCCAACGAGTCAAGCGTTCGCTTCAAGTTTTCCGTCTGCCCCTGGGCCACTCATTTTCGCCGGATTGGAAAGCCGGAGATCGGCAGATTCTTTTGCGACGCCGACATTCCCATGGTGGCTGCTTTCAATAAAAACATCGGTTTTGAGATCACCAAAACACTGATGAACGGTGATGCCTACTGCGATCACCACTTCTTTGTAAAAGAATAGAGTCCGCTCTCCACATTCCGTCTCCCCCTGAACAAAAGAAAAATGATCAGACCGGCAAATGCGATCAGACCGCAGATTCTAAACGTCTGAGCCAATCCCAGCAGATCGTACAGCAGACCGCCGAGAAAGGCCCCCGCTGTGGCGGCGACACCCATAAAAACACTGTTGAACAGCGATTGCGCTGTGGCCCCCAACCCCCGGGGGGCCTGATCTGCCGCATAGACCACAGCCCCGGCCCACAGAGCGCTGAAAGAGGGGCCATGCATCAACTGTGCCGGAATCGCCCAGACAGGGATGGAGATCTGTGCGTAGAGAAACGCTCTGAGCGAATAGACGGCAAAAGCGGACAACAGCAGTCCGCGCGAACCGAATCGTTTGATAAGCCAGGCGACCAGAAAGTAGATGGGAATTTCACTGATCGAGGCCATAGTAATGGAGAAACCGAAAGTGATCTCACTTCCTCCCAGATTGTCCAGATAGAGTACGAAGTAGTGTTCCAATACATGAGAACAGATCCCGACCAGAAAGACACAGATCAAAAACACCAGCCATGAGGGACGGGACATCAGGTTTTTGATGTTGGCGAAGGACGGTTTGTCGATCTCTGCCTCGAAGCGCGGGATACGGATAACCACCAGAGCACCCACCAGAATCAACAATACATACATATAAAAAATAACTCGGATACCCAGGGTGTTACTCAATAAACCGACCACTGGAGGTGTTACACCCCAACCGATGGCACCCCACAGACGCAATCGCCCATACTGATTCCGATCGTCTCCCAACATCTGAAGGGACAGAGTGTCGATCAAGGGCAGGATGGGTGCGTAGAACAGAGCATAACCGATCATCAGTACGATCAGGGGACCCATGTTTTTTGTAAAGGTAAAAGTAATGAGAAAAGGAATGGTGGCTAGAAGGGAGAGCAAAAGGATACGCCGGTGCCGACGGGTAATGTCACCAAGGATGCCCCAGAAGGGGGCGGCTACGATCAGCACCAGGGGAAACACACTGGATACGATGCCGATCTGGGTGCCGCTCAAACCGACCCGGGCCAGGTAGAGATTGAGGAAGGGAATCACCGCGGCGTTGGCGCCATAGAAGAAGAAGTAGAAGGCCTTCAGCAGATTGCGGTTGGAACGGGCCGCTGTGTCAACAATCATCCGCCGGTTACCCGCCCAGAACGACGGTCAGCACATCAACCGTCGCCTCGTCCGGGATTCGGAAGGCATCCCACTGCCGGCGGCTGATCCGTTTGCCGTTGACTCGGATGTAGACCAGTCGATTACCGAAACCCAATTGCCGTAGAACCTCCTGGATGGTCAGACGCTCATTCCATTCCAATGGCTGACCCTGCACGGTAATCATCGAATCGTCTCCTTATCCTAAGAACTTACTCAACCACAACCTAAAGTTGTTGTCTCTCCGGTCGGTAAAATCCGTCCCCGCATGTGCGAGTGTGCCCACAAGGACATAGTCGCATACTTCAGCGTACGCTTTCCACTTCTTTTGCACGGTTGGTTCTTGTGCCGACTCGATCACGGCGCTGAACGTCTATGGGAATTTCATCCGCTCCTACAGCGTTCCGGTGCTCCAGGAAAAATGGTGTTTGTCAAGGTAGTTGTCGCCTCAATCGATCCAATCATGCACTTTTTTTCTCACACAAAAAGGCTTCTTCTTTCCGCTTTGAGGGGTTCAGTGCAACCTCCTGGATCGGCTCCCAATTCCTGGTCTTTCCCGACGCCCAGCGCTCCGGGTTCTTCTGCTTTGCCTCCTCATAAACCTCCTTGCGTTTTTCCAAGATCAGTTTGTCTTCTCCACAATGTCTGGCAGCAATTCTAAATTTGGCAGATAAGTTCTGTATGGCATAAACATTGCCGTATTGAGCTGGCACAGAGATATGATCGAATTCTGTGGATGAAGATAAAAAAAGAGCGTATCCTTCGATGGAAATGAATCCAAACATCAAACATCGAAGGGAGTACGCTCTGATGAAAAAGAGTAGGACGGAACGGAAAGAATTGCAAGAGCAATCGCCTTGGACGGTTCTGGAGGAACTGGCCCGTGAAGGAGCCAGGGAGATGCTGGGGAAGGCGATGGAGCTGGGGACCACTGGCGGGCGTTTTCCACATGCGGATTGCGGAGGGCCGCCAGAAGCCCGGAACGAGCCGCCTGTGGGAAACGCAGATCATGTCCTTGCGCCACCACTGCTGGCCACAGCCGCACCTTCAGCCTACTGACTCTCCCCACAACCCCACGCTCAACCACT
>Ga0307378_10007630_pt1 | contig 14504 bp, 14 predicted proteins | sample UN1MG_FD_202238 | JGI IMG/M metagenome (GOLD analysis project Ga0307378, IMG submission 202238) | Soil microbial communities from Risofladan, Vaasa, Finland - UN-1 | ecosystem: Environmental > Terrestrial > Soil > Coastal area > Acid sulfate soil | place: Finland: Risofladan, Vaasa | collected...
GGCCGTTGGAGGCCGGCCGATATCTGGTCGTACGACGCGACTTGTTGCGCGGCGGCCTTCCCAGGCCGCCGCGATCGGGCCTGACGCGTGTTCCTGGCGGCCCGCCACGGGCGGGCTGGATGGAGGGGCGAAGTGGCGTTGTCCTACTGAGACGAGGAGGCCGCGATTGGCTAGGGCGAACAAGACGAAGGCCGAGGGCGCCAAGGCCGGCGCGTCGCCCACCTGGCGCGTGCTCAAGGGCACGTTGGTGGCGCTGCTGACCGTGGCGGTGGGCGTGGCCGCGGTGTACGGCGTGCGGTGGCTGCGGGACCGCATCCAGGCGGCACCCACGCACCAGGTGTCGGCGTCGAGCCTTCGCCTGGCGAAGGGTCCCGCGTGGATGACGCCGGCCATTCTGGCGGAACTCGACGTGGGGCTTCTGGACCCGGACTTTCCACAACGGTTCAGCCTGCTCGACGAGGGCGTCGTCGGGCGGATTGCGGCCGCGTACGAAAAGTGCCCGTGGGTCGAGCGGGTCGAAGGCATCGTCAAGCGCGATCCGCGTGGCAACCCCAACCAGCCGCCGCTGGAGGTGCGTCTGAAGTTCCGCCGGCCCATCGCGTTCGTCCGGGCCACCGGGGGGTTCTGTTTGGTCGACGACCAAGGCGTGCGGCTGCCGGGCGTGTACGGCGAGCCGCGCCTGGGCGCCACGGCGCTCCTGATCATTACGGGCGTGGCGTCGAGCGCGCCGAACGTGGGCGAGCCGTGGCGCGACGCGTCGCTCGATGCCGGCGTCCGGGTGGTGCGGGCGGTGGCCGAGAAACGCCAGGCGTTTCGCCTGGTCTCAATCGACGTGGCGAACATCGGCGGCCGCCACGACCCGCGCGATACCGAGGTCCTGCTGCTGACGGCCAACGGCACGCGCATCAAGTGGGGCAGGGCCCCCACGCTGCACGCCGCCATGCTTCAGGAGAAAACCCCAGACGAGAAGGTGGCCTACCTCGACTTCGTGTACCGCCACCTGAACGGGCAGGTCGACGGCGTGCTGGCGTACATCGACATTCCGAACGAAGCCATCCGGCGGCGCTCGGCCGACCCGGACAATCGACTCCGGAGTTAAGCCATGGTCTTCGGCACGGAGGTCGACGGCACTGCGGATGGCCGCGAGGCATCCCCGGCGCCAGAGCCGGGGCGGGCGTGGGTGCTTCTGCCGGTGGCGTGGTGCGTGTGGCTGCTTCTCTGGATTCTTCCCTCGCTCGTGGTCGGTCCGCGCCTGGCCTGGGCTCGCCCGTGGATGATGCGTGAGACGGCCCTATCGGCGCTGGTCGCGGCCGCGGCGTTTTTCCTGGTGGCGGTCTGGCCGTTCTGGCCCGCGCTGGCCTCCAGCCCTGGGCGCCAGACGCTCTCGGGCCGGTGGCTCGGCCTTTCTCTGTTTGAGTTCGCCCTCCTCGTGGCGCTGGCCGGGCCGTTCGCCCTGGTGGCGTGGTCGGTGTCGGGCGGAACCGTGGCCGCGGCCCCGACCGTGGTGGCCGTGCTGGGCCTGGGCGTCTTCGGCCTGGGCCTGCGCGTGGCCACCGCCGGCATGGCCCCCCGCATGACGAGGTGGTTGGTGCTGGCGGCCATGACGGTCTTGGCCGGGCCGCTGATGCTCGAATACGCCACCCGCGAGGCACTGGGCGTCACGTGCGGGTGGTTGGTGGGCGTCTCGCCCTTATTCGGCCTGGTCCGCATCGGGTTGGACGGGTGGCCCGAGGGCCCGTGGCTGTCGATCGCGCGGCTATGGCTGTGGCCCGGCGTGGGCGTCGTGCTGGCGACCGTGGGACTTCTGGAATCACGGCGGCGCCGCCGGCGGGCGGCTTCGGATGGCTGACGCAAGTCTCGTCGGAACTACCTTGGAACTCCGCGCCAGAGCAGTTTAACACCGCGTTTTTGCGCGGCGGGTCCCCGCACCCGCCGCGCTCGAGGTCCGACTGCGGGTCGGCGCGGTGGGTACGGGGACCCACCGCGCCCAAGTGGTGATATGAAGACGCAATCTTAAGACGCCGTAATCCTGCCGCACCCCCACGGCTGAGAACGTTACAGCGCTTCGAGTACCACCCGGCGCATCGTCTCGACGGGGGCGGCCGCGCCGGTCCACAACTCGAACTGCTCGACCGCCTGCCGCACGAAGTGATCGATGCCGGCCACCGTCCGGCATCCGGCCGCCTGGGCCTCGCCCAGCAGCCGAGTCCGGCGTGGATTATAGACCGCGTCGTACACCACCATGCCTGGCCGCAGCATCGCCGCCGGCACGGGTGAAGCGTCGGTCTTGGGGTGCATGCCGATGGGCGTGCAGTTCAGCAGGACGTCGCACGCCGAGCCGGGCACCTGGGCCATGGGGCAGACGGAGATGCCGACCTCGTCGGCCAAGGCGCGGGCGCGCGTCTCGTCCACGTCGGCCAGGGCGACGACGGCGCCGCGCTCCTTGAGGCCGAATGCCATGGCCCGGCCGACGCCGCCGGCCCCGACGACCAGCGCCTGCTTGCCCGCCAGCCAGTCGGCCCCTACGACAGCCTCGATCGCGGCCAGCCCCGCCGTCCAGTCGGTGTTCGTGGCGAAGAGGCTGCCGTCCGGGCGGCGCTGAAGGGTGTTCACCGCGCCGATGCGACGGGCGAGCGGCTCGATCTCGTCGGCTGCCGCCATCACCGTCTGCTTGTGCGGAATCGTGACGCTGTAACCGTTGAACCCGAACTCGCGGAACGCCCGCACGAACGCCGCCGGGTCGCCCTCGACCCACAGCGGCAGGTACACGGCGTCGTAACCGATCTCGGCGAACGCCGCGTTGTGGATGCGCGGGCTCAGGCTGTGTCCCACCGGGTCGGCGATAACGCCGTACACCTCCGTGGCGGGCCCGATGCGGTCGACGTGGTACAGACCGCGCATGTCGGCGGCCGAGACCTGGCCGGGCGCGGCATCCGGCCCTGAGCCAGCCGCGGCGTACGTCAGAAAGCCGCCGAACTTCGGGGCCAGGACCCGCGTCAGGACACCCCGCGGGCCCATCGACAGGGCAATCGTCGCCGCGGTGGCGTCGCGCAAGACACGGAGCACGGCCGCGGTGTCGAGGATGTGGTTCGCCAGGACGGCCACCTTGGCGACGGCGGCCCCCGTCCGGGCCAAGCGAGCGTGGATGGCGGCCAGGTCGGCGGGCGTGCCGGCGTGGTTATGGTAACTGGCGATGACCTGGGCCGGCGGCACGTCGCCGAGAGACGCCAGGGCGTCGTGCTCGACGTCAACGTACCGTGCGCCCAGGCGGGCGGCTTGGCGGAGCGTCGCCAGGCGCCGGTCCTCCGGTCCCTCGTACAGGCCGCCCTCGCGCTTCGGGCGGTACGTGACAATGACGGGGCAGGGCGGATGGGCGAGGATTCGTGCCAGGTCGAACTCGGGCATGGCGTCGAGGCGCAGCTCGGCCATGTCGGCGACAGCGGCCGCGTCGGCCAGGCCGGCAACGGCGTCGTCGGTGGTACCGGGCATCAGGCTGACGCAAAGCATGGGCAGCCTCTGGATGCGGTTGCGGGCAAGTCACGACACAGAAAGGGCCGGCACCGCGACGGTTCTCCCGCTACGGCCGGCCCGTGCGCTGTGGCTAGTTGGCCGCCGAGGCGGCGTTCAGGCGTATCTGCATGCGGCCGATAAGCCGGCCGGCCATGCCCCGATGAATCGGGCCGTTGTTGGCGGCGCGATGAAGCAGGCCCTCGCAGACCCGAAGGCGCTCGCGGGCGGCGTCGAGGTCGCCGGATTCGACGGCCTCCAGAAACGCGCGGCGCGCGGTGCGGATGCGGTTCTTGATGACGCGGTTGCGGGCACGGCCCGTGGCGTTCTGGCGGATACGTTTTCTGGAAGACAACGAGTGCGGCATGCGGAACGGTCTCCTTCCCGGGGGCCGTCAGGCCTCCACCTGGTCTCCCTCGGCGGCTGCCACGTCGCGGTCCTGCTGGCGCAGGGCCTCGAGGCGTTTGGCAACGTCGCGGTATTGGTAGTCCTGCTGGACGATGACGCTGTACCATTCGATGGCCTGGGGCGTCTTGCCCTCGACCTCGAAGGTCTTGGCGAGGTTGTAGCGGAGTTCCTTGCCGAGCGGGTCGGTGGCGAGTTCGTACTGGCGGATGGCCGACTCGAACTGGCCCTGGGCCTCCAGGTACAGTTTCTTGGCGAAGAAGCACTTCCCGAGCATGTTGAACGACTGGATCCGCCGCTTGGGGTCGCGCGTGCAGGTCTGGAACGAGACGATGGCGTCGTCGAACTGCTGGTGCCGGAACTGACGCAGGCCCAGTTCGTAGCGGATGGACATGTCGGTGGGGTACTGTTTCTGGCGTTCCTGGTAGATGTCGAGTTCGAACTCGTCTCGGGCGGCCACGACCTGCTGGCGTTTGGCCTTGAGGTCGGTCTGGGCGGGGTCGGCCTCGAGTTGTTCGTCGATCTCACGCAGGACCCGGCGGAACTCGCTCATGCGGATGTCGTCCATGCGCGACTTGTACCGGTACTCGCGCGTCTTGTCGAGGGCCGTCTGGAGCAGTTCCATGGCTACGTCGATGTGGCCGCGGCGGGCTTCGCAGTCGGCCAGGGCCTGCATCTTGACGGGGTTCTCGGGGTCGGCGTCGAGGGCCGCCGTCAGTTCCTCGAACTGGGCGTCCAACTGCTCGCGGGTGCGGACGACCCCCTGCGTGGCCGAGGAGGCGGCCTGGGCCCGGTCGCGGAGCATGTCGTGGAACTCGCCGACCTCCTCCAGTTTGCCTTCGTCGATGCTGGCCCGGGCCGACAGGTCGCGGGCCCGTTTGTCGAGCGACCGGTCCGACGGGTCGATGCGGACGGCCTGGCTCAACGCGTCGACAGATTCCTGGTAGCGCCCCTGGGCCTCGTACAGGTCGGCCAGCGTGGTGAAGACCTGTTTCTGGGGTTTCTTGGTCCGGAGCGTCTCCTCAGCGGCGATCTCGCCGTACCAGATGGCCACGTCGGCATAGCCCAGGCGGCGGGCCGTCTGCATGACCTGCATGAGGAGGGTGACGTTCTGGGGGTCGCGTCCGATGGCATCGGCCAGCGCGAGCATCTGGTCTTTGTGGCGTCCGAGCATCTGGGAGAAGGCGCCCTTGGCCTGACCGAGAAATGACCCCAGGCCGCCGCCCTTGCCCTGGTTGCGTCGCCTGAGGGCACACTCGCGCAGACCTTTGTGGCCGTGCTCGATGTCCCGGGGGTTGTACCGCAGGCCGTCCACGTACAGCCGGATGGCGTAATCGAAGTTGTTGCTGACGGTGGCCTGCTGGGCGCGCTCGAAACACCCGTCGGCCATGGCACGGACCTCGGGCGGGAGTTCCAGCGTGCCCTCGGCCGTCTCGGCAGGGGTGCCATTGGCCTTCTCGGGCTTCGGTTGTTTCTTGTCAGGTTCCGGCACCCTCGTCGTCTCCCTGGTAACGCTGGCCGCCGCGCTCCGCTTTACGGCGCACGCCTTGCCTTCCCGGAAAACAACAGTTTAGCGGCTGCCAGGCGGCTGTCAATCAAAAAGGAACCTTGTGGCCCCGTTGGACCCGGCCTATAATCGTGGGGCGGAGACCGATGGCCCGGCCCCCGCGATCAAGGGAGACGGCCGATGGAGGTATACCATTATCCGGACCCGGTTCTGAGGGAGCGGGCCCGGCCCGTCGAGCAGTTCGATGAGCGTCTGGCCGCGCTGGCCGCCGACATGGTCAAGACCATGACCGAGGCCAACGGCCTGGGCCTGGCGGCGCCCCAGGTCGGGTTGTCGCTGAAAGTGGTGGTGGTTTCCGCCGACGGCCAGCCCGGCAAGGAGATGGTCCTGGTGAACCCCGAGATCGTCTCCACCGAGGGGGCCGAGGTGGCCGAGGAGGGGTGCCTGAGTTTCCCGGGCATTTTCGTCAAGATTCGGCGGTTCCACCGCGTTGGCGTCCGGTACCGCGACGTGCGCGGCGAGGTCCACGAGGCGGAAGTCGAGGGGTTGCTCGCCCGGGCGGTCCAGCACGAGTTGGACCATCTGGACGGCCGCCTTCTGGTGGACCGAATGTCGCCGGTCCAGCGCGTGGCCCAGCGGCGGAGGTTGCGCGAACTCAAGGACCGCTACGAGCGGCGCGCCGGCCGGACGGCGGCCGGATCGAAGACCAACCGCTGACCGGTTGTCGTACACGGAAGACCTCCATGCGAATCGTGTTTGCCGCCTCGGGCAGTTTCGGGTTGCCGGCCCTCGGCGCGCTGGTCGAGGGCGGTCAGGAGATTGCCCTGATCGTCACGCAACCCGACCGGCCGTCCGGCCGGGGCCGCCAGGTCCGCCTGGGGCAGATGAAGTGGTTTGCCCGCGAACGCGATATCCCGATCATCCAGCCGGAGAACATCAACGCTCCCTCGGTCGTCGAGCGCATCCGCCAGGCCGCCCCCGAACTCCTTCTCGTCATCGCCTTCGGCCAGAAAATCGGCCCCAAACTCCTCGACATGCCCAAGTACGGGGCCATCAACCTCCACGGGTCGCTCCTGCCCAAGTACCGCGGGGCCGCCCCCATCAACTGGGCCGTCATCGAGGGCGAGACCGAGACCGGCCTGACCGTCATCGCCATGACCGAGCAGATGGACGCTGGCGACATCCTGGGCCAGCGGGCGACGCCTGTCGAGCCCAACGAGACCGCCGGCGAGGTGTTCGATCGCCTCTCGGGACTCGGCGCCAGGGTCGTGACCGAGGTCGTCCGCGAGATACCGCTGGGCGAGGTCGAACGCCGCCGCCAGAACGAGAACCAGGTTACCCTGGCCCCGCGCCTCAAGAAAGCCGACGGACTCGTCCACTGGGACCAGCCCGCCCTCCAGGTCCACAACCGGATTCGCGGCGTCACGCCCTGGCCGGGTGCCTTCGGCAGCCTCTCCGCGGCGGGCGCGAGGAAGGCCTTGCGACTGGTCATCGACAAGGCCGTCGTCTCGCCCGTCTCGCCCGTCTCGGCGGTCAAGGAGCCGGCCGGCACGGTCGTGGCGGCCGGTCCGGAGGGCATCGACGTGGCGGCCGCACGCGGCGCCGTCCGGCTGCTCGAAGTCACCCCCGAGGGCAAACGCGCCATGAGCGCCGCCGACTTCCTGAACGGGCACCCCGTCAAGCCCGGCGCGCGTTTCAGGGCACCGTAATCCTGCAGCATCCCCTACCGCGCGGCGGCCTTCCCAGGCCGCCGCGGAGGAGTCTCACAGCCGTTCTTGGTGGCCTGGGAAGGCCACCAGGCGGGTGAGAAGTAGGTGTTGTTCCCGCACGAGGAGAGTTTGGCGTGCCTGCTGTTCTCGACAAGGCCGTCGTGGCACTGAACAACCTGGCGGTCCGCCTGCGCCGCACCCGATGCCGGCCCGACCAGGTCCTCGTCCTTTTCGCCAGTTGCCTCCAGCGGTCCGGGTGCGACCGACGCCTCGACGACGAACTCTCCAACTGTGCCCGCTGCGGCCAGTGTGCCGTCACGCGGTTCCTCGACCTGGCCGAGACGTACGGCGTCCAGGTCTACCGGGCGACCGGCGGACGCCAGGCGGCTGCCCGGGCACGCCACCCCAGCGTCAAGGCCATCGTGGCGGTCGCGTGCGAGAAGGAACTCCGGGCCGGCCTGTTGGCTTGCCTGCCGAAGGCCGTTCTGGCCCGGACCATCGCCTGGCCGTGCGGGCCCTGCAAAGACACCACCGTCGAGATGGACGAGGTCGAAGCGGCCGTGCGGTGGTTCTTCCGGTGAGTTCGCCCGAGCCCACATCTCGCGGGGCGGCCCTCGAGGCCCTACGCCGCGCGGGCCGGGGTGGTCCCGGCCGCGGGTTCCTCCGCGACGAACTCCACGCCATCTTTCGGACTTCCGACCTCTCGCCTCGCGACCGGGCCCTGGCCATGCAGTTGGCCGCCGGCACCGTCCGACATCGGCGGACGTTGGACCTCGTGCTGAGTTACGTGCGGGGCGGGGCGGGCCGGGCGCGGCCGATTCAGCCGCGACTGCGCGATGTCCTGGAACTCGGGGCCTTCCAACTCCTGTTTCTCGACCGCGTGCCGGCCTACGCCGCCGTCAACGAGGCGGTGGAGGCGGCGGCCAAGTGCCACCAGGCCCGGAAGGCCGCCGGTTTCGTCAACGCGATGCTCCGGGGTCTGGGCCGGCTCATCGTCGGACACGATCCCGACGGCCTGCCTGGCCGCGCCGCCTTGCCGCACCCCGATGGCGGCGTCGTCCGGATGACGGCGCCCGTCCTGCCCGACCCGGCCGACGGGCGCGCGGCCTACCTGGGCGCCGCGTACTCGTACCCCGACTGGCTCGTCGTCCGGTGGCTCGGCGCCTTCGGCGAGGAGGCCGAGGCCGTCTGCCGGTGGGGCAACCGGCGGCCGCGCACGCTCGCCCGGGTCAACCCCATGCGGCACACGGTTGCCGACCTGCTGGGTCGGCTTCAGGCCGAGACGCCCGGCGTGGTGCCGGGACCGCGGCCGGGGTCGATCGACGTCTCGGCCCTCGATGCGGCGCGGCTCGAAACGCTGTGCGATGACGGCACCCTGACGGTCCAGGACCCCTCGGCCATGGCGGCCGTTGAGGCCCTGGCCCCCCGGCCGGGGGAGGCCGTCCTGGACCTCTGCGCGTCGCCCGGCACCAAGACCACCCAGATCGTCGAGGCAATGGGCGACCGGGGACGGGTGGTCGCGGCGGACCTGGGCGAAGAGAAACTCGAGCCCATCCGGCGGACCATCGCGGCCCGCGGCCTGGCGAGCGTGAAGGTATCGTTGGCCGACGACCTGGCAGCCCCCAGTGCGAAAGCCTTCGATGCGGCCCTCGTGGACGTGCCCTGCTCGAACACGGGGGTGCTTGCGCGGCGGGTCGAGGCCCGGTGGCGGCTGCGGCCGGAGGGGCTGGCGGAGTTGTCGGCCCATCAATCGGGGCTGCTGGCCCGGGCGGCGGGGCTGGTTCGGCCCGGCGGCAGGCTCGTCTACTCGACGTGCAGCCTCCAGGCCGAGGAGAACGACGCCGTGGTCGATGCGTTTGTCGCCGAGCACCCCGAGTGGCACCTCGACCGCCACGAACTCATCCTGCCCGGCCCCGACCACGACGGGGCCTACTGGGCCGCGCTCGTGCGGAGGTAGCGTATCGTCGCCTGTTAGGCGCCCGGCTTGCCGGGCGTGTGTAGGTGTTTGCAGCGGCGATTATGCTGGCACGTCGGGCAAGCCGGCCCGAGAATACCCACATGTCAAGCGATGCCGACACCCGCAAGATGTACGGTCAGGTGGCCTTCGGCGCCTGGCTCGGGATCGCCGGCAACCTGACCCTGGGCGCGGCCAAACTGGCCGGCGGCATCCTGGGGGCCAGCGAGGCCCTCATCGCCGACTCCGTCGATACCCTCAGCGACAGCATCTCGAGCGTGGTCGTCTTGCTGGGGGCCTGGCGCGCCCAGCGACCCGCCGACCCGGAACACCCGTACGGGCACGGCAAGGCCGAGGTCCTGGCGGGCCGGTCGGTGGCCGTCATCGTCATGATCGTGGGCGTGCTGTTCGGGTACCGGGCGGTGGTGAAGGTCCTGAGCCCGGAACCTCAGCCGGCGCCGGCCCTCTGGACGCTCTGGCTCGCCCTGGCCAGCATCATCGTCAAGGAGGCCATGTCGCGGTACAAGATGTACGTGGGCCGCAAGATCAAGTCCGAGAGCCTCATCGCCGACGCCATGAACCACCGGAGCGACGTCTTCACGAGCATGTTCGCGGCCGCCGGCATCACGGCGGCGGTGTACCTGGGGCCGGAGTGGCGGTTTCTGGACCCCATCGCGGCGGCGGTCATCTGCCTGATTATCTTCGGCATCGGCGTGGCCGCGTTCCGGCGGACGAGTTCGGCCCTGATGGACCAGGCCGCCGACGCCGAAACCGTCGAGGCCATCCGGCGAGTCGCGGCCACGGTCGAGGGCGTCGAGGACACCGAGAAGCTCCTCACCCGCCGCAGCGGCCTGGAGACCCACGTCGACCTGCACGTCGAGGTCGACCCCCAGATGCCCGTCGGCCAGGCCCACGACATCGCCACGAAAGTGGCCGAGGCCGTCCGCCGCCAGGTGCCCGGCGTCGCCCACGTCACGGTCCACATCGAGCCGTACTTTCCGGGCGACCATTAGTTCGGCGACGTTGCGTCGCTACCTCCTTCCGCCGGGCCGCCTTCGGGAAACGGCGTGCGTTGTAGGGGCACGACATGTCGTGCCCCTACGAAGGCGCGTGAGGCAGGATCGCGGGGCCCGGATCGATGGTATAGTACATATTGGGCACCTTCCATTTGTGCCCAAAACGGGGTGCAAAACGCGCGATTCCGGCGCATTCGGATCAAAAATCGAAAAAAGCGATCAAAAACCGCGCGTTTCGCCTTGCCTATCTTACCACAATAGGGACCAATCGGCCTTGGCGCGCCGAAAACGGGGTTTGGGGCGTCCCAAAGGCCCATTTCAGGCCTCTCGGCAAAGGGGCCTTTTATCATAGTGTATGATGGTGGGGGGCAGGCCATGCGCGCGGGGCAAGCCCCGCGGCTAACTCGGCGCCCGGCGCAAGCAGGCGCGGGCGGCGAGTCGGGCCGGCGCACGGGGCAAGCCCCGCGGCTAACTGGGCCTCTCGCGCATGCCAGCCCCCGCGGCGAGTCGGGCCGGCGCACGGGGCAAGCCCCGCGGCTAACGGGGTGCTGGGGGCCCCGCCGGGATGAACCCGCGAACTGGGCTACCAGGCCTACTCGGCCTGGACCGTAAGGGTGTGTTTCACGGGCACGAACGCCTCGCGGACGGCCTTGGCGAGGGTGTCGTGGTTGGCGAGGAGTTTGGCCTTGAGCGTCTTGACGGCGGCCTGGGCCTCGGCGTCGTCCTTCACCTGGTTCTCGATGCCGCGGACCATCCGGTTGAAATCCTTGATGAGCCACGTCTCGTAGCCCTGCTTGGTGGCGACGGCCCTATCGACCTTCCGGAAGGGGTCGGCAAACGGGTTGTCGAGGAACGCGTCGGCCAGGTTGACGCCCTTTTCCGGGTCGGCCCGGGCGAAGGTCTTTTCGGCCTTGCCCGAGGTCACCTTGGCGTTGTCGGTCTTGAGGCCCTTGACGACGAGGACGAGCCGGTTGAGGTCCTGGTTGAAGGGCAGGAACGGCAGGATGCCTCGCTGCGAGTCGGGCGATTTCTCGTCGCCGAACAGGCAGAACGGGTACCGGGTGCTCTCGAGTTCCACCTTGCCGGCGTCCGAGGCCACGACCTTGTGCCCGCCGGTGGCGGCGGCCTTGCCGGCCAGGTCCACCGTAATGGTCCCCAGGTCGCCGTCGAATCCCATGGCCTTCAGGAAGGCGTAGGCCATGACGAGTTGCCCGTTGGCCGACGGGTGGACGCCGTCGCCGCCGCACACGTGGTACTTCTCGCCGTACTCGGCCTTGGCCTTCTTCATGACGTCCATCAGGACGTCGTGGACGTTGGCGAAGGGCATGTCGGCGGCCTTGGCGACGTCGCGGGCGATGTCGCGGAGTTTCGCGAGGTTCTGGTTGTACACGTCGGCTTGGCCGCGCCAGGAGTTCAGGTCGACGCATCCGGGCGACCCCACGAGGACCGTGGCGCCGGCCTTCTTGCACGCGGCGACGATCTTCTCCATGGGTTCGCGGTAGCGCTTGCCGATGCCGTCGTCGAAGGCCCGGTATCCGCCGTCGTTCATGCCGTAACAGGTGGTGACGAGGTTGGGCTTGAAGGGCATGAGGTCCTGTTCCATGCGGTTGCAGAACCCGCCGGCGGTCTCGCCGCCCCAGCCCAGGCAGAGGCGACGGAGAGGGCGCAGAGGGAACCCTCTTACCAAAGCAAACCTCAGCCGCGTTTCTTCTCAGCGTTCTCCCCGTTCTCTGCGGTCAACCGGTCAGTCAATCTTCCTGAGCCGATAGTCGGCCGTGCCCAGGCCCACGGCCTCCATCTGGCCGATCTGGACGTACGGGTCCTTGCCGTGAATCCGCTCGAAGAGGTGTTTGCCCTCGACGAGCGTGTGGTTGGGCGGCAGGCTGCCGGGCAGGGGTTGGCCATCCGAGGTCAGGTCGAGGCTGGCCTGGTCGACGGCTACGATGTCCTCGGAGGCCAGGATGCCCACGTCGGGAATGAGGGCGGGCGATGAAAACCCCCAGCAGTCGCAGTACACCGTCACCTGCGTCAGAAAGTTGATGTGCAGGACCCGCCCCGGGTCGAAGGTGCCCAGCACTTCCCTCGTCGCCAGGGCCAGGCCGCGCTGGAACGGCACGAAAGCGCCGCCCGGCATCTTGATGGCGTCCTTCGGGCACGCCAGGACGCAGTGCCGGCAGTAGACGCAGTGGTGATAGAAGATCTGGAGGCGGTCCTGTTCCTCGTTCCAGTGGGCGGCGCCGCGGGTGCAGGCCTCGACGCACTTGCGGCACTTGATGCAGAGTTTGGCGTCGTACTTCAGGCCCCCTTCCAACTGGTGCAGCCACCCGCGCGACCGCTGCGTCACGCAACCCATGGCGAGGTTCTTGCAGGCGGCCCCGTAACCGCAATCGCCGTGGCCCTTGAAATGCGAGAGGTTGATGAGGGCGTCGGCGTCCTCAATGTTGCCGCAGATCTGGAGGGCCTTGAGCGTCTTGTACCGGACCTTGTGGGTGTAGAAGTACTTGTCGTTGGCCCCGGCGGCCCCCAGCAGGGGCGCGCCCAGCACCTCGGCCGTGTAGCCGCGGGCCGTGGCCTCGTGGATGGAGCCGCTGCCGTCGGTCACGAAGACCTTCTTGGCGCCGGCGTCCTTGATCTTCTGGATGAGCAGCCGCAGAAACAGCGGCGGAATGGTGGTGAACCCCAGGTACCCGCCCACGTGCACCTTGAGCGCCACGACGGCGCCGCTGACCACGCGTTTCATCGGCAACCGGTCGAGCATCCGCTGGAACTTGGCCGGCAGACTGTGTTTGGCCTCGAGGTGTCGGATGGCGGCCGGGGCAAAGAGGACCTCGGCCTGGCGCGGGCGGGTGCGGCGTTTCGTCGGCTTCGACTTCGGCATCGTGCTCGTCTCCCGAATCCCAAGGTGCGCGAGGGGACTACTTTACGCGCAAGACGGCCGATGTGCAAGTAAGTAGGCCGCGGCGTGCCGCGGCCTACACGCTGGGACGGACCGCCCTGTCACCTGAACGGTTTCTCAGCGCCGGACCGCTCCGAGGGGATGAGGCCCTCCATGGCCGCGGGTTGTTCGAATTCGGCGGCTTCCTCGCGGGCCTTCCAGATGTGCCACCCGGCGAACGCCACGAGCGCCGCCAGCGTCACGCCCAGGAAGATGAAAAACAGCCAGTGTTTCTGCGTTGCTCGCATGGCGCCATGCTACGCCGCCGGGAAGCCCAACGCAACGTTCCGTGCGGGGCGTTTGACAATCGGCAACGGCCTGCTACGATGATGATGCCCGGCCAGCGTCCGGGGGCAGTCGAGGGCGGTTCATGCACATCCTGGTGACGAACGACGACGGCATCCTGGCGCCGGGCCTGCTGGCCCTCAGGCGTGCCCTCTTGGAAATTGCCGAGGTGACGGTCGTCGCGCCCACGACGGCCCAGTCGGCTGTCGGACACTCTATTACGCTGACCGACCCGATTCGCGTCCATCGCGTCGACCTGGGCGGCGGCGCGTGGGGTCACGGCGTCGAGGGCAGCCCGGCCGACAGCGTCAAACTGGCCCTGTTGGAACTGATGCCCCGGCCGCCCGACCTCGTGGCCAGCGGCGTGAACCTGGGCACGAATCTGGGCGTCAACGTCCTGTATTCCGGGACGGTTGCGGCGGCGATAGAGGGGGCGTTCTTCGGCCTGCCGTCGGTCGCGATCAGCATCGAGGACTCCGACGTAGTGGACTTCGACGGTGCCGCCCGCATAGCACGCCGCATCATCGAGCAGACGGCCGAGCGGTGCCTCGACCGCGGCCGGTCCCGCAGCCAGGAACCGGTGCTCCTGAACGTCAACGTGCCGGACCTCGCCAACGGGCCGCCCAGAGGCGTCCGGGTTGTGCCGCAGAGCATGAAAGGCTTCAGCGAACGTTGGGAACGCCGGACCGACCCGCGCGGCCGCACGTATTACTGGATTACCGGCGACCACGACCGCGAGGACCAGGGCATCGACTCCGACATTGCGGCGTTCTACGACGGGTACGTCACCGTGACGCCGCTACGGTTCGATTTGACGGACCACGACCGCGTGGCCGACGTGCGGGAATGGGGCCTGGGCCTCTGACGGCGACGGTCCTCACGTTGCCCCGCATCCGCCAGATGGTCGACGAGTTGATGCAGGCGAACGCCGCGTACATGCAGGACTGGCCCGCCGAGTAACGTCCGAGATAGACGGGTGGCATGCCCAGGCCGCCGTTGCCTGGGCATGGTCTCTGGTTGTGCGCGGCGGGTCCCCGTACCCGCCGCGCACGGGCAGCGGTTTCGCGCGGTCGGTGCGGGGACCGACCGCGCACGGGCAGTCGGCGTGCGCGGTTGTCATTCTGAGGAGCGGCGAAGCCGCGACGAAGAATCTCGCCTTGCGCCAAAGACCACGGCGAGATTCTTC